>Ga0265336_10001019_pt1 | contig 13767 bp, 30 predicted proteins | sample 42119metaG_FD_193583 | JGI IMG/M metagenome (GOLD analysis project Ga0265336, IMG submission 193583) | Rhizosphere microbial communities from Carex aquatilis grown in University of Washington, Seatle, WA, United States - 4-21-19 metaG | ecosystem: Host-associated > Plants > Roots > Rhizosphere...
AGGGCGGCCTTTTCAGCAGATTCTAGCCACACTTGAATGATGTCTTCGTGTTCCATTATTTGCCTCCGATTTTCTTACTTACTGTTGTACTAAACCAATTTCCACAGTTTTGGCAATGCCATCGCTGTGATTTTGAAGAGTAACTGTAATTGAAACCCCGTCTCTGTACTGAAGAGTTCCCACATACGGGACACCCCTCGTTAGCAGACATAAGAGCCGTGTTGGGATGCCGATGCATCCAAGGAGCAAGAGCCTCATAAACTTTTTCAAGTAACACCACATCTTTCTTGTTATACTTCTCCATTAAAGCCCAAGCCGAAGGTTTGTCGGCAATGCATCCCTTCCAAGTATCAAATCCGTTGTGCTTAGCCTTCTTGCCAAGCTTTAAGAACACTCCCAGATCATTCAAGCTATTACTTGTAAAAGCGAAGTGCTTCTTAGCCGCCTTACGTGTATCAACTGAAGCTACCATAGGGGTGGGTGGTAGCCCATTAGCAATGAAGCGGGCCTTAGCCTTTTTTATATCGAATTCATCTCCATTGTGGGCTACCAATATATCAGCTTCGCTGAACAGGTCATGCAGCTTCTTAGCTACATTTTTATCGGAAGATCTACCTTCTCTTGTAACACAAGATACCTTACTATCTCCTTGCCATTTCCAAGCCACGCTTAGGAGTTCCCATTCCTTGGCAATTTCAATGACAGAGCCGCCATGTTGAAAATACTTGCCCCAAGTCCATGCAAGATTCGGAGCAGTCTCTATATCAAAAAAAAGTATTTTAGGTTTCTTCATTTCCTACCTCTAAATAGGATATGGCTTTTGTGAGTAAATCTTTATCGTCTTTAAGTAAGCCCAACCCTTGGTTACATGTGTTACACAATAATCCTCTTATTTTACCTGTTTTATGACAATGATCTACATTAAAGTTTCTATAGAACTTATCTTTATGTAACCCGCAAATTGCACAAGAAAAGTTTTGATTACTAAGCATGGTATTAAATTCTATCTCAGATATACCAAACTTTGCTTTTCTTTTTTGAGCCTTAATCTTTTCTCTATTAGTTTTTCTCCAAAGTTTATTTTTTGTATTAAGATGCTTTCTATTTTTAATTACCCATTTTTGGTGCGAAATATTTCTACAGGTCTTACACTCATTCATTAGCCCATCTTTACGGCCTTTATGGGAATAAAACTTATCCAATGCTTTTATTTCCTTGCATTGACAACAAGTTTTCATCTTATTCTTTTCCGCCACTCGTGGCTTTTAGGAACGTCCAATTATTATTGGCACACATAGTCTGGATTGTACCCCGTTGGTCGTCATCGATAACAATAATCTCATTGGCTTTGTAGGTGTACTTAGCTCTTAGAATGAGACGTTCTTTAAGCTCATCTGTCTCTTCATAGCTTCCATCAGGACGCATATAAAGTGGATAAATCGGGAATCTATTCTCAATTAGCCATTCTTCTGTTGCATGTCTATTCTTCTCTTCACGAGATGTTACATAGACAACATCTGCCAAACCCATATTACCAAGAATGGTAAGCAAACTACCCATACCCACCACAGGCTTATCATTTTCCATCCCCTTGTTTACATCTCTCACCCATGCTTCGTATTGCTCTTTATTGTGGCGAGCAGGTTCTTTCCCTGCTTCTGCAAAGCGTTTTGTAGCATCACATATTGTTCCATCAATATCGCAGCAAAGTAATAAGCTCATCGATTCACTCTCAGAAATTTACTAAACGTTTTAGGGTTAGTGTCAGAATACAAATCCACTAACCATTGTAATTCATGAAGTTCGCATACATCTAAAGTAACTTCTCTTCCAGACTTAAAAGTTACCTTGAATAAATCTCCGGTGTCTTCTAATTTTGCTGCTAACTTTCCTTTAAAAGGTAGGGTCCAATTGCCTGAACGAGAGTAGAAAAGTTTAGCATAACCTTTGCTAGTCTTGTAAGAATAATTGCTATTACCATCTTTGTCAATTTGCAAATAAAATCCTCGCTTCATACATAACTCTCTTTCGGATCAGGTAATGTACTGATTGTATCCTTTTCGAGGGCTTTGTCAACAGCTTTAATTACGCAATCCATACAGACTAGGCGTTGTAGTACGTTCTCTTTGAACACCTTTGCCAAGTCTTCATCTTTTACTTCTAGTTTACAATATGAACATGGTCTCATTATTTGCTCCTTATCGTATGGATCATCAACTCATTTACACCATACTTATCTGTACATTCTGGGCAATAAAGATTACGAATATGATGATCATATGGGTAACTTTCATAAGTATAGTAGCTTACGTCTGTGTTGGTCCATCCTTTTTGATTAAACAAGGGTCCTTTATCCATCTCCTTAAATACTTCTTCCTTATTGCACATATCGCAAGTATATTTGAGAATTGTTCTATATCCCATTATTCACCTCTCTTGTAACGATCATCTAACTCAGGATGTGTTTTAATATACTCAAGTAAAAACATAGCGCAGCAACCAAGGTGGGCGATATGCGAAAGACCCGTTTCTTGGTCGAGATCCTCACCATTGTTAAAGGCTGATAGATGTCTAAAAGCAGCACCAATAATCCGAGACCACTGAAGACCAGCTCTCCAATTTTGAGCACCATATTTATCCTTTCCTTTCCCCATTACCTTTGCCATTTCCACTAGGGCTATCGTGCTTAATAGTTCCATTGGCGGCTTTCCTGCGTCGAACTTCAGCCCGCTCTGCTTTTCGTTGCTCGTTTTCTCTTGCTGTCTTGGCTCCATGACAGGGAGCACACAATACCTGCCAACCGTCGGCGGCTGGAAATGCATTGAGAATCCACTCTCCCCAGGTAACAAACCCCCTCCCTGGCCTAACAATAGGTTCTCTGTGGTCGAGCCACTTTTCTTTGTTTCCAACAATGGCTTTACATTTGGCACATTCGTATTGATTACGTCCTCGCTTAGAGGCCTTAGCTGCGATGTTTCTCCAGGGCCATCGATAGGTAGCCCTTCGCAAGGATGATCGTATAAAATTGAACCTGTATTTCGCGATTTCATCTTCCGTCATTTCCTCCCAATTAATCTTTTTTTTAGCCATATATTAATTCCAAGGCTCTACTTGATAATCTTCCCCAAAATGCTCAGCTGCATATTTACATAAATCCATTCCATGAAGTTGATTACCTTTGCAATTAGGCCAATCTAGTGCTTCAGGATATAGTGTCTCACAAAACTCTTCACTCAATGCTCTCCAAGTACATCCAGCTAATCTCAGATCTCTAATAAATTCAGCTTCCTCAAGGGTAAGATCCTCCATCTTACTAGGCCATGGCTTCTTCTTATCCATAAATACTATTCACTATCTTTTCAATTTCTTCTTGGGCTTTCGGCTCCGAGAAGAGTTTGTTGACTTCAAACACCCAGAACAATGCTGCTTCCCTTGATGTTCGTGCATCGTCTTTAAGGGCGTATGTGAGGGTGACGAGTTGGCTGTGTCGTTCTCCTCTTGCAGTTGGCTTACTGTTAGCCATAACACGAAAACAATCAAAAACAGATACCATATTGCCATTACTACTTGGTATGTAGACATGTTCCTCCTTTAAAGCCGGTACAGTGAGGATGTTGGCGTGGTGCTCACTGACTAGTGTCTTCCTACGCCCTGTGCTCTCATGAATAGTACCAGGCAAACGAAATAAATGCAAATGGGTATAAATGCTAGTGTCCACAGTGCGAGGGGCGAAAGTCGATGCCACCCACGCCTTATCCATGGCAGGTAGTAGATGTGAAGGAGTGTTATGGCGCATAATGCCGAAATGAGCACCTCTACCTCCACTGTCGTAGGCCACATAGCTTAACTCCAATTCCTTTAAGCGGCGTTCGGTGGTGTCGGCGGCTTCGTAGGAGTCGGTGTCGATCCAGAGCCAGTCGGACCAGACAACACCCTTAAAGCCTTTCGTAGTTCCGGTCTGCTGTACCGCCTCTGCCGTGTTACTATCGACTTGGTAGAGCGAAATAAAGCCTTGGCGGACATTGCTAGCAACATCAACGAAATTAGGCAAAGCCCCATAAGACTTCCTATCGCTATGAATAACGTATTTGTAAGTGTCATGATAGTTCACTATTCACCTAGTAGCTAAAAGTTTTTACAAGCTCTTGCTTACTCATGTTAAACAATGCTGTAGCTGCCTCATCGCTCTTCTCCACTTCAATCACCGGCTCTGTAATCAATGGGCACTTATGAAACTTTACATGAATAGTTCCCAAAAAGAAAGAGAAATTTTGTGTAGGCCCGTATCCACGTAGAGACTTATCACATTGCACTCTTACTTGTTTGTCTGCAAAGTGAAGATCAATGCTTTGTTGTGCTCCCATCCAAAGCTCATCCACCACCATCTTCTGATACATCTCTAAATCAAGTCCTGCTCTCTTGGCTACAATTTCATCCAGTCGTGTAACCATCTCAAGTAAGCTATAAAGACGGGTGAAGGCATTTCCTGGGATGTTGCCTTGAACACCGCCCACGGCCGCTCTATGACTCATCAGTTCACTGTCAGCAACAACATAACGTGTTCCTAGATTCTGACTAATCTGGAAGCTCATACTGGCTGAGAAGAATGAGATGGTGTGGACTTTTTGGGGAAGTCCTTGTGCTGTGTTGATAATCTTGTTGCCGTCATCGATGCTACCTCCTGGGCTATTCAAGGTGAGATAAATGGGCTTGTTATGTGAAAGCTTATCACTCTTCTCAAGCAGTTGCTGTTGAATGAAGCTTGCTGTATCTCCCATGATTGGTAGATTGAGGCTCACTGTGTTAGCATCCGTGAGGACCAGAACATCTTCTTGTTTGCTGTCCACTTCACGACTAAAGAAGGCTGCTACAGCCAACATAATAACAAACATTCCAATTCCAATATACTTCTGCATTATTTGATCTCCTTTTTAAACTTCCAATCCATTAAAAATGCCCCTTCCAAATCTTATCCATTGTGACTTCGTCTACCCACATCGCTTCGTCGTCATCTTTGGAAAAGCATACCCCATGAGATGTGTTCCCAATTTTGTATTTACCGATTCTTAGGTAGAACTCTTCGAGCTTGGTGTTGGCCGTGTCCGCCGCAAAACGCGTTGTCGTTATCTCACCAAAGTCGATTAAAAAACCTTCCGGATTAAACTTCCAATCGCTCACACATTCCTCGCTTCTTTAATCAGTTTAATTAAGAATCTACATCCTTGTAAAATACATTTTATTGTATATGCGATAAGGATAAATACATTTTCTATCTCATATCTAATAAACCTAAGGATTTTGTTTGGGGCCTTGAAAGGCGGCAATAAGGGCTCCATATGCAAATCCTCCTGCTCCTGAAAGAATCAGGCTTTCAATGAAAGTTAGATGATGTTGCATGTAAAGCAGACAACACACTAAGCTCCACAAGAATATTGTTACAAAATTAGCTGGCTTCATTCTTCCTCCTCGTTTTTGAGTCCACTGAGAGTATTGAATAGTTTTGTTTCCGCTTTAAGCGGCACTGAGATCCCCAAGTATAATTGGACAGTGTTAAGGCTGTCAGAATAAATAAGTTTCGCTGCTTCGGCGTCAACTTCCCGAACTTGGTTAGACGTGCTGTCGTGACAGTCCAGGAGGATCGGACGAATCTCAATGCATCTCTCCTTCGCCAGCCGGTAGATCTCAAGTACCCATAACACCAGAACATCGTGCGCAGACGATTGTATAAAGCGATTAGGAATGTCTTTGTATTCCGGATTTGGTACTCGAATAATTCTTCCACTGACATTTCTGAGATATCCTTGGACACGATTTAGCTCCTTAAGTTTGCGATTGAACTCATCAACGGCTTTGAATTTCTCCCAATATTGTCGAACGTAAAACTCAGCCTTGTGTAGCGATGTAGGCATCCCCTCTTTTGTAAGGTTTTTAGCAACTGTATGACCTGTTCCTGTGTACTGCACTGCCAGCTGAATGATTTTTGCAACCTTGCGTTGTTTCGCAAACCTAGTTTTGATGGCCCCCGTAACCGGTACATTCGGATTATAACCATACTGAAGCTCCTTGTCATCTGGGAACAGCATAAGGGCAAGATCTAAGTATATATCTCCCAAACCTTCTTTGAACACTTTGAGCAGAGCGGGATCTTCACTATAATGGGCGGTAATAGTAGGCTCAATTGCTGATAAATCCGCGTGCACACCCACCCATCCTTCATCGCATCGCAGATGGCGCATGACTTCTTTTTCGTCGAAGGGAGCATTAAGTAAGTAAGGCTTAAAACCAGACAGACGGTAAGACACCGTTCCACATATATTAAACCCAGGATGAAGCCGGTTGTCAGCGCCCACGCTGTCAAGGTAAGGGCCAACAAAATTGCTACTAAGAGTATTAAGTTTCTCATATTTTAAATAGTTCTCCATACTGGGATGTTTGATCCCTTTAAGCACATCACCCGATACAGAAGGTAAGCCTGTTTCCGTCTTCTCAGTGACTGGCCATCCGAGCTTGCCATAAAATAGCTCCCGTTTGTCCGCATCACTATTGAGGTTAAAACGTTTCCATTTATCTGGACGAGCTTTATATGCTTCCACATTATAATTCCTCTTGTATCCCGCACACTTACGGTCTACCCAATCCATCTCCAAATCATCAATATAAGGCTTCATGTCCTTCATGAACAATTTCAATGCTTTATCCTTACCCTCTAATATGCGTTTATTTGCCATTAGAAGGCCTTCTCGGTCACAATTGATACCGAGGGTGCTGTTCATCTCTAGGAGCTCATTATAAGCCATCATGCGCGATAATTGAAGCCAATAATCGTGATGGTCGAACCATGGTGCTAGCTTCTTGTATATTTCGATGGTGCTGTAGGCATCTAAACAGGCATACTTGGCTAGTACATCTGTGTCTGCCATATAGTGGTCACCCTGCTTCAAAGACCCGCCCTTGGCCTTTACATTCATGGCGAGCTCTTCCTCATTGCTCTGTTTCCAACCCAACAGCTCTACTTGGGCGTCTTTAAGGCCGTAGGGACGTGGTCCAGCCGGGGCGCTAGCCAAGTGCCACATAATTCTAGTGTCCCCCACCCAATTTGTATCCAATCCATCCAACCCAAGCCATCTCTTGTCATACGTAAAGTTATGGCCCACCAGAACATTATTAGCAAAGAAATGGGTAAGTGAAACTTTAAGATCCTCAGTAAGATTTCTTGTCCACGTACCCTCATGCCAACTCCAAACAGGGATGTAGAGCGGGGCAGCCATGTTTTCAGGACACATGGAGATTCCTACAAGCTTATGACCTTCGAGCCAAGCTTTGCCATAGGTTTCTGTGTCGCAGGCTATACGCCCCGCCCATCCTTTGGTTGCTTCCGTAAATTGTGCTTCTGTTGTCACAATTGTTATTTTCATGTTTATAGAAACTTGATTGTTTTATTATCATACAAGTTGATTGTAAGCTCTACCATCCACAAAGTGAGATAGAAAAATAGCTGCCTGCTATAGTCGGCATTCCTACATCCTAACCCAAAGTAGAACAAACTTCTATGAGACTTCTCTCGTTCTACTTGTAGAGACACTCTAAACCTAGCTCTTTTATATCCAATATCAAATTTCATAAATTCCTATTGTAAACTGTATTTAATAGTACGTATATACAATGTATTACCAGAAGGACTTCTAAAGATAAGCCAATCAGTTGCTGATGCCATTACAAACCATGATGCATTATTGGTATAGTTTAGTGTCCCAAGTTCATTAGTACACTTGCTATCATAGAAAATTTCTAGTGTAACATTGTCTGTTGTCTTACCAAAGTAAGTGCCATCTACTGCTTGACATGTTGTATTTAGAGCCATCACTTTAGCTGGGTTGGGCAAATACACTGTTGAGGCCTTATTAACAGCAGCCATGAGCCTTCCAGCAGTGCTATTAGCATCAATCATCATTCGTCCAAAAGCCAAGAAGAGAATACTCATGATTGTAATGCATGCAAGAATTTCTAAAAGACTAAACCCTTTATTATTTACATTTCCCATAATGTGCTCCTTTGTGACATTTCTTACCATCACAATGAATAATAACAGGAGTGGGAGTTGGTGTCAAGCTTGGCTTTGGTGAAGGAGAAACCACTACAGCAGCTGGTGTAGCCACTGGAATATTGCTGACAACTGGTGTGGGAGAGGAAGACGATATGCATACACCAAGTCCGCCTCGACAATCTGTTGTATCTCCTCCGCAGCTAAACAAGATAAGTAGTTCAATTAACATAATTGTTAATGATACAACATAACGTACCTTATCCATTTTTCAGCTCCTTTTTAATCTTCTTTAAAATATCATCTATAAAATTAATATTGTTAACCCAAACTTCAGGTATTGTATTGTTCTCATAAGTTGCTAACAGCATTTCTACTCTATACTTTTCATGTAAAAATAAATGCTGAATTCCTTCTAATTCTTCTTTACTAAACATGTTTAGGGCACCACGTGCTGTGAGTTGTATATCCACATGCTTCAGAGCCGCATTCGCATCTTCGTTGTTGCGGGATAATTGAAATTGCAATCTCATTAACTACTGTTTGCCCTTTTTCTCTAGCCATGGTTAAATCATGGGCACACCCATTGCAAAACCTTATATAATTAACCCTAGCTTCACAGCCATTAAATATACACTTTTCTTTTGGATTATGTTCTTCTTCAACTGATGAGCTTGTCTCATCAAACCAATCTACCACTTCACAATTATTTATATCAAACCAACTATCATCGGGATAGGCTAAGTAAAATAAACCTGAAGATGTTTGCCAAGCCTCGCCATGTTTAATTAATTCAATATATCGAGTCTTATTTTTAATCAATACAAAATTAATACCAGAATCAAATAGTTTTTTTAAAATAATTGAAGTAGACATTTCTTTTGGATTATGTTCTTCTTCAACTGATGAGCTTGTCTCATCAAACCAATCAACCACTTCAAAATTAACATCCCCATAATCTTCTTCAACATCTTTATCTTCGTATGAATCTAACTCTTCTCCCGCAGACCAAGCTATTCCTGATTCTGTGTAATAAACAAAAAAATCTTTTTTATAACTAGGATCTTTAATTTTGCAAACTAACAGATTATGTACACCATATTTATCTTTAAAGTCTTTATGTCGCATCTTACCAACCTCCCAAATTAATTGTCATACCACTTACACCAATACCAATGCTATTCCATAACAGAGCATGATTTAGTTCACCATAACTGATAGTTCCTGGCTCCATCATCTTATACGTTACACCAATCGCTGTGGTGATGCAAGCAGAAAAGATAAAGGCCTGTAAGGGAGTCATCCTCAATGCTTTTCTATTCAATGCATATGTGAAGGTGTTAATGGCAAAACTCATACCAAAATGAGCAGCGTTCCTCTCATCACTCCCTGGGGAGATGTTGAAGATGCTATCGGCGAGCGATAATCGACTAAGTAAGAGAATGATGAGAGAAAGCTTTTTCATATGTTACTCGTTTTTGAATTTATCAGCATTGACAATGAAAGAATGAGCGTGCTTACCAGCATATTTACCACTTTGGATTTCATTCTTTCCTCGATAGATCACTTGCACTGTAGCACCATCAGCCACTTGCTCAAGCAACTTATTCAATTGAGCACATCCAGGCAATCCAACCAATCCAGCGTCAGTCTTTACCTTGTGTGTCACTTTGCCATACGTCTTATCCGTAAAGCTTCCTTGATAGGTTCCAAGGATTTCTGTTCCAGCTGGATAATGCTTTCCTTTTCCTTCTTTCTTAGGAACACTGAAAGAATAGTAAGTGGTGATTTCTTCGAAATTGGTGCCCACCGCTCTCAATCCAGCTTTAGGCACTGCCACTTCAGCAAGTGCTTCCTTTGTGCGATTAGCCCACGATGTTGTATTTGTTTTAGCCATTTCTTCTCCTATTAGATATTCTTCATAACAGACTGGGCAAAACTCATTTGCATAGCCTATATGAATGTGTTTATTCATTAGTTTACGACCACGACCACGACCCCGACCCCGACCTCGACCACGACCACGACCACGACCTCGACCCCGACCTCGACCACGACCCCGACCTCGACCCCGACTTAATCGGTCTCTTGTATTTACTTTTTATATGGATGATCTTCACTTTAAAGTACCAAAAGCTTCGATAGCATTTGTTTGTACGTAAAATTCTTTAGAACAAAGAGATTGTACATCTTTGTAAGATTTATTAGAGAAATCACCTGTCTCATAAATAATAGCTGCTTCCGAAAGTTTTACACAAGTCTTGTTCACGCCGATAAGGATTCCTGTGTAGAAATAGTTGGCACAAAATAGAGTTACTTTCTTCCCAAGTAATGCTTCTAAACCTTCTTTTTCTACCTCAACAATTTTTTGAATGACCTTCATCTATTCTCCTTTTTTGATTTGTGTTTGATAGTAATTACAAAAATTACGAACAGGACAATAAGATTCACAACGTGTAGAAACACCATCACGTTTTTCCCAATATTGCCCTTTCATCAATTTTACTAAATTGACCTCTTCTTCATCGTAATAGAGTTTTATTGCTGTTTTACGGCCTTCTGCTTTGAGTGCCCAACAGTCGTCTTTTGCCCAACGTTCTTCTTTGGTGCACGGAAGATAGTTTCCGTTGCTTGCAGCACGATGTAGTTCCACTCGTTCTTTGATAAACGCCAACACCTCTTCAGATCCGATGAGCGGCACTGAAAGAACTTCCACTTGCCTTTGGGGATAATCATGCTCCCGTTCGGCTGCACTTTTAGACCAGTCGCGATAAATAGCAACGATTTCGAGCTTCTCAACTTTGTCTCCATTCTGTCTTAACATTTCTGCATAAACATTAAGTTGTTTTACCCATTCTTCTGGGAGATTATTACCTTTTGTTTTGTAGATCGTGGTGAGTTTGTAATCCTGTAACAATCCATCTTTCGCCACGAATCTGTCCATACCTCCGCTAATTATCCATCCTAAAACTTTAATCGATAAACGACGCTCGGCGATCCCTGTTTGTTCTGAACGCTCGAGGATACCATGAACGGTTTGGCCAAGAAGGCTAAAAATTCTGTCGGAAACATCTTCGCTAATATCAGCTTCATGCTTCACCTGCAATGCCCGCAGCATAGGCGGCAGCAAAAGTTCGGTTACTGAGATGTCAGCATCTCCTTTTGAATAACCGTCATTTGCTACCGCATCTACGATTGGTTGCGGGAGATTTAGTTTGTTAGTAAGTTTCATTCTTGTATATAATACTACACTAAAAATTAGCAACTGTCAATACTGAAAGTACAAGTGCTAGAAAGAATACAAGAACTAAGTAACTCCAGTTATTCATCCATATCTCCTCGAATTTGAAATGCTTGATAAAGTTTAGCATTATCATCTTCTGGAATCAATCCTGGAGCAAAACACATCAATGCAGTTTTGGCTTCATCAAAAGTTGTAAACACTTCTGCATCAACAACTCCTGTTCTCATATCTTTAATTCGATAGTCATCTTTAGATAATTTAGTAATCTTGAATTTCATAAGTTTATTTCTCCTATATAAATAGTTTCCCACAAAATTGTTAAGGAATTATGTTTATTCGTATAGCTAGTTAAATAGTTATCTATTAGTTATAAAGACGGCTAGATAACAATAGTTAGCTATTAGTTAACTATCAGGTATTGACAAATGGGAGATAGTATGCTAGAATATATGTATACAAAGGAGTTAACAACAACTCTATATGAATCGTAAACAACGCCGACATTTGTCGGCTCTTAAAAGAAAAGGCAGGAAATTAACAATGGCAAAAGGTGATTTGAACGATTTGAAGCGTGAGTATGGTAACCTTGCAGCTCAAGCTGGTGAACTCAATTTCAATATTGAAGTGGCAAAACAACGTGCACAAGCTCTTTATAGTCAAATGAATACATTGGTTGGAAAGATTAACACTATTGAAGAAGCTAGCAAAGCTTCGGCAACAAATCCTTCTCCTGTATCAATTGTTACAACACCGGAGGCAACCGATGCGATTGTTCAAACGCAAAGTGGCTCTGGCAACTAATCAAGAGCAATTTGATTACCAAACTGAAGTGTTCTTGGAACAATACGGTTTTCCAAGTGATGATGAACATCGTGCATTATATGGCATGTTTGTACAAAATAGTGATAGCAAAGATGACACCATTGACACAGACTTAATTGCTAAACAAATTAGAAAAGCTAAAGCTATTCGTTGTGCATTCTATCTCATTAAACCTGACATGCGACCTAAGAAAGAAACAACAGATGCGACCCTCGCCCCAGCTTCTGAAGACGTGGTACAAAAAGCTTAAAGTTGAAGGCTTTCAAGATGTCGAGAAGAATGAAGATCGACTTAAAGAATATCATGGGAGTAAGTTCAAGAGAGAGCATACAGTAGCGTCTTTTAAAGAGTCTGAACGTTATTGGCAGTTGGCAGGACAACTTCTTCATGATTATCCATTCTTGGATGTTGTGGAGAAAAAGACTTGGAAGATGTATGTTGAAGGTGAGCAGCTTAATAAAATAGCAAGAGCAACACGTCAAAGCCGGCGTACAGTGTCTCGTATAATTGGTAGAATAGCTCAAGTGATTAAAGTATGAATAATGTATTAATCAGAAATGCAGTGGAGACAGACCTACCTTTTATCTATGCAACATGGCTTAAAGGACTTTATCATGATAAGCTTTGGCCAGCCTTTAGAGTAGTACATCAAGACACATTCTACCCAAATTATCATAGAGTAATTGAGAGCATTCTTTCTCGTAGTACCGTCTTTGTAGCTTGTCTTGAGGATGAACCTGATGTTGTGTTAGGTTACAGTGTTGTATCTGGAAACACACTTCATTGGATCTTTATCAAGAAGGCTTGGCGTGGTAATAAAATAGCTAAACAACTAGTTCCTGTAACAATTAATTCAGTAAGTCATTTAACAAAGCTTGGGCAGAAGCTTAAGCCAAAAGAATGGGAGTATAATCCATTTCTATGAAACAAGTAACGGCAGTATTTTTCTTCTCCAATGTAGCTCTTATCATACCAGGAAATAATGTTCTTGGTAGTGCAAAGAGTTTACGTTTTGGAGATAATGGTCTTGAAATGTGGGTGAATGATGGAGACAGTTTCATTACATGTAAGCTAAAGAACTCTAAGTTTGCTGTTCCTCTCTCGTCTTTATCACATTTCATTATTGGTGAAGAAGATAATGCCACGACGTCTAAAGCCTAATCCAGAACGCTTACTTGATCGTGCAGCTGATGCATTACGTAAGGATTTGCAGCACATTATGAATCAAGTAGAACAAGGTAAGCTTCCTGATAAAGCAGCTCGTGATCTTGTAAACTATGTAAAGGTGTTGTCTGATATTGTGGAGGATAAGAAGAAACGTGAGAAAGAAAAGCTTAAAGAAAAAGAAAAGCTCACTGATGAAGAAATTAAAGCAATGCTTAAAGACATTGAAAAGAGTGAGTAAATGGATAAGAAAGAGCTTCTTGAAGAACTAAAGAGACGAAAGAGTAAACAATTTGTTCTTAGTAAGTATTTATTTGATAAGCAACTTGAGTTTGTTACTAATCCTTCTCCTTTTAAAGTGGCAGTTACGTCTAGGCGTAGTGGTAAAACAGTATCATGTGCGGCTGATCTCATTGACACTTGTCTTAAACACCCTGATGTGGTGTGTTTGTATATTACCCTTTCTCGTGCAGTAGCAAAGCGTAATATTTGGCCT
>Ga0265336_10001021_pt1 | contig 13744 bp, 7 predicted proteins | sample 42119metaG_FD_193583 | JGI IMG/M metagenome (GOLD analysis project Ga0265336, IMG submission 193583) | Rhizosphere microbial communities from Carex aquatilis grown in University of Washington, Seatle, WA, United States - 4-21-19 metaG | ecosystem: Host-associated > Plants > Roots > Rhizosphere >...
CCCCTGCAAGGGGGAGGGAATGTTGAAAGTGGGTCAATTTTGGCTTAACCCAGAGCCATGAGCGCCAGACCAGATGTCAGGGGATTCCTACCCCGTGTCTCTTCCCTTACCAGAAAATCAAGATTGCCTGATAGCCCGGTGCAAACCCCTCCTGCATAGTTGGCAGCATGCTCACGCTGAAACTAGGCGGAACGCCAGATATTCCGGAATAAGAACAGGGAACATCGAGCATATCCCGGCACAGTCCATTTCGGGAAAATCGTGAATGGAACGTCGATTGCAGATGACCATGTGGTGATTACATGAACAACGAGAATGCAATACAAGCTGCGCTGACACGACAACTCTTCTCCGCGAGCACGATAGCGCAGGTTGCCAGCATCGCGCTTGCAGCGCTTCTGGCGTATATGCAGAGCGACGTAATCGATTCCAAAGTGGTTCTTGCGTGGTGTTTTGCGGCAGTGCTGGTCGCACTATTGCGCATAGCACTCACCATTGCTTACCAACGGTCCGACACGACCGACAATTCCGTAACGCATTCCTGGCTGCTCAGGTTTCGGCTTGGGGTGCTTGTGTCAGGCATGACTTGGGGCTCGGCAAGCATTCTGCTTCTCCCCGCCAATAATCCGCAGCACCAGATATTTTTGGTCTTCATATTGGCAGGTTTGACGGCGGGCGGATTGGTTTCCTACTCTGCAGACCTTGTCTGTGCAATCGTATTTAACGTTACCGTAATTTTTCCTTTCATTATTCGCATGGCCCAAACCGGAGCCAGCTTGCCTGTGGCAATGGGTATGGCGTTAATGCTGTATCTCTGCTTCATGATCGTGGGAGTGAGAAAAACCAACCGGAACGTATCCGAGAATATCTCATTGCATCTCGCAGCAGCCGAGCGCGAGAAAGCCGCAAAGATAAGTGAACAACGCTACCGCTTGCTGCTGGACCATTCACCTGTCGGGATTTTTCACTACGACAACGGCCTCGTCATAACATATTGCAATGATCGTTTCGCCGACATGCTCCATAACTCTGCCGAACGCATGAAAGGATTGGACATGAACACGCTAAAAGACCAGTCCATGCTTCCAGCCTTGAGAAAAGCGTTGGCGGGCGAGCTGGGTAATTACGAGGGGCACTATAGTGCCACCCTTAGTGATGTCCATAGATGGGGTGCCATGACTTGCGCCCCCTCACTTGATGGCGAAGGAAAAATTGTGGGTGGTGTAGCCATCATTCAGGACATCACCGAGCGAAAGTTGGCGGAAGCGCATATACAACACCTCGCTTTCTATGATCCATTGACAAAGATACCCAATCGCATCCTGTTAAACGACAGACTGGATCAAACAATATTTGCCTGCAAACGGAAGTCTCGCTTCGGCGCATTGATGTTTCTGGATCTGGATAACTTCAAACCGCTTAATGATACGCACGGCCACAAAGTGGGGGATTTGCTGCTGATTGAAGCCGCCCGTCGCATTAACAGTTGCATCCGCAAAACTGACACGGTGGCCCGTTTCGGCGGAGACGAATTTGTGGTGATGCTGAGCGAGCTTAAAGAAGATCAATTCGAATCCAGGGCAGGGGCAGGCATTATTGCCGAAAAAATTCGCGCCAGATTGTCCGAGCCCTATCGGCTTGTAGTCAAACAAGACGGCAATGCGGAAATTGCAGTCGAACATCATTGCACCTCCAGTATCGGAGTGGAGGTATTCAGCCACCAGGCAAGTCGGGAAGATGTCCTCAAGCGGGCCGACATGGCAATGTATGAAGCGAAAAAAGCGGGACGTAATTGTGTCGTGTTCAACAAACAAGTCAGCGGCCATACGGGCATAGACAGCAGTGACAACACCATCCTGCACCTGGTGTGGCATATTTCTTATGCTTGCGGCGACCCCACAATTGATAATGAGCATCGAAAATTATTCAAGCTGGCAAACAACCTGATTGATTCTGCGTTCACCAGAAAAGAGAAGCCTAAAGTGTTTGAGTCGGATCTGGAAAGGCTCCTTGCGCATGTATCACAGCACTTTGCGGATGAGGAAGCCATTCTCGCGCGAAATTACTACCACGACTTGGGTGCTCATGCGCACAGCCACAAGATGCTGCTTGAACATGCACAGAAGCTGCGCAAATCGGCATTGGCTGGCGGCGTCACGATTGGCGAACTGGTGAACTTCCTGGCGGAAGAGGTAGTTGCGCAGCACATGCTCAAGACAGACCGGAAATTCTTCCCGCTTTTTAGTAAAAGCGAGGTTGCATTGGCACAGGCGTAGGTCGGGTTAGCGCAGCGTAACCCGACATCATGGAGCAATGTTCTGGTTTCATCAAAAAGTATTTCGATGCTGACCCTTTTGATCCTTTGAAGACCATCAGTCCGAAAGTGAAACCGGCAAGCCATTTTGTGGCGGTAGTCAAACTTTCATCGTTTTGGGCTTTGTTTATCTCCCGTATCTCCTGCCTGTTTTCTCTTTCTAATGCGAGCTCTGCGTGCTTCTTATCATTTTCCTCAGCGCCTTCTGGAGGGAGAACTTTTACAAAAAACGGAGATTTTTCGGTGCCGACATTCTGAGAGTGATTAACTGTATGCGCTTTTGCACAGATCGACATCACCAACATAACAATCATCAGGAAGGTTCTAAACATAAAATAGCTACCATTTCTATAATTAAGAAAACTCAACGTTCGTTCACGAAAAACCTTAGACTAAATCTGTAAATGTTTTAAGCTTTCGACTACTAATCCATCTGATGTGAGTCCACTCCGCATTCGATGTTGCATTTCTGCAAAGTCGAATTTCCAATTTATGCGGCCATCCCCTGCGATCTCACCATAATTAACACCATTGAGTTGGTACGCTTCCACCTCATGCGTTAAACAATATACGAAAGCGTCCTTAATTTGGAACTTGTCGTCAAAAGCATCTCCCTTCATTCCTATATTGAATGTTCTAACATTTGCAACACCCCTTGCCTGTTGAACGCTTGGATAGACTAATCCGGAGAGGGAATAGTTTTCGGGAGCACTTAGGCCTTTACTCAACAGAACCCGTGAAATGGCAATTGTAGAATTGTATTCCTCAACATTGGAAGTGACCTTGGTTAGCTCGCCATGTAGGTAGTTGTAAATTGCTTTTTCCGTTGAGTTCCTCGGTGTTGGGCTACGAGGATCATCAAGAAGACCTGCAATCAGGAACATTGGATGGTCTTCTTGTTTCTGTTTGGTTATTCTTGAGATGGTGAAAAGACTGCCAATATCAGGAAGCATTTCATAAATAGTTCCAAGCTCGCAAATCCCGCCGTAAAAAAATGACTCACCCTTGTCATTCATTCGCCCCTTGCAAGGAGATGATTGCGGCTGTTTTAGCTCACTGACGTCGGTAAATAAACTACCATGCTTGTTCTTTCTGGCTCTGTATATAAATTGATCAGTGATATCAAACGCCTTAATTTCCATTCGGTGGAAAAATAAATTCTCCAACAAAAGTGTGAACTCTTCAGGAGCCGCGTTCCGAGCAGATAGCTTTCGTAGAAGTTCTATTTTGTGCTTAGCATCGAAGTACTTCGAGTAACTCATGCTCAAACCTTTATATTCTAATGATTGAATTGGCTGGCGCATTTTGGCACCTGGCGCAAAGGGACTCAGGTCCATAGCTCTTTACCGCCGCAAAGCGATACACGTCGTAGCCGCTACGGTGTCCAAGTCCCCCGCACCTCGAAACTCACCGCATCCAGTTCCTTCCCCTGCGTGTCGCTCAGTACCAGCCGATGTCTGCCGCCGGTGGGTGTCCAGCCGATGTCCGTTCCGTTGCCGATGTCGTTGCCGTCCATGGCCCACGCTATTTGCTCGCTGCCCTTGGCGCTGAGTTGCACTCGCTGGTGGTTGACCGGGATGTCCGGGTCCATGGCGATGATGGTGCCGTTGGTGGGATACAGGATTTTGGCGTGCACTTGTTGGTCGGTATTGTTGGTGGCGACCAGGCGTATCTCGGCGGTCTCGGTGCCGGCGAGGAATGATTCGGTGCGCGGCGATTCGATGGCGGGGGAGAAGCGCACCTGTTGTGTGACGATGCCGCGGGGTGGTTTGGGCGAGGTGCTGGCGTTGCCGCGATGCAGGTAATCCATCAGGTCGCGCCAGATCGGCGCGGCACCGCTCACGCCCGAGACATCGCGCATCGGCTCGCCGTTGAAATTGCCCACCCACACGCCGACGGTATAGCGGCTGGAAAATCCGATGCACCAGTTGTCGCGCATGTCCTTGCTGGTGCCGGTCTTGGCCGCAGTCCACACGCGCGTGGCGAGCGGATTCTCCAGTCCGAACGTCAATGCGCGGGCGCCCTTGTCGGCGAGGATGTCGGCGACGATGAAAGCGGCCTGTCTGGAAAGCACTTGTTTGTTGCCTTTCGCGCGCTCGGCAGTGGTGAACCTGAGCGGACGCCATTCGCCCTGGTTGGCCAGCGCGCGGTAGGCGTTGGTCAATTCGCTCAGGCGAATATCCACGCCGCCGAGCGCAAGGCTGAACCCGTAGTGGTCGCCGTCCTCGGTCAGGCTGGTCAAACCATAGGTGCGCAAGGTGCGGGTGAAACGGTCCACGCCGACCAGGCCGAGCGTGCGCACGGCGGGCACGTTCAGCGATGAAGCCAGCGCGGTGCGCACGCTGATGGTTCCCTTGAAATCGCGGTCGTAGTTTTGCGGGATGTACAGCCCCATGGGCGTGATCAACTGGATGGGCGAATCGTCCAGCACGGAAGCAGCCGTCAACAGGCGCTCTTCAATTGCCTTGCCGTACAGGAATGGCTTCAACGTCGAGCCCGCTTGGCGCAACGCAGACACGCCGTCGACATTGGCCGCATCGGAAAGCTCGCCGCTGCTGCCTACATAGGCCAGTACATCGCCGGTCTTGTTGTCGATCACGATGGCGGCGGTGTCTTTCACATTCTGGCCGTCGAGCGACAGCAGGTGCTCGCGCATGGACTGGATGGCGACGCGTTGCAGGTTTGCATCCAGCGTGGTGGTGATACGCGAGCCCGGTTGCTCCAGCAGTTTTTGCGCGAGGTGCGGCGCGATGCTGTCTTGCGGGATGTGCTGGTTGTTTGGGTCGAGCGCTTGTAATGCCAACGCTTGCAGTTCGGCGCATGGGGCTACTTGTCGTGCATGCTCAACGACCCTCATCCCCGGCCCTTCCCCCGCCTGCGGGGGAAGGGAGTTTTCCGTTTGTGTGTGTTTGAACAGGGCGCACGCGCGGTTGGCGACTTGCTCGGGTTTTGCCATTGGCCCTTTCAGCAGGGCCATCAGCAACAGGGACTGCGAATGGTTCAGCGCAGAAGGCTGGGTGCCGAACAAGGCGGATGAAGCGGCATTGATGCCGACGATCTCACCGCGGTACGCAGCGAGGTTGAAATAGGCTTCGAGTATTTGCGGTTTGCTCCAGGTTTTTTCGATCTCGCGCGCGGCGGCGATTTGCTTCAGTTTTTGTGTCAGCGTACGTTTGGCATAGGCGGGCGCCAGCGTGGGATCGAGAAAACCCGCCAGTTGCATGGTCAGCGTAGACGCGCCGCGCGGACGTTTGCCATCGAGGAGGTGCCACAGGTTGGCGCCGCTGGATGAGGTCAACGCCAGCCAGTCCACGCCGCTGTGCTGGTAGAAACGTTTGTCTTCCGATAGCAGCAACAGGCTTTGTGTGGCGGGCGAGATGTCGTGCAGGCCTGTCCATTCCAGGCGACGAACTTTGGCGTCGATGCGTTTGACGGCGATGACTTCGCCGTTGCGGTCGAGTAGCCAGGCTTCGGAGGGTTGGTACTTCGCCTTTGTTTCGGCGAAGGTGGGGATGGGGTGGTCAGGTGTCAGCAGGGTGCTGGCGGCTAATAGCAGGCTGGCTGTTCCGACGAGGAGCAGGAAGAGGCGGATTGATTTACGGAGTGTGGTTGGGGGATTGCTCATGAATAAATTTCATTCGTTAAATAGCGTCCTTACCAACTCCCTTCTCCCGCAGGCGGGAGAAGGGCTGGGGATGAGGGGCATTGAGTGGACTCCATATTTTGTTCAGCGCACAGACCCTCACCCTAACCCTCTCCCGCCTGCGGGAGAGGGGACCAGGAGGTGGTTAAGGCATCACTTCCACCTTCTCATTCGGCAACTCGCCAAACATCTCTGGCGCATACATCGCTTCCACCCTAGTGGTGGGCAACTGGAATGTGCCGTCGTTGTTCAAGCGCACGCTGTATTCCACCGTGAACTTGCCCTTGGGCACGAAACGATAATAGGCGTGGAAGGCGTCGAACGTTCTTTCTTCAAACGCGGGCCAGACCCAACCCTGCTTCTTCTCGCCCTGTGCGAGCAGCTTGGAATCGCCGCCCAGCCCGGTGCCCAGTATCGATGCACCCGACGGGATGGGATCGTTTACCACGACCCAGGTCATGTCGGATTGCGCGTCGACTTCCAGGTGTATGCGCGCCACGTCGCCCTTGTGCCATTCGCCCTTGGTCTTTTGGCTGACCGGGGTGATCTGGCGCGTGACGCGATAGCCGGTGGACAACGGTTCCTTGAGCGGCAGTGCAGCGAGGCTTTGCAGGATGGTCCACGGTTTGCCGTTGCCGCTGTGCGACAGTTGCACGGGCGCACTGCCTGATGGCCAGCCCAGCAGTTGCTGTGCACTGTTGGTGTCGCCCGTCCATTCGGCCACGAAGCGATCCTTGCCCAGTACGGCGTTGGTACTGCCCGTCACCGGAACGGCTTCGAACTTGGCAGAGAATTTCTTCATCGCCAGCACGCCCCAGGCATTCGCCACCGTAGTGCTCCAGTGTCCGCGCAACTGGCGGCCCAGCGAACCGCGCACCAAGCGTGCGACGTCCGGTTCCCATTTCGGGTCGTTGAATAGTGCCAGCAAGGCACGGTTGGCATTCACGTCGCCGTCTATCATCAGCCACCACAGCGTGTCGTTGCGCTCGGTGGAGAAGCCCATGGTGGTGCCCTGGAAGTTGAGACGGCTGCGGATGATCTGCTGCGCTTCCTCGATCTGGCTTGCGGACTTCGCGGATATTTCCGGCTTGTGCTGCAGGATGGACAGCCAGTCGAGCACGGCCGAGGTCGGCCACAGGTTGGGCTCGATGGTGATGCTGTCGAGCCAGTTGCGCTGTACATCGCCTGTGCGCGACAGCGCTTCGATGGCCGCCAGTTTGCGCACCGCCAGGTCGCTGGTCGAAAGCGCGGAGTGGCGGATGATGCGGCCTTCGACGAAGCCGATGAGACCTTTGCGCATGCGATTCTGCAGGTATTCCGGGATCTCGTATTCCGCTTCATTGGCCACGGAAACCAGATACGACGTCAGCGTGTCGTCGCCCTCGAGCATGCCCGGCCAGTACTTGGCCAGTCCGTTGCCATCCAGATAGGTCGGCAGTCTTTTCATCAGGCCGTTCCAGCGCGGCTCGTCCTGCAGGGCGATGGCTTGCGAAGTCTGCTGCTCCAGGCAGGTGTAGGGATAGCGCGACATGTATTCCTGCACGCCGCCCATGCCGTCACCCAGGTGTTTGCGGAAGGTGACCTTGACGCCGCCGCGGCCGGGAATGGCGCCTTCCGGCAGTTTCACCACGATGGATTGTGGTGCATCGAGTTGCATGATGGTGGCTTGCAGCGTACGCACCGGCACGGCAGCGATGACCTTCTGCGTGACCTTGAGACGATCGCCGTCTTCGCTTGCTCCTTTTTCGCGGATGCTCACGTCCCATTTCATTGCATCGTTATCGAGAGGTACCGTCACATCCCAGCCAACGTTGCGCGACTCTCCGGCAGGCAGGCTGACTTCGATGGGGGCGAGGGTATTGCTGGCGGTGCCGCTTTGCTGTCTGACGCTCACCACTGCATTGATGGCGCGGTCGCTCGCGTTGCGTACCGTGAAGCCCGCATGGAACTTGTCCTGCTCGCGCACCACGGGCGGCAGACCCGAGAACAGCATGAGGTCCTGCGTCGACTGAACGGACACGGCACCCGTGCCGAACAGGTCCATGGCGCCGTTGGCGACAGCGACGATGCGGAACGAGGTGAGCGAGTCATTCAGCGGCACGGTCGCTTCAGCATGACCTTGCGCATCCAGCTTCACCGTGGCCTGCCAGAACAGCAGCGTGTCGAACAGTTCGCGCGCGGACTTGCCGCCGCCACCATCACCGCCCGCCACCAGTGCTTTGCGGCCGAAATGGCGTTTGCCGATCACCTGCATCTGCGCGGTGGAGGTCGAGACTTCGATGCCGCGCCGCGTCATCATGGCTTCCAGCAATTTCCATGAGTCATTCGGCTTGAGTTCCAGCAAACCTTCATCGACGGCTACCAGCGTGACTTCGGAATCGCGCGGCGGATAAGAGCCGTCCACACGTTTGATGTCGACCGAGACTTTGGCTTTTTCGCGCACGTGGTAAACCGGTTTGTCCGTGGCGACCTTGACCTTGAGTTCATGCGCCGACCAGCCGACCCTGATCTCGGCGAGGCCCATCTTGAAAGCAGGCTTGCCCAGGTCGACCAGTGCCGTCGGTTGCACTTCGCCTGCTCGGCCGCGTATTGCCAGCGCGGAGACGAAAATGTTGGGGGCATAGTTGCCCTTGATCGGCACTTCGATGGATGGGTTGGCGCGGGTCAGGTGCGTCACGAAACTGTCCATGATGCCTTCGCGTTCGACTGTGACCAGCACATCCGCTTCCTTGAACGGCATGCGCAATTGGAAGCGCGCCTTGTCGCCCGGCTCGTAACTCTTCTTTTCCGGCAGCAGGTCGATGCGGTCGTTGTCTGCCGCATCGAACCACCAGTCATCGTTGCCCGCCACATAGATCTCGTGGTTGGCCACGCTGGCATTGCCTGCGGCATCTTTAGTTTCTGCTTGCAGGATGATGTTGCCTTTCGCGGGCGCTTTCACGTCGCAGATCAGCAAACCCTTGGTGTCAGTCACGCCCTGGCAAATATCGCCGACGGCTTTGACTTCGCTGTGGCTGTCAAAGGCATAGAAGCCGCCGATCAAGCGACGGCGGTGCGAGTAGTACTCGCGCTGCATGGCTTTGACGACGACCTTTTCGCCTGCTTTCGGTTTGCCGTTAAGGTCCAGCACCAGAGCATGGAATTTGATGTGCTCGGCGGTTGCCATCCAGCCGTCCGGCTTGATGCCGACGATCAGTTGCGACGGCCACAACGCGATGTGCGTGGTGGCGGTCAGCGTTTCACCGTTCGGGTCCTGGTATTCCAGTTCAGCGTGGATGTCCTGCGGCGTTTCCGCTTTATGCAAGTTGCTGAAGACGGCATGTCCGGCGCCTGCTGCGTCGAGGCGCAATTCCTGCGTGGTCAGCGCAACGTTGCTGGTGGCATTGCCGGGTGACGCAGCCGCGCCATCCTCGTCAGGATCGGTCATTTCGTATTCGCCATAATTCCAGGGTTGGCGGGTGTTCTTCTGTATGCCGAGTTTGACGCCGCCATTGGCGAAGATGAAGTCTTCATAGTCTGCGAAGCTGACATCTTTAGGTGCGATCTGTCCGCGCAGTTTGACCGGCAGGGATGATGCGCCACCGCCCGCCAGATAATTGACCTGGATGTTCAGCCCCGCTTGTTCCGCATTGACCAGTGCTTTGTCGGCGGATTGCAGGATCGCCTTCATGGTGGGCACGCGGAAGCTTTCCACCTGGAAACTGCCAACGGCTTCCGGCATCTCAACGGTGTAGGTTCCCTGCTTGGCGTCCTGCGGCACAGTCCAGTCCAGCGTGGCAGTGCCGCGGCTATCCCACACTACCGGAAGCTGGAATTTGTCTTCGCTGCCCTGGTGCTGAATAGTGACCGAGAGCGGCATGAGGTCGCGCGGCTTGTCAAAACCTGTGCCGACTTTGCGGCGCACGATCAGTTTCATGTGCACGGTTTCCCCGGCGCGCAGCAGGGTGCGATCCATCACCGCATGGGCGACTTCGTGACCGCCCCATGGTGACTGGAAAGCATTGAAACGCCACAGCGCGATGCCCTCGTTCCAGCCCGACAGCACGAATGAAAAATCCTTGCCCAGACGTGCCGTCACGAAATACTGGTGGTCGTAGTTGCTCATGCAGCCGGGCAGGGTGTTCAGGTTCGGCAGCTCCTGCTTGATCTGCAACAGGCCCTGCGCGTCGGTCTTGCCCTGAGCATATATTTTGCCGGCGCAGTCGCGCACGGCCACATCGGCGGCAGTGACGGGTTTGCCCTTGTCCAGACTGGTCACCCAGACCAGCGATGATTCGCGGCCTTGTTTGAAATGGACGGACAGGTTGGTGACGAGCGCGGCGGCATGTACGTAATAAGGACGTGAACTGCCGGGCTTGACTGCGTTCACCAGCTTGGTGACGAGCGATGCGTCTTCTTCGGAAGTCGATCCATCGCCGAACAATGCTGCGCCGAGGCGCGGGCTGGCCAGTTCGACTACGTAGAATCCCGGTTCCTGCAACGGGATGCCAATGACTTCGAATGCCTTATCGCCCAGCGGCTTCTGGATGGTGAAGGGCTTGGTGGCGCCTCCCTGTTCGAAGACCGAGACCTTGCCCGGCCCTTTGTTCTGGTCTTCGTAGTTGTACTGGTCGGCCTTTTGCAGGCGCCTCATCCATTCCAGCACGGTCAGTTCCGAATCGTCGTGCATGGTCTTGCCTGCGATGGGGGGGTAAGCCAGGTTCGACGCCAGCGAGGATTCCACATTGCGCAAGGTCAGCGGCAACAAGGGCGGCGTGCCGGGAGCAGCGTTCAATTCGAGAATGCCGAAATTGGCGGCGAACTTGGCGAGCGGCGGATTTTCATCGGTGCGGACTTCCAGCGGATAACTGGATGCGTTGCTTAATGATCTGCCCGCATCGTCAGTAAAGACCTGGGGCAGGATGATTTTGAACTTGGTCTTTTCCGGCAGCGGTGTGGGGAAAGAGATCGATTGAACGAATCCGGCTTTTGCAATTTTTTCCGTGATCACCGCCTTGACCGGACCCATGTTAGGCGCAACCAGCATGATGCGCTGTGCATTCTCGACCGTGATCGGAGAAGAGAAGTTGAGACTCATCGGGAACGCCGGGATGCAATCCGCATCCGCATTGACGCGTTCGCAGGTGAACTTGGCCTCGAAGGCAGGGCGTGCGCGGAATTCCAGAATCTGGTCCTGACTGCTGGGGATGCCGGAAACCGAGGTGACGCCTTTGCCCCAGACCAGCTTGATGTGGGCCTGATTCGGGAAAGTGCGCGAGCATTGCAGTACGACGATGGGCGAATTGGCACCGTCGCGCAGCTTGAGAAATTTTTCGCGGTCCGATCCGCGTTCTTCAATGCCGAAAATGAAACTCTGCCCCTCGTGGTCGCCGCGCTTGAAGATGACCTGGTAGTAGCGCGTCAGGAATGCTTCGCGCCAGTCCAGAATCGAATTGCGCAGTTTGCCGATGATCAGCTTGACCGGTATCTGCTCCGAAATACCATCGGCCTCGCAATGCACATGCGCTTGTATGGAATCGGCTGTGGCCGGCGCATCCAGACCGAGCACGAAGATCTGGTTCTCGTCGATGGTGGAATATTCGCCGGAATACGGCTCGCTCTGCATCACGGCCGGGCCGCCCGTGTTGAAAGCGTAATTTGCGGCTTTGATCGCGCTGCCCTTGAGCGACGCCAGACCTTTCTTGACCGAGAATGAGCAGGCGACACCAGCCGGCAAATCCTGATCGAAATCGTATATCCAGTTTCGCTGATCGGCCCAGCGCCCCTTGCCCGCGGCGGGGCAGGTGATGTCAAAAGGATTAACCTCGCGCGGATCGCCAAAAGCCACCATCTGCTCCGAGAAGCGTACCGCGACCTGTCGGACCTTCTTCACTTCACCCGACGGCGAGAAAAACTCGACCTCGGCGGCGTAGGCGAAACAGGGCAGGACGGACAGCATGAAAACAACAGCTAACCGGAAATGGCGATGGGCGATGAGCATTGGATACTCCATTTGGCAAGTTAAAGGTTTATTCCAAATTGTCCATCACACGCGTGACGGACAACAACAAACAATTCCCCCCTTTTTTGCAAAGGGGGGCGAGGGGGGATTTGAATAAAAAAACACACACCCGTTCGTCCTGAGCCTGTCGAAGGACAAAGATTGAACGGTGACTCCAGTAGATGTAATCGGGGCTGCGTGAAGAAAATACGGAACGGCTTGCAAAGTGTTTTCCCTTTATTCGCGGCTGATACTCATCAAGAACGCAAGCCAATTCAAGCACTGACTGCCTTCCATCAAACTTGCTCCAGCCTCCTGAATTCTGGGATTTCACCATTCATCCCGCACGATTTGTAGAGTAGTGCAGTGTATGCAATGGCGAAGTTGCAAGACTGGCGGATTGTGCGGGGGCGGGGATTGGGTTGTCAATCTTGTGTGGCAAGGGAATACCCGAGAGTGGTGGTCATGGATATTCAGGCCTATATCCATAGTGAATAAGCTGTGATTCAATGCGCCCGTATTATTATGCATATACGGACAGGTAAAACGGAGTGATTCACGACTAATCAACTGGTTATGGAAAATATGCACGCTTTAATATTCTTAATAATACGGACCGGTGGGTCCGTCTAATAACTGTTAGGTGCAACCGTGTTCCCTGCCTCTACAATTGGACGCTCTCTTGCTGTTTTATGGTTCGCCGCATGCTTGCCGGTGCCTCAGTTTCTCTAGCATCTATTGCTGCTGCTACTCTGTGTTTTATTTTCCAGTCGCAACCAGGAGAGTATTTTCTGAGTGTCGCTGGTTATATTTTGTCCACGTTATTTCTTGCTATCGTTCCACAATTATTGTTCGGTTCGCTGGGCGGTTGGGTTGGTCGCAAAGGTCATCATGCAAGCAGCAACACCTAACCCTACGCTCAAGTTCGCTCCCTTTGGTCGCTGGGACGCGCCTTCGGCGCGCCCCTTAGCTGCACGTTGGGCGTCACACGCATCGCAACTTTTCCAGTTATACATGTAGGAGGTTATATGGCAGCACTGATTGCAGTTATCTTACTTGTCGTTCCGCTATGGAAAATATGTGGGCGTGCAGGCTTTAACCCTGCACTATCTCTAATCGCCATCATTCCATTACTTGGCTTGTTGATTGTCGGTGGCATTCTCGCGTTCGCCGAGTGGCCTGTTTCCAAGTCAGGTTCAACAACTCAAGGAGGCTAAAGCATGGGTTCGTTTTCAATTTGGCATTGGCTGATAATTCTGATTATTCTCGTATTACCGGCTTGGTTTTTTTCTCGCGTAGTTTCAAAAGCCGGCTTTTCCGGCTGGTGGGCACTTTTGGGTGTGCTGCCGTTAATTAACCTCGTTGCTTTGTGGATTTTTGCATTTGCCAAATGGCCATGTTACCCCGAGCGATAATGCCGCCCAACCCTGCGCTCAAGTTCGCTCCCTTTGGTCGCTGGGACGCGCCTTTGGCGCGCCCCTTAGCTGCACGTTGGGCTTCATAGCAAGCCGCACCTGTCCAAGAAAGGCAACTCGCTATTGAGAAGAGCGCTGTATATGCCGGCAATCGTGGCGAGACGTTACAATCCGGTTATCAAGGAATTTGCTGATCGTTTGAAAAAGGCAGGCAAGTCGAATATGGTGATTATTGGCGCAGTGATGCGAAAGTTGCTGCATATTGTTTACGGTGTGCTGAAGTCCGGCATGCCTTTCGATCCCGCTTGGGCTGTGAGTCATGCTTGACAGTCAAGACGGTATCTTAGCTACACGTTAGGTGACTCATGGGTATTGTTTATTACTTCTTCAAG
>Ga0265336_10001022_pt1 | contig 13742 bp, 8 predicted proteins | sample 42119metaG_FD_193583 | JGI IMG/M metagenome (GOLD analysis project Ga0265336, IMG submission 193583) | Rhizosphere microbial communities from Carex aquatilis grown in University of Washington, Seatle, WA, United States - 4-21-19 metaG | ecosystem: Host-associated > Plants > Roots > Rhizosphere >...
GGGCGGCTTCCTTCAAGTCGCTGTATCAGAAGCGCCCGGTCAGAGCGTATGCAAACTCGCGCTGTTTAGTGGGGCGCTCCAGATACAGCACTAAGACATATCGATACCTACCCACGATTCCTGGAAAATGCAAAACCAGAAGGAGTTATGCGGACTTTCACTCGCGCCGATATGCGTTCTCAATTCTCGGCTTGAGCGCCGACCGCAAAGATTCGGGCTTTCCCCAATCTCATTTCAACAGCCAGTTTGGATATGTCTACACTCGTCGAGGGTTGACTTGTGCAGACAATTCTTCCGCAAAGATGAGTGCCAGCGCGTCCTTAATAGTGTAAGTGTGTATGTAGATTGCAATACTCGAAGCATGAATTCTGCTCGTTGCTACAAGTTCAGCGGCCAGTTCAATCGCCGGTAGCGCCAGTAAGGCATAAAGGAACACCTGCGCCATAACCCAAACAAGGTATGCATGTTTCTCTCGCCGATGCTACCTGTCGGCCTTCGTGAACTGCTCCTTACGGAATTCTTACCGGATTCTTAAGGCACTCTTTAGGCATGGTCCAGTTCCGTGAGCCTTATCATTGGAGGGGCGATGGGCCGCATACGGTTTTGACCGACTACTCAAGGAGGCAGAATGAATGCTCTGCGTTGTTCAACCCACCGAGCTTTTGTCACGGCAATTATTTTACCATTCCTTTTCTTATGTCTGACTATAACCAGTATGCGGGCATTAGAGATTCACGATGTCGTCGCCAGCGATCTCGAACTTCAAGGCACTGCTCTCGGAGAGATCACCCAGCATGATGCCATGATGCTGGATTTTCATGTCCCAATGCTTGTGGATCGGTTAGTGAAATCAGGCAAAGCCGTCCCGGAATCAGTCAAAGATTTGTTGGCGGCTGCGAGCGCTGCGTACAAAAAACAGGACTATTATCGGTCCTATCGCCTATATGCGAAGACAGCAGGCATTGCTGAAGGCAAGGTTGAACAATATGAAGTCGCCGCCTCGCTCAAGCCATCTCTGAACCGCGCGATCTTTGCCGGCGGAGAAGACATCACACTGACGGTGCGGCCACTGTTCACACTTGGACGTCCCTTGGCGAACCGTTACACAATGCACTCGTGGCTCGAAACCGAGTCTGGCGTCATTGCTGAGTCGGATCAAACGCACACTATTTCGGAGCTGAAGGAATTCAAAGTCAATTTCGCGGTTGAAGGATTACCAGGCGGGGTCATCGCCGTTGGCTACCGATTGATTTCGCCGAATGGACAGACAATAGCCGAGATTAGGCTGGCGGTTGTTGTTGCGAACGATATACAAAATCGCTTGGACTCGCTGAAGGCAAAGTTTGCCGCAGCGGCGCGCAACAGCCGATCTAATCAACCTGCTTCAATGATTGCGGCGCTGTCTACTATCGACTACGACATACAAAGTCTGACGCTGGAACGAACGGCATTTAGCGGGAACTGGCAACGCGCGGCGCATCCCTTCGGCGCGTACCTGGGGCGGATTAACTTTGAGGCCATGGGCAGGGAAGTGGGAAACCCGTTTCCACAGTTCAACGCGCGGCTTCGTTTCCCCCAGGATATAGCGCTCGCAGAATCCTTGGTTGACGCAATTATTGCAGACCCGGAAACGCTCCTGAAACACTATGGGGACATGGCGCAGGCTTTTCGCGCGACCAGTGATGGGAAACTCCTCCGCTATCGCATCTACGTCCCTGCGGGATATGACAGCACGAAGAAATATTCTCTGCTTGTTGCCATACATTCTGGAGGCGGCGACTCCACCTATTTTGAATGGGAAGATTTTTTCTCATCCCCCGGCCAGCATCTTGAGAACCGCTTGAAGCAACTCGCGCAGGAGAAGGGATACATAGTTGTCTGTCCAAATGGAGCATCGGGAACCTTTTTCAGCGAGCGCGACGATCCGGAGACGATGGCTCTTGTGCAGCGAGTGCGAGAGATCTATTCCATTGACCCCAAACGCATGTTTCTCACCGGTTGGTCTGTTGGAGCGTCGACAGCATGGCGACTTGCCATGCAGCATCCTGAACTCTTCGGCGCCTTCGCTGGGGTCGAAGGTGGAGCGGATTGGTTGAATCGGCAGAATACGGAGAAGGCGCGAAATCTCCCCATTCTCTATTCGATGTCGGAGGCCGAAGCCCAGCACAGAAAGAACACCGCAGCGCTCGCGAAGGAATTCTTGCCTAACTTTTCCTACAAGGAATATCCCGGTACCAACCATGCTTCGGTGTGGTCCAAGGCTTTGCCGGACCTCTTCGATTATTTCGACGCGCAAACCCCTGGCTCCGGTTCATCGGCATCTGGTTCAACTGCAGATCACCAGCGTCCGCCTCTCGATGTGACCTATATTGGCAACGAAGGATTCATGATCCAGTCGGGCGGAAAGACGGTGCTAGTCGACGCTCTGTTCGACACTGGATTTGGAAGGTTTCTTGTTCCTTCGCAGGGGCTGCTCGCCCAGATGACTCGAGGCAGCGGCCCGTTCGCCGATGTCGATCTCCTGCTGGTCACCCACCCACACGGCGACCACTTCAATCCGAAACTGGTGATCGAGTTCCTGCACAATCACGTGCGGTGCCAACTCGTCGCCCACACACAGGTAGTTGATCTTCTGCGCAAGGAGGAAGGTTTCGCGCAGATCGAGGGGCAGATTCATGAAGTCAAACTGGCCCCAGGCGCTTATGAATACGTCAGCCTCAACGGGATTACCTTCGATGTGCTTTGCCTGAAGCACATGGCAGATGACCCCGAAAAAGAACCAACGAGGAACTTGGCCTTCAACGTCGAACTGGGAGGCGCGCATTTTCTCCATCTGGGTGATGCTCGTATCGATCAGAGCGAAGCTCACTTGAATCGCTATCCCTTTGAGCAAACGCCCATCGATATTCTCTTCCTCAGTCGATACGATCGATCTGAGGCAACGCAGAAGTACGTCGCGGAGAAGATCAAGCCGAGCAAGATCGTCGCCATGCACATTCCGCCGGCGGAGTTGGCGGAGGAAACTAATAAAACCCTCCCGCTCTATCCCCATGCGATCATCTTCAAGCAAAGCATGGAGCAGCGCTCGCTTCCCATCGAAGTCGATTTCCATCATCTGACGGGTGAATACTTAGGGCAGACGCCTCCTGGCGCAACGCCGCAGGTTTTCGCGCTTGGAATCGTCTCGACGGACGCCAACGAGCATAGCGCACCGTCCTTCTCTCCCGACGGCAACGAAGTTTTCTGGTGGGCGAACCGGTCACCGGATGATGGGCCACCTATGAGCATGACCATGCGACGGGAGAACGGCCGATGGTCCGCGCCTCGAGTTTCTCAGTTTGGTATCATGCCCGCGTTTTCTCCTGACGGCCTCCGGGTCTATTTCTTCGCGCCCCAGCCTCGCTTTGACATAGCAAAGGACAGCCAACCAACCCTCGACATCTGGGTTGCCGAGAAGCAGGGTCACTCTTGGAGCGAGCCGAAATGCCTTAATCTCGTGACACGATATCCCGAGTTACGAGAGGCCGCGATGCCAAGGGTCGCCCGCAACGGAACTCTCTACTTCATTGGCTATGCGCCAGAGACGAAGTCCAATCATGGCATCTACCGGGCAGAACTCATCAACGGGGAGTATACGAAACCGGAGTTGCTCCCCCGCAATATCAACCTGCCTCCATTCTTGAACTGGGCGCCGTTCATCGCACCCGACGAAAGTTACCTGTTGTTTTCCTCGAATCGTACAGGCAGTCTTGACAACTACGGCGATCTATACGTCAGCCGCCGCCTGACAAACGGCAGTTGGACCGATCCGGTCAGTCTGGGTGAGCCGATCAACACACCCAGGCAGGAAGTGTTCCCAGGACTGTCACCTGACGGGAAGTACCTGTTCTTTTGCCGTCATACTCCTGGTCACAAAAATGATGTCTTCTGGGTCGATGCGGCGAGCATACCGGCCTTGCACCCCGTGAACACACCTTCAAAGGAAGACCCGAAATGAAGAAAACGTCTGCAATCATCGGTGCGCTAATCATGTTGCTGGCAAGCAACCTCGCGGCACAAGAGAACACAAAGCCGATAAACGATTATCTGGGTCAGACGCCACCCGGTGATGAGCCTCAGGTATTCGCCAGGGGAGTCATCTCTGTGGATGGCAAGAACACTCATGGCCTGCGGTTCTCGCCTGACGGAAGTCTTCTGATCTTTTCACGCTATCCCGATGGAAGCTCGTTCCAAATGGTGCGTTCTCAAACTGGATGGTCTCAACCTGTGCCCACGAGTTTCAAGGGCAAGGAGGTCTCATTCGATCCGCTGCTGAAGCGAATCTTCTACTACAACAAGGGAGATCTCTACTTCGTTCACTACGGCCCTGACGGATTCTCCTCGCCAACCAAGCTTCCTGCAGTGATTAACACCGCAGAAATCGAATACTACCCCAACATCACTGCCCACAGGAACCTTTACTTCTCAATGGGTAGCAGTTGGAAAACGGCTCGCGTGCAAGTAGCGAAATTGCAAGGTGAAGGCTTTGGCGATCCCATAGATCTCAGAGAGCCCATTAACGCAGGGGGCGCTTCCCATGCATTGATTGCGCCGGACGAAAGTTATATGCTCTTCAACTCACCCCGAGCTGGAAGCTACACGCAGAACGACATCTGGGTCAGCTTTCGCAATCAGGACGGATCATGGGCGACGCCTGCGAACCTCGGCCCGCGCATCAATCGAGATGCCAAAGCGGTGCTGTGTCCGACCCTCAGTCCAGACGGAAAATATCTGTTCTTCACCCGTTTCCAGGAAGACAACACTGGTCTTGTGTATTGGGTCAGCACCGGGATCATCGAGAAACTGAGGGCGAACGCAAATATTCATTCAGAACCGAAGAGAGGATCAGCTCCTGACGGCGCCAAGGCCGTGACGCAATCGCGATCGCTTCCTTCGCAGGCATCGTTCCAGGGGCTAGGAGATTTTCCGGGAGGCACTTTCGAAAGCTCGGCTCTGCGCGTTTCAGCCGACGGGTCAGTCGTCGTTGGATACGGTACCTCTGATTCGGGCAAGCAGGCCTTTCGCTGGACTCAGAGCGAAGACATGGTGAGTCTCGGCAATCTTTCCGATCATAGTTTCAAGCAGAGTCAAGCCAGGGGCGTTTCTGCAGATGGTTCTGTGATTGTTGGAGATGGCAACCCTGTCGGAACTGGCTCGGATAGCAACCAAGGCTTCCGCTGGACGCAAAACGGCGGAATGGTGAAGGTGGGCAGTCTCGACGGATCAGCGCGCTACGAGGCCCTTGGCGTTTCCGCTGACGGTTCCGTGGTGGTTGGCGATGGAGGGCCTCAGGCCTTTCGCTGGGTGCAAAACGGCAGCATCGCGGGATTAGGAGTTCTACCAGGCAGAACCAACAGCCGCGCAATTGCCGTCTCTGCCGATGGTTTGGTTGTAGTCGGCTCAAGCTATAACCTCCCGTCTTGGAATAAAGAAGAGGCCTTTGTTTGGACGCAAGCCGGCGGGATGCAGGGACTGGGTTATCTGCCCAGCGGCAGCACAAGCTTTCCCAACGCTGTCTCTGCCGATGGCTCCGTCATAGTCGGCACTAGCTCTTCATCTTCCGGCTATGCGGCTTTTCGTTGGACACGCGACACCGGCATGGTGAGCATCGGACACCTGCCAGGCGGCCATACGACGCATCCTGGCGGCATTACCGCCGATGGATCGATCATTGTCGGTGGCAGTTTTGTCGACCGCGATCACGGCACGGCCTTCATATGGGATGCGGCACACGGCATGCGTAGTTTGCAAAGCGTGCTCGAAACCGATTATGGCCTGAATCTGGTCGCTTGGAATCTGCAATACGCTTTTGACATTACGCCCGACGGTTCGGTGATTGTGGGCTCGGGTAAGAACCCTTCAGGTCAGCAAGAGGCGTTCCGCGTAACGCTTAGCGCACCTCCAGCGAACAAGATCGCCATGTTCTCAGCCGGTTCAACGAAGCTCTCTGGTGAAGAGACCGATCAGTAATTGGGTCGGACAGATTCTACTGCAGTGATAGGCCGACCTCAGCCGTCGACGGATTACGAATTTTCGAATTGCGAGTAACATAGGGTAGCTCGGAGAGGACTTCGATTTACATTGTTTGGGGGTCCAGCCGGTGCGGTGCAAGCCGCGCATCGGGAGGAAGTTCGTGCGGATTCTGCTCGTGGAAGACGAAGTGAAGGTGGCCAGGGCCCTTCGGGAGGGTCTGGAAGCAGAGAGCTACGAGACTGTCGTCGCCAACAACGGAGAAGAAGCATTCTTCCTGGCTACAACTCAGCCGTTCGACCTTTTGCTACTGGACCTGATGCTTCCCGGCCGCAGTGGACTGGAGATTCTCGCAGCACTTCGGCAGCGCGGCTTTCAGACGCCCGTGCTGGTTCTCACCGCGAAGGACTCCGTAGAAGACCGCGTTCAGGGGCTCGACAGCGGGGCAGACGATTATCTGGTCAAGCCCTTCGCATTTCCCGAGCTTCTGGCTCGCATCCGCGCTCTTACCCGTCGTGGAAGGGGCGACCAGGCCGCCCGCTGGAAGCTGGCCGATCTGGATCTCGACTGCGCAACCCGCAAGGTAACGCGTCACCAGCAGGAGATCGACCTCACTCCAAAGGAATTCGATCTGCTCGAATTCTTTATGCGGCATCAGGGCCACATTGTCTCACGTGAAATGTTGACGCGAGATGTTTGGCAGGCGACGGCCCGCGCAACCCCTTTGGACAACGTCATCGATGTCCATATCGCACGCCTCCGCAAAAAAATCGACGATCCTTATGAGAAAAAGCTGCTCCGCACCATCAGGGGTGTCGGGTTTCTGCTGAGCGAGGAGGAGGAATGAGTCTGAGACCGTTAAGCATTCGAGCGCGCCTAACTATCTGGTACGCAGGAGTACTCCTTTTCATTCTGGCGTGCCTCTCGGCAGGCGTCTATGTTGTCTTGCAGGCGAGCCTGGAACGGACTCTTCGTGCACAGCTCGACCGGGATATCCAAACTGTGGCGACAGTGGTCGGTGCATCGCCACATGGCGCGGGACCGTACGGTCATTTGCCTGGAGATATACTATTCGCCGTGACGCGAGATGGGCGCCTGGTTTACCACTCAAACGCTTGGTGCCGGACCCGATGTTTGCATGGTGCAGAGATCGAGCCTGTGGACGCCTCGGGAGTATGGCGGTCCCCGAAAGGCGTGGACTACAAGATTAAAGCAGCGCCGCTGTGGGTCAACGGGCAGGGCTTTTCGGTAACCGTAGCGGAAGACACGAGTCTTCTCGAAGGCACGCTTCGCGACCTGCTAGTCATACTTCTGCTAAGTATTCCTTGCGCTGCCCTGCTGTCGATCGCCGGCGGATATTTCCTTGCGGGCCGCGCCCTGTCTCCCATCAGCGCCATGGCATCGAAAGCATGGGAGATCAGCGCCGAATCGCTCTCCGAACGATTGCCGGTGCGTAACCCCAACGATGAATTAGGCCGTATGGCGACTGTCTTCAATCAGACGCTGGCACGTCTGGAGGCTTCCTTTGAACGGCTGCGCGCCTTTGCCGCCAACACTTCACACGAACTGCGCACGCCGCTGACGGCGATGCGAAGCGTGGGAGAGGTCGCTCTGCGCCGTCCTCTGGACGCCGCATCTGCGCGCGACACCATTGGCAGCATGCTAGAGGAAGTGGATCGCCTGACCCAGTTGGTCGAGCGTCTGCTTGGTTTGGCGCGTGCGGAGTCGGCTAAAACCCAGTTGCCGCGAGAAGAAGTGGATCTGGCACAAATGGCGTCGTCAGTCTCTGAACTGGTCCGGGTTCTGGCCGAAGAGAAAGCACAACAGATTTCGGTTGATGTGCGTGAGCCCGCCACGATCCGGGGCGAATCGTCGAGTCTGCGGCAGGCGCTCACCAACCTGGTTGACAATGCCATTCGCTACACGCCCGCGCACGGCCACATCAAGGTCGGCGTTGGGCATGCTCCAGATGGGCGGCGCATTATTGAAGTGGAAGACAACGGCCCTGGCATCGCTCCTGGGGAGCAGAACCGTATCTTCGATCGCTTTTATCGCGCCAACAATGATGGCCATTCGAGAGGTCAAGGGACCGGGCTCGGCCTGGCAATTGCCCGGAACGCCGTAGAAGCCAACGGAGGTCGGCTGGAATACAGAAACGCAATTGAAGGTGGAAGCATATTCTGCATGAGCTTCCCCGCCTGATCGCCGGTAGTTTCCTGATTACGAAATAGATGGCGAGGTTAAAAACCCGGCTTACCGGTCCCAGGCCGCCCATCTGTCACTGCCATAGGTGAAATCCCATTTGTGACAGGTCCTGGAATCCAAGTCTGGTCATCCTTTCATTTGAGGAAGACCTGAGGCATGGCACACACCCGCTCCAGGCATCGTGCGCCGTTTCTGGCAAATCAGTGAAAAATCGGCCTGAGGAGACCCTATTTTTCTGGGATTTACGCCGGAAATCGCTTTGCCGCTGCCCAGCCATTTACAATGACGTCTAAGCATCAGGTGCGCGATTCGTCGCCTCCATGCCGTGTCTAGACCCTATGAATCTGAGAATCCTTTGCACTCCCGCGGCTTTCGTGTTCGGCACATTGCTGCTCGCAAGTTCCACTTTGGCGCAAACACGGCCCGCCGCGCCTGAAAGCTCTACCGGCGGCACCACGGTCGAGGAAATTGTCGCCCGGGTCAACGATCAGATCATTACGCGCTCGGACTACGACCGCGCCATGAAGCAACTGGATGATGAGGCGCGCCAAAAAGGCGCTTCCATGCAGGAGATTTCTACGGCGCACAAGGATATGCTGCGCGATCTGATCGACCAGCAGCTTTGGCTCTCCAAAGGCAAGGAACTGAACATCAATGGCGAGACCGAGCTGATCAAACGGCTGGACGAGATTCGCAAGCAGTACCACCTGGAAACCCTGGAAGATCTGGAAAAGTCCGCCAAGGAGCAGGGCGTCTCGTACGAAGATTTCAAGGCCAATATCCGCAACGGTATCATCACCCAGAGTGTGATGCGCCAGGAGATCGGCAGAAAGATTCAGTTCACACAGGGCGAGGCCCAACGCTACTTTGAGCAGCACAAGCAGGAGTACGCCCAGCCGGAGAGCGTCACGCTGGCTGAGATTCTTATCTCCACTGGTACTCCTGCTCCCTCGATAACCGTACCCGGCGGCACACAGCCCGACGACCCGGCAGTGATCGCCAAGGCCAAAGCCAAGGCAGACGACATTGAAGCCAAGCTCCAGGCGGGAGGCGATTTCTCGCAACTGGCCCGCACTTTCAGCGACGGCCCCACAGCAGCGTCGGGCGGTGATCTGGGTCATTTCCAGCGCGGCTCGCTGGCAAAGGTGCTGGAAGACAAAACTTTTGCGCTTAGCTCCGGGCAGTTTACTGAGCCGATTCGCACCCGGCAGGGATATGTCATTCTCAAAGTGGTCAAGCGCGTCACAGGCGGCGTGCCGGCGTATAAAGATGTTGCGGATCAGGTGGAGAACAACTTCTACATGGCGCGGATGGAGCCTGCCATGCGCGATTACCTGACCACAATGCGCGAACAGGCCTTCATCGACATCAAACCAGGCTTCACAGACAGCGGCGCCAGCGCCAAACAGACCAAGCCGACATACAGCGCCTATGTTCCGCCCGCGCCCAAGAAGAAAAAGAAGGTGGAGCGCACACGCTTCCGCGAGAGCACTCGTACTTATCGGCAAAAGAAAGCTCCGGCCGCCGATGCCACCCCAGCCGCCGAACCAGCCGTTGCACAGGTCAAGAAGGAAAAGAAGAACAAGAAAGATGCCGCTGCCTCTACTGAGCCCGCCGCCACTTCGGCAAAGAAGGGAAAGAAGAGCAGAATGGCAGATGCCCCCTCAGCCGAGTCGGCCTCTGCTCCGGCAAAAATGAGCAAAAAGGAAAGGAAAGCGGAACGGGCCGCGATGAAGCCTGGCAAGAAGGAGAAAATCCGCTACGGCAAGGCGCCTACCAAAACTCTGCCGAACGGTCCAGAAATCGCCACCGAGGACGCTGGCGCGGTAGCGCCTTCAGCCTCTGCAACACCCGAGCCAGTCAATCCACTTGAGGCCAGTGACAAGCCTACGCATAAAACACGCCTCAGCGCGCGCCCCAAGGTTGCCAAGCAAGCCAAGGTCGCAAATGGAGCGAAGGTTGACGCGATGGCTCCCAAAGCGGCTGATGCGGCCGAGATTGCCGACCGTCAGACCCAGGCTCGTCCGCTGGGTCTGGCCGGTGACACTTCCAGTAAGAAAAAGAAAAAAGTTGTCACTACAACCGGAGAAAAGACCCGGTTAGCCAACGAGAAGAAGACAAAAAAGAAGGTTGAAGAATCAGGCGATGTGCCGCTGGGTGCCGCTCCACAATCGAAACAATAGCGCTTTCATTTGCAACTCTGGCGGCTTCATCTTTCGCGCTTTGGCGTAGGATGGAGCCGCAAGTGTTTTGGAGGCTGTTCGTGAAACTGAATTATGGAACGTTGATCTGGGTTGCCGCCGCTGTGCCAGCCTTTCTATGGGTTTTCTGGAGCCTTCCCTGGTCCGCTTTGCGAATCGCGGGTCTGGCCATTGCAATCCCCTCGTTTCTGCTTCTCGTTTTGGCTCGCGTTCAACTCGGACGGGCATTCAGCGTACAGGCTAAAGCAACCACGCTGGTTACTACCGGCCTCTATGCCCGCGTTCGCAATCCGATCTACCTCTCTGGCAGCCTGATGATTGCGGGACTCATTCTTTGGGCAAATCAGCCATGGCTGTTATTGCTTCTCGCCGTTCTGCTTCCAATGCAATTTTTTCGCAGCAGGAAAGAGGAGCGAGTGCTGACAGAAAAATTTGGCGCAACCTATCTCGATTACAAGAAACAGACGTGGTTCTAAGTCGGCGACGGATACAAGAAATGGAAATTCGCCGAACGCTCAGTGCCCTCGCTGGTAAATCTTGACTCCAAAATCATTCCAGGTACGAAGCCACCACCGCCAGCGCGGCGATGGCCGCTGTCTCGGCGCGCAGAATCCGCGGACCCAGGGACGCGGCGCGCCAGCCGTTGGTATCGAAGAGCGCCTCTTCTTCCGGTGCCCATCCGCCTTCGGGGCCGATGGCAATTTCCAGGACGGGCATCTCGGTCGCGGCTGCGGCCATGGCTTCCTCCAGCGCGTTGCGTAGTGTGGTGGTGCGCTCTTGTTCAGCCAGCACTATCTGCGCAAAGTTCGCCGCGGCGTGCTCGGAGCCAGCAGTGATGCGCTCCGACAGCGGAGTTGGATCGAAGATCAGTGGAACATCGCCGCGTCGTGCTTGTTGAGCCGCCTCATGCACGATGCGCCGCCAGCGCTCGGCACGCTTCACGGCAGCGTGCGCTAGATGCTTTTCCGTTCTGCGGGAGATCACCGGTGCAATCGCTGCCACTCCCAGCTCCGTGGCTTTTTCAATCGCCCACTCCAGATGATCGAATTTATAGACGGCCATCACCAGCGTGACCGGCAGTGCCGGATCAGTCTCGAGTTCCGCGATCAGGTTGAAGCGAACCTCGCCGCCCGCCACCGCCGCCACCTGCGCATGAAAGACGTGGCCGCCCGCCACCACGTCAGCTTCCAACCCGGGTTGCGCGCGCAAAACGCGCGTCATGTGCTCGGCCTGCGCGCCGGTGAGCGTTGCGGTGGCTTCGTCCCAATGCTCAGCTATCCAGCGGCGGCGTGTCATCTTTCTCTCCTGCACAACGTGCGTCTATCAGTGTAATCCATCCCAAACACAGATCAGGGGAACGCGTAATGCGTTCCCCTGATCTGTTGCCTTTGGTTGTTGCCTTCAAGTTGGAGGCGCCGCTACTTCTTCTTTGCGGCCTTCTTGGCGGCCTTCTTGGCAGGCGCCTTCTTTGCTGCTTTCTTGGTTGCCATTTGCCTATTCTCCCTTTCGACAATTTTGGTGTCAAACCTGCAATAATATTGCAGTTGAAGAATGTATAGATTTATGCATCGCACATGTCAAGAGAAAAAAGCAGTAGTGGTGGAAAAATAGTCAATAATTTTTTCATCACGGAATCGCGTTCCGCGATTTCGCGCTCCGATGACGAGGCGAACATGACGCGACATCGCGCAAAATTTTCAATCAATCGCGCCTCGCGATACATTTTTTCACGTTCAGATTGCGGCAACAGTCAGTAACTGAGCCGAGGTGACGGCCCAATCTGCGGACGTAAAGGCGGAAGCGCAGTTCGCGGCGCAATGATGGAAGTCCCGCTTGACCCTGTAATGATGTACGGCGCGGATACGACAATGCTGTTGCCGTAACCGGGAGATCCGGCGAAGGTCTGAATTGTTTCTGATGACGAAACAGGTATTGGCCCCGAGTAAATTGTCGAGCCGGTGCTGGGCGCTGTTCCGTTGGTGGTGTAGTAGATGGTTGCGTTTGGCGTGGTGGTGGCGATGGTCACCGACTGTGCCGAAGCATACGTCCCGGCTGCGGGAGTGAAAGTCGGCGTGGCGACTAGAGGCATCAGATTGTAGGTTGCCGAAGTCACCGGAGAATTTGAATAGCCGCTGGTGATAGCAATGGCCTGGACGGTCTCAGTCGCAGGCACTGGGGACCAGACCGTAAAGGGACCGGTGTAAACGGTCGAGCTGGCCGTGGGCGTTGTGCCATCGGTGGTGAAGTGGATGACAGCGCCGGGAGTGGTGTCGGAGATGGTAAGCGTTTGGGCGTACTTGTAAGTTCCCGATGCCAGAGAAAATGTAGGTGCAGCAGTAACCGAAGACGCGATGGTGTACGTCGCTGAGACGACCACGCTGTTGCCGTATCCACTCGACCCTGCAAAGGCTTGCAACACTTCTGTTCCCGGAACGGTGATGGGACCGTTGTACTTTGGCGAACTGGTGTTCGGCGCTGTGCCGTCCACCGTGTAGTAAATGATGGCGCCAGGGGTGGTGTCGTAGATGGTCACCGTCTGGCCCGTGGCGTAACTGCCGCCCGCAGGTGTAAACGTAGGCGTGTTGACCAGCGGCATAAGGACATAGGTTGTCGAAGTCACCGAGGACGGTACGTAGCCGCTGGCTGAAGCGATGGCCTGAACGGTCTCCGTCAACGGCACTGAAGACCAAATTACGATGGGGCCGGAGTAAAACGGCGAGTTGAGTGTGGGCGTGCTGCCATCAATGGTGTAGTGAATGAGAGCGCCGGGTGTGGTGTCGGAGATGATAAGCGTTTGGGCAGACTTGTACTCGCCTCCCGCCAGGGAGAAGGTTGGCGCGGCAGTCATGGATGAGGCAATGGTGTAAGGCGCCGAGGCGATAATGCTGTTTCCATAGCCGCTTGATCCGGCGAAGGCTTGCAGCGTTTCTGACATGGAAACCGTGATGGGGCCGGTATACCTGGTTGAACCGGTATTCGGTGCTGATCCATCCGTAGTGTAGTAAATCGTCGGGCTGGGGGCGATGGTAGAGATGGTCACCGTCTGTGTATTGGTATACGCACCGGCTGGTGGATTAAAGGTTGGGGTTGGGACAAGCGGCATCAGAGAATACGTTGCTGAAAACGCAGGCGAAGTTGTGTAACCGGTTCCTGTAGCGATGGCCAGAACGGTCTCTGTCAATGGCACTGTTGACCAGATAGTGATCGGGCCGGTGTAAACGGTCGAGTTGATCGTGGGGGTGGTGCCATCGGTGGTGTAGTGGATGACCACACCGGGCGTGGTGTCAGAGATGGTAAGCGTCTGCGAGGTCTTGTACTCTCCCGATG
>Ga0265336_10001025_pt1 | contig 13715 bp, 16 predicted proteins | sample 42119metaG_FD_193583 | JGI IMG/M metagenome (GOLD analysis project Ga0265336, IMG submission 193583) | Rhizosphere microbial communities from Carex aquatilis grown in University of Washington, Seatle, WA, United States - 4-21-19 metaG | ecosystem: Host-associated > Plants > Roots > Rhizosphere...
ACACCTTGCTGAATTGCCAGAGGTTCTCCAGGTTGGTCACGGAAACGATACCATTCGTGTGATCGTCTTCGTAATCAATGGGACCGAGGACCATGGGGGACACGACCTTGCCCGTGCGGGATCCCGAACAAACGGAGACATTGGTGAAGCCGGGCGTCAAGGGAAAAGACTTGTCCACGCCCTTGGGCGCACGGAAATGCACTTGTTTGGCGCATCGAACCTGACCGACGCGTTTCTCTTGCTGATTCTTCAGTTGTGCCTTGGTGCAGGATCGACGATGTGCCTCATTCCGTTGTTTCAATTCCAATTGACGGGCCTTGGCAATCGCATCTTGACGAACAGCACAAAGGTACTTGCCAAAGTCTTCGGGCCCACTGTCGGATTCACTTTTCTTGACCCTCTTCGTGGAGTGTTTCTCTTCTTCGTCGCTGCTGTCGTGATGACGCTTCATGGTTAATGATCCATGAACATGAACGCGGTTTTATTCAAATCCTCATAATTAACGGATGATCTTGATCAATTCGTCCATGCAATTGCATTTGCTAACAGTGTGTTCATACGCTTTCAAGGTAAAATATTTCAAGGCATTGGCTTCTTCGCCATTGGCGAGGATCAAGAAATCCGTGCCACGGGCGTAACAGGCGGCAATGGACGTCGCGAAAAAGAGCAACAGCAAGTGAGCGGGGCATTCGTCTTGGTAGATTTGCATGTTCGGGTACCATTCGTAATAGGGCAAATGCGAAGGAGACGTCTTCATGAAACCGTAAACGGGTCCTGGGTGCGTGGCCAAGGTCAAGGAAGGGTGTTCTGAATCACGGTGCGCATGGTCCAAGTCTACCAGAACGACGGGTTGGTCCGCGACCAAGGGCAAGGAGGCATGCAAGAGTTCCTGACCGTGCCAGAGAAAGGCATCAAGTCCGGCGAGCACAATGTTCAAGGTTGGGTAAAACGGATCGATCAGCACGCGGTACCCCGTCAAATTGTAGGCACAGGGACCCGTGGCGGCCGCGGCTGCGGCCGTTGTCACGGGTTCCGAATGGTGACGGCGCAGGGCGCCACGGGGTGTGCCCACGGGTGCCACTCGAGTGGGTGGACGCGGTGCATTCGCGCTCACGGGCACAATCTCCAGCGATTTCACGTAATCCGTGGCCCGACGCGTGCGAATCCAGCGGCGTGGAATTTCATCCATGGAAATCATCATGACCAATCGCTGTTCCTTGAGGTAGGTCATCTTCTCATTAAAGTAGTTTTGAGAGGCACGGGGCGAGAGACGCTCAAGGAACAGCACTTTGAGCAAGCGTTTGCCTTCCTCGCAGTGTTTGAGACGATCGATCACGGCACGGCCGAATTCCACGACGGAATGCGGGGTTTCCAAGACATGAAGCAAATGGGGCGTCAGGATGCGCGTGTCTTCCTCGGATTCCACGACTTGCACTTGTACACGACGCGCCATCACAAGGGAAGATGGGTGGGGGAAATTAAATGATTGATGCATTTTGTTGGATTAAATTCAAAACACTCGCTTTATTTGGGTTTTGGAACGCGTGTTTGTTCATTGAGAAGGGAGCAGACGCATTGAGGAAGGCGTGTGAATGCAGCTCTACCTTTTTCATTTGGCTTGGATAAGCCTCTTGTTCGTGGGAGCGGCTCACGGGCAAGTGCCTCAAAACTGTACGTCCAATGCCAATTGCACGGGGCCGTGCACGCAATGTTGCAACGGCACCTGTCAACACATTTGCACCATCATGGGCGGCGGTCCTTTCTGTACCTGCCTGGGTGTGTGCACCAGCAATAGTCAATGCGAAGACAACAACAATTGCACCGTGGACACATGTGACTTGCCCACGGGCAATTGCACCCATACCCCCATTCCCAACTGCGATGTAAGTCATGAAAAAAATATATGAAACACAATGTACTCATTCCCAACATGGATTAGCCCTGCACCAATAGCAGCACGTGCCCATCCTTGGGTATTTGTCGTTCCGCGACGTGCATCAATGGTGTCTGTGGATTGGCGACCAATGCCTCGGTCTGTGCGCCGTTTGGCTCGAATTGCGTGACCAGCACCTGCAACATCACCTCGGGGCAATGCCTGGTGGCCGCGCCCAATAATACCCTTTGCCAAGGCTTCAGTGCGGGCCAGTGCGTGGTGGGCACGTGTGTGGGCTCTCCCTTGGCGACCTGCGCCGCCATTTCGAATACCTCCGCCTGCAATGACGGTGACCCGTGCACGGTGGACACGTGCAATGGCACCACGGGCGCCTGCACCCACGTCTTTGATCATACCCAGCCGGGTTGCACGCGGTGCGAGCTGGACACGGATTGCCCCTCGTTGGGCTGCTTGCCCGGCGTCTGCGGCTATTATGGCCAATGCATTCACGGATCACCCAACAACACCGCTTGCCCTTCCTTTGGCTGTCGCCTGGGCTTGTGTCTTCAAAGTGGCAATTGCAGCACCTCGATCAATGCCACTTTCTGCACGCCCCTTTCGGATTGCGTGACCACGACGTGCCAGGCGAATGGCACGTGCGCGGCCACGGCACCGAACAATGCCTCGTGCGCCTTTTTGAACAGCGAATGCGCCACGGGCATTTGCGCGTCCAACGGCAATCCCATCCCCCACTGCGTGCGGCTGTTGTCCAATACCAGCTGCACGGATTTCGACAATTGCACCCTCGACACCTGCCGTGCCAATGGCACGTGTAGCCATGCCTTTGACCGCAACCTACCTTTCTGCTCGAAGTGTCTGGTCGACAGCGATTGCTCGAGTGCGGGCCTTTGCCGTTTGGGCTTGTGCGGTTCGAACGGCACATGCTTCCAATCCGCGCCCAACAACACGCTTTGCCCTTCGTTTGGTTGCCGTCTCGGCCTGTGTCAGGCCGATGGTCAATGCAGTACCACGGTCAACACCTCGGCCTGCCCGGCCCTCTCGGATTGCGTGGGCAATGTCTGTCTCGCCAATGGATCTTGCCAAATTCAGCAACCGAACAATGCGTCGTGCACGGCCTTTAACGCGGAATGCAGCTTGGGCGTGTGCGCCGGTAGTGGCATTCCTCACTGCGTGCGTCAATTGACACCGGTCGCCTGTGACGACCACGACAATTGCACCCTCGACACCTGCCGTGCCAATGGCACGTGTACCCATGATTTCAACGCGGATCTGCCCGGTTGCCCGCTTTGCAATTCCGATGACGACTGCCCGAACCAAGGCTGTTTGCCCGGTTTCTGCGCCTATTATGGCTTTTGCCACTTTGGGTCACCCAACAATTCCGCCTGCTTCTCGCATGGTTGCCGCAACGGTGTGTGTCTTGACGATGGCAATTGCACGACCACCGTCAATGCATCCTTCTGCACACCCATCAACAATTGCATTGACACGACCTGTGCCGCCGATGGCACGTGCACCCAATTGCCACCCAACAATGCGGTGTGCGCCTTTTTGGATAATCAATGCAGCACGGGTCAATGCGATCTGTTCCTCGGCTGTATCCGTCAATACACACCCAGCAATTGCAATGACGGCAACAATTGCACGATGGATGTCTGTCAAACAGATGGATCGTGTACCCATACCTTTAACCATTCCCTTCCGAACTGCGCCGTTTGCCAAGTGGATAGCGATTGTCCCAATTTGGGCATTTGCCGACCGGGTGTTTGCCTCAGAGGCATTTGTTCGCATGCCACCAATCAGGGCGCATGCCCGACGTCCCTCTCGGAATGCGCGCCCATTGTCTGCAATGAAACGACGGGCACCTGCGATCAACAGGCGCCCAGTGACAGTTTCTGCACGGACCTGAACGTGGGATGCATCTTCAATCAATGCACCCTTCAGGAAGGCCTCTTCAATTGCGTGCCCCATTTACGAAACAGCTTGTGCGATGACCACAACAATTGCACCCTTGACCTTTGCCTTGTTAATGGCAGTTGCTCGAATACCTTTGATCCGGAACTGCCGAATTGCCTGCTTTGCTATTACGATGGCGAATGCCCCAACGTGGGTTGCCTGCCCGGTGTCTGCGGTGCTAATTTCACGTGCACGGTCGGCCTTCCGAACGATTTTGCGTGCCCGAGCACGGGATGTCAGACCGGTACCTGTCTGACCAACGGCACGTGCATAACCGTGCCGGACAACACACAGTGCCCGACTCTCCTGGGTTGCGTGATGGGCGCGTGCTTGGCCAATGGCAGTTGCGGCGCGGGCACACCCAACAATACATTGTGCCCGAGCACGGATCCTTGCTTTGGCTTGAGTGTGTGCGTCGCCAATGTGGGCTGCGTCAATTCCACGGTGCCCACTTGTGATTTGGGCGTTTTGGTGGGCCAGTGCGCGGAAACCATTTGCAACCGGTCCCATCTTCCCAATGTGTGCAATGGACCACCTGCACCCAATACCCGAAATTGCCCATTGCCCTCGGACTGTGTCACGTACTCCTGTGATATTCTCTCGTCCCCGGGCGGCTTCTTCTCCACTTGCACACCGCATCTGAACCAATCCACGTGCCAACTCGGTCTGAATGCCTGTCAAGTGGGCACCTGCACCTTGGATGGCTGTGTGACCACCCCTCGCGTCTGTCCCGGTACGACGAATCCTTGCCTTCAGAGCATTTGCGATCCCGTCAGCGGCTGCGCCATTGTTCCACGACCCAATGGCACGGTGTGTGACGACGGTTTGGCCTGCGTCACCAATGACTACTGCAATGGACACGGTCTGTGCGTGGGACACACCAATGTGACGTGCCCACCACCCGTGAATCCGTGCATGACCAGCATCTGTTCCGAAGCATGCCCCGAATCCCCATGCATTTTGGTGAACGCACCCGTGAACACCACGTGTTCCGTGGCCAATCGGTGCCAACCGGCCTCGCTTTGCAGTGGTTTTGGTGGGTGCGTCTCCCAAAGCCCAACCAATTGCGATGACCACAACCTCTGCACCGTGGACACGTGCGACCTTGCATTGGGTTGCGTGCACACGGAAACCCCACTCAACGGCACGGCCTGTGGCGTGAACGTGGGCGTTTGCCGTCAGGGCGTGGCCGTCTGTCAGCCCGGCACCGGTCTCTTCAATTGCGTGGGTGCCGTCAGTCCCACGATTCCCAATGAATGCCTGGCCAATACCGAGAATCCCGTGCCCTACTGCAATGGGTTGGATGACGATTGCAATGGATTGGTCGACGAATGTTGCCCGCCCCCGTCCAAATGCATCAATGTCACCTGTCCCGTGGTACCCTGCTTTGAAGGTACGCTCACGACAGTGATCGTCATTGTCATCACGTGATTTGTTTAGGTTTTTGCAATGCCACGAGTGGGCAATGCATTTATTCTCCGTTGCCAGGCGCCCCGTGCAATGATGGTAAGTGTCATTTGCCAAGGCAAAATGTTTCTAACGTGTGCCTTAGGTAATGCCTGTACCTACAATGACGTGTGCTCGGCCACGGGCGAATGCCTATCGGGTGCACCCTTCCTTTGTGACCCCAGCCCGCACTTCCCATGCACGATTCGACGATGCAATGGCACCAGTGGTGAATGCGATGTCACGTTTGCCACCACGGCCATTCCTTGCAATGACCACAATGATTGCACGCAAAACGATGCCTGCGTACCCAATCAGGGCTTCTGTCAGGTATGCTTCCCATACCTGTGTTTTCATGATGCATGCCATGTTCTATTTTTCACGTTTCGCTAATGCGACATGTTAGGGCACGGATGTGACGTGCCCCACGTCGCCGAATCCGTGTTTGGATGCCGTGTGCCATGTCAATGGCGGTTGCGGTTTCGTGGTCCGTGTCGGCCAAGTGTGCACGGACAATAACATTTGCAATGGCCCCACGGATCAATGCAACGTGGATGGCAATTGCGTGCCCATTCCGGACACGGGTCTCAATTGCAACGATGGTAATCCTTGCACCAATGACACGTGTTCGCCCACGAATGGTTGCATTCACACGGTGACCCCTGGGTTGCCGTGCGACGACACCAATCGCTGCACGACCCTGGACGTGTGTCAGGTAAGTGAAAACGATTGTGACGTGACCCTCGTCATTCACTGACGCGAATGACAGATCGATGGCGGTTGCAAGGGCCGTCCTTTCCGTACGAATCTGGACCCGAACCCACCCACGGAATACGAGTATTCCTCGTCAACCTCCTACTACCCGTATGGCATTGAGGATTTGCCCGAGGGATGTTGCGTGGGTGACCGCGACGATGTCATTTTGGCGTGCGGCCACAGCGATGAATGCACGATTCGCTCGTGCAACTTGAACACCTTCCAGTGCGAGGCGCATATTCGCCCGGATAACACCCCGTGCCATGTTTCGACGTGCAACACGCCTTGCACGACGCGCAGCTGCCAGGTAGGTGATCTCTTTTTTACGATGTACCTCATTTGACTAACGTTTTCTTCAACATGTTAGTCGGGCGTTTGCACGATTCAGTCCAGTCTGGATTGCTCGCATACGCCGCCACTGGGCGATGATTGCATCATCAACCGTCAATGCACGCCTGCGGTGTGCGGCTGCACGTACTGCAATGTCACCGCTGTTGACTTTTCCGGGACCGTGGTCAATGACACGTGCGCGGGCGGCCTTCAGGGATCGATTACCTTGTCGGTTACCTCGGCATGCCCCACGGTCTTTACCTTCCATTGGTCGGACAATGTCATCACCACGGATCCCGTGCGCACGGGTCTGGGTGCCGGTCAGTACTGCGTCTTTGTGGAGACGGCCGTGAATTGCGAGTCCCGTTTCCTGTGCTTCCAAGTGGCTTCCAATCCCTGTGTACCCAATTCCGTGTGTACCACCGCGCATTGCGTGCCTGGTCAAGGGTGCATTCAAACGTCATTGGCGGGCTGTTGCACGACCGACAGCAACTGCACCTCGTCCAACCTTTGCGAAATTGGCACGTGCATCGTGGCGACGGGTCAATGCACGTTTGCCCCCGTGACATGCCCGAATTGCCAAGTTTGCGCCAATGGCCAATGCGTCCGTGACACGTGTGGTGAGGATCCGTGCGCGTTCTGCGTCCCCAACCCTGAAAAACTGCCCTCGCCGTTCCTCATGCCTTGGGAGGTAAGAACTATGTTTAACCCAGAAAAACACACTCATGCGTTTGTAGGAACTCTCCAAGGAAGCACAACAAGCCGGATACACTGGACCGAGTACCTCGGGTGGCTTCTGCGTGGACTTGACGCCGTTTGTCATCGTGGTGCCCATGGAACCCACGTGCGCGGGTGGCGACACGGGTTGCGTGCAAGTGACTTTGCCCGCGGGTCAGAACTTGCCCGTCAATTTCACGATCAACGGTGAGAGCGTTTGGATCCGCCGTGGTGAAACGGTGACCGTTTGCGGCCTCGAATCCGGTTTCTACACGTACACGGTCGCCAATGACGGCGCCACCGAGTTTGAGGAGGGTCCCTTCTTCTCGAGCCTGGAACCCTATTCCTTGGACGAGGAAGACGTGTGCCTGGTTCAGGGTGGCGTGACCGTGCCGGCGGGTCCGCAACCCGGAATCGCGTCCATTGTCACGAACAGCGAGACCTGCGATGGCAGCGCGGACGGTTCGGCCCAAGTCAACATTGACGGTTCCAATGATCCGGGCCGTACCTTTGTCTGTGTCTGGATCTTCCCAAGCAATCCGAATACATCCTTTATTGCGGATTGTTTCCAGACGGGCTTGTCCGCGGGCACTTACACGGTCTACGTCCAGGACAATGAGGGCTGCACGAGTACGCCCGTGACCTTTACCCTGGGTATCGAAAGCGATTGCAATGACGGGAACCTCTGCACCACGGACACGTGCGTCTTCCATCAAGGATGCGTCCATACGCCGATTCCCATTGATGACACCAATCCGTGCACCATTGACACGTGCGATCCGGCCACGGGCAACATTACACACACGATTTGTTCGCCCAGTTTCACGGTGGACACCACGAACATTGTGGATCCGTGCCGCATTTCGAATGGCACGGCCACATACGATGCCAATCCCGAGGCCTGCGGTGGCATTGCCACGTACCACTGGTTCAATGTGCCGGACGTCAATTACCCCGATGAATCCGTGATCGACATCACCGGCTCCAACGTGCCCATGATTGGCGGTTTGAAGGCGGGCCACTACGCCTTGACCGTGACCAATGAAGCCGGTTGTGCATTGACCGTGAACTTCTTCATCTTGGACGTGTCCACGGGCACCTGCGCCGAATGCAATGCCACGGGCGTGATCACCGAAGGCAATCCCTGCGACAACCTGGATCCCTGCGACGGTACCACGGACATTTGCGTGAATCGCACGTGCGTGGGCACCCAGAACACCACAAGTGTCTGCACGGCCATTTGGTTGACCGCGTACCCGGATGTCTTCTCGCCCAACTGCGCCTTTGCCTTTGAGAACGCCTCGAATGTGGAATGCGATTCCGTGAACGGTTCCACGCTCTGCTTCTTTGGCGCGGGCACCATTCAGTCTCACCCGCTCTGCAATGGCGCCACCGGCTCCTTCTGTGACCTCTTCTTCCCCAATGGCACTAACTCCCCCGTCCCTGTTTGCAAAGGTACGTCCTCCCCCTCCTTCTCTTTTTTGTCTCTGGGCGTGTGCGAACGGCGTTTTCACGTGCCAGGTACGTGTGCGGTCACGGATTCGGTGTAAGAATGGATTAACGGTGTCTTTCCCCATGTATGGACCGGTCGCTGCACGTGCTTTTCCGCTGGGTTTATAATGCAAAAGATATACATGAAATATCGCACGAATAAATTATCGATTTAGGATGAACCGTGTGCGTGCTTTGCAAATTGGGCCGAAGCGGGGCCATGAAAGTGAAACGGAAGACGAACCAGAGGCCAAACGGGTGCCGCCACGCATCGTGGAATGGCAAGGGTATTCCTTGGTGTTTGAAACACGGAATGAATACGAGGAAGTGGCGACCTGGTTCTTTGCCGTGGGTTATCCCACGCGGGTACTGATGACCACGGATAACGAGGTTTCCTTGTCCATCAGCCCACACCATTCATATGAATTCTCCGTGGAGAAACTCCGTGAATTTCTTCTCTTGGTCATTGACATGGCGCGTTATTTACATGCACGTACCGCCTTGTTGCACACGGTTTCTGCCTCGGTTTCGCGTATGATGATTATCATGGATTCCGTGGGTTTGTCCCGTCTGGAACGGCCGTCCTACATTGCCCAAGGGTTCTTACCGGAAAATACCTACGCCATGAATTTTTTCCGTCTCTTGGTGCAATCAGAAGTGAATGCTTCGTGGACCGAATTTGCGGGCATGACGACACGCATGCAAGATCCGCATTCCGCAATCAATTGGTTTTGGCGGTCGGAGGATGCCATTCGTCACGAATTGGAAGACGGTGACAAAAACCACTATGCCAAGATGACGGGACAAGGACGGTACTTTCCACTGAGCCGACGTCCGTACACAACCATGACCAAGAAACCACATGCACAGCTCTTGGCACCGCTGCCAGCTCCATTGCACGATCAATTGCGTCGCTACACGCCCACGGACGTGTCTTTTTTGCCCTACCGTTTGCATACGGGTGAGACGGACGTGTTTCCAGCGGATACCATGGCCTTGCCCATGATCCGCTACCCTTTTCAACCCTTGTTCATTGAACCGGACGCAAACACCATGCTCGTCTTCCCCTCCAATGGCATTTTAATGGCGGAAAATGGCGCGGGTGCCTTTGGCCTCCTTGTTGATCTGCTTCACGTGGATCCCAGTCGTTATGACACCTTTTACCGTCAATTATCAGTGCAGGATCAATCCGTGATGAATAGTCTCATCGTAGGAGAACGCATGCTGAGAATCGACCAAGAGGAAATTTTGGTGGCTGATTACATTGAACAGTCCAAATTGGCGCGGTTCAATATTGAAGCCGGCTATCCCATTACGGATACATCGAGTATTCGCATGCCCATCGCCATGGAGAAATACGCACGTGACGAGGATAAAATATTTGATTACCTGGTCAATCAAATGGCGCGTTTCATGGGCTACAGCGTGGTACTGTACCTATTCCGTGTCGGCGGATCCTTAATGACACCCATTTTAATGGATGTACGTCCCGTGGATGAGCATTCTCAGTACATCGTGGATACCTTGGTCCCTTCAGTGGCAGTTCCCTGGGATCCGGTCTTGCCACCACGACGTCCCGTGGGATGGATCGGATCGCCACCTATGCAATCCGCCTCGCAAATGCTGTTTCTGCTGTTGCCCACGATCTTGGACGCAGAAACCATGACATGGAACAATCAGACCTTGATCATTCATCACCGGGCTCTTTTCGACGGTCGTCGTAAAATCGTCAAGGAAAACTACTTGATCAAGACGGTGATCGGTAAAAGTGACGTGGTTTTCCGGTACGATCCCACGGCCAAAGTCATTGAATTCTACTGGATCAATGCCCTAGTCTATGAAGGCGAGAATCAATTGCATTTTGATGCCCTGTTTGACTTGGCGTGGCACGTGTCGCAGCATTTCCAATTGAATGAATTGAGGATCCAGGGCATGCCCCGTGTTCGAGGCATGGAATGGATCGAACATATAGTGAATGCCGCCCTGCCTGAGAGACCCTTCGTGATTTCACGTGGTTTCTTACCCGAACAGGAATCATGGGTCAATCTTCTTTATAGTTATTACGCCATGGATCCACCGCTACCTGGTCCAAGCGTGTGGCATGATCCCGGTCATTCCGTGGATTGGGTTTGGAAATCGGATGCTGAGCGAAACCGTGAAAGTGAAACGGATCCGGCCAATCGCGAAGGACGCATCACGGGACAAGTTCAATTGTACCCGGGCAGCAAACGTGCCTTTACCAGCATGTCCTTTATCATTGAAACCTATGGCAGCGAATTGATTTCACGACTGTCCGAGGTGCAAGTCACGGAATTGCGCCAAGGGCATGCCATTGCCTTGGAAGGCATGTACCGACGACGGCTGGCCCCACATCCCGGACGTCCCATCGCTTTGGGGGAACACACGATGGGTTACCCGGCCACACGCTATGCCAAGGGCATGAACCAGAGTTTCTTTTACGATGAAGAATTGGTGTCCGAGGGTCAATTCTGTGGTACCTTTTTCTACATGGAACCCGATTCCACAGTTCTGCTCACTTTTGATGACCGGCGTTCCCTTCATGCGTTTAACAAGGCGGATGCCTTTGTGCAACTTTGGACACGGGTGCATACCCGGACCGCTTGGGTCCGTGACATGAACAAGCAACTGGGCGTGGATAGTTATCAAAAGTGGGCACAACGCATGCAACCCACGGACGTGCAAGTCATGAATGCGCGCCGAAACGAAAACTATCCCATTACTTATTACGATTGGCTGATGTGGTCCTCCAATCAAGCACCTTTTTTGCCAGTTGCCAAGGACCGTGTGATCACTCGTGATTTGGTGGTGGAAACCATGGAATTGGACATGGATGAACGAGTTACATGGCAAGTCAAGCGAAATGCCTTGAAAATGGATATCATTATTCCTCCCATGGGCCGTGCCGAATTCCTCTATGCCTGGGAAGATGAATTCGACCAAGTGATTTGTCGCATGGGACGTCTCATTGGAATCGACGTTATTTACTTGCAAGCCATGATGGGCAGCTACCAAGTCGTCTCGGAACTGCTGGACACGCGCACCCGCATCGCCTGTTTCAATGCCTTGCTTCGGTTGCCCGCCTCGGTCATGGAAGGTGCCATGCTCGAGTAAAAGACCCATTGTATACATATTCTACCCCATAAATTATTTATCACACGAAACAATGTCGTGGTCGGGACGTTCCGCCTCGCAGGATGAAGTGCCCGTGGTGGCCGTGGTGAGCGAAGGATCCGCGGCCGCCGCGGCGCTTGAAGCGCCGCTTGAACATTTCTTGTCACCGACGGCGAGACGCATGGCGGAAATGCGTGGTTTCCAAGAGATTGGTGGTCCCGTGGACACGTTCAAGCGTCGGGTCCTGAAAAAGACGGGTCATTTTGACAACATTCCCCTGAACATTGATCACCATGTCAAAACCATGAGCTTTTCCGCCGAGGAAAACGCCTGGATCAATGCGCATGTTCAATCCACGCCCTTGCAGTTGGGTGCCACGTTTGTGGTGCAGCCGGGCGGTCGTCCCGTGAAACGGTTCCCTTCCAACGAGGTGCAAGGGGATGAACGTGAGGACATGGGTGTCACGTGGCAATGGGCCATGGAAGTGCGTCCGTATCCGGCGAACACGGACATGGAAGGCGTGGCCGTGGATATCACGGCCACGGATCCACAGGATCCGCCCGCGGTTTGGATGGAGGTGTACCGTCGTCGTTTGGCGGCCCATACCCGTCACCCACGTTACGAACTTGAAGCCAAACTCAACGATGACATTCCCCTGTTCCTCTTCTTCAACGTGCTCCTGGATCCCAGCACGGCCCGTGCCATGGTCCTCGTGTACGAAAACATCCGATTGGAATTGGCGCCCTTGGTGCCCGTCATTCAAGAGGCCGTCATTCGCTCCTATCTCTACGACACGAATGAAACCACCATTCCCGGTCTCAGTGTTTCCGTGAGGCACGACACGCAAGTGCGCAAGATCCTCTACAAGGCCAATGCTCAGGAACGCGAAATCGTTCGTCGTGACCGTGAGAAACTGTCCAAAAAATAGATGCAAATTGTATACGTGAACATCAACGTAAATGATTTATGACAAGGAACATGTCGTGGTCCGGACGGTCCGTGTCACAAGATGAAGTGCCGGTGGTAGCCGTCGTGAGCGAAGGATCTGCTGCGGCCACGGTCGTGCCCGAGCACTATCTGTCACCCACGGCAAGGCGCATGGCGGAAATGCGCGGTGTGCCCGTGGAAGGCGTGGTGGACACATTCAAACGCAAAGTCTTGAAAAAGACCGGTCATTTTGACAATATTCCACTCGAGGTGGAAGATCATGTTAAAATCATGACCTTTTCCGCGGAAGAAGTGACCTGGATTGACAATCATCCCATGGACCCACCTTTAACCTTGGGTGCCACGGTGATTTATCAGGAGGATGGTCGGCGTATCAATCGCTTTGAACGATCGAATCAACCATTGAGACGGATGGTCCAGGCAAACACAGGTCAGTTTGTGGAAGGAGACAACGTCGTGGATTCAGGCGTGCAATGGAAATGGTCCATGGAAACGCGTCCCTTGCCCGCAGGCACTTCGGTTCGGGGCATTAATGTGATTGTCAAAGTCAAGAACACGCGTTCCCCACCTGAAGCTTGGAATGAAGCCTATCAGCGTCGTTTGGCGACATACGAGGCGGCGACGCGTACCTCGGCTTATCCTGAAATGGACGACGAGGCTCATGTCAATCTCTTGTTTAATGTGCTATTGGATCCGGCGGCGCATGCGGCCATGGTCCTTTGGTACACGGATGAAACCAGCGATTACCGCTCCTTGGACCTTGTCATTCAGGAATACGTGGTGCGTTCGTACCTGTACGACACGTACATGCCCCAGGTGCCCGAACTCACTATTTCCCCCGGTCATCACGCCCAAGTCCGTAAAACCTTGTACAAGGCCAATGCCCAGGTCCGTAAACAGATCCATGACTTGGATGTCTCTCATTAAAATACACACGTGTCTTTCACCATGCAACTGATACAGCCGACATCTCGGTTTATTTGCATTGTTCCATGTAAAAAGATGCTATGCAACTCTATGCTTCTTACGCAATCAATTCAATTTCCAA
>Ga0265336_10001033_pt1 | contig 13652 bp, 12 predicted proteins | sample 42119metaG_FD_193583 | JGI IMG/M metagenome (GOLD analysis project Ga0265336, IMG submission 193583) | Rhizosphere microbial communities from Carex aquatilis grown in University of Washington, Seatle, WA, United States - 4-21-19 metaG | ecosystem: Host-associated > Plants > Roots > Rhizosphere...
ACCAGCGTGAACATCTTGGTTACGTGATCGACGTACTGTTTGCGAATCTCCTGGAAACGCTTGTTGTCCACAATGTAATAGTCGCGGTCGGGCAGCGAGAGACCGGCCTGTCCAATGCCCGCAATCTGTTTTGACGAGTCTTTGTCATCCTGTTCGACGCCAAAGCCAAAGAGAGGCGCCGAGCTGCCTTCGGCCTCTAACTCGCCCATCAGCGTGCCCAGCTTGTGGGTATCGTTGAGCGCGTTGATGCGCTTGAAGGCTGGCTCCAGCGGAGTCAACCCCTTCTTCTCAACCAAATCCGTATTCATGCAGGCGGCAAAGTAATCGCCATACTGCTTCTCCAGCGCAGTTTTGGGATGCGCGGCCGCAGTGTCCAGCTCTTGCCACAGCAGATAGCGATTGCGTTCCCCTAGCAGCGAGAACGAGCGCGCCCAGCGCACCTGGTCACCCGGGACCGGATTGTCCTTTACCCAGTTGCCGCACGCATACTGATAAAAATCCGCGCAGGGATCGGCGGTTTTGTCGATCGCCGCCAGATCAAGGCTCTTGATGGCCGCTGGAGCCACAGGCTTTTGGCTGTCAGCACGATTAGGCGTTTGTGCAAAGGCGGCGGTTGCCGCCAGAATCAGAATCGGTGCAAAACGGAAACAGTTCATGAAACCTCCTCTTGATGGCAGATTATCCGGCCACCTTCACCGGCTAGTAACCGCAAGCGGGCAGAGACCAGGATCGAATTCAGAGCAGCCAATTCCGTGCAGACTGCATCGATTAGGAGGCTATCACGACGGACGGTGTGATTGCCTCATGACAGACCTTCGCCAGCCGCCCAATGCCTTCCCTGATTTTGTCCGGCGAGGCATTGGAAAAATTCAGGCGCATGTAGCGTTTTCCGCTGGCATCGGGAAAGAAATCCCGCCCCGGCACAAAAAGAACTTTGCACTTCAGCGCTTCAAGCATCATTTCGCTAGTGTCGATTCCCTCAGGACAGGTGACCCAGAGAAACATTCCACCCTCGGGATGGGTCCAGGTAAAGCCCTTCGGCATCGTCTCCCGCAGCGCCGCGTCCATAACCGAAAAGCGCTCTCCGTAAGACTGGCGAATCCGCTCGACGTGAGCATCGCTGTCGAAGTCCGTCAAGTAGCGATGCGCAACACGCTGATCCAGGCTTGACGTATGCAGATCGGCTGCCTGTTTGACGATGATCAATTTTTTGCGAATCTGCTCAGAGGCCACCACCCATCCCAGCCGCAGCCCGGGTGCGATGGTTTTGGAGACGGTGCTCAGATAAATGACGAGCCCTTCGGTATCCAGAGACTTGATGGGAGCAATGTGTTTTCCGGCGTAGCGCAGCGCTCCGTAGGGATCGTCTTCCAGCACAATCAGGCCGTAGCGCTTGGCGATTTCGTAGACCTTGCGACGGCGTTCGGCGGTCATCGTCACGCCGGTAGGGTTTTGGAAGCTGGGAATTGTGTAGAGAAACCGGGGCCGTTCGCGCTCAACCAGCGCGGGCAGCGCCTCCGGAATCAGGCCATTTTCATCGGTTGGCGCGGCGGCAAAGCGGGCTTCATAAGTTTGAAAGGCCTGTAACGCCGCCATGTAGGTGGGACTCTCGGTAAGCACACAATCGCCCGCATCAAGAAAAATTTTGCTGACCAGATCCAGCGGCTGCTGCGAACCGGTGGTAATCAGAATGTCGTCTGCCGTGCATTGGATACCGCGCTTGCGCGACTCCTCGGCGAAACACTCCCTGAGCGGAGCGAAGCCCTCGCTGGGCCCATATTGCAGCGCCCCTGGACCGCCTTCGCGCAGCACGCGTTCGCACGCGGCTGAGACCTGGGCGACAGGAAAAAGCTCTGGCGCGGGCAAGCCGCCCGCAAACGAAATGATGTCGGCCTGTTCGGTCACCTTGAGTATTTCTCGGATTGTCGACGGCTTCACCGCGCTCATCCTGCGCGCAAATCTGATCTCCATGCCTCTTCCCTGCTTTTAATTCTGGATTTTTGCCCTACAGCGCAGTCGCGTGGCTGCATATCAAACGAAAATATCGATGCAATAACCCATTCTACCCCTCATTATGAGCAAGAGAATCCAGAGGCGTAAGATAGCCCATGTGAAACTCCATTTGCTGCTCGCCATTCTGATTCTTAGCCCCATGAGCCGTGCGCAGGACGTGCATGTGCGCGTTTCGCCAAATGTGAAAACAGGCATCGAAGGCACAAGCGAATTCCCCACTATCCAGATGGCTATGGACCATCATCCATTTGCCGGCATCGGGTCGGACGGAAGAGCAGGGCGTGTCTATATCGAGATCGCTCCCGGCACTTATCACGAGCGCGTGATTGTCACCCAGAACCACACCAACATCACCTTGCTGGGAATGGGGAAATCGCCCGCCGACGTGGTGATCACCAACAGCCTCAATGCCAAGCAAGCCGGCGGAACGTTCTTCACGGAGACGGTCGAGATCAACGGCGCTGGCTTTGAGGCCGATAACATCACATTTGAAAACACCGCCGGAAATACCGGCCAAGCCGTTGCGGCAGCCGTGCGCGCGGATCGCTCCATTTTTAAGCACTGCCGCTTTCTCGGCCATCAGGACACGCTTTTTGCCGACTACGGCCGTCAATATTATGTCGATTCCTACATTGAGGGCGGCGTGGATTTTATCTTCGGCAACGCCACGGCTGTCTTTGATCACTCTGAGATTCACGCCAACGCTCCCGGCTACCTGACTGCGCAGTCGCGCACATCACCTGAGCAAACCACCGGCTACGTCATTATTAACAGTCGCGTGACCAGCGGCATTGATCACACCGCGCCGGAGTTGGCCGCCAAAGCGGTCACCAGCCTGGGCCGCCCCTGGCGTCAGTACTCCCGCGTCGTTTACATCAATACTGAACTCTCCGCCGATGTAACTCCCCAGGGATGGAATGCGTGGGGCAAAATGTCCGGCGAACCTCAGGCCTTCTATGCCGAGTTCGAGAGCTTCGGCCCCGGCGCAAATCCCTCTGCCCGCATTCCGTGGTCTCATCAACTCAGCACCAGCGAGGCCAGGCAATTTCAGCCCGCAATCTTCCTGGCCGGCGCAGACCACTGGAACCCGGAAACTGAAGCGCAGAAGCTACCATAGGCTGCTTTGTTACTGGGGCGAACAGTTGTTTTGTATATAATCGCGCGGATTGATTGACAAGTAGGTCGAGTGATCGCCGAACCTTCACTGCTCACCCGGATGGAATTGCAGAAGAACCGCAAGAGTGTCCGTTCATATCCCGATTCACAAGGTTCACGGCATTTGAAACTGTTTGCACTTGATGATGAGATTCGTTAATTCTGGATGCTCTATTCTTTGCTTCGCGTACCGGATCAGAAACTCCGCTCTGTCGGCTTCTTTTCCCAGGTCCAAGCCAATCGCGATAATATTCAAGAAAACTTGTCCCATAGCGACCTCATGGATATCTCCACCTGCAATTGTGAAGGATGCTCCGGCCGCCGTGAACTCCGTAGTAATCGAGTTGGGACTGGCTGCGACTAAGCCCGGCTTTACTCCCGTATCACCCGGCAGGAGGCATACCTGCGGATTCCGGTTCTTTTTAAACGACTCGCAGGAAACCGTAGGACGCACGTAATCTTCGGGGATCGGTCCTACCCGTTTCACATCCGGCTTCCAGCGCCGGTTCTTCGGATCGATCGAGCGCCGTTCCTCCGAATCGATCGAGTATGTTAGCACATATGCCTCGTACAGCATTCCAGGTTCAAAGGCATATTCAATTATCTGATTGTTCACGCTTTTGTAATAATTACTGTAGAAGGAAAAGGATAGCCTATGGAGCCCCGGAGGGAGTTCAATAACGAATCGAGTTTTTTCTACAACACTCTTTAATGCGAATTGACCAACCGGCACATTGTATCCATATAGCCTGTCCGGGCCAGGGATACCGTCAATTTCATCCAGTTCCAAATTTGCGTCCCCGGAACGATTGAAGGCGATAATGGCCACTTGGCCCGCTGGAAGCGCCGGGCCAGGATACATACGATAGTGCCCGTGAAGAGAAACCATGGCTGAAGATGCAGGGGGCATGAGAAAGAGACACAAACCTGCAATACAGATCAGGACACTGCTCCAACGCAACATACATTTCATTCGGAGTCTCCTGTTCAGCGAAGTTTCGCACAGTATATAGCATCTCAAAGGATATACAAGACCAAAGTCGCCAAAGACGCGGAGGAATACAAGCTTTTATTATGGCTCAAGTACGCGCCCGCAACGCGTATTTGGACTCTCTTGCACGGTAATTTTTATGTCCTGCCCAAGCCGCAGCAGAAAGCGCATCAGCCGCTCCAGCGAGAATCCAGTCAGTTGCCCGCGTGTCAGAGCAGAGATCATGGGCTGGTCCACTCCCAGAACTTTTGCGGCCTGAATCCGCGTCAGCCCTCTCTTGCGAACCAGCACACTAATCTCCTGCGCAAGCTCGGCTTTGGCCAGCACTTCTTCCGGGTTGGAAGACCGAGATCAGCAAAGATATTTCCGCTGCCGACTTGGTAATCGTGTTCACTCTTCAGCATCGCATATTTTTCCTACCGGCAAGCCTCGCCCGGCCGGTCGAGTACATAGACGCCCCTCGCCGCGCAATAATGTGTCATACATCACATATATTTCAGAGTTATAAGGACTTTATTTTTGCCTTAGCAGTAAAACGCGCCTGAATTTTCCCCCAGGCGCACAAATCCCCCAAAGCACCATAACCCAGACTCGATGAAAGGAGTCGAATATGCAATCCACTCATGTAGAACAGCAATATCGCACCCCATCCGACATCCTGGAGAAGCAGCGAGAACTACTGGGGATTACCGCTCCGCATGTTTCCGTAACTCCCTCCCCCCTTCCCCTGGTTGGAACCTGGATGAATGTCGATCATGCCATACGCGGGCTTATCAGAGTGATGATCGGCGCCAACGGCAATGAAATCACCGTACATGGCTTTGGAGCGTGCTCACCCACCCCTTGTGACTGGGGGCAGGTGAGCGGCTTGATTTATGCGGACAATGTCTGCGCCACTCCGGCCGTTGCCTTTACAGCAACCTACTCTTTCGCCTTCAAGGTCACCAACATTGTTGGACACCTGTATAACGGCGCCCTCTTCGTGGAGACTTTCGATCACTTCACAGATCATAGTGGCCGGGCGGACTACTATTCACTGGACATCATGACCAAATAACCACCTTGGCACGTACTGGTGCGTGCACAACCATCAACCCTGCGCGGGTGACTAGCCCAGACAGTCCGGCACCCGCACAGGGCTGCGTAAAGCATATATACAACAGCCTAATCTACTCCGTTCTTTACATTCCGCCCCGCACCCTGCCACACTTGAATCGTGGCCACTCAAACAATTGTCATCCTCGATTTCGGTTCGCAGTACACGCAACTGATTGCGCGGCGCATCCGCGAACACAACGTATTTTCCGTGGTGCTGCCCTGCACGGCGCCCCTGAGCGAGATTGAGGCGCTGAAGCCACTCGGCCTGATTCTCTCTGGCGGGCCTTCGTCTGTTTACGACGCTGACGCGCCTGCCGCGAACCCGAAGATTCTCGAACTGGCCCTGCCGGTTCTGGGCATCTGCTATGGGCTGCACTTCATCGTGCATCACTTGGGTGGCACGGTACTCAACGCGCCCCGGCGCGAGTACGGCCACGCCGAAGTGAGCATTGAAGACAGTAATTCGAGGTTGTTTGCCGGACTGCCCGCTACGCTCCAGGTCTGGATGAGCCACGGCGACGAAGCCGCCAAGCTGCCCGAGGGCTTCCATCGCACGGCTGTTTCGGCCAACGCTTTGGCAGGCTTCGAAAGCGCCGAGCGCCGCATCTGGGCTGTGCAGTTTCACCCTGAGGTGCATCACACGCCTCTCGGATCACAACTGATCAAGAATTTTGTATTTAACATTTGCGGAGCGGCGGGCGATTGGACTCCGGCGCACTTTATCGAATCGACTGTAGCAGCGATCCGTGAAAAAGTCGGCAAAGGACACGTGATCTGCGGGCTCTCTGGCGGCGTGGATTCGTCGGTGGCAGCGGTGCTGGTGCATCGGGCAATCGGCGACCAGCTCACCTGCATCTTCGTCAACAACGGCGTGCTGCGCAAAAACGAGTTCACCTCCGTCCAGAAAAATATGCGCGACCGTTTGGGACTAAAGGTGGTTGCGGTGGACGCCAGTGAAAGATTTCTGGCGAAGCTGTCCGGAATCAGCGACCCGGAGACAAAGCGAAAGAGAATAGGCGCGGAGTTTATTGCCGTTTTTGACGACGAGGCAACGCGCATCGCCAAGGAATCGGGCGGAGTGGACTGGCTGGTTCAGGGCACGCTCTACCCCGACGTGATCGAGTCGAGCAGCGTCAAAGGCCCCAGCCAAACCATCAAGAGCCATCACAACGTGGGCGGCCTTCCGCTGGGAATGAAACTGAAGCTGATTGAGCCATTGCGCGACTTGTTCAAAGACGAAGTCCGGCGCATCGGGCGCGACCTGCAAATGCCGGAAGAAATTCTGGGCCGCCAGCCGTTCCCCGGTCCCGGCCTGGCCGTGCGCATTCTGGGCGAAGTGACGCCGGAGCGCGTGGCACTGTTGCAGGAGGCCGACGAAATCGTTGTTGCCGAGATCAAAGCGGCGGGGCTTTATTCGTCGATTTGGCAGAGCTTTGCCGTGCTGCTTCCGGTGATGAGCGTGGGCGTAATGGGCGACCAGCGGACCTATGCCTATACCTGCGCCGTGCGCGCAGTCCATTCAGAAGACGGCATGACCGCCGACTGGACGCCGCTACCGTACGAGGTGCTGAAGCGTATTTCGAGCCGTATCGTGAACGAAGTGCGCGGCATCAACCGCGTCGTCTACGACATCACCAGCAAACCCCCCGGCACTATCGAGTGGGAATGAGTGCTGGCCGCTCGGGCGGGCGCGGCTTCGCCGCAAATGCTGTTCAGGTTGGAATCTTGTTGTCTTCGTCAATCGAGATAATTGTGCCTTGATGATAGAGGATACGCCAGCCATTTTCTGTGCTCTGCCAGATCGTCGAGCGTCGAGTGCGCCGTCCGGCTTGATCGAGAGTGTAGGTCAGCAAATACGTGTCAGAACTGAGACGGCGAAGGCCGAACTCCGAAGTCTGCCATCCAGCCGTCGCGGCATCGACAAAATGGTCAGTTGTCACGAGTTCCCGCAGAATGAATTCCCGGCTGTAGCGACGGCCCGATGCGCCTACCTCACAATAATCCGACGCGGTGGAGCGCTCGAAGTCCGCAGTTGTTTTGCCAAACTCCGGATTGTGAAATATTGGCTCGAGGCGGCGCAACTCATCAAGAATTGGCAGCAGAGATGGCTCAACTTTGGTGAATTCTGAGTTCATTTTCATCTCCGAATTCAATTTTGCAAACCATGCAGTAGTGCAACCTCGCGGCTGAGCGCGTCGAGTCGGGCCAGCAATTCGGCGTGCTGCTTGTCAGCAAGCGTGGGGTTGAATCCCTCCACGTAAAACGTGCCGTTCGGCTCCAGTTCGCATTTGCGCACTTGGTGCAAGTCCGTGAAGCCCTGCTTGTGGATTACGTCGAGCAGTTCCTCGGTGGTGAGCATCTCGCGATCGATTGCTTTCTTGTCGAACTGGCCGTTATGAATCAGCACGGTCGCACGGCCTTCGAAGGCGCGAGTGAGCCGCTTGGAGCGGAAAAGAACTCGCACCACCAGCCAGTTGATGGCCAACAGGCTGAAAGCGCCGATCACCCCTCCGGTCACCGAGTTATCTTCACCGATGATGGCGTTTTGCACGGTATTCGAGAGCGAGAGCAGCACCACCAGGTCGAAGGGATTGAGCTGGGCCAGTTCGCGCTTCCCGAAAAGACGCAGCAGCAAAACCAGCACCAAGTAGACAATCACCGGGCGGACCAGCTTCTCCAAAATCGGAAGCGGCACTTGAAACATATGGTCGAGGATCAGCGAGTGTGGCATGGAATGAGGATAACCCGCATCGTTGCCGTTGATCCAGATATATCAATTTCTCAGCGGAACCATCCGAGACGGCTGAGCGATCGAACCGCCCCTTCCGCAATATAGCCGCGATAAAGCCGCCGCCTATTTATGCGAGCTCCCGGCAAGACGATAGTTTCCATAACTGCCGACTAGAAAAGTGCGGCGGTCTATATATCCCCTGAAGGAGTCACCAGAAGAATCAACGTCGGAGTGCGTATAGAAACTCACGGGGACAACATAAACGTTGCCGTCGATGGTCGCCGTGCCGTAATCGATGCGCGTATCTTCCTGCTCGACGAAGTCTGTGGAAGCGAACTCCGCCTGCATCACGATCCGCAACGTGTTTCCAGTATCGGGTTCGATGAAGAACTCACCGTGATAGCCCACTGTTTTTTTAAACGGCTTCCATTCATGACCATTGTTTCCGTAGGTTATGAAGCAGCAGTAGTCCACACCATAGATCGATTTCTTCTTGTCCACTGCGAAGGAAAAGATAGCGGTTTTATCACCACCAATTGTCTCCCATCTCAACCAATGAATATTACCGCTTTCACTAGCCTGCCGCAGAATCTGGCTCAAGGAAGGCCTCGTGCCGCCTTCAGGCGTCGGGATCAAGCGCCTTAAGCGTGGGTCGTCCGAAGAAGCGGAGACCCTCTCTGCCCCCTGATTTAAATCCACGGTCTCCGTAAACTTGCTCGTCAGGTACATAATCGACCGGTTACCCGACTCTCGGGTAACCCCACCCTCCCAGCTACCTCCACCCTCCCAATGCCCCCAATTGCTGAATTCGTTGCGGTGCCCATAACGAGAGATCGCTTTATGTGCAGTCAGGTGAGGACTCTGCTGGTTACTCTTGACGGCAACATCGATGGCCTTGTCCGCAATGGCTTTTTGCGTGGCAACATCCGGAGTTGGCAGGCCGGGCAGATCAGAAGGTGGCGGCACCAGCATGGAACTGCGCACCCCAAGAACATTGATCTGCTCACTTGTGAGAGGGCCGGGGGCCGCGAACAACAGGTTTGACATTGTGGTCGCGGTCAGTTCCTCGCTCAGATCAATCTCCTTGAGCTGGTTTGCAATCTCAGCATCGGTCTTCTTTCTCTGCTGCATAGAAACCAGCAGATCGTTGAGTTGTTGCACGGAGATCTTTTTGTTGGCTGCCCAGGTGGGCACAGCCATCACCAGCAAAACAAGCATCCACACAAGCCGTTTCATTTGCTTATTCCTCAGGAAAATTTTGTTGACAGCGATTATACATATCGCCGCGCCTGATTTTCGCAGGACAACAAGGATAGCCCACGTTAGGGCTTTCTTTCCACTCTTAGCACCACATCGACGATATGGGTTTCGTAATTCGTGTATAGCTTGTATCTACCGATGTTGGCGGCAAAAGTCCGTCCTAATGGCGTGTTACCCTGCGTGGCGTAGTATTTCCGGATCACGTTTTCGTTGAAGACAGTGCCAACCGGCAACTTCCAGGCAGCCAGCATTGCAGCGCGCAGATCGTCGGCGCCATTTTCAATTGTTAGCTTGCCCATGGTGAAAACCGGTCCGGCTTCAACTTCGAAGTTGTAATTGACGATGCCGTTCGTGTCATCGTACTGGGGATGGGGCGTCACGACGCAATCCACATAACCTCTGGATTTGTATTGGCTCGCAACATAGAGCAAGGCTGTTCGAAGAGTAACTCCTCCGCTGATCGACATCTTCTGAAGCGAGTTGGATGCAACTCCGGCGCTTTTATTGATCTCCGCCATCGTCAATGGCGCGCCTGACGGAAGGTAGAAAGTGCCCAGTTTGTAGAGCCTTCCCGGCTCGACGGATACGTTGAAGGGAACTTCGACGGCGGCGCTGCTCATGACAGAATTGCCCGATTGCTGGGCATGAACCTTGACGGCTGCGTAGCCTTCATCGGAGTAAAAGGATGTGAAAGCGCGTTCGATGTTGCCAGCAGCATTTTCCGTGTCGTAATTGGATTTCATCAAGCGAGCTGCAATCGTTTTCACCTGAGCTTGCAGATCGGGCGAAATGCCGTCAAGGCGAATCTCGCCCACGCGTACCGGCGGCGAGGTAACAGAAAAACTCATGGCCGTCACTTGCGCCACCTTCAAGTCGGTGTATGGCGTAGCCGCGACGGCAGCTTTAATGCCTTTGGCTGCGAGTATCTCTTCCAGAACCTTGCGCACATCTTCCGTCAGCCCGCCCTCGGAAGGCACTTTGCCGTGATAGAGCGGAAGGCGGTCGTGGAGCGCGGCATCCAGTTCCTTGCCGGGGGTGAGCGGCAGATTTTCAAGGCGCACCGGATAGAGCACCGTGGAAGGAACCATGTTGAAGACTAAGTCCACACCATTGTAAGTGAAGTCGGATGATTCAAAAAGGCCCGTATCCAACAGCCTTTGGGCATGGCCCTTTACCTCGGGATAGGCAATGGAGGCACCCTTTTTCAGTCCGGCGGCGGCGATGAGTTCCCGATTGGCGTACTCCGGTGCACCCTTGAATTGGATGGTTTTGGGCACAAACCTCTCCTGAGAGGAGAGATGTCTGGCTGAGAGAAGGATAAAAGCAGTAATCAACAAGAAGAACTTGCGCTTCATGATAGGAAAAGAGTAGCAAAGCGGCGGCACGCGCGAAAAGCTATTTCGTCTTCACAGCATTTATGCGACCAGGCGGCTGCGTTTACCTTCCTGCTCGGGATAGCTAGACGGCCGTCCCACACTCACATACGTGAAACCGTGTTTCTGCATCGTTTCCGGCTTAAATAGGTTGCGGCCATCCAGCACGATGGGGAAGCGCAACGCCTGGTGGAGTCGATCAAGATCGATTTCGGCAAACTCCTTCCAGTCGGTCAGGATCAAGACCGCGTCGGCGTCTTCTGCCGCTTCGTAGATGTCAGCCGCATAGTGGAGTTTCTCTGAGGGCGGCAGCACTACCTTGGCGCGCTCCACGGCGGCCGGGTCATAGGCAGTGATGGAGGCATCCGCTTCTAATAGTTTTTTGATCAGGTCGATTGCCGGTGAGTCACGAATGTCGTCGGTATCGCCTTTGAAGGCCAGGCCCAAAGCAGCCAGTCGCTTGCCGCGCAGAGTCCACAACGTAGCGCGCACTTTATCGAAGAAGAGAGCCTTCTGGCTTTCGTTGATTTTGGCAACCTCTTCGAGCAATTGGAAATCCACTCCCTGCTGCTCGGCGACCCAATGGAAGGCGGCCACGTCTTTGGGAAGACAGGAACCTCCATAACCCAATCCAGCGCGCAAAAAACTGGGACCGATGCGGGCATCCATGCCAAGTCCGGCGGCGATCTCCTCAATGTTGGCATCCGCGGCTTCGGCCAGGTTGGCCACCGCGTTGATGAAGGATATCTTCATCGCCAAAAAAGCGTTGGAGGCGTGTTTGATAATCTCCGCGCTTTGCGCAGAAGTCACCAGCAGTTTGGCCGGGGATTGCTTGGAGCAGGTTCCCGGTAATGAATCGAGCCGCGCATAATAGCTTCCCGCTGTGAGAGGCTCGTAGATTCGCCGCATCAACTCTGTGGCTCGCTCGGTATTGGCGCCCACCACAACGCGGTCGGGATGCAGAAAGTGGACAACGGCCGTGCCTTCGCGCAGAAATTCGGGGTTCGAAACCACCTCGAAGCTACGTGGGTCCACGCCATGACGGTGCAGTACGCGCCGGATTCGCTCGCTGGTGTGGACTGGCACCGTGCTCTTTTCCACGATCACTTTGTAGCCGTTGACGGAGCGAGCAATCTCTGAGACCACGGCCTCAACGCTGCAGAGGTCGGCTGCTCCGGTATCGCTCTGCGGCGTGCCCACGGCGATAAAGATGGCTTCGCTCTGGCGAACAGCCGCACTTAGGTCGGTGGTGAAGTTGACGCCGCAGCCTCGGTGCTTGGCTAGCAGCTCTGGCAAATGGCGCTCGAAGATCGTCACGCCCCCCTCGCGCAGAGTCTTAACCTTGGATTCGTTGTTGTCTACGCAGGTGACCTGATGACCGATTTCCGCAAAACAGACGGCGGCAACGAGGCCTACATATCCAGAACCGATTACACAGATGGAAACTGGCTTCAACATACGCGGCACTCTCTCCTTTTTGCGGGTTCCGGCCCGGTGGCAGGGAACGGCAATACCGATTCCCGGCGTTTTGACTTTTAGGGCTTCAGAGCAAAAAACTATTTGCTCGCCAGTAAGACTCCGCCTCTGCCACACTCAAGTTATTCACTTCTTCATTAAAGGAAGATGAAGCTAGCAAGGACAGCGAATTGATACGTGCCAAAAGTCGCCAGTGTCGAATTAAGCGAATGGGATTGCAGGTCTGGTAGAGTAGTTGAAATACAGTCAGATGCCTCAGAGCCGCACTGAAAAAACGTAGACCCCTAGACGGGCGGACGGCAGGCCTGTATTGCTGTTGAAAACGAGGTGATTCACATGGGTAATTCTTCGCAATCCGATTCTGCTGCCTGGGCGCCTTTTCGTATCGAGCCGTGGTTTTCCAAGCGTGTGTGGGGATTTCAGGATCTCCATCCCTGGTATGACCGGGTGGCAGAAGGTGAACCGATTGGCGAGGCTTGGCTGACCGGGGACAAGTGTGTGGTAGCCAGCGGCGCATATGCCGGTCGAACACTTGGCGAGCTGTTTGCCGAGGCGCCGGAGAGCCTGCTGGGCAACTCAGCCCCGCACATCAGCGAGGATGACGCGAAAAGCGCCTCGCCGCTTTTGATCAAGGTTCTTTTTGTGAAAGAAAAGCTGAGCGTGCAGGTGCACCCCGACGATCAGATGGCGCAGAAATACGGCGATCCGCGCGGCAAAGAGGAATGCTGGTACGTGCTGGAGGCCGAGCCGGGAGCCGAGGTGGCTTGTGGACTCAAACCGGGCGTCTCGCTGAATGAAGTCAAAGAAGGAATCGAGACCGACACGTTGGAAAGCAGTTTGAATATGCTCCCAGTGGCTCAGGGAGAGGTGATTTTTGTGGATGCTGGAACGGTTCACGCCATTTGGCCGGGATCGATTCTACTGGAGACACAGCAATACTGCGACCTAACCTACCGGATGTACGACTATGGGCGAGGGCGCGAGCTGCACATCAAAAAATCGCTGGAAGCCACAAAGCTGGAGACCCGCGCCGGCAAAATAACCCCTCAGGAGCAGGCGGGCCAGACCCTTTTGATGGAGGGGAGCTACTTTCGCGTAGATCGCGTTCCGGTGGAGGGCAGCAGAACCAGCGCAAGTCTGCCAGTCGAAGGCGAGCCAGCTCCGGGGCTGGCCTATCTGTTTGCGGCAGCGGGAACGGCGAAGATCACCGGCCTTGACTTTGAGGCAATCGAGCTGTCAAAGGGAGGCATGATTGCAGTGCCTGCTGCTTCACCTGAGTTTGTGGTGGAGAATTTGGGCGGGTTAGAGCTTATTCGCATTACTCCCCGCTGGCCGAAAGATAACCGATGACCGAGGCCGGCGGAAGAAAGCCGGTGGTGGCATCAATCCAGACGGATGCTCTTTGCAGTGCATTGCCCAAGTATTGATCTGGCCCATCAATACTTGGGCAATGCACTGCATATGGACGTATTCAAATTTAGTCTGCGAAATAGTGTTACCCGCAAAACAGACATTGACACTTGCTGCTAACTCATGGTGTGCGTTTGACTAGTGC
>Ga0265336_10001034_pt1 | contig 13651 bp, 21 predicted proteins | sample 42119metaG_FD_193583 | JGI IMG/M metagenome (GOLD analysis project Ga0265336, IMG submission 193583) | Rhizosphere microbial communities from Carex aquatilis grown in University of Washington, Seatle, WA, United States - 4-21-19 metaG | ecosystem: Host-associated > Plants > Roots > Rhizosphere...
AACAGATCCGTATTGACACGGGGACAGTTCGCGGTTTGCGCGTACGCCTGGTTATGTCCGACGTGACGGCGGGACATATCGCAGTCGAGGCGGTCCAGGCCGCACAGTCGGCGCAGCGACTTGTCAATGACCTGGAGAACTACTGTCTCACTCTCCAGACGTACACGCGGGGGATCCGCGCGCAGATCACAAAGCTCGAGGGAGCGAAGCAATGAACGCACGAACCCGGAACGGAGAGCGTTTGTATGCAGTCGGGGCCGAAGTTCGACCCCTGCGCGTTCGCGTCTGGTTTACTTATCACGACGTGAAAACTGACCAGTACACTACGACCGTTGACTGGAACGCGTCGATCGCGTCGGTTCGGCGGATGCGTCGGATCGTTTTACCACTTACGCATGAGATTATTTCGGTCTCTGGTAACGAGGTCTCATTCCAGTACTGGTCCCATTACTCCAAAAAGACCGCCGTCAATCTGCTCGCATTCCTGGACGCTTACGTCAAGGTGGCAGCATGACGCTCCGCGCGGAGGTTTCACTACCCGACCAGGACGAGGTCATTCGCTCGCCCGAGGGTCCCGCGATCGACGTCGACGTCGTCCGAGGGGGGGCTGGCGGGACGCTTCTCTATTTTCACCTAGCGATCGTCGAACGTCTCAGCGATGGGACGATGACCGTACAGATCACGTACGGGACGCAAGTGCGCCAGGTTACAATCAACGGAAGGATGCTAGAATGATCTTTCGCTTCTGCTTCTGGCTGGCGGGCCAGGGTCATCCAGAGTTCGCGCTCCGCCTCCTGGATATTGCGCGCGACTGGTGGGATTATCAGGACCAGGTCCGGGACGACTTCGCGGGTGTTTTACGCGAGATCGCGGACGTGTTTTCCGAACCGCAGATTTATCTAATCATCACGTGCGTTTATATGTTCTCGGTCATGCTGGCGCTAATCTTCGCGCTTACCTTCCCGAGACCATTACCCTAAGAGGAGTACATCATGGCTAAATTCGTGAACAAGTATAGTATAAGTCCGTCGGACCTGGTCCCTGGCGATCGCATGGCCGTTAAGGTCGTCGCGTGTATCGGCCAAGCGAACGACTGGGCGGCGTATCAAGGACCGTCCGACTGGTCCGACGAACAGGTCGCCGAACAAGGCGACAAGATACCCGAGAGCGCAGCGATGGAACTGTTCTATGCTGCTCATGCGTCCGGACGTGTTTATCGCGCTTAGCGGCGCGTCGAACCTTTACAACTTACGGACCCGACCCTCGCGGTCGGGTCCTTTTTATTATCTCCTGGCGGGGTAGTGGGGGGTATTTAGTGTATAGTTGACAATAAGATACAAAAGAGATACAATGATCTTGAGCTAGAACTACTCTATCCAACCCAATCTAGGAGGTATTACTATGGCTCTGAAAACCGCACAACAGATCGCCGACAAGTATCAGCGCGGCGTCTCCGCAGCTGGACCCGACTATACAGCCGGTGTCCAGAACCCGTCCCGTCCCTGGGCGCAGGCCACGATCAACGGCGCTCGCCGTTGGGAGACCGGGATCCAGGGCGCGATCCAGAACAAGTCCTTTGCGGCTGGCGTACAGCGCGCGGGCGACCAGGCATGGCAGCAGGGCGCTCTGAACAAGGGCGCGCAGCGCTATACCGCCGCCGCGACCGACGCCTCGACGAAGTACGCGGGCCGGGCCGACCAGATCATGGCCGCCGCAGCGACCGCGCGCGCAGCGATCGCCAACATGCCGACCGACACGCAGGAGGCCCGGATCGCTCGCTCCGCCGCCGCGCAGCGTGCAACCTCGCAGCATTGGAAGGGCAACAAGCGCTAGACCTCGCGGTCCTTCGTTTGTCACTCAACCTTGCCTAAAGGAGGCAAATAATGTACCTACAACGTGAGTACCTTCGCACGGTCGCGACGATGACACTCGGCCAGACATACCGGATCGATCTTCCTAAATCCGGAATGCTCTCGTCCTTGCTCATCCGCGTCAATGCGAACTGCACCAGCGGCGCGTCGCTCGGCGGCGGGGCCTGGCGCTTACTCGACTTTCTCGGGAAGCTCGAGATCATCGGGAACGGCGCGCAGATCATCAAGTCGCTCGACGTGAAACACCTGCACTTTCTCTCCTGGCTTCACCAGGGGATCGTCCCGCCGCACTTCTGGCGGAACTACGCGGACAATACTCAGTACGAGTATTTTCTGGTCAACTTCGGGCGCTATGCTGGCGATCCCGACTTCGGCCTGGATCTCGGGCGGTACGATAGCGTCGAGCTTCGCCTGGCGAACTCGGGCAGCGCGACGTACTACTCGACCGATATGTCGATCTCGATCCTCCAGACCTTCGTGCGTGACGCTCCGGGAACGTTCAAGGGTTACTTGCGCTCGGAAGAATGGCGCAAATGGACGACCGTCCAGAACGAGACGCAGTACCTCCTGCTCCCGACGGAGTACCCGATCTCCCTTCTGGCTGTGCAGTCCGTCCCGCACGCTACGAACGGAATGTTCGACACGAACCCGCAGAACCTCATGTACAACCTTGACTTGTCGAAGCAGGGCGGAACCCTGGGAATTTATCAAGGCGGCATGGATGCTCTGTTCGTTCAGAACTACATGGAGCGCGGCGCTGAGATCATTACCGGCGGCCAGGCCGATCTGACGGCCGACAAAGGGATCGACGTCGGCGTCGGGCGCATGTTCAACTGGAACTCGGGTGCGAGCTCGAAGGACGGCGGCGTCGACGCAGTCGTTCCGACTATGATCGCGGACGCTACGGACGGTACGATCTCGTTCGAGGCGCGCGAAGTCGATGCGCCGATCCAATTCCTGGCGCGCGGCATGGGCTACATGGACTTCGCCTGGCTCTGGAATAACCTGGATCTCGAAGCTGGCATGTTCCTGGATCCAAAAACGGACGGCGAATGTCGCCTAAACGTTACAACTCGAGACGCAGCGACGGCCGCAGCTGGCACGAATACCGTCGTCCTTGAGCGGCTGGTCAGCTAGCGCGCTCTCCCCTTCTCCGGCGCGTTTAGTGTTCGGGCCTCCGGTCTGCGGTTGACAAACCCCTGGCCGGAGGTCCTTAGTTTATGGAGGTTCAATTATGACAGGCTATAATCGGCTCGATCACGTTCTCAGGATCCAGCTCGGCATAAAAAGCGGCGGCGCTGCTCCGGAGACGATCGCGTTCCCGCAGGTCCCGACGAACCGCGTCTGGCGTATCGATACGCTGGCATTTCAGGATGCGACGACAGGCTTCACAGATGCGCGCGTTTACCTGGTAGGCGGAGGGGAGAAGTTCTATCTCGGTCAGATCACGACGCTCGCTCTCGGCCAGGTCGGATCCTTCTCGGGTCCGTACTACGTCTCGGAAGGCATGAGTATAGCGATCGACTTCACAGGGACGGTCAACGCGGACCAGCTCAAGGCGTACTTGAACGGCGTCGAACTGTGCGCAGATGGACCCGACGAGTACAAACAGATCGACGCAGCAGCTCCGAAGGGGTAAAATATGCCTCTCATATTCGTCAAGGGTCCAGGCGGCGTTCTTACTCCAGTACAAGGTAATGCGGACGGGGTCCTGGCGGTCGGAGGTCGAGACCAGGCCGGTAACATCATACCGTTCGAGGTCGACGCGAACGGGGTCGCGATCCTGGGAGGTATAGCGTCGGACGGTTCGATCGTTCCGATCCAGGTCGACAATTCCGGCATAGTTCAAATTGGAGGCAGCGTTATGGAGACCCCGCATGTTCTACTGGATGGATCTGTCAACTCTGACACGACCGCCAGCTCTCCGAACGTCGGCTCTCTCATCCAGGGGCTCGACAGGGGCGACGGGGTCGCGCAATGGCAGGAGTTCCCGACCGGGATCGCGAAGCAGTTCCTACGCGTTCAAGCGAACGGGACACTCGCCTGGGAGACGGTCAAGAACGTGTTCACTCTCCAGGCGACAATGCAGACCTCGAGCGCTCCGGCCGACAGTACGACGTACTACGCGGCGCAAGCGGGCAGCGCGATCGTATACACCCAGGACCTCGCCTGTCGAGTGTTTATCCCGAGGGCCTGTACGCTCATTGCGGCCTACGGCATTGGAATTGTCGCGACCGTTCTCGGATCCGCAGAGACCATAACAGTCTCAGTCCGTAAGAATGGAACGACTGACACGCTCCTGTCGAACACGTTCAAGCTCAACGCAGCGCAGAACCTCCTGGCCGCGACTGGCCTCTCGACCGCGTTCGCGGCTGGCGACTGGTTCAGTGTCAAGCACGTGTTCCCGGCCTGGGTTACGAACCCGACCGGCGTCATGCTGAGTTATACGCTCATGTTCGAGTACGACGTTCCATAGAACCGAGAGGCAGCGCGTATGTATTACGAACAAGTCCTCCAGATCCCGAAGTCGACCCCGCCAGAGAACCCGGCCTCGGTCTCGATCCCTGTACATCCCGGACGCGTTAATCGCGTAGAGGTATTTTTCCCGCGCGGGTGCGCTGGTCTGGCTCATGTTATCATCGCCATGTGGGGGAGGCAAGTCTGGCCGACGAACCCGGATAGCTTCTTTACAGGCGACGACGACCAGATCGCGTTCTCCGAGGACCTGGATCTGGTCGATCCCCCTTATGAGTTCGTCGTGTACGGATGGAATGAGGACGACACATACTCGCACGGTCCGATCGTACGGATCGAGATCACGCCAGCGGACGACACGCTCTCTCAACTCATCACCCGGCTCGGGCTCGGGCCAGCGGGACCCGCCTCGAGCACTGACAGTACAGGAGGCACTCTATGAGCGCTCGAGGCGGTCCCGACTATGGGAACCCGGCTTATACTTCGGCCGCGAACCCGCTCGATATGTCGTCGATGATCCTGGCGCTCAAGGGCGTACACTCAATCGATGGGCTCGGTCGCGTGATATTCGTCGAGAACTTCGCGGAGGGTCTATACTCCTGGATCACAACCTCGAATGGCTTGTACCCGAACGTCGTCGTCTCAGCTGGCGAGGCGCTCATACCGCCCGCAGCGCTAAAGTTCCCGGCGCAGGTGGACGGCGTCTCCGCGACGGCGTATCATCGTTTATACGAGGCGTCGGGATCTCGCATAGGCTTCGAGGTCTGTGTCGACTTCGAGGATCTCGCCTGTAAATTCCAGATGGACACATTCGCCTACAGTCCTACGACCGAACGCGGCATGTTCGGACGACTTACCTGGAATAGTTCCACGAAGCTATGTAAGTTCGGACCAGGGGCCGGTGTAACAATACTGGACTGGTCAAGTCTGTCCGACATCCAGGGCGGCTGGCTTCCGATCAAGGTCGTCGTCGATCCGGAGACAGTTCACGGCGTGCGTGTCAATATAAACGGGATCAAGATCGACGTCTCGTCGATCCCCTTGTTCAGCTTCGCGGGCCAGCCTCCAGGCATGTTAGACTGTAATATAACGGCCATCGGCGCGAACCCGTCACTCGAAGCGTTTACCATCGGTTCGGCTATTATCACAGCAGACGAACCGTAACCCAACCCAACCCAAGAGGAGTACTACAAAATGGATCAATTCTGGCAGCTCATGAAAGAAAGCGTTATTGTTCAGGGGATCTTGACGATCATGGTCGTCGGGGCCTGGCTCATCATGCTCAGCAGAGCGACACCAGTCCCGGCCGGGCTCGAGCTCATCGTCGGGACCGTCGTCGGCTTCTATTTCGGCGGTAAGTCGCAGCTCGGGATCATAAACGGCCTCAACAAGGCGGCCGAAAACGCCAGCTCAAACAATCAGCAATAGAGGAGGCTCTACTATGGCACAGGAGTTCACGATCGATAGCACTCAGCCGTACACGTTCCTGGATAACACGCGCCAGGTCGTAAACGGGTTCCGGGTGTACTTCACAATCAACGCGTATAACGAACCTCATTTCGTCGACGTTCGCAGTCTGGACCCGGCGGTCGTGAACCCGACAGTCCAGAAGGTGGTCGACCAGCGGAAAGCGCTCGCAGGAAAGTAACGCTCATGGAGGGCGAGTATGTGGATCATAGACTGGCTCGGAAGTGTATACAATCAGCTCTACAATCTGACCGTAAACATATACGGAAAACTGAACGCGCTTGCGGGCTCATACTACGGTCAGATTGTGAGCGTATGCTGGTCATGGTATGCTCGGATCCGGCAACTCGCCCTCGACTGGTACGGTCAGATCGCGGACGTCTCTCAGAACTGGTACGGCCGGATCCGCCAGCTCGCGAACGACTGGTACTCGAGGATCTCGGACATAACTCAAACCTGGTACGGACGGATCCGCCAGATCGCCCTCGACTGGTACGTCCAGATCGCGGACGTCTCTCAAAACTGGTACGGACGGATCCGCCAGTTCGTCCTGGACTGGTACGACAAGATCCAGAACGTCTCGATCGACTGGTACGGACGGATCCGCCAGGTCGTCCTCGACTGGTACAGCCAGATCGCGGACGTCTCCCAGAACTGGTACGGCCGGATCCGAAGCGTCGCGATCGACTGGTACAACCAGATCCGAAGCGTCGCGATTGACTGGTATAACCAGGTCCGAAGCGTCGCGATCGACTGGTACAACCAGATCCGAAGCGTCGCGATCGACTGGTATAACCAGGTCCGAAGCGTCGCGATCGACTGGTACAACCAGATCCGGACCGTCGTATTCGACTGGTTCGACCGGATCCGCCAGGTCGTGTTCGACTGGTACGACAGGATCCAGTCGATCATTTTCGACTGGTACGACGCGCTCTCGGACTTCGTTCAAAACTGGTATCCATTGCTTCTGGAGATCCTCCAGAACCCAACAGATTATATGTTCGCGCTGCTCGAGGCGAATATATGGGCCTGGCTCGAATGGTGGCTCGCTACAATGCTCGCCGACGGAAAGACGCCTCCGCCAGTTCGCCCGACACTCATCAACCCGAGGAGCTAGACTATGGACAAGGGACCACTACGGACCGCGATCGAGAACCTAATCCATGACCTGGTCACGCCTGGAAGCAATCCGAACTACTGGAAGGACTTCCTGGCGCGTCAAGTCGAGGCGGACGGCGCTAAGAACGACGTACTTATAAAGTACGGTATAGTCGGGATCCCGGCGCTCCCCTTCCTAGAACTGGCGGGCCTGGCTTACGCGTTCACAGGGAACGCGCGGATCATCGACATTATGAGGGAGCTAGTCGGGAAGGGCTCGGGCGTCGACCGGGCCGCGCTTCTCGGGTCGATCATCGACCAGGCGACCAGCGCGCCAGAAGTGCGCCAGATCGCGGAGACGTACGGGACGCTCTATACGGAACCGATCCTCTCCATCTTGGAACAGTACGCGGGTCTCGAGACGACCGACCCGAAGGCATTTTACCGCGCGGTCGCGGGCGTCTCGAAAGAAATGGCGGCGTTCGGGGCGGTCGCGGACTTCGCGATCGAGAGCGTCACGGCCGGCCAGTTCCATGTGTTCGCGGATCTCGCTAAGGATATGTCGCGGTCGATGGGCGTCGAGTACGTCGCGTTCAACGCGCTTACGCCTCTCCTGGATAGCGGGCTAAAACCTGGCATGAACACGTACTATAAACGCTTATACCGTCCCGAGCGCTTCTCGATCTCGGACGTACGCGACCTGTACGCGCTCGGTCAGATCTCGAAGGATGATCTATATGAGGCAGCGCGGAACCTCGGCTGGCGCGATAAGGACATACCTACATGGCTCCAGCTCGCGTTCCGCAAACTCTCCGAGGCGGAGATCCTCCAGGCTTGGAAGCTCGATATAATCACACAGGACCAGGCGGCGGAACGGATCCGCGAACTCGGCTTCGACCCGGCCGATATAGGTCTTATATTCGCGCTCAATCCGAAGGACGACCCGAACGCGGAACGCGACACGACCGCGTCGACCGCGCGCCAGGCATTCCGAGACAACCTTATCCCAGAGAGCGAACTTCGATCCTTACTCGCGGCGCTCAAGTACGGCGGCCAGGAGATCGACCTGATCGTCCAGATCGAAAAAGCAAAGAGTAGCGCTACGACGAAAAGCCTCTCGCTCGGTCAGATAAAATCCGCCTGGCAGGATAATGTACTCTCAGACGCGGAGGCGGTACACTGGTTGAAAGAGGATAACTACGGAGACGACCAGATCGCGCTGATCCTGGCGACCTGGAAGGTCGAGATCTCGCCGAAGTACCGGAAGCTCAACGCCAGCACGATCGAGGGTGCGTACGTCGAGGGGATCCTCTCGCGGAACGACACGCTCAATAAGCTCATTTCGGTCGGTCTCACTCCAGGAGACGCGGATCTCGAGCTCAAGCTGGTCGAGGCGCGCAACCCGGAAGCGTTCGGGAGCATACCGAACGCAAAGGCGAAAAAACTTACGCCTGGTACGCTCTCGGACCTGGTCCTTCTCGGGCTCATCACTCCGGCTCAAATGTCGGCGCGCTTACAGGACGTCGGGTATACTGTCGACGACGCGAACCTACTCTCGGAAGCGGCCAGGCTTCGCGCGCAACCCGGACCGCGCCAGCTCTCGGACGCAGCGATCCAGGCCGCATATATGGCCGGTGTTATCACGAGGGCGACGGCCTCCGACCAGCTGGCCTCAAACGGTTATAGCGCAGCGCAAGCGGGCGAGCTTCTCGACACGCTCGAGGCAAAGAACCCGACCGCGTTCGGGCTTCCGGCACAGCAGCGTGTAAAGCAGCTCAGTCCTTCCGATCTCCAGGACCTATTCCTTCGGGACCTGCTTTCAGTCGACCAGTACGCGGCCAGGCTCGCCGATCTCGGACTGTCAGACGCGGACGTCCAGCTCGAGGTCGCTCGCGCTCAACAGCTCAAGGCTCCAGGCAATAGAACCTTGACGCAGTCCGCGATCGAACGCGCGTACCTGGCGGGCGTGTACGATCGTCAGACCGCGTTCGACAGGCTTGTCGCTCAGGACTTCTCAGAGGAGGACGCGAACACGATCCTCGACACGATCGAAGCACAGAACCCGGCCGCGTTTACGCCTGGTCTGATCCAGTCGACCCGCCAGCCGTCAATCACAACGCTGGTCTCAGCGCTCCAGAACGGCGTGATCGACGAACAGACGTATTATGCGCGCGCACAGGAGCTCGGATACCAGACGACCGACGCGCAGATGTACCTCAGCCTCGCGACGAACCAGGTCAAAAAGTCGACGGTCACGCTCAGCGCGTCCGAGATCCGGACGGCGTACGGTCAAGGTCTCATGACACGCGGCGTCGCTCTCGACCGCCTCACGACGCGCGGCTACTCAAACGACGACGCGACATTGCTCCTCCGCATGACGAAGGACTTCATACAGGGGACCGACACCTGGGATCAACTTCTCTCCGGGAACCTGGCCGCGTTCGACGCAGTCTCAGCGCTGGTTAATGCGCACTACTCCGATAATGATATTATTGACGCGTTCGCGGCGCTTCCCGCGAGCACTCTCGCAGCTCTCCAGCTCGACCTGGGAGCACTAAAGGAAACACTGGCCGCGATACCTGGCGGCCAGTGAGAAAAGAGACGAACATGATCGATAAAATCACGCCTACGCCTGGGATGTTCGGGGCGGTCCGCGACACTATAAAGTCAAGCGTCCCTGTTCCTGTGATCCTTCCCGCTCATATACTCGCCCTCGATAGTCAGGGTCTACCTCCGACGGAAGAAACAACCCTTGCACAACCAGAGGCAGCTCCGAAGCGAGGTACGCGCGCGTCGGCAAAAAGTCCGACGAAGTAGCGCGCCAGGGTGGAACAGGATAGCGTTTCGGGAACGTCTCGTTCCTACTCTTGAACGTCTCAACCCAGGTCGACGGTCTCCGGTGATCGCGCAACGCTTCACGAATACCAATCGCATGGAAGAAACGCGCGACGCCTGTCTCTAGGTACTCTTTCGCGACCTGTTGAGGTACGCCTTTCGCGATGTACTTCGTCCCAACGGAGGCATTGTGAAGGGCGTACTCTTTTAGTCCTATGAGGTCGGCGGATCCGGCCTCCATCTCGAGACGCCAGCCTCCCAGGCCCTCACTCGTCTCGATCCTTCCCCTGGTCAGTATACTGTCTGTATCACAATAGACCATTTTCTCGCCTTGACGATTGAGTTCGTCCAGAAGGTGGATCCGCGCGGCGCTCGAGATCTGTGCGGCCATGAGCACGTTGACATAATCGGGGTAGTGCGTCGAGGCGATCGCTCCGAACCCGAGGAGACGGCCGTCGACGTCGAACGTCGAATAACCCTGATACTTCTCGAGCGCGTCCTCAGTGTCAAAGTCGACCAGGCGATAAAGACCTCCGGCGGGGTTCAGACCCCAACGGCCGTACAGACTATTTAGCAATAACTTGACCAGGTTCGCCTCCCCTTTCGACTTTGAGAGGTAGTACGACCGCAGACTAAAAAGATCCTGGACGAAGTCCTCGAACGGGTTGAACGTTACCGGAGACCAGAGAACCCACTCGACACTGTTGAGAACCGCCCCCCACTCGAGCGCGCGGCGTAGTTCCAAGATCGTCCAGGTTCCACGCATACGGCCAATTGGAAAGAATAACCGGCTCTGGTAGCGATAAGGTAGGGAGGGAATGAACGTATCCGGAAGCGTAACGTCGGCCTCGCATACTCCCTCCCCCTTCCAGAACTGACCGGTCAACGGCGGGTCGACGTCCAGGCGTAAGTGATTAGAATGAGGGAAGCGTGCGAGGGCCTGGACCGAGGGGTACAGACTGGTAGTGTCGTACATGGAGACGTTCTCGATCTTCCCGATCGCGAAGTTCTCGACCCGTCCGCCATAGAACCCAGGCCGGACCAGTTCATTCGTCTTTTCCTTGACGACCGGCCAGGGCCACTTATGGTATTTTCGGCGGAATATGTCCATCGCAGTACCGGAGATAGTCGGCTTGAGTTCGCCTCCCAGGGCCAGGACCAGCTCCTGGAGCAGAGATACCCCTTCGTATACGATCTCGGCGTCCCGGTTACAATACTTGCGGATCGCCTCCTGGTCGACGGGTGAGAACTCGCTCCAGGGTCGACCCTTCGAGAGCTTTACGAGGAGCTCGCGTGGGAGTTCGTCCTTCGGATACCCGACCATTTCGCCGATCGCGGCCACGCTGTGTCGAGGGAACAGGTTCGCACTATCAAAGAACTTGACCGCGCGTTTATGTATATGGTACTTCGACGAGAGTATGTTGTACTTCGTGAACACGACCTCTCCCTTCGGGAAGTCGTCCCCCTCCAGGACTGGCAGGTCGTACTGTAAGTTATGGCTAAAAATCCAGTAACCATCATAGCCATAGTGCAGCAGCGCGTCCAGCATGTCCTCGCGGTTCGTATAGAACCCGGAGACCGTCAACCCGACAATGGACCCGCAGACGAACCCGTCGCGGATCCCGGACCCCTCCAGATCGAACGCCAGGATCTCATGAGGGCGCGGTTTCGTGTGAAGTGGCTTGAACCACTCGGTCATTTTTACCTCGCTTGGATTGTATGTTATTCGATGGTACGGACAAAGAACTCTTTCAGGATGACCGCGCGCTGTAGGTCCGCCGTCGGCAGTCTCTCCCCCTCTTTAAGACCGAGAGCTTCGGACGCGGATTGTCTCCACCTTCCGCCAGTCGAGGCGGGGTCGTACGCCTGGCCCAATTTATAAGAGGTCTCCATCGTCGTGAGCGTCCCGTCAGACTTGACAAATACGACGCGCTCAACGATCTGTTGGTTCGGGTCCGGGTTGAATATGGACGGATCCGAGGTCAAAGGCAGATCTGTGACGGTTCGGATCTTGTACCCGATCTCGATCCCGCTCGACGGCATTCTGATTGAGCCGACGCCTACATGATTGTCGAAGCTGTCGACCAGGTCGGAGGTCTCGACAGAGAAGGTCAGACGACCGAGGGCCTCGGCTCTGGAGATAAAGCGAGACCCGAGAGCGGGATCCTGGAAGCCTATAAATCGGCCGTCACTACTTCGGACGACGCGGACTTGAGGACCGACGGGCTCCTCGAATGGCAGGACCATAGAGAACCTCTATTCTGTTAGTGTCGTGAGTTTATCTTGTGGAGAGCTTCGGCGATCGCGTACTGTTTAGCGTCGATGGGCTTCGGGGGATACTGGTCAGCGAACACGTTCCCGCCTGGCGTAAACTGTTTGTATAGCTGGCCGTTGAGCGTTCCGTACCTGGCGGACATTCCTTGAGACATTATCGAGAACCCCCATTTTATGGCATTGCCTAGATCTGTGTTCGTCATGCCTGGCATAAAATTACCTCCTGATTGAGAGCGGGACGTACTATAAGTATAGCACGTCCCGCTCCGATAATGTGTAACCCTTACGGCTACTCGGCGTCGTAGTACTCGCTCGGGCTTCCCTGGTTCATTTTCACCAGGGTGAACTCGAGCGGGAGGCGCGTGCGCGCGGTCCAGAGCTTCTCGCACATGACCTTACCGCCGAACACGGTGTTCATGAGCGTCCCGTCCTTTGTGGTCAGGATGCACCAGAGCGCGGCGCTCGGCTGGCCGGTCACGGTGTCAGTGAAGCGGCCGATAAACTTCTTCATATAGCGGACGGTCAAGGTCTGACCGACCAGTTCCTCGGCTTTGCAACCCTGGCCGGAGGGGGCCAGTTCTTCGTAGACCTCGACCAGCTTCGAGACCTTCTGGTTCAGGTCGATCACGGGAACCTGGAAGTCGTCATCGAACGGGAGCTCGCCAGTGTTCGGGTCAACTTGCGGGTTGTTCTTGGGCATTTTCGTTCTCCTGTTGTGGTTCGGGCGCGTAGTACTTCGCGTAAGGGACCAGGGAAACCTGGACCAGAATAACGCTGTCCTTCGCGCGCGCTTCGCCCTCGAGGGCGGTCAATTGAGATCCGACTTCGTACTGTCCGCTCATACCCATTGTAAAGTTGGGCTCGGCGAACTCGTCCGTATATCGGGTGTAGATCAAGCGGGGGAGGTTCGGAGGCAACCCGTCTCCCTCGGGGATCTCAGACTTCTTACTCATGAACGATCCTTTCTCGGTCGACCGACGGGTCGCTTCGGATGCGATAAGGCGTACTCGCGGCGTGAGATCTCTATAATCGCGCGGTCTCCCCTGTAAGCCTCTTTCAGGTCGGCCAGGGCCAGATCTGCGAGCGTGTTCGGGATTGCCATCGTTCCGATCCAGGTCCGCTCGATCGTCACGTTCGCGACGACCTTCCCGCGATCCAGCCACGCGCGCAAGTCGTCTCCGCTCAAGTACATTGCTAAAGCACAGCTCGCGTACACTATTTTAGCGGCCATAGTCGCTTAGCACTTCCCAGGACCCGGAGACGGGAGCGCATTCTCAGCCAGGCGCTCATGTTTATTCGCTTGCGCCAGGAGCTCGGAGAGATCGTCAGGGGTGAACTGGTTGACGAACGCCTCCAGGCAGAGACGATAACAATCCGCCTTAGGGATCCCGGTGATCTTCGACGCGTACGCCAGGTTAGCGCTGGTCGTGTCAGGGATCTGTGTTCTCACATTGACCATATCAGATCATCCTCCGGGCTGGTGTATCGGGTGAAATGGCGGTTCGATCGCGCGCCATCCTTCGGTCGACAGGTAGACTGGATCCTTCGTTCGAGGATACCCCTGGTGAACCCAGGAGACCGCGTTCGGGTCCCAACCTAAGTACAGGATCGCCTGGGCGAGCGTGCAACCC
>Ga0265336_10001035_pt1 | contig 13623 bp, 10 predicted proteins | sample 42119metaG_FD_193583 | JGI IMG/M metagenome (GOLD analysis project Ga0265336, IMG submission 193583) | Rhizosphere microbial communities from Carex aquatilis grown in University of Washington, Seatle, WA, United States - 4-21-19 metaG | ecosystem: Host-associated > Plants > Roots > Rhizosphere...
GTACAAAGTCATGCACTAGAGCGTTTTCAGTTGCGGTGTTTACGGCCGAAATGAACAGTTGTGCTATCCCACCCTAGCCGCAAAAACATAGGCGCGGCGAGGGTGGGGCACCCAGAATATTGTTAACACTTGAATTGAAAACGCTCTAAAGATTGAAAACCTGCGCAAGTCACGCAGACAACTCGAATCAAGGGAGATCGAATGAAAACCAATCGCAGAAGTTTCATCCAGTATGCAAGCCTTGCAGCCGCCGGCAATGCACTCGGGCTCAGTCCGTTTGGCGCGCTGAATGCCCTCGCTCAGAGCAGCTCCGACTACAAGGCGCTGGTCTGTATCTTCCTTTTCGGAGGCAATGACGCCAACAATACCCTCGTCCCTTTCGATACCTCCGGTTACGGAGCATACTCCTCTTTGCGCGGCGACCTGGCGCTGGCTCAGAACACTCTGCTCCCTCTGACAGGCGCGCCCAACTTCGCCCTCAATCCAAATTTGCCTGAGGTGCAGACCCTTTTCAACAACAACAACGCCGCATTCATCGCCAACGTCGGCACACTGATTCAGCCGCTCACCCGCACCCAATACCTAGCCGGACAAACTTGCCCCACCCATCTCTTCTCTCACCCCGACCAACAGTTGGAGTGGCAGAACGCCTCTCAGAGCTCGACCACGCCAACCGGCTGGGCCGGCCGTATTGCCGATGCTCTTGGCGCGAGCTATAACCAGGGCGCCAGCATTCCGATGATTACCTCAGTTGCCGGCAACACCTTGTTCTGCAATGGCGTGACCACGGGCCCGGTTACCGTCTCCCCCGGCAATCTCGGCACGATCTTTTGCGCCGAAGGTGCTGAGTGCGCCGCACGACAAGCCTCCCAACAGGCCATGCTCACCCTCAACTCCGGCATCTCGCTTGTTCAGGCGGACGACTCCATCACCACCAACGCCTACGCATACGCAAAGGCACTCATCGATGCCACCCAATCCATTACGCCACTGCAAACTGTCTTCCCAGCGAATAACAACCTGGCAGCGCAACTCAAACAAATCGCCCAGATCATTCAAGTCCGTGCTGCCCTGGGCGTACAGCGGCAAATTTTCTTTGCCTCTCTGGGCAACTTTGATACCCACTCCGGGCAGCTTGCCGTGCAGAACACATTGCTGGCGCAATTGTCCGCCGCGCTCTCCGCTTTCTACAGCGCCACAGTTGAACTGAATGTGGCAAGCAATGTGACCGCTTTCACCATGTCCGACTTCAGCCGCACATTTCAGCCCAACTCCAACAACGGCAGCGACCACGCCTGGGGATCGCACCACATCGTGATGGGCGGAGCCGTCAAGGGCGGGCAAATTTACGGAAGCTACCCAACTCTAGCGTTGGGCGGACCAACCGATTCCGGCTCCAATGGCCGCTGGATCCCCTCGACTTCCAGTTCGCAGTACGCGGCCACTCTGGCTGAGTGGTTCGGAGTGAGCGCGGCCAACCTGCCAGCCATCCTGCCCTCGATCGGAAACTTCAGCAGTAGCAATCTTGGCTTTGTCTAAGGGAACGGAGAAGAACATAGGTTAATCGAAGATTGCGTCAGAGAACGGCCTCGCATTTTTGCCCTTTGCCGCTGCCATCGGCGAGAATAGAAGAGCCGATGCCAGAAGCCACACGCACTATCGCTCCTCCTTTTACCGACGTCCCGGGCGCATTGGCCGAGATTCGCGCTGGACGCATGGTAATTGTGGTGGACGATGAGGACCGCGAGAACGAAGGCGACCTGACGCTGGCCGCCGAGTTCGTGACGCCTGACGCGATCAACTTCATGGCCAAGTTTGGCCGGGGCTTGATCTGCCTGACTCTGACCGAGGAGAGAGCGGATTATCTGCGGCTGTTTCCGATGACGCAGCAGAACTCCTCACGCTTTGGCACGGCGTTTACCGAGACGATTGAAGCGCGCGAAGGCGTGACAACGGGCATTTCGGCGGCAGACCGAGCGCAAACCATCCGCGTGGCGATTGACGCCGACTCGACCGCTGCCGACCTGGCGCGGCCCGGACATATCTTTCCGCTGAGAGCGCGGCAGGGCGGGGTGCTGGTAAGAGCGGGTCAGACCGAGGCATCCGTCGATTTGGCGCGGCTGGCGGGGCTAAATCCCTCGGGCGTGATTTGCGAAATCATGCGCGACGACGGTGAGATGGCGCGCATTCCCGACCTGATTCCTTTTTGCGCGGAACATGGACTGAAGATTCTGACGGTGGCGGAGCTGATCCGCTATCGGTTGCGCAACGAACGTACCATTCAGCGCGTCGGCGAGAGCCGCATACAGACACGTTACGGCGAGTTTCGCATGATTGCCTACGAAAGCCCGGTGAATGGCGGCGAAAGCCACGTTGCACTGGTGCGGGGCGACCTTTGCGCCGATTGCCCCGCATTCACGGCTGGCTCAATGCCTGTGGATTTGCCGGGAGATTCGATGCCTTGCTCGGTGTGCGGCGGTGAGGGAGTGCGGACTCCGTGCGAACGGGCGGTGCTGGTGCGGGTTCACACGCGCTGCACGGCGGGTGATATGTTTGCCGCCGACTGCCACTGCCGCGAGATATTGGACCAATCGATGCGCATGATTGCCGAGGAAGGCTGCGGCGCGGTGCTTTATCTGCACAACACCTCGCGGGGCTTTGATATTGACCATCCGGCGGTGCCTGAGGCCGCGGCGGAAGCGAATGTTGGACGGCTTGTTCTGCATCGAGAACTGCGAGAGAGAGAGGGGCCGCAGGCTCGCACAGGACGCAATTTGCGTGCGATCGGGCTGGGCGGCCAGATACTCTCCGATCTGGGCATCAAACGCATTCGCCTGCTCTCGAATACGCCCATGCACATTCCGGCTCTGGAAGGCTTTGGGCTGGAGATTGTTGAGCAGGTGGCGATTCCCATCGAAAAGGCTTGAGGCTGATCACACGGGAAGAGAACATAAAGGTCGAAACGCACGACCTGTTGATGGGTTCATTAAAAAAATCGAATAAGGCGATCTGCGGCGAGGGCGCTCAATATAGAAATACAACCGGGAATTATGTCTAGTTTCGCTCAAAGTGGCCGATAATCTTGGTTGGATGTCTGCTGCATTTCAACTCGTACCTGACCCTCCTATGAACGATGGGCTGACGGACGCTGCTAGCTCGCTTCGTGCTGAAGAGCAACAACATCTGTGGAAGATGTGCTGGATGAATGCGCCAGAAGGCGTTTTTGCGTTCGACTGCGATACCGGAGAGGTGATCGACGTCAACCCAACTGCGGAGATATTCTCCGGCTACTGCCGCGAGGAGCTTCTAGGATCGTCAATCGCTATGCTGCACCCGGAGAGTGAACGAGAGCGAGTCAGAGATGAATTTCTCAAGCCGATTGAGATTCCGTGTTTTCACACTGGTTTTGAGATAGAGCGCAAAGATGGGCAGCGGTTCCCGGTGAGAATCCGGCCATGGAAATCGCTGAGGCTGGAAGGGCGTCCGGTGACGATTTGCGCATACTTTGATGTCACCGATCAAGTGAAAAAAGAGCATCTGCTGGCGACGCAGAATTGGGCGTTGTCTGCCTATGCGGGATCGACATTGGCACTGGGTCATGCGAAGACAGTGGAAGAGTTGAAGCAGACTATTTGCGAGGCAATTACACGGGAGTCTGTTTACGCGCTGGCTTGGATTGGAATTGCTGAGGACGATTTTGGGAAAAACGTCCGAATTGCGGCGGCAGCCGGCAGCGGGATCGGCTACATGGATGGCTTGAGTGTGAGTTGGTCGGCCGAGGCTCCCAACGGAAATGGTCCGACAGGAACCTGCATCCGCACCGATACAGTGCAAATCATGGAGGATTCCGAGATCGTTGAGTCATTTTCGCCGTGGCGCGAACAAGCACGGCAATTCGGCATTCGGTCGAGTGTGGCAACTCCCTTTACCATCGAGGGCGAAAGACGTGGCGCGTTGACGGTTTATGCCATGTACCCCAACGCATTTGGACCTGCGGCCATGAAGGTTTTTGAGCATCTTGCCATGCAGATCGGGCACGGCATTCGCGCTATTGAACAGGATCAGCTATTGCGCGCCGAGCAGATGCGCCTGGAAAAACTGCAAAGACAGTTGAACGACGCGCTGTCAGCAATGGTGTCGCCCATTGTGACAGCGATGGAGATGCGCGATCCCTACACATCTGGCCATCAAACCCGAGTGGCGGAGATCGCAGTTTCCATTGGCAGGAAGATGGGCTGGCCTGAGGAGCGATTGCAAGGTCTGCGGGTGGCGGCACTGGTCCACGATATTGGAAAAATGTCGACGCCGATTGAGATTCTTACCAAGCCGGGTCGGCTGACTAAAGAGGAACGTATAATCATCAACCAGCATTCTGAGGCAGGATATGCCATTCTGCGGGATATTCCCATGGTGTGGCCGATTGCCGAGATTGTGCGCCAACATCACGAGAAGCTGGATGGATCGGGCTATCCCTTCGGCCTGAAGGGTGAGGAGATTCTTCCGGAGGCGCGAGTTCTTACGGTGGCCGACATGATGGAAGCAATGGCGTCGAACCGGCCATACCGGTCGGCAATCAACCTGGATACTGTGCTGGAAATGCTGGAGAGCCAAGCCGGGACTTTGCTGGATGCCGAAGCAGTCCGTGTGTGCGCCGCATTGTTCCGCGCGAAGGAATTGGTGATCACTTCATCGCACTGACGCAGGAACTCTGGTGCCCCTGTGCTGGTTGGACGAGCGTCAAACGGTTTTGTAATATAAATATATTTATTCAGAATTTATCGAGTTTTTCCAAATTCGGCCCATTCTGGTCAATAGTGAACAATCAGTACCGCATAAACCCTGTAAGATTGTGAGACAGTTCTGGCGGGTAGAAACGCCGCGGGTGGTGTTGGCTGCAGCGCGCACCACACATCACAATCGATGAGCCCGATTGCGACAACGCTCTCAGAGGCCACCGTACTCGACGCATTTTAGCTGGCATGAGGAAAGGTTGGTTTTGTTGAGCGTTCATCTGGTCAATCCCAGCGACAACTCTTTTGGCACCGCGGTCATTACGCCGCGCTGGCTTTTTGTATTGGCTGCCGCAACACCCGAGGCTGCTGGCGACCCGATTCTCGTTGATGAATCGCTGGAACAGATTGAGCCTGAGACGATTCAGCCGGGAGACATTGTGGGCATCAGCGTGCACACAGGCAACGCGCTGCGCGGCTACGAAGTTGGCAGGATGGCGCGGAGCCGGGGTGCAACGGTGGTCTATGGCGGCATTCACGCCACGCTTTTTCCTGAGGAGGCTTTTGATCGCGGCCAAGCACACGCAGTGGTGACCGGGGACGGCGATGTGGCCTGGGGCAGAGCTGTGACCGATTGCATGGCCGGCAAACTGGAACGAATCTATGACGGCGGGCGGATTGGCGGCAGCGAATTTCTGGCGGCACGCTGGGATCTGATGAATCCAGAAAAATATATGTGGGCGTCGGTGCAGACGATTCGCGGCTGCCCCAAGCACTGTTCTTTTTGCAGCGTGTGGCGTACCGATGGACAGAAGCCGCGACAGAGAAAATTTCAAAGCGTAATTGATGAGTTCGTAGCTCTGCGCCGACTCGGCTTTCGCTTCATCGCGCTGGCCGACGACAACTTTTATCCGGTCACCTTCACCGATCTGCGGCTGGCCCGCGAGCAGGGCAACACCGCCAAAGTCGAGGAGTTGACCCAGATGCGCGCCGAACGCTTCCACCTTATGGAAGAAATGGCCAAGCTGCCTAGGGACATGGTCTTCTATACCCAAATGACGATGGAAGCGGGCGAAGACGTTGCGTTTCTGGATGCGATGAAAAAGGCCAACATCAAGGGCGCGCTGGTGGGGATTGAAGCGGTGACGCCTGAGGGTCTGAAGGCTATTTATAAAGACTGGAATCTGGCCGGTGATGCGATGGCCAAGCAGTTGCAGACATTCAAGGCACACGGCGTTCATGTGCTGGGCTCGTTCATCTTCGGGCTGCCGACTGACAGGCCTTCGACATTCGATGCTACAGTGGCGATGGCAAAACAAGCGGGCATCACTTTTGCTCAGTTCGTAATGATGACGCCGTTTCCGGGCACGGTGGATTTTGGCCGCTGGGAGAAAGAGCAGGCGCAGAATCCCACCATGGTGGGCGATGTGCCGATTACGCGGTACTGGCTGATTCCCACCGCTGTACGTCCCAAGATGTTTACGCCTCATCCTACGATGAGTTCGGATGAGATCCGCGAGCGCACGCAAAAAGTCTGGGATGAGTTTTATAACTGGGAAGCGATCTGGGAGCGGTCTGAGTGCACTCCCAATCTCAAGTCAAGAATTGCATTCATGTTTTTATCGAAGCTCTACCGGCAGATGTATGCGGGCACGGGCATCTCGACTGACAGTGCGCGGCGCAAGAAGTCAAAGGCATGGGCCAAGTGGACGGCACACCAGTGCAAGAAGCTCTTCAGGGCCAAGCCGATGCCGGAGCTGGAGTCGCGCACATGGATGCCGGAGTTGACGCCGAACATTGCTCAGGCGGCGTTTGCTGGCGGCGATGGAGCGAAGATGACGGGGCCGTTTGTTGTGGTTCCGAAGTGAAGGTTTGATTAAATCGGCTTTATTTTAGTAGGGAGTATCCGGCCCTTGCGACGAAATACCGCAGGGGCTAAAGTCCGACATTCCTTGGCTGTTCTGGCGGCACGACTGAAGTCGTGCCCTGACACTTGTTGCGCTCTCGACGGAATTTTGCAGAGGCTCAAAAGACAAGGAGATCGGACCTCTTATTCGGTGATTTCTTCCACTGCATCGCCCTCTCCGGGCGCCAGGAAAAGATTCGCCTCAAGGCCGTGCTGACGAGTGTAAAGGTCGTAGTAGCGACCGCGCATGGCGAAGAGTTCAGCATGATTGCCGCGTTCAATGATGAGTCCGCCTTCAACGACGAGTATCTGATCGGCGCGGCGAATGGTGGAGAGGCGATGAGCGATGACGAAAGTTGTGCGTCCCTGCATGAGCTGGTTGAGACCGGCCTGAATCATGGCTTCTGACTCGGAGTCGAGCGAACTGGTGGCCTCGTCGAGAATGAGAATGCGCGGCTCGGCAAGCAGAGCGCGCGCGATGGAGAGGCGCTGACGCTGGCCCCCGGAGAGCTTTACTCCACGCTCGCCAACGATGGTGTCGTAGGATTCCGGATAGCGCTCGGCAAACTCGTCTACGCGTGCGGTGCGGCAGGCAAAGAGAAACTGATCTTCCGTTGCGCTGGGCCGCGAAAATAAAATATTCTCGCGAATGGTTCCATCGAAGAGAAACGATTCCTGCAAAACTACGCCCAGTTGCGAGCGAAATGTGTTCAGGTTGACGTGCGCAATGTCCACATCGTCAACCAGAACGCGGCCCGCTGTGGGCGTGTGGAAGGCGCAGAGCAAACTGATAATTGTGGATTTGCCTGAGCCCGATGAACCGACCAGCGCGGTGACTGTCCCGGGCTCGGCTGTAAAGCTGATGCCGTGCAGCACAGGCCGCTCTTCTTCGTAGGCAAACTTGACATCCTCAAAGCGCACTGTGCCCTGAATGGGCGGCAGCATGAGAGTGCGGTCTGGGCTCTGATTCTCTTCAAGCTCTGCCATAAGTTCGTTGGTACGGTCGAGGCCTGCAAAGGCCTCTGTCAACTGCGTACCGATAGCCACAATCTGGAAGATCGGCGCAGTCATGAAGACCAGAAACATGTTGTAGCTCAGATAGTCGCCAAAGGTCCAGCGGTGAGCCATGATCAAATGTCCGCCCATGCTCATCACAATTGCAGTCAGCAGACCCACAGCTGTGGTGGCTGTAGCCGCTAGCGCGCTGGTCATGGTCAGTGACTTCATTACGTTGTCTAACAAGCGGCCAACGCCTTCGCCAAAGACACCTGCCTCGCGATCTTCAGCGTGGTAGCCCTTGATGACGCGCACGCCACCCAGCGATTCGGTGAGCCTGCCGGTGACTTCGGCGTTGATTTTGCCGCGTTCACGGAAGATGGGCCGGATCACTCTGAAGGCGTATTGCAGGACGAAGACGAAAGCGCCCATCACTGCAAAGGCGGTCAATGTCACCGACGCGCTGAGGTGCATTAAATAGACAAAGGCCAATATGGCCGTGAAGAGGCCGCCGACAAACTCCACAAGCCCGGTGCCGACCAGGTTGCGCACACCTTCAACGTCGGTCATGATGCGAGCAACTAAAGTTCCGGTGCGGTTTTCGTCGTAGTACTTGACCGAGAGTAGCCCCACATGCCTTTGAACCTGCCTGCGCATCTCGGCAATTAATCGCTGACCGGCCTTAGAGAGTAACTGGGTCAATGCGAACGAGGATATCGCCTGAATCACCATGGCTGTGAAAACTACTGCGATGATGCGGGGCAAGAGCTCTGGGTGCGGGTGATCCTGATTGAGCACTTTATCCATGAACGGCTTGGAAATATAGGGCATGACCAGCAAAGCCACTCGGTTGATGATCATGAGGCCCATGCCAGCCGCGAGCAGACCGAGGCGCGGGCGGACCAGCGCTTTGATTTGCGGCCACAGTTTTTTCAGATTGGGTTTGCGCTTGGGCAGATCGGCTTGAGACGCACGCGCACCACCGGCTCGCGGCGCGCGTTCGGCACGCGCACCCATATTCATTGCGCCGCCATGCCCATGCAGGCCGCCCATGCGCTAGAGCTTCCCAGAGCGGCGCGCAAAGATGAATGAGCGCACACAGAGGGCCACATAGATGAAGAGCAGCCAAACCAAGGCCAGCTTGGCAGTGATTGCTGCAAAGTCCAGCGGTTTGGAGGAGGCGAGACTGCGGATGATCTCCGCGAATGTTCCCACAAAGCCCACCAAGGCTATGGTGACATTCACATGCATGAATAACTTGCGCCGGCTTTCATCGGGACTGAGGGACAACCAGCCGAAGACGCCCAGCGCAACGCCGAAGATGGCAGGAATCAATGCGGTGTAATGTGTGTGGCCTGTGCCTAGAAAACCTATCAGGCCGAGGACAATCAATAGAACTGCGAACAACAATGTTACTTTCGCCATTCGAGAACTCCTTGCGTTTGATGGTTCAACCAAGCCAATAGATGCACTTCAAACTGTCATCAGAATAACTCCGGGGCCAGCAGGTCGACCATCGTCTCGCGGCGGCGAATGAGGCGCGCCTTTGCGCCTTCCACCAGAACCTCGGCGGGACGCAGGCGGGTGTTGTAGTTGGAGCTTTGCGCCATGCCGTAGGCTCCGGCGTCGAGGATCGCGATGAGGTCTCCCGGCTCGATGGGCGGAAGCATGCGGTCGCGGGCAAAGAAGTCGCCCGACTCGCAGATGGGACCGACGACATCGACCTGACGCGGCTTCCCTGCCCTGGGAGTGACGGGCACAATCTCGTGATGAGCCTGATAGAGCGCGGGACGGATGAGGTCGTTCATCGCTGCGTCAGTAATGACGAATGTCTTTTTGCCGCTGCGCTTGACCTGCAAAACGCGCGCAACAAGAGCGCCAGCCTGCGCAACAATGAAGCGCCCGGGCTCCATCATCAGCGTGCCGTCAAAATCTGGCAGCGCGCTTTCGATGGCGGCGGCGTACTCGCGCACTTTGGCCGCGGCATCGAATTTGCCGGCGTGATAATCGACGCCGAGGCCACCGCCTGCATCGACGGCGCTGAGCTCAATGCCCTCGCGACGAAGTTGGCGCACCAGCTTGGCGACGCGCTTCATCGCCAGGCCGAATGGATCGGCGGAGCGAATCTGCGAACCGATGTGAACGCTGACACTGTGCGCCTGTAACCAGCGATTGCCCGCCACGCTCTTATACATTGCGAGAGCCTGCTTGATGTCGACACCGAATTTGTGTTCGCGCAGACCGGTGGAGATGTAGGGATGCGTCTCGGCAAAGACGTCGGGATTGACGCGCAGTGCGAAGCGCGCCTTCTTTTTGAGCTTGGCAGCGCGGGAGGCCAGAAGCTTCAGTTCTGCTTCGCTCTCGACGTTGAATTCAAGAATGCCCAGCGTGAGCGCCTGATCGATTTCGGCAGCGGTTTTGCCCGCGCCGGAGAAGACAACGCGGCTCACGGCCTCTGGCGCGGCAGCTAGAACACGAGCCAGTTCGCCGCCGGAGACGATGTCGAAGCCTGCGCCGTGGCCGGCCAGCAGCTTGAGAATCGCGAGTGAAGAGTTGGCCTTGACCGCGTAACAGACCAAGTGATCGCGGCTCGCAAAGGCCTGCTGAAAGAGACCTAGCCGCTCGACGATTTGATCGGCGGAGTAGACGTAGAGCGGAGTGCCGTGGCGTTTGGCGAGAGCTTCAAGAGAGACTTTACCGCAGTGCATGGGGCTGCCGGGTTGCGGATGAAGGAAGGGGCGCGGCGATGAAGGCGTTGATGGGGTCAAGATGGGCTTCCGTTCAAATCGATCTCTCTTAAGCCTATCGCATCTTGCAGCAGCTCAGCGATTGCGCGCTTCTGCCTCGGCCAGCCAGCCACGACGCAGTTTTTCCTCGGGAATGTTGGAGAGGTAGGGCTTGATGTCGAGGATGGGCGTTCCGTCGAGCATATCGATACCGCGAACATGGAGTGAGCCGTTCTCGCGGCGGAGCAACTCGACGATGGTCAGAGCGATGGGGTTGGGGCGGCGGGGCGAGCGCGTGGTGAAGAGGCCGTGGGGACGGTCGTCGGATGGCGGCGTTATCACGAGATCAAATCCGTCGGAACGGTCGAAGACCCACAGCACGATGAGATGCGAGTAGCCTTCAATGTCTGAGAGGCCGGGAACGAATTCTGGCAGCAACTCAAGCACGCCGTCTTCCGGATGTTTGGCGTTCAGGCCCTTGGGAACTGCGGCTGCATCGCGAAATGGGCTGCGGACGAATCCGATTGGTTGCGGGGTGAACATAGATGCCTCTACTCTTCATCCTAAACTGACGAGAACCACACGGATGACAAGCGTGCGTGTGAGGATCGATGTATCCCAGGTCCCAAACACGGGACCTGGGGCACCCAGACGACTGCGGATAGAAAATTGCTGAGTTTGTGCTTTCAAAATGGTCTAGAAGCGGCCCATTTTGATGCGAACTACCAAGGGCTTTTGGTAGAAGCAGAGGCCGCGGTCGGTTTCGTCGCCATTCCACAAGCGTAGCTGCTTCCAGACGCCGTTTTCATAGACGCCTTGCTCGGCGGTGATGATTTGGCTGTGCATCCAGGGCAGCTTGCCGGGAAGATGGAAGACGACGCTGGCATCGACGCCGGTGACCAGGAACTCATCTGGACTGAGTTGCGCCACCACGGCTGCCGCGTGCGCATCTTTGGTGCCGGGAGCGTGGCCGCCGTCGTTCTGCGGGAATCCGAAGGCAACGGTTGCTTGCCAGGGGCCGAAGTCCAGCTCCTGCGTTGCATGCCCCGGCTCTTCAACGGCTGTTTTGAGCTTGCCGTCGAACTCCAGTTGGGCGATCTCGCGGCTCATTGGTGCAATCAACTCGAAGTTGCGGGCGTGCTCCTTCCATGGTTCGTCGCCGGAGATATTCCAGCCGGTTTGATCCACGCCGAAGGGTGAAAAGCCGATGGCTCCCTCGCCCAGCGCATAGAAAAAGAATTTGCCATAGCCGTCACTGCGGCTGGTTTCTGGAATCCACAATGGATTGTCTGAGCGATGATAGGTGCGGAGCAGCTCGCGATAAAAGCCGGAGTCGTTGCTATAAATGTCCGGGCCAATCATGTCGATGGAAGGCGCCAGTGCTCGCCAGAGACCCACCCACCTTTGCACTGCACCGCCGCTGGGATATTGGATGCCGGGAAGAACAACCTGGCGCTGGGCAAGCTCGTGAACCGGGGGGCTGATCCATGCATTGATGTAGCAGGGAATATTGAATTCGGCTTTGCCCGCCGCGACGATCTCGTTGATGTACCGGGCCTGATGGTATAGCTGAAAGATTTCGTCTGCATCGGCACCGAAAACCTGAGCCCAGGTACCGGGCTGCTTTTTGGTTGCGGCCAACAGATCGGCTGGAACCGCGCCTTCAAATTCCTTGTTCGAGGCGGCGGAGTAGTCACGAATGCTGCCCAGATTGCCGGACTCATTTTCCGCCTGCACCATGAGAACCGTGTGCTGCTCGCCGTCGATCTGCTTCAAGTGGCGCATGAGGGCTGTAAAGGCCGCTTTGTCTGCATCGAGGGTGTTGCGCGAGTGCGGCGAGAGCACGTCGATGGGCTCGCCGTCGGGGCGAACGGTGTGAGGAAAGCGCTTGGAATCGTCTTTGACCCAGGCCGGAACATAGTGCATGTTGCCGTTCTTCCATGTACCGAACCAGAGAACGATCAGGTGCAGGTTGTGCGTCCGCGCGCCGGTGACTATCTGGTCGATATTTGTGAAGTCGAAATGGCCCTCACTGGGTTCAAACTGCTCCCAGTAGATGGGGATTTCTACAGTGTTGGCGTGCATTGCTGCCATCGACTCCCATACCTGGGACAGTTCGCTGGGCCATGCGCTGGAGTTGTGAATCTGGCCGCCGAGGATCAGGTAGGGGCGGCCTTCAACAAAAAGGGCGTAGCGTCCATCTTTTTGCACCAGCCGTGGTGCTTCAACAGCCAGAGCGAATGGAACGGCGATGAAGGCGAGCAGAGAACCTGCAAGGAAACGGCAAAGAGCGGAAACGCGCATGAAATAAATTACCCCTTGAAAAATGTAATCGCCGCAAGTGCTTCGCGCAAGCTAAACCATCACGACGGAAATTGCCGCAGCCAGCCCGAAATCAGGTCTGCAACTTTCCGCGGTTGCTCGTAAGCGGCAAAGTGACCGGCGTCAGGAAGCAGATGGAAGTTGCAACCACCGGGAGCGGCGCGGAAGGCTTCCATCTCAGCGGGAGAAACTCCGGGGTCTTCGCCACCAGCAATGGCGAGGATTGGAACCGTGATGGTGGCTACGGTGGGCATAGAGTCAGGTCGCGTTGCGAGGCCGGCCTGCACGGCTATCAGGGCCTGCGGAGTGAGATTCATGCGTGCGCGCAGTTCTGTGACAATTTCGGGACGGTTCTTGCGAGCCGTCTCAGAGGTCAGCGTTTGCGCCATGCCGTCAAAGAGCTGGGCGCTTTTGCCAGCCCGCGCCTGGGCGATGGTGGAGGCACGGCGAGGCTGATTGGCTTCGGCATCGGGCTGCGGCTTGGAGCAGACAAAGGCCAGCCCGCGCACTCGCTCTGGGGCCTGACGCCAAATCTCCAGCATCACATAGCCGCCGATGGAGCAACCGGCAAAGACCGCCGTGGGTAGATTCAGATGGTCGAGGAGGGCAAGGATATCAGATGCGAGCCGCGTCATGGTCAACACCGGCGCATCGGGAAGCAGAGGAAAGCCGCCCACGGGCAGCGTTCCCAACTCAGAAGCACCGTGGCCGCGCAGGTCGGGAACGATGGCGCGGACACCGGACAGGTTCTGGATCAGCGGTCGCCAGTACTCTCCGTCAAGCGGGGTGGGGTGCAGAAAGACGACCGGCATACCCGCGCCGGAGTCGCGAAAGGCCAGCGTTGCCTGTTGGGATGAGTAGGTTGAATTCATACCCTAAAAGAATACGCTCACGGCAGCGGGTATGGCTCCTCAGGAATTGCGATCCAGCAGGCCAGATAGGC
>Ga0265336_10001039_pt1 | contig 13595 bp, 16 predicted proteins | sample 42119metaG_FD_193583 | JGI IMG/M metagenome (GOLD analysis project Ga0265336, IMG submission 193583) | Rhizosphere microbial communities from Carex aquatilis grown in University of Washington, Seatle, WA, United States - 4-21-19 metaG | ecosystem: Host-associated > Plants > Roots > Rhizosphere...
CGGCTTGGCCGAATCTGCCGTATTGTCGACGTTCGCCAGCCCGACCATTGCCTTGGTGATCCCCCCGACGGTGCCGGTGAAGGTAGGGCTTGCGAGATCGGCCTTCAGGTCCAGGGCGGACTGTTGGATGGTCGATACCGGCTTGGCCGAATCTGCCGTATTGTCGACGTTCGCCAGCCCGACCATTGCCTTGGTGATCCCCCCGACGGTGCCGGTGAAGGTAGGGCTTGCGAGATCGGCCTTCAGGTTTAGGGCCGTATCCAGCCCGTTCAGCTTCACCTTGTCCTGATAGGTCATGAGGCCGTTGACCGTGGTGGTCACCGGCAGTGTAACGGTGCTGGCGATCTGGATGATGTTGGCCAGGAGCGCATCGAAGAGCGACAGCACCTGTGGCTGGATCGCCTCCATGGCTGCCTTGGCCGCAACGAAGGTTAAATCCCCGTCCCCCTCAGTTACCCGGACATAGATTGGTTTGATAGTGGTGCCTGGCAGCGTCACCTTGTAGCAGGTATCCACTTCCCCGCGGTTATTCGGCCAGAGGGCTACGCTGAAATACCCCAGTTCGTCTGTCACTGCGGTGATCGGGGTTCCAGTTACATAGTCCCCCCCGTCACTCGCCGCGTCAAATAACGAAACGGGCTGCAGTTTGGCGCCATCCACCAGCTGAAAAACTATGGAAATTCCAGAAAGGACCGTGCCATTAGGAGTAACTATGGGATCCCCGGAGTTCGTAACTATTCTAGTAGCTGTGGCCATAATTACCCCCTATATCGTCCGCCGGGACACAACCGGGGGAACCTTTAAACTAAAAAGTGTGCAGCGGCAGCCGGCGACATTCGAGGTCTTGAACTGCCAGTTGGTACCCTCAACCCCCCTTGGCAATTTAGCACGCAGCCTCCGCACCCCGACGCCGGTAACAGCCGGCCCCTCAAAGGGTAGTCCTGTGGTAACGGCTATTTCGTCAACAAATAGGTCGAGGACTAGGTCCCCCTCGGTGCGGGTATGGAGATAGGCGTCTGGGCACAACTTTAGTTGTGGTACCCCGAAATCTGCTACCGGTGTGGTGGCGTAGGCATCGATGTCGTTGATCTGGTTGTCCTTATCCCCTTCCAGCAGGAAGATGCCGCTGGAGTTGGCACCATAAGGCTGCTTACCCAGTAGGAAAAAGCCTGTGAAATCATAGCTAGTGTACCGGCTGTGAAACCCGTTTTTGAGATTCACCGCGACGGCCACTCCCCCGCTGCTGGCTGCTATATAAAGCCATGCCTCCCCCTGCCGGCGAACTATGGAAGCTATAGTGGTAACTTCGGGCATCACCATCTTGTCATCGGTCAGATTGACGTACTTACCCCCGGTTCCTCCTGCGTAGACCCCGTTGCTCGTCATCCAGGTGACAGCCAGATCTCCGGTTTTCAGAAGCTCCACTTTGTCCGCGGATACCGTTACCGCGGAGCCGTAGATAACGCCGAAGGGTAGAATTTTTTTCTGGGTGAAACCCCGGGACACGCTGATGGTGCTCTCATCCTGGACATGCACCCGACTACCTGCCAGAAAGTAAGTCCCCTTCTCGGTACCTACGAAGAGACCGTCAGCTACCCCCTTTATCATGGTTACTGGGGCGTTGAACCCTGCTACCACGTTGTAGCGGATATCCATGCTCTCAATGTTGAATGTCTTGGTGCAGAAGATGAAATTGTCCACCGCCAGATAGAGCGCGCCGTTGAAGAACTCCAGGCACTTGCCCGCGAAGGTGGTCAGCTTGAAAGCGTCGATCCCCAGGTTCCCCTCGGAAGCCTCGGAAATGGCTGCCTCTGGATAGGTAAGTTTCACCCAGGTCTCCAGATCCAAAAGATCTATGGCCTCGGATGGGGAACTGATAATGGTGGTTACCCCATCGCAAATATGCCCGATGGTGGCATTGTCCGAGAAAACCACGACATCGTTTACCTGGACAAACTCGGTGGCGCCGAGGGTGGGGGAATTGCCGGAGGGGGCTAGAACAGCCCCGTCGAAGGTATTGAGGACACTGTTGCTTATGCAGATCGCCTGGTCCCCGTCGCTCCAGGCGGAAGTGACGTCCGCGGCGACTATCTGGGAACTGCCCTCCCTCCGGATGGCGTTGAAATCGTTATCTACGTCGAAGTTCACCAGGTCAACACAGGCAGTATACGCCCGGTCCTGCACACGAAGCGAAGTATCAGGAACACCGACATTCGCCGGATCTCCGACGCTGTCCATTCCACCAAAAGTGAACGTGCTCGTAATGGTGGCCATGTTCCCTCACTCCCTTACCTGAATGAATAAAGCGGGCTCGGGGCGAGATATACCTCTCCCCCTGCTAGCCTTCGGAAAGCGCGCGCCCCTTTCTTGCAGAGGTCATCGAACTCAAGTTTGTGGTCGCGTGCCTTGATCGGATCCTGCAGTTCCTGGTCATGGTGGCTAAACGCCTTGAACGCTGCATACTCGATAAGCGACCTGTGAAACCGGGCCGGGATCTCCAGCTCTGCATCGTAGAGCCCTGCGGTCTTGTGGGTAAGCTCCTGGGCCGCGTAGCGCCATACCCGCAGGGTGAGAACTGCCCCTGCGACGGGTGGCTCATAAAAGGTCAGCTTACCCAGCTCCGCGTCAGTCTGCCAGTTGCTGGGGATGGTATTGGTCGCTGCGAGCGCCACTGAGATTGGGCGGTCGTTCTCCGTGAACTGCCGCAGTCTGCGGGCGCCGTCCCAGACCTCCAGTACCTTGATGATGCGGGGGTCGAGATCGTAGTTTTGTTCTCCTGCGGTCGTGGTAACCGTGTAGGTGGACTTGTCAATGAAGAACCCAGTCTCTTCGCAGAAGGAATCCTGCCCCTCGGAGGTATAGATCAGCAAGGTGTCGTCGGACCACTTGTAGGGAGCGACCGTATCCCGCAGCAGCACCCTAAGTTCTGTGAGCATCTCGGCTCTTGTCATCTCGGCTCCCTGTTACTCCAGCCAGCGGACTACCCGGAAGGGCACCGCATGGTAATTCTGTTCCCCGACAACCCGCCCCTCTACGTCGGTGACTGAGCGGGTGGCGATCGCGTTGTTGAGCACACCGACTACCGAGGCGGGGACCGTGACCTCCTCCCCCCTCTTGATCTGATACCCCTTACCGTTGACCCCGACAAACTCATAGTTCGGCTTGTCGCGTTCCTGGTCGATGATGATTATCGCCCGCCGTTCCTTCTTGGCGGATTTCGCCCCCGCAGCCGCAGGCTCTTTGTCAGTCTGCTTTTTGGCCACGGCTTGTGCCGGCTCCAGCCCGAGATTGAATTGATCCATTTGTGCAACTCCTTTTATTGGTTTGCTAGGCTATTTCGCCCGCGTTCTTCAACCTGTTGTAGATCTCCGCGGAGACCGTTACTTCTACGCCGCGCGGCAGGGTGGTCTGCAGCCCGTTGACCCCCACCAGAAGGACACCTTTACCCTCCAAGATAACCTCGAAGGTCTCCGGCTCTTCTGCTGCAGGCTCTTCGGCGGCCGGGGCTTCTGCTGCAGGCTCTTCGGCGGCCGGGGCTTCTGCTGCAGGCTCTTCGGCGGCCGGGGCTTCTGCTGCAGGCTCTTCGGCGGCCGGGGCTTCTGCTGCAGGCTCTTCGGCGGCCGGGGCTTCTGCTGCAGGCTCTTCGGCGGCCGGGGCTTCCATCAGGGGTGCTGCTCCTGTCTGCTCTTCCAAGGTCAATTCATCCATTTACTGTTCCCCTTTCTCTTCCGAGTTGGCCATCGAAGTCGCGGCCTCGAACGCCTTGTCGAAGTCGCTCTCGGTTTTGTACTCCCCGTCGAGTAGTGGCATGATATCCTCCACCAGATCAGAGACTTCCTTGGAGTCCTTGGCGATGTACTGCTTATCGGCCGAGGACGACCCGCAGGGGCTACAGCAGCAGGAATCCATCTTGGCCGTGGACTTCGCCTCCGGTTTCAACGGCACGGTACATTCCAGCACGTAGCCGTTGGTCGCCTTTGATATTGAGATCATCCTGGACATCCACATAGGTGAGTCCTCCGCTTTTAAGTTCCTAGTACCTAAAAAGCCCCCTACCTTGTGAGTAGGGGGCCGGGGACTCAATACGTTGCCTATTAGGCGAGGGCCGCCGAAGGGCCGCAGGATAGGTTCACGTAGGTGGCTGTGACCTGCGCCGCGTCCAGCAGCGTGGTCGCCGGGATAAAGGTTCCTGCGGCCGAGGTGACAATCTTCACATAGCCGATCGGGCAGACTCCATCGGGTGCATCCGGCAGGTCGGTAGCAGTACCAGTAGTGACCGATGAAGCACCAGCAACGGTGAGGCCCAGAAGGTAATACCTCGTGGACGATGCCGGCTGCACTGTCAAATCGGTGAAGACGAAAAGATCGTCGGTGGCCGCTTTGACATAGGCGATACCGTCGATGCAAAAGTTGATGGCATTGACAGTCTTGATTTTCGACTTGGTGGTGCCGATGGCGATAGCGCCAGAGGTGAAAAGGCGGGTTCCCATTAAGAAACGGTTGACCGCGGTGGTAATAAATCCTAGATTAATCAAGGACATAACTGGCCTCCTTCAAAGATAGTATCAGGGGGCCCGAGGCCCCCGTCAGATTTACAGCTCGGTGGCGCCGACTTCAGCGACAACCATGAACGCCTGGTTGAGAATGACCGCGGTGGTCATCGCCTTCCAGCCCACGGTGCCGCGCTGGCCCAAGGGATCCCCGATGCCGGGTTTGGGGTTCAGCACGATCGGGGTCAAAGAGTCCTTGCCCTTCAGCGGCACGCCGGCGATGCTGTTCTGCGACAGATACAGCATCGGGTAGACGTCGGCTTTGACACCGTCGGTGGAGACCATGGCTCCCTTGTTACCGCCGGCGGAGGCGTAGGGGGCGAAGATGGTGGAGGTGACGTAGCGGGTACGCTCCACGCTGCCTAGCTCGTGCTCGGAGACCGGCGGGGAGGTGTAGAGTTTCGCGTTGACAAAGCCGGTCATTCCCCGGATGTCGGTTTCCAGGTCCACATGACCCAAGGCCACATAGCCCGCCTCACACGGGATGGTCCCGTAGTTGGCGCTGGATGAGGTCACCTTGGTGATGGGGGCCGCGTTCTGGCGCTGCAGGGAGCGGGTGATCTTGCGCTGCAGAGTCAGGCTCACCGCCGTATTGACGTCGGTGCGCTGGGTGCCGTTGGCGAAGAACACGTTGAGACCCGCCTTGAAGATGTTGAAGCGGATCGTCTCGATGGTCTGGGCTGCCTGCTGGGAGATGATGTCCTGGACCTCGGTGAAGACGGGGTCTTCGTGGGTGTCCTGGATCACATCGGTCAGGGGGACGTAGTCGCCGTACTGCTGCAGCGTGGCGGTGACGTCCGAGAAGGTGACGGTTTTGCCCTGCGGGGTCACACCCTCGACAAGCGGGGAGGTGGCCAGGGGCAAAGCCTCGTAGCGCCGGAACTTGGCCACTTTGGTGGCGTTGTTCGGGATAGGGAACATCTGCATGAACTTTTCGAGTACGAGGTAAGGCTGCGCTCGCACCAGCATCTTGGCCACCGCAAAAGCGGCTGTACGGGGACTGATATCTCCGTAAGTGGTAATACCTGCCATGGTAACCTCCAGTGTTTCCTTGTGAAATAGGCTGGTGCGACACCGAGCCTGTTATTTAATTGCCACTCGCAATGGCCTGGCTAAACGCCCCATCGAAATCGTTGGGGTCGGATGCTCCGTTTGGTACTGCGGTGCGCTTGTCCGGAACCAGGGCAAGCGAGACCAACTTCCTGCTTTTCTCCTGCTCCTGCTGAACCCGTGCTGCCGCTTGCTCCGGGGTCTCGGCCGGCGGTTCAACTTTGACTACGGCCGGATTCACCGCCCGGTAGGCGTCGAGCAGCTCGATCACTTCCTTGGGGGTGCCGGATTCCAGGATCTTGGCCGCCCCCGCTTTCTGGTAACTGGGCAACGTGTCAATCCACTTGTCAACTGCCCCCGTCCGGATCAACTCGAAACCGTCGGAGTGCTTCTCTTCAACTGCGGACTTGAACTTCTCCTCAGCGGTCTGGGTGTTGGCTGCCATCAGCGGAGCAATCGCCTGCTGGAGCATGCTCTGGAACTGGGTGACAAGACTGGAGTGCATCTTCAGCATCATCGCCGCGGGTTCCGCCCAGTCCTTCTCGAAGTCCTTCCACTCCTTCTCTGCCTTTTCCCGCTCAGTCTTGGCCGCCTCGGCCGCTGCTTTCTGCTCGGCGGTGGGCTCGGTGGTCCTCGCCTGGAGGTCCGCCTTCAATCTGGCGTTCTCTGCAGTCAGGGCTTCGGCTGCCAGCTCTTCGGTAGTTTTCGCTGCCGGCTCTGCCGCTGCTGCTTCGGCTGCCAGCTCTTCGGCAGTTTTCGCTGCCGGCTCTGCCGCTGCTGCTTCGGCTGCCAGCTCTTCGGCAGTTTTCGCTGCCGGCTCTGCCGCTGCTGCTTCGGCTGCCAGCTCTTCGGCGGTTTTCGCCGGTGGGTCGGTGGTCAGGGCTTCAGCCGCCAGCTCTTCGGCAGTTTTCTCAACTACCAACCCTGATACGGCTTCTCCGAAGGCTAAATCAAACGGGTCCATTAAGGTTGCTCCTTTCATAATTACGCGGGAGTGTAGCTTTTTAAAAATAGAGAGTCAAGGTTATTGAGTACTTTTTTCACACAATCTTGAGTAAATCCCGCAACTCTTTGGCTCTACCCCGCAAATCTTCGTCAGTTCTGTCAATCAGCTGCTCCTTATAACGCTCAAGTCGGAGAATTAGTAACTCACTAAGCAGCTGCAGCGCTATCTGCCCCGCCTGGCTCTTGAGTTGCAGAATTAGCTCGTCCTCCCGTTGCCTGGGCGAGACTTTCGAGGAGGAGTTTGACATGTTCGAGTTGGCCACGATCCGTTTCTCCTTTCGCCGTAGCGAGTTTTTGGGTGATGTCCGCCATCATATTCTGGATCTTACCCCCGAGGGTCTGGAGGATTTCTTTTGCCTGCGCGTCTGACTTGCTCGCGTCCGCCGTGGACTTGGCGGTTTTGGCCTGGGTGAGCGCGTCCGCCGTCTGTTGGGCCTGAGCCTGGGCCTGGTCCATACGGTCGAGGATCTTGCTGCTGGTCTCCTCGTCCTCGATGTAATCCTCCGGGAGATCCCGGGACTTGAAGCGATCGATCAGCACCTTGCGTCTCTTGACGATCGCACGGTCCCGGTCATCCATGTTCTGCCAAAGCTGGTCGAGCGCCGCGCCGCGAACTTCCTTGGCCACCAGTGAGAGACTGCCCTCCGCCTGAACTTGATGGTCACCTTTGATCTCCGGTTTGTCGTTGAACTCCATGTTCCACTGGACAAGCGCGCCGATGACCGAAGAGGTAAAACGGTCGAAGGAGCGCACCACATCCTTGGTTACCATGTTGGCAGCACCCGTCATCATCGACATGTTTCCGCTGGTGCGAAACGCCTCCCCCATGTTCGAGGGGTCGCCCATCAGAAGCGAAGGGAGGTTGCTCTCGTAGTCGAGGATCTGCTTCACCTCGTTACGCAGGGCGATGTAGTCCTGGATATAGGCGTTAGTACTGATCTGGTGGATCGCTGGGATCCCCGCAGTCGCTGGGTTGTCGTCGTCCCGGTTGATGACCTGGAAGGCGTGGATTGCTTCTACGTTCACCCCATGCCCCAGCAACGCCTTGTTCGACTCCCAGATCGGGCCGGCTACGGCCGCCGCGTTGTCCATGGTGGCACGGTCGATGGAGCACAGGCGCATCTGGGAATCCCTGAGTGCCTCGGGGAGCCCCACCCCAGTGAGACCGCTCTCCTCATCGTCCTCATAGATGAAGACGAAGTAGGAATCCGCCGGGTTATCCCCAAATGGCGCCAGGTCCGCCTTGATGACCTTGTCCCCTAGGAGCCAAACGTCTGCCAAGACATCCTTGTACCTTTGGCCCTCCGGGATGGTGACCCCTGCCTTCACCAGCTCCTCCGCGCCCAGGTATCCCAGGAACCGGAATACCTCGAAGCGACCCTTCTTTTTCTTGTTTATGCTGGTAGTGTTGTTCACTGCATCTAGGTCGGCCTCGAAGGTCATGGCCGTGTAGTTGCCATCCGGGTTCTCCTTGATGAAGTCCCTGATCGCCTGCCCCTCGAAGTCGGCGCGCGCCGCCAGGTCTGCCAGTCCATTTTTCAGGAACACCCGGCGCCGGAATAGCCCCTCCTGCTCCCGCCAATTCTTAGCAGACAGATCCGGGAATAGATCCCAGACTTTTACCTGCTCCAAATAGGGGCGCAGTTTCTTGATCTTCTTGGGTATGTAGGTGCCCCCACCGGTGGGCTCCCAGATCCTTTCCTCCTGGGTCCGCACCAACGGCCCCTCTACCACTCCGAATCCGTAGATCGCGGCGGAACGCAATACCTTCTTGACCAGCTGTGGGTACTCGATCCGCTCCCCGCCGATATCTGCAAGCTGGTCCTCGATCTCGGTGGCCATGTTGTCAGAGCGCACCTGGGCAACCGCCCGCACTGCAGCCTCGATCTCGTCGGATGTTATTGGGTCGGGGCCGGACGGTGCCTGGCCTGGGGGTTGTTGCTGGGCCGCCGCCTGCTGCGCCTGCTGGAAGGCAACCTGCTTTTGCTGGGTCAACCCAGCGATGATAAGCTGGATGTCCTCGTCGGCCAGATTCGGGAAGGGAGTGGGCTTCAGGGACCAGTTCTGCTCGGTGGCGGGGAACATCATCTCCATCATCTTGGCCACGAAGCCGTTCACCTTGACTCTGGTATCCCGGGGGTAGACCTTGGACCTGGTCTTATGCTCGGGGTCATCAAGGATGGTCTCCACCTCCGGGTCGTACTTCCCCCGGTACTGCCGCAGGTTTTTCAGGAGCTGCTGCTCCAGGGTAGTCCGGTCGTCCTTGTATTGCGTCAATTTGGTCATGAGCCCGGAGGCAATATCGGCCAGGGCCGCAGGATTTTTTGGAATTTTCATTTTAGTACCCCGTTGTGCCACATGCTGGGCGATATGAAGTCTGTGTATTCAACGGGTTAAAGGTCACCCGGATGTAATCGGCCGCATGATACTGCGACCCGGTAAGGAACATATCCGCATACTGATTGGCCTCGGCAATATGCGACCAGTTGTTCTTCTCGGGCCGGTCATGGAGTTTATCTCCGGCGCCCTTCAGCCGGGCATAGCGATACTTCGACCGCAGCCCCTCCAGCAACCACTTGCATGCCGGGTCAAAGAGCGCCAGTGGCTCCCCGTCGGGGTAGGACCGCAGCACCGCGTCGGTGGCGTTGATCCTGGCGATCGGGTCGTTGGTGATCCCCGGCCGCACCGTATGCCCCTCTTCGCGGGTGAAGGTCTTCTTCAGCTCTTTGTACCACGAGTTGTCATTTGTTTCGTTCTGCCTCACCCAGCTGGGGTCACCCACGAATATCAACGGGTTGACCGGAAAGTAGTTCCGGATGATCGGCATGAGTTTCTGCCGGATGAAAGTCTCGGCCCCCATGTCAAAGCCGTATGCCTCCCGCAGCGTGAATATCCTGCCGTCCGGACGCATCTGTTTGAAGACCGCCGCCGGCGTGCGGGCACAGTCCATGCCGATGACAACGGGGAGTCGGGCGTCGATCGGCAGCGCACCAGGGCTGATATGCCGGGCGAACTTGAACGACTGGTAGTAGACCGGCTTTCCAGACTGGCTCTGGGCATAGAGCCCATGGACATAGACATCGATCCAGGCTTGGGTCTTACCTTTGGCCAGCTCATCGTAGTAGCCCGGCCGGAGGTTCTCGATATTCTCAGCTTCTGCGGAGAGCCCGGAGGGCTGGTGGAAAACATCAACATCTATGATCGAGTTCTCGTTCTCCTCCTCCTGGGGCAGCTTCTCCAACAGCTTGTAGTGTGGGCTGTCGATCTCTGGAGGGTTCGTTGAGTAGATGATCCCGCTGCGATAGCGGAAACCCTCGGGATAGTCATCGGAGACCCCCTGCGATGGGTAGCGGCCGGTACGACCCTCAAGGTCGGAGAGCAAGGGCACCGGGATCTCCCGGGCCTCCTCCACCCAGGTCCAGGTCACCTGGAGCGAGAGCACGCGCTGTACGTCCTCTGGGGTGTCAAGTGAGCGGAACAGCCAGTCGCAGCGCACATCGTTGAACTCAAAGCGCAGGATGTTGTCACTCTCCCGCCACTTGCAGATCTCGATAGGCAGAATCTCTAGGGCAGAGGCGAGCGTGGTGTCCTTCAACTGCTGTTTGGTATTTCTCACCACCAGCATCTTGCTACGCCGAAGCCCATCCTTACCAGGAGGCATGAGAATAGATTGGCGCAATAACTCTATGATGCAGCCAGAGGTTTTTCCGGAACCAACCGGCCCCTTTACCGCACGCATCTTCGCCTCAGAACGCATGAACGCCTTGATGGTCTTAGATGGTGTGAATTTCAGACCTCCGGTGGCCATCGACTACCCCCTCAACCAAGCAGGCATGATCCAGTTGTTGAACCCACCGAGAGTAACCGGGGACTTATACGTTCCACCAAATATGAACTTTCGCACTTTCGCCATTAGAACCGAACCTCCCCGGTAACGCCGGCCCCAACACCCATCCGGCCCTCAACTGTGAGCACCCCAGCAAGCACACCTGCGTGGAAGTTCTTAACCCTGAAAATGTCCCTGCGGTAATAGGCAGCGCCGGCCGGCCCTCGGGTGGTCCAGAGGTACGCCATGCCGACTGCGTTCTTGTCCTCCAGGGCGAACCACGGCGCCGCTGCGGGGATAAACACCGTCGAGGCCGTGCCGGTCGAGATGTTCATGAACGTGATCGTGCTGCCACCGTTCTCCGCCGTGGGGATCTTCCCTGTGTCGATCACCGGTTTACCGGGACTGATAGTACCAATTTGGGGGAACTTCTTCGACGCGGCCGCCGCTGGCACGATCCGCAGCGGTACTTTCATCGTCGGCCCTTCGACTTTCTGCGCCGTGACGGCAGGGGCCAGAGGGATAACGGCACCGGAAGGGGGGCTGGATGAATGAGCAAACGACCACCAGAGGTAACCCAGTACACAGAGCACTGCTACCGCAAAGCCGATCAGCTTCCATTTTGGAGCCTCCTTGACTTCCGCCTGTAACTGCGCGGCCACCCGCTGCGCCTCGATCTCTATCTGCTTGGTCCGATCCTCAATGTCGCTCACTTGTCCGCTCCTTTCATCGCCTGCACGGTGTCCCCGGTCTTGCAGACCGCGTATAGGCCAAGGATGATGTCCCGCCAGAACGTATCCACCACCGGGAACGCAGGCACCGGCATCCGGGACATCACTACTCCGCACAGCCCCATGACGTAGAGCAGGCAGATCGCCGCGCTGATCCGGCCATAGGAGACATCAGTGCTGCTGGAGAACATCTTCTTCAGGAAGCTCATACCCCCTCCAGGAGTTTCACCAAGTTCGCGTAGCGCCGCCGGCAGTCATCCGGGTGCGCCTTGCCATAGGCCGTGGTGAGTTTGAAAGCCAGGACATCCTCCGCGGTGACCGGCCGCCCCAGCGCCTTGTAATATGCCTTGGCCCCGTTTCCCTGACTGCCGTACTGATTCACATAGTCAGCCCCGGCCAGGATGCCCCCCGGGGACTGCACCGGGATGCCGAAGTCGGAGTCGAAGTTCAGCGCCTTGTCCAAGCAGTATGAGAGCTGCTGCTCGTCGTAGCGCGCTATGATGTCCGCGTGCGCCGCCAGCCGGGTGTTGAACTGCCGGGCGTCGATCGTCTGCCTGACAATGCCGGTGATCTCGTCCTGGCTGAACCCGCACTCCGCCAGGCACTTCAGCGCCGAGTCGTTGTTCTGCACATCGAACTGGCAGACCCCGAACGACCAGCCGCTCTTGCCGGAGCGCACCCCGTCCGGGTCGGAGAACCGCAGGGCATAGGCGATGTTGTTGCTCAACTCGTTGGCAAGTATCAGTTCCCGGAACAAACCGTTCAGACTCTCGGACATCTCCCACCCTCCTACTTCTTGATCGCTTTATATGCTTCCCAGAGCATGGCCACTCCCTGAGAGTGGTACCAAAGGTCAAATATCGTGCCAACCACCGTGAGCACCGCGAGTATCCCCGCCAGCACCATCGCCGGCCAGCTGGTGATAAGTTCCACGAACCGGATGATCTTCTCCAGTCGTTTCTCCACCGCAGCACCTATCTTCAAGTCGATGGTCGAGCCGTCCTTGCCTATCGCTTCCTCGATGCCACGCACCCGCTCGAACAGGTTGTCCAGCTCCTCGCCCTGGTGCAGCGCCTGGGCCTGCTGGGCATCCAGGCGCGCCCCCTGCTCCGCCACTTTCTTCAGGGCATCGATCATCATGATGTCCCTGGTCTCCATGCGGGAGAGGGCGGCCTCCAGGCTCTGGTTCAGTCCCTGTACCAGCTGGCCTATCTGCAGGATACTTGGCGCTTGCGAACACTCTGCTGTGGTCTGCGGGCAATCTTCGGGCATCGGTGGCCTCCGTTAAAGGTTGATCTGTATATTCACCATCGGTACACTCCCACCCCCAGCGTCCTTGCTGGCCTTGGGCTCCAAATTCCCTACTTTCGCCATGTACTTCCAGATGTCCGCCCGGGTCGCCGCGGTCTGCAGCGGATCCTTGATAACGGCGTACATGTCGGGTATGCAGTCCTCCGCGATATGCGCGGCTTTCCGGGAGAAGGTGATCCCCTCCTCCTGGTTCTTCTGCATGGTGGTCGTCAGCTCGCGTCTGAACGCAGGCACCGCCATCAACCCCTCATACTCCTCTGGGCTTAGGCAGTACCGCTCCAGTATCGTCTGGGTGGAGTCTATGCCGATTGCCAGGTCGAAAGTCAGACCGGCCGGCCAGGGGGTAACGCTTTGGGGGGTTGGGAAAGTAAGTAGTTTGGCAGCTGCCACAGCCTGCCGATAGGAGGGTTCCCGCTCATCTCCACCTGGGTAGACAGCAGGCATCGGGATATCCAGGGTGTCAAATATCGAGGGTGAGTCCGAGCCCAAGGCCCCTGCACTGAGCTGGGTTTCCTCAATAATTCCGAACGGATTTTCCCACGAGGTAGCTAACATGGCGGGGAACGTACCACGACTGTGTACTTTATGCAAGGGAAGTGAGTGGAATTTTTACATAGTTGGAATTTTTGGTGTAGACAAAAGAATGGCCCCTCCATATTGCGAGTATGAGAGGGGCCGGATCCAACATTGAAAGTCACCTTGGCAGGATGTTGCATAATATACATGGGGCTGTTTGTGGTGTCAAGGGTATTTTGGAGGAAATTAAAGAGTGGGGGTGGGTAAGTATTTGTAAAGTTTAGTGATTTAGCGGTAGGAGTGTTATATTTAACATGTTTTCGTGGGGAAGAGGGCGTGTATCATGGGGGCCATCGACGCTAACACCCGGGGGTCCGAACTTAGCCCCCATGCCCCCGGTCCCGAGAATCGCACACCCTCCTCCGCCTGGGCAGGTCGCGGGCGCGTTACTTCCCTCCGGCGTAGATCCTCGGCAGGCAGGCAGGCAGGCAGGCAGGCAGGCAGGCAGGCAGGCAGGCAGGCAGGCAGGCAGGCAGGCAGGCAGGCAGGCAGGCAGGCAGGCAGGCAGGCAGGCAGGCAGGCAGGCAGGCAGGCAGGCAGGCAGGC
>Ga0265336_10001040_pt1 | contig 13593 bp, 21 predicted proteins | sample 42119metaG_FD_193583 | JGI IMG/M metagenome (GOLD analysis project Ga0265336, IMG submission 193583) | Rhizosphere microbial communities from Carex aquatilis grown in University of Washington, Seatle, WA, United States - 4-21-19 metaG | ecosystem: Host-associated > Plants > Roots > Rhizosphere...
CTAGTCTTGTCGCCTTCTGATACGCTGTTAGCAAACGTAACAGACCTGAAACACTATACCTTTAAGTACAGTAACGATCAGGACTGTCTGGTACTTGGACTAGGCGAGATCTTTAACCACAGCGATACGCCTAACGTTAAGTACGAACTCCAGAACTTCATCCAGAATGGGGTTAGCAGAAAAGTAATGGTATTCTCAGCTATTCGCGATATCGCTCCTGGTGAACAGCTCTTTATTGATTATGGAGCTGATACTATAGTAAATACTCAAGACTATATAAATAATGAAAGTCTTGTAGGATAACTATGATATTCCTAATCTGTTTCGGCATTATCTGGGCTTACTTCGAATTCATTAAAGGGTATTGATGGGCGCTCAAATATTTACAGATAAAAATTATAAGCAATGGCCAGTAAAAACAGAGACTAAGCCTCCTGAGAATCTAGAAGAGCTGTTCGAGCAATATAGAAAAGAAGAAGAACGCATTGCTATATGGAGAGGCGATACTAACTACAGCAATAGCATAGGCACTATGGTCACTTACAAAGGAAAAAAACCTATCAAGGTATTCCCATGAAGCACTCCCGTCGTGATGAGAAGTACATGTCTAAACCCAAGGTCTTTCGTAAGACTAAGGTAGAAATGAACCTAGAGACTCTCTTTAAGCAATATGAAAAAGAAAAACCTGATTATTATGTATATACAGTAGAATATACTGTTGTTTGGCCAGGCTATTGCACAGTTATAAAGAATTACACTCCATGAAGTACCGAATAGTCTCTGACGGACATACCTTTAGACCTATGTATAAGAAGAATTGGTATTCTCGCTGGCAGTACTTCGACGACTATGCTAGACTTGAGGCTATTAGAGAATTCGATACACTAAAAGAAGCAGAGATGTTCATAACTCAAGTAGTAGCTGATATCATATATCTTACTCGTAAATGGAAGACAGTAAAAACCGTTAAGGTGACTGACTTAGAAATCGCCGTATATGAGAAAAAACCATGAAGTATAAGAAAGATGATTTAATATATGTACTACCTAATAATGTATATGCTCCTGAAGGCTTAGCCATTATTATTAAATACAGAGAAGACAGTTACGAAGATATGATAATTCATTATCGCCGGCGCGATGGGTACCCTGACATAGAATTTCGCGTTTATCCAGAATTCGTAGTTCTTGCTAAAGACTTAACCACGCTAGAGAAAATCATATACGATATCCCTCTCTCAGATTGATACAGTTTTATCTTTTTCTTTACTTCTCCTCTAATCTATAATACATTCATTGTATGTTTAAAAATGGCGATTTAATTCGGGTAAAACCAGGACAGGAATTAGCATTTCCTCGTTTTGGGTTTGTGGATAGATTCTATCTAGCTCCAGGCACTATGTTTATATACGATGTAGGCAAGGGATCATACTCACAATTGTATCATTTAGATGGCACTCCTTGTAAGTATCGATACAGAGAGAGTAGATTCGAGAAAGTAGACCCAAAAGAACTCACGGCTCTTGAGAGAGCTTTATATGGAATAGAGGAACATGAATAACGATGCTGTATCACAGGCCATTATCAGACTATTCGATCAAGAAATGTTCTATGCTGAGTTAGTAACTCGCATGAAGCGAGTACTTACTAAGTCAGTACCCGTAGCAGGCGTATGTATCAAGGACCATATCGAGCTACATATCAACCTCGAGGCATTCAGTAAGTTCACTATAGAAGAACGAGCAGCCATCCTTAAGCACGAGTGTGAGCATATTCTCCGTAACCATATTGCTAGAGCCAAGGAGCTTGCTCCAGAAGTATACGCTAAGAAACAAGACGGTATAGACAGGCTTATCAATGGAGCTAAGCACCAGGTAATCAATATAGCTGCAGATGCAGCAGCCAATAGCGGACTTAGACACCTACCAGAAGGCGCTGTATATCCTGAGAAGTTAGACCTTCCTAGCCATGAGACTTTAGAGTTCTATCTAGAAGCTTTGAAACAGAAGCAGAAGGATAAACCAGACTCTCAAGATGGCGAAGACGACGGACATACTATAGACAACCACGAGCTCTGGGGTGAATCAGAAGGTGAGAAGGATATCCTTAAAGAGAAAGTCAGACAGCTCGTTACTAAAGCCGCTGATAAAACTAGAGCAGCTGGTAAAATGACAGCAGAGAACGAACTCGCAGTATCTACCTTAAATGAGAATAAAGTAAACTGGAAGGAACAGTTAAAGCGATTCGTAGCTAAAACTATTACAAGCCACATAGAATCTTCTAAGAAGAAGCGTAACCGCAGATATGGGATTATGTTTCCTGGCAGCGTCAAGATAGAAGACCTTCATATAGGCGTGGCTATGGATACCTCAGGCTCTATATCAGACGATGAACTCCAGCAATTCATTACTGAGATCTCATTTATGGCCAAGTACGCTAAGATAACTGTAGTAGAGGCTGATAGCTCTATTAAGGCATCTTATGAGTTCAAGCCAAAGCAGAAGTATAACATTAAGGGACGAGGCGGTACTGCTTATCAGCCAGCCCTTGACTTCTTCAACAATATGAAGGATATTGACGGGGTGATTTACTTTGGCGATATGGATAACTACGATAATGAGACATTAGTTAAGCCTAAGTATCCAGTCTTATGGGTAATTGTAGGCGCTAAAGATAAACCGTGCGATTTTGGTACACAAATCAGGATAAAATGAAAACTAGACAAGACGTACAAAATCTTCTTAATAAGCTACCTCATACTTTACAAGTAACCTTTGCATTACATTGTTGTAATGATATTAAACACTTAATCACTGATCCTAGAAGCATTGAAGTTCTACATTTAGTCGAAAAGTGGCTTCATAATCCTAACTCAGTAACGTCTAGAGAATTATATGACGCCGCCTCCTACGCCGCCAACGCCGCCTCCGCCTACTACGCCGCCAACGCCGCCTACGCCGCCTACGCCGCCAACGCCGCCTACGCCGCCTCCGCCGCCAACGCCGCCGCCAACGCCGCCGCCTACGCCGCCGCCTACGCCGCCGCCTACGCCGCCTCCGCCGCCTACGCCGCCGCCTACGCCGCCGCCTACGCCGCCTCCGCCGCCAACGCCTACGCCGCCCACGCCTCCTACAAATTAAACGACTATTATAATGATCTTATCAAAATGGTACAAGAATTAACAAAATTAGAGAAAGTTTTGATTTTTACGAAAGAACAACTTAATATTATTGAAAGGGAGAAAATATGAATATCACGAACTTCATCGACAGTCTAGATTACCTAGTAAAAGCAGAGCTTACTCCATTCATCTGGGGTCATGCAGGTATTGGCAAGTCCTCAATCGTAAAGCAATACGCCAATAAGAACGGCTTTAAGTTCTTTCCTATCTACCTAGGTACTCAGTCCGATATAGGAGACATTCTAGGCTTAGCTGAATTCGTAGAAAATAAGGACGGTAGTAAGTCCACAGCCTTTGCTACACCTAAGTGGCTGAGTGACCTAATAGCTTACTGCAATGATAATCCAACGTCTGGCGCCGTCATCTTCTTAGATGAGTTCAATCGAGGTCGCAGAGACGTACTGAACGGTATGTTCTCATTGGCTCTTGATAAGACATTCCACACGATTAAACTACCTAAGAACTGCCATGTAATCGCTGCAGGCAATCCTCCTACTGATGAGTACTTCGTTACAGACGTAAACGAGACTGCATTGATGGCCCGATTCGTACATGTAAAACTAGAGCCTACATTTGAAGAGTGGCTTAAGTATGCAAGCACTATGGAAATGGAGCCTACATTAGTAGGATTCTTACGAGGCCAGCCAGCATTACTAGAACCTGCTCGTACAGCATTCGATTTACCAGTAAAAGTAGACCGCCGTGCATACGAACGCTTAGACAGACTCTTTAAGCTCAATACACCTAAGAATCTCTTAGAAGAGCTCATGCCAGGTATTATTGGCTTAGAGCGTACCGTTGCTTATCTCAGTTACTTAAAAGAGACTGAGACTCCGCTTACAGGACCAGAAGTCCTTAATAAGACTAAGCCTGAGTTAGTAGAGAAGTGGAGTAATCCTGAGAATATCCTATCCAGCTATCTCAATCTTACCTGCGAGAACTTAGAAAAGCACTTAAACGAACGTACAGCTGAGCAGCTACTATCTAAAGAAGAGAAGTCTAATCTCATGTGGTTCTTTAAGACAGCTCCTAAAGATATTACTTATCCTATTATCTCTAGGCTTGTGAAGAACGTAGTGTTCAAGGACTTCTACATGGATAAACTATATGAGAAGAAAATGGTAGAGTTAGTACAATCAGCAAAGGGTACTAAATGATACGTATTACAGCTGAGGATTTCGATAAGCTCGTAAAGCTATTAGCCAAAGAGTCTGCTCAAGGCGCTTATATTACACTTAAGACTACTACTAGTAGTATTGAAGTTACTACCGTAGATAAACACGGGAAGGAGATGCGAATTGAAATCAGTGATGTTAGCTATCCGTTTAAGCCTAGACTTACTAAAACAGAGACTTTCTAGCGTACGGTATTCCGTACAGCGTCCTTTCCGTAGTCTCCGCTGTAAGCTCTTTGGTCATCCTAGATTAGATAGCTTTAATTATAATGGACACCCGATAACGGTTTGTTATTTTTGTCATAAGGTAGGTTTAAAATGATTCGCTATATATTAAAAGTCATATTATGGGCAGTGATTTGGATTGCTATCGTATCTTTAGGAGTAAAAGTATTCGCAGACGAAGGACAGAAGCAGAAGCCTATTAGTAAAAGGCCAAATGCCTGCTTCCAATGCTTGAATAACTATGCTCATTGTCGATTAAACATAGAGCAAGACTCTAACAGAGAAGACCTATTGATGCAATGTGAAGATTCTTATAGGACCTGCTTCTTCTCGCATAAATGTATGTACGAAGGTGTACGATGATACTCTTTGTTGGCGATGAGCCATCTACTCTCAATACAGATCCAGTACTACCATTTAAAGGAGCAGCCTGCGAGAAGCGCTTAAAAGAATGGATTGAAAAGGTACGAGGTAGTAAGCTGTACGTAATTATTAACAGAGTCGATGAAGACGCAGCAGAGATGATGGGATTAGCAATTGCTTTGAAGGAGCCCATTGTAGCATTAGGTAATAATGCTTCTAAGTCATTAGGCAAGATACCGCACTTTAAACTACCACACCCATCAGGCAGGAACAGACAGATCAATAACAAGGCTTTTATTGAAGCTAAACTCTTAGAATGTAAGAGTTATATAAAGGAAAAATCATGTTCAAAGTAGGCGATACGGTTAAGTATGTAAATCCTAATCTAAGCCTTTATAACTGCATAGGCGTAGTGACCAAAGCATACCCATCTACTGACCAGTACGAAGTCTCATTTAAGACTAGCTCTATGACTCCTATGATATTTATGTGTAATTCTAAAGAGATAGAATTAGTTTCTAGCCTTCCTATGGGCAATCAGATGCCATTAGGATCTGCTTCATTGCTTATGGATGAAGCATTAGACGACGTATCAGGACTGTTCGGTGTACATGAAGACCAGCCTGATTATAAACATATAGGCGCTCCATTCTGCGACTGTGGAGGCTATAAGGTATTCGGTACTATGTCGTCTGAGGCTCATTCCCCATGGTGTAGTATTTTCACAAAAAACTAAAGTTTTGTGAATACTCGCCGATAAGTATTATGGAGGGGATATGGACACAGTTAAAACCAAGAATAACTACGAGAACATGGTAAATATTACCTGTACTAAGCATTCTACTTGGGACAGTATATTTTATATACAATATTGTGGACACGTCGGCTATAGAGCAGTTAAGTTCTTCAATGATACTTTAGAAGTACGCGTAGGTTCTTATCATTCAACGCCATCTGAAGCTTATTCAGAAGCAATATGCTACATGTAGTCAAGATGGTACAAGTAACCAGATATAGATGGCAGCTCGTATCGCCTAAAGGCCATATAATGATTGATGATTTGAGCATGGCATCTCAATATAAAGCAGAAGAGTGGGTAAAGAGTTATATTTCTAGCTATTTCGGATGGGATTATGTTATTGTACCTAAAGGAGGACAAAATGAAAACAATTAAAGCTATCCACACTAACAGGTATTCAATTGAGCTCAGCGAGTCAGTAGATAATAAGTATATTATTATTTACGGACCTAAAAACGCAACAGTACTTAAGTCCAGCGAGAACATCAAGGATTTAAATATTGCTTCACGACTCTTTGATATTAAACTAGCTGAGTTGGAAGGTAATTAATATCAATGCTGGCGTTGTTGAAGAAGTTCATTCTATGGATTTTTCTAAATCAACCCCTACCGGGTTCGAGTAATAATATGTTGCCAAAAACAAAACCATTTTTATTATTCGAACTTGGTAATCTTCAGGTATTCCATTATCCTACACAAGACCAGATTACTCGAGGCTTATTGCCTACCGAAGTATACTGGCAGGATAAGTCTTCTAGGCATACATACGGACCATTCCCTGGTATCCACGCTGCTATGAGCCATTATACTTGGGTTATAGCTACTCAGAAGACCGGCTCTAAAGGCAACGTCGGTAATGTCATCTATATGAACTTCAAGACTAAGAAACGCGTAGTGATTAGCAATGAACAAAAATAAACAAGATATCCAGAATCTTTTAAGTAGGCTTCCTCATACAATCCAAGTAACATTTGCGTTACATTGTTGTAATGATATTAGGAGCTTAATCACCGGTCCTAAAAGTCTAAAAGCTTTAGAAGTAGTAGAAAAGTGGCTGCATAATCCAGCTTCAGTTACTACTCAAGAATTATATGACGCCGCCGCCGCCGCCGCCTACACCGCCAACGCCACCGCCACCGCCAACGCCGCCGCCTACGCCGCCAACGCCGCCGCCACCGCCTCCTCCGCCTACTCCGCCTCCGCCTCCGCCTACGCCGCCTACTCCGCCTCCGCCTCCGCCTACGCCGTCTCCTCCGCCGCCTACGCCGCCTGGGCCTGCAGCTCCTCCTCCGGCGCCTCCAACGCCGAGTATAACGTAAAAATAAATCAGTATTACAATGACTTAGTCCTTATGCTTAAAGACTTAACTGAACTAGAGAAAGTCCTTTGGGATATTGACGTATACCCATTATAATAGCCATAAATATCCGATACTTATCTCAAATCCTCTATATTATAGCTGACATCTAAACAGTATTAGGTGCAAGGAATATCCCTTGCCCTTCCCACCTAGGCTTCCTGCCCGAACGTGGTGAGACTGCGGTGCGAGAAGCCTAGCAGTCAATACTGCAGGATAGAGGATATTCTCATGGCTAACAGGAACTTCGCCAACGGCGGTAAAGTCTACGCAATGCACACAATGCCAGCATTGCTTGACTGTAATTTCATCGTAGACAGCTCAAACGGTAACGGACTAGGGATTCGCAGTCTTAAAGGTCCGATGATTCAAAACGTATTCATGCACACCTCGGCTACTCCAGGCGCAGGTAACTCAAACCTTGCTAGCCCGAACGTAGTAGTTACTAACCCGAATCCTGGTTCAGGAACTATCATCATCCAGCTTCAAGATAACTTCAACCGTAGCTTAAGCGGCTTTAACGCCATCGTAAGCCCGGTATCAGGAACTCCACTCACCTCTACTACTGCTAACGTAGCTAACGTAATCGTATCACTTGGTACTGCTTCATTGGCTCAGTGGCAAGCACGCGGCCTCCCACTCGGTATTACACCAGCAGTAGGCGTGTCCTTCGTAGCTAGCTCTTCTGGCGTTATCGGCGGATCGGCAGCAGTAGAAATCGCTGCAGCTGCAGGTTCTGGCGTTGCTTCAATCGAAACTCTTGGAGATCCGAATCTGTCGTTGTCTCCTGATCCTACTAAAAATCAAGGCTTTGGCGGACAAATCATCCTTCAATGTCGTGACTATGCAGGAGCTATCGTAGCACCGGCTAACGGATCAGTAATCAGTATTTCGATGTACTTAAGCAATTCGAGTGTCCTAGTACAGGGCGAATAAACCCTTGATATGAAAGGGTTTTTATGGCTGGAATACCAGGCATACCTCAAAATTTTATCGCTCAAACAGCTAACCAAAGCAATTTGGTTAGCTGGGACTTGTCTACTGGTGCGACTAGTTACATCGTCCAGCGTAGTTTGGATAATGTCAGTTATTCAACAATAGCCACGGTATCAGGCAGCCCTTTAGCTACCTCTTACTTGGACTCAGCTGTTACTTTAGGTACTCAGTACTTCTATAAGGTAGCTGCAGCCAACGGTTCAGGAACTAGTAGTTATACTAACCCGCAATCAGTCGTACCTACTCAAGTAGGTGAGCAGTCATTAGGAGCGATTAGATTAGCTGCTATGCAAAGGGCTGATAGGGTAAACAGTAACTTCGTAACTAAGCCCGAGTGGAATAACTATATCAATCAGGCCATGTTTGAGCTCTATGACTTGTTAGTAACCGTATATGAAGATTACTTCCTAGCACCTCCAATCCAGTTCGTATGTGATGGCAATACGTTTCTATACCCACTTCCTAATGGTACAAATACATTCCTTAATGCTTTAAACCCAAGCCAGACTGTTACGCCTCCAGCATTCTATAAACTAATGGGGGTTGATCTTGCTCTTAATAACGCAACTAACGCTTATGTTACTATTAATAAGTTCAATTTCATTGATAGAAATAGATTCGTATATCCCAATACTGCTAGTACTATCTATGGCGTGTTTAATCTACAATATCGTGTAATGGGTAGTAACTTAGAGTTCATCCCTACACCTAGTGGTGGACAAGCAATCCGGTTGTGGTATATCCCTAGACTTACTCAGCTATTAGCTGATAACGATGTTACAACCCAAGGTATCTCCGGATGGATTGAGTACGTAATCGTTAGAGCAGCTAAATATGCATTAGATAAAGAAGAGAGCGATTCTACTAATCTTACTAATGAGCTTTTATTCCTTAAACAGCGTATAGAAGAGACAGCAGCTAATCGTGATGCAGGTCAACCAGACCGTATCAGTGATACCCGCTCCAACAATGGTACAGGCTATGGATTTGGAAATGGCAACGGCTGGGGACGGGGAGGCTTTTAATGCTACCGCAGAAGCTTACCCTGCCATTAATGCAAACACAATGGGCTCAGCAATTAGATCCTATTATCTCTAATCCCACAGTTAACAACCTAGTATTGAAGAATATATCATTAGTATCAGGTACTAACGTAATAAACCATAGGCTGGGACGGGTATTGCAAGGCTGGAAACCTACGCGTATTCGTGCTGCAGCTACGTTCTATGACCTACAAGACAGCAATCAAACCCCTCAGCTTACACTAGTGCTAGTAGCATCAGCTCCAGCTGTAATAGACCTTGAGGTATTCTAGTGGCTAATACGATCTCTCCTAACATGAGTTTAATCATCCCAGGTGTAGGTACTGAGGCAGGACCGACATATGCCTTCGACGTAAACGCCAGCCTAACACTTATAGACGCACACGATCATAGCCCAGGATCTGGCGTACAGATAACCCCTGCAGGCATTAATATAAATGCTAGCCTTGATTTTAAGGCCCATAATGCTATTAACCTCAATACCGTTGCCTTTAATGCACAGAGCGTTCCTAGCGCCGTTATACAGAGTTTATCAGTAGGTCCTGGAGGCGAAGGAACTGTTAGACAAGACTTATTTTATACAGACGACTCAGGCACAGCCATTCAGATTACTAAAGGCGGTATTGTAAACGCTACTGCTACATCTATTCCAGGCGAGAGCTATGCCGGCGGTACATTCATATGGACTCAAACCCAGTCTAGTCTTCCTACAACTCCTGCTAACTTTGATATAGGAAGCATTACGTTACGTCCTAATATAGCTGCTACTAGCTATGGGGTTACGCTTAGTCCTCCTGCAGCTATTGGATCAGCTTATACGCTATTATTACCCAATAATCCTAGTACGAATACAGTTATTACAGGTAATGCTGGTGCTCCTGCCTTTGTTACTATTGCTTCTACAGGCCAAATCGAAGGTACGATATCTACTTCTGGCGGTATCAGTACTTCTAATATAGCTAATCTCGCTATTACTACGGCTAAGATAGCTGATGGAGCTGTGACTGCTGCTAAGCTAGCAGCCGGTGCTTTACAGCCTAATACACAGCTCTTTACTGCTAATGGAAACTTCACGGTTCCTACTGGAGTTACTACATTATTCGTAGAACTAGTAGGCGGAGGCGGAGGCGGAGGCGGAGGATCTGCAGGCCCAGGCGCAGGTGGAGGCGGAGGCGGAGGCGGTAATCCTCTGTTTACTACAATCCAATGTACTCCAGCAGAAGTCTTATTAGTTTCAGTAGGCGCAGGTGGAGGCGGCGGTGCAGGCGGTATTGCAGGAAGTGCAGGCTCTGATAGCTCTATTAGTCGAAGCGGCGGAGCAGTGTTGGTCGTTAGGTCTACAGGAGCTCTAGGCGGTAGTGGAGCAGCTTCTATTACGTTAGGCGGCAATGGAGGAGATCTAGCATTTACTGCTAGTAGATCTAGAGTTCCGGGAGGCGGCGGAGGCGATAGCAGTGTTTCCGGGAATGCTGGATTCGGTAGTAGTTATGCCAACGGCGGAGCTGGCGGCGCTAACTCCGGTACTGCTGGAGGCGGCGGAGGCGGCGGAGCTGGCGTTGCACCAGCAATCGGCGGTAGCGCAGATGGCGGAGTCGGCGGAGCTGGAGCTTCAGTAAATGGATTTAATGGATTGAATGGCCCTGCTAACTCAGGTGCAGGCGGAGGCGGAGGCGGAGGCGGAGGATCTAATGCAGGCAATGGAGGATCTGGCGGCTCTGGCTTTGTAAGAATACTTTGGATGACATAGATGGCACTTCAAAAACAGCCAGTAGCAATTAATTTTAGCCGAGGTCTAGATACCAAGACTGATCCTTATCAAGTCCCTGTAGGTAACTTCACAGCCTTAAAGAATTCTATCTTCACTAAGACAGGCCGTTTAACTAAGCGTAATGGCTACCAGAATATAACTCATCTCCCTAATACAGATCAAACGACCCTTACGACTCTAAACGATAACCTCATCGCTACAGGATCGAATCTATACTCCTTTAGTAAAGATACTAATCAATGGCTAAACAAAGGCAAGGTACAGCCTGTACAGCTTAATACACAGCCGTTGGTAAGAGTGAGTACAAGCCAATCTAGCCCAGACGCAGCCGTTGCAGCCTCAGGGCTTACATGCTTAGTCTACATGGATAGTGGTTCGGCTTACTACCAAATCTCTGATAGCAGTACTGGCGAGCAGATCGTCTCTAGGACGTTATTACCAAGCTCTTCTATTAATCCGAGAGCGTTTGTACTTGGTAATTACTTTGTTATAACATTTGTAACATCAGGAGCTTTCTTACAATATATCTCTATTCCTATATTAAATCCTACCGTTCCTTCTGGCGCATTAAACTTCACAGTTGATGCCAATATGCTAGACGTAAACTCAGGCTATGATGGGTATATCGTTAATAACACCCTTTACATGGCTTGGGAGGGCGGTAACGGAGCAGTTAACGTCGCGTTAATGAATAGCGCACTGGTAACCTCAGTGCCTGTTAATATACCTGCTTCAGCTGCAGACCTCGTATCAGTAACAGCCGATACGACTGTAAACAGGATCTTTGTATCCTTCTGGGATAGTTCTGCTAATAATGGCTACTCAGCTGCGTTTAACTATCAAGTAGTCCAAACAATGGCTAAGACCCAAATCATTACAGCTACGCCTATCAGAGAGATTACCAGTATAGCTACGAATAACTTATTGACTGTATTCTATGAAGTAATACATACATACGGAGCTCCTGCATCTACTGCCAGCACAGACTTTATCTCTAAAGTCACCGTAACTCCTCCAGTAGGTACAGGAACAGGCACGGTATCAGCTCCAGTTGTAGTCTTAAGATCAGTAGGACTTGCTTCTAAGGCTTATTTAGATGCTTCTGGTATTATTTACATGCTAGCAGTATACGGAGATGTACATCAAGGAACGCCTAGCAATAACTCTGCACAGCCTAGTTACTTCTTGATTGATAGCACAGGTGCTATCTACATGCGCTTGGCCTACGCAAACGGCGGAGGCTACGAAGCCTCCCAGGTACTACCGACTATTACAGTTATTAACAGCGTATTCTATATTCCTTACTTAAAGGTAGATCTATTAGCTACTGTCAATAAAGGAACTGCACTGCCTTCTGGTACGCCTACACTTCCTATATACACCCAGACAGGTATTAATCTAGCTATCTTCACTATAAACGATACAAACCAGCACTCAAGCGAGATTGCAGGAGCCTTACACCTTACTGGAGGGCAGCTATGGGAGTACGACGGTGTACGTCCAGTAGAGCATGGCTTCCAGGTATGGCCTGAGAATATCGTTACTGCTACATCAGGCTCAGGCGGACTAATAACCGCTGATACCTATAATTACGTATTTACGTACGAGTGGACTGATAACCAAGGAAACCTACATAGATCTGCTCCTAGCATCCCTGTAACCCAGGTGACTACTGGTAGTACTTCGACTAATACGATCTATGTACCGACGCTTCGCCTTACATATAAACTCTCCCCGAATCCAGTCCGTATAGTAGGATATCGCTGGAGTACGTCGCAGCCTGTGTATTATCAATTCACAAGTATTACAGCTCCTGTAGTCAATGATACTACAATCGACTACGTTACTATTACCGATACTAATTCAGACGCTCAGATACTTGGTCAGACTCTTCTGTACACGACAGGCGGAGTAATTGAGAACATCGCTGCTCCTGCATCTATTGCTTCTGCTTTGTTTAAGAACAGACTCTTCATTATAGACGCTGAAGACCAGAACCTATTATGGTTCTCTAAACAAGTAATCGAGAATACTCCAGTAGAGATGTCTGATCTTTTGACACTCTATATAGCACCTACATCTGGAGCTCAAGGTAGTACAGGTCCTATGACTGCGCTTTCGGCCATGGATGATAAATTAATCATATTCAAAAAAGATGCCATATATTACGTTACTGGTACAGGTCCAGATAACACTGGAGCTAATAATGACTTTACGGACCCTATTTTTATTACTAGTACTGTCGGTTGTGCTAACCCTGATAGTATAGTATTAATACCAAATGGACTTATGTTTCAAAGTGATAAAGGGATTTGGCTATTAGGCCGTGATCTCAGCACTAACTATATAGGTGCAGGTGTAGAACAGTATAACGACCAAGTAGTTATGGCCGCTCAAGCAATCCCAGCGACTAACCAAGTCCGATTCATCTTGAATAACGACGTAACACTTATGTATGATTACTTCTTCAATCAGTGGGGTACTCATAGCAATATAAACGCTATCTCAGCTACATTATATCAGGGCTCACATACTTACTTAAATATCTATGGACAGATCTTCCAAGAACTAGCCAATACCTATATTGATGGCTCAGTGCCTGTCCTGATGAGCCTAACGACTTCGTGGATCAATGTAGCTGGACTCCAAGGCTATGAGAGGTTCTATTTCGGTAATCTCTTAGGAACT
>Ga0265336_10001042_pt1 | contig 13571 bp, 13 predicted proteins | sample 42119metaG_FD_193583 | JGI IMG/M metagenome (GOLD analysis project Ga0265336, IMG submission 193583) | Rhizosphere microbial communities from Carex aquatilis grown in University of Washington, Seatle, WA, United States - 4-21-19 metaG | ecosystem: Host-associated > Plants > Roots > Rhizosphere...
CCGTAAAGGCGCTGGAGTTTTGCGTGAATCCAGCCTGGTTGCCGTTGTAAGACTGCGAAGTGAAGTTGCCGGTGTTGCCCGCGCCGGGAACCAACCCCAGCAGCTCGATTGCGCTCCGGCCTTCAAGGTTCATGTTGTGGAGCTGGGTATCGGTGATGGTGTAGCTGACTTCGCCGGAGGTGGTCGGCGTCAGTTCGGCGGCATCGGCGGTGACCACAACCGAGAAACTCGCCCCAGCCACGGTCAGCACAATGCCCTTGAGTTCAATCTGGTCGTTGATATGGACGGCAACGCCATTGCGGCGCAGGCTATTGAAGCCTTTGGCTGAGACTTCCACGTCATAAACAGCTACGGGAACACCAATCAGCGAGAAAAAGCCACGTCCGTCGCTCGTGGCCGAGCGGGTTACGCCTGAAGCCTCATCGGTGACGACAATACTGGCCTGGGGAATGACGGCGCCGGTCTTATCGACCACGGTTCCCGTCAAAGTGGCTGCATTGCTTTGCGCTCTGGAAACCATGGCACTGATCATTAGCAACACCAGCAACGCCACGCCTGCTGCGATAGTGCGTAGAGCTTGTTTCATGTTAATTTCCTTCATTTGGCACTCCAATTCTTCAAATACTCCGGATTCGCTTCATGTTCCTACACTTGATTTGCGTCATTGAATTGAGGAATATCAGAGCGTAACCCGACTAACACACAACATACTACTCCGAGTTATAACCGGCTCGAATCCGACTAAAGTCCGATCATGTATTGTTTTTTCGCACGACAATGGTCCAAAGGGGGGAGTCCGTCGGTTGTCCCATTGAAGGACAGATCAATCTCCCCGGACACGGCAAGCTGTCTCTTCAGGCTCATCTTGCATTCGGCTAGAGAGTTTTGTGCCGCTCATTTGCAGCGTGCTTTCTGGTTGACATGCGACCATATATTAGTATATTTATATATACAAATGTCGGAGATGGCGCAATTCAAAGCGGAGTTCTTCAAAGCCTTGGCGCACCCGCTTCGTATCAGGATTCTCGATTCTCTATGTTCCGGCGAGGCTGGCGTCAGCGAGTTGAGCGTCCGGCTCACTGTCGAGCAGAGTACGCTCTCACAACAGTTGGCCGTTCTGCGCAAAAGCAACATCGTGGTTGCCAGAAAAGAAGCGCAAAACGTCTTCTATTCCATCTCCGACCCCGCCATCATTCAACTTCTCGCCGACGCGCGGGAGATTTTCAATCATCAACTCATCAATATCAGGGATCTGCTTTCACAACTCAACCCGGCTGCAACAAAGTGAGCTGCTTTTGTATCCTGAAGTAGCCGCCATCGACGAAAGACACACCTCCGGTTTTGCGCGGGCCTCATCAAATTCCCTATGATGCAAATCGCATTCAATTCGTTTCTCGCCGCGTTGCTGATGATTCCGGCGATAACTCTACTTTGTCGTCGCGACAGTCGAGTACGGGCGCTGCCCTCCTGGTTGCTGCTGCTTACGCTGCTGGCTGGAACAATTGTTGCCGGGTTCAGCTTCTGGCGAGGTGGCAGGCTTGCACTGGATCTTTCGTGGGTGACGCCGTTTCCCTTCGCACTCACTGTTGACCGGCTGAGCGCATTCTTTCTGTTATTGATCTGTGTCGTGGGCGCGCCGGTTGTGCTGTTCTCCACCGCGTATGTCGAGCGCCATTACAGCCCGACTAAAGCCGATTGGTTATGGGTGCTCCTGCCGCTTTTTCTTCTTTCCATGGTTCTGGTCGTCATTGCTTCAACCGCATTCGCTTTTTTGTTCGGTTGGGAGTTGATGACGCTGTTTTCCGCCGCACTGATTCTCATTGACGGCGATTCGGAGCGGCGCAGGCACAACATTTTCATTTACCTGATGATGATGCACGCCAGCGCTGCCGCTGTGATTGCGAGCTTTTTTCTCTTCCTGCCCAACGCCAGCACGCTCGACTTTACCTCAATGCGCGCTGCGGTGGCAGCCATGCCGATGGGCTTGCGCAGCGCTATTTTCCTGATGTCGTTTGTCGGCTTTGGTACGAAAGCGGGAATTGTTCCTTTCCACCTCTGGCTGCCCAAGGCGCACCCCATCGCACCAAGTCCAGTTTCGGCTCTGATGTCTGCCGTGATGCTGAAGACCGCAATTTACGGCTTTGTCCGTTTCACTTTTGATTTTCTCGGCGGCGGTCCAGCTTGGTGGGGATATCTGGTCTTGCTGGCAGGCGCGGTCACCGGCTTGCTGGGAATTCTCTATGCTCTCACCGAGCACGATATGAAACGACTGCTTGCCTACAGCAGCGTTGAGAACATAGGAATCATCTATCTCGGGCTCGGCGCCGCGCTGGTCTTGATGGCCAACAACTCGCCGGCATGGGCAACGGCGGCGCTGGTTGCGGCCTTGCTGCACGCGCTGAATCACTCTTTATTTAAGAGCCTTCTCTTTCTTGGAGCGGGTGCAATTTCAGAAGCTACGCACACGGTCGACATCGAGTTCATGGGCGGCCTGCTCAAACGCATGAAGATCACCGGAATCGTTTTTCTGATCGGCTGTTGCTCCATCATTGGCTTGCCGCTGTTGAATGGCTTTGTCAGCGAATGGGTGATTCTACGTGCTTTTATCGCGGGTTCGGAGTTGACGAGTCTATCGTGCGCCATCCTGCTGCCGTTGATGGCCGGAGTGCTGGCTTTGATCGGTGGAATCGCCGTTGCCGTTTTTGCCAAGCTATACGGAGTCGCATTTCTGGGACGCCCGCGCTCTCTTCAGGCAGAAGAGGCAACTGAAGTGGCAACCGCAATGCAAGTTGCCATGGCACTGTTGGCCGCGTCCTGCGTGATCATCGGCATTCTGCCGGGTATTGTGCTGAATCCGCTCACCGCGTTGGCTAGCGACCTGATGCACACTGCGGCTCTGCCTGAAGCCGCGCTATCCATTGCGCACACGCTTCCGTGGGTAGCTGTTTGCATTGCCGTCCTGATAATTGTGATCGCGGGTTTCCGGCGCATCACGCGCATTACCGCCACCTGGGCCTGCGGTCTTCCCGCACTGAACGGCAGGATGCAGTATTCGTCCGCTGCGTTTTCCAAACCGCTGCGCACGGTTTTCTCCAGAGTATATGAGGCGGATCGCACTGTGGATGTGCACTACGCACAGCAACCGTACTTTGCAAAATCGATCACCTATCGCTCGGTTCGAACCACGTCGTTTGAGAAGTCGCTCTATCGTCCGGCCGTGGATATGATTGTTAGTTTGGCCACGCGGCTCAGAAAACTCCAGACCGGGAATATGCAGGTTTATCTGCTTTACATTTTTCTTGCGCTCGTAGCCCTGCTGCTATGGATGAGGTTCGCATGAATCTAGCCATCAATCTGATCCAGGCGCTTTTGCTGATTGCAATTGCTCCATTGGTGAGCGGAGTGATCGCGCGTATGAAGGCTCGGATACAAAATCGTCACGGTGCAAGCCTGTGGCGGCCATATGCGGACCTGCTGAAACTCTTTCGTAAACAAGATTTGATTCCGAACACTGCTTCTGTGCTCTTCCGTTTTGCGCCGACCATCCTGTTTGCCGCCACTGCTGCTGCCGCGGCGTTTGTGCCGATGTTGCATCCTGCTGCGCTCTTCGGCGTCAGCGGCGACATCATTCTGCTCGTGTATCTGCTGGCGATTGGCCGCTTTTTTCTGATGCTTGGAGCGATGGACGGGGGCAGTTCATTCGGTGGGCTTGGCGCCAGCCGCGAAGCGCTGGTCTCGGCTCTGGCTGAAGCACCGCTGCTATTGGCTTTGATCTCTGTCGCGATTCTTTCGCATACAGTTTCGTTGTCGGGCATTGTGCTTACCACGGTGCAACAGGGCCCTCTGCATCTGTCGGCGGTTTACGCATTCGCTCTGGGAGCGCTGGTCCTGATCGCAATCGCTGAAACCGGGCGAATCCCCGTGGACAATCCCTCGACACATCTTGAATTGACGATGATTCACGAGGCCATGGTGCTGGAGTACTCCGGACCGAGCCTGGCGCTGATCGAGTGGGCCAGCGCCATTAAGCTCACACTGATTATGGCGATGCTTGCCGGTATTTTTGCGCCCTGGGGCATGGCCACAAGCGCGTCGATTGCTGCCCTGCTTCTTGCTCCACTCGCGTTGATCTTCAAACTGACGGTACTGGCAGTCTCCATCGCGGTGATCGAGAGCAGCATTGCCAAGCTGCGTATTTACCTGATTCCAGATTTTTTGGGAATGGCTTCAGCTCTGGCCATTCTCGCCGTCGCGTTTACTGCACTGATGAGGTGAGGCATGGGTCTGATTGAATTGGCGGCGGCAAAGGCTCTGGCTTCTTCCGCCGTGTTTCTGTTCATCACATTGCTGATGATGGCTTCGGCCAAGCGAATCTCCACCTGCATTGTGCTGTTCAGCATCCAGTCGGCAATAATGGCCGCAGAAATTTTGGCGATTGCTTACGCGAGCAAGTCGATTGAAGCATACGCTGTCGCCTCCTTGGTGATTACCGTGAAAGTGATTGCGATTCCCTGGCTGCTGTTTCGTATCATCAAAAGCCTCAAGGCTTCGCAAGACGTGGCTGCGTCAACCACTGGAGCGCAGTCCGTTTTCATCATGGCGGGACTGATTTTGCTGTCGTTCTTTGCCGTTGCGCCCTACGCAAAAACGCTGCGGCTAGATGAGGACCTGCTTGCTGCTGCCATCGCATTGCTGCTGGCAGGTGCGTTTCTTATGATCAGCCGCAAAAAAGCCCTTATGCAGGTCATCGGGCTGCTGGTGCTGGAAAATGGAATCTTTGTGGCCGTACTGGCAACAACCTATAGTATGCCGCTGGTCATCGAAATCGGAATTTTCTTCGACCTGTTGATGGGCGTTTTCCTGATGGGGCTATTTGTTTTTCGCATTCGCGACACCTTCGAGCACCTGGATGTTTCCAAGCTGCGAAGGTTGAGGGGCTGAAATCATGAGCTTGGTTTTACTACTTCTGGTTCCGTTTCTCACTGCGCTGATCGTCCTGACGTGCAAGCAGTCAAGGCGCGCGGTTGCTGTGGCCATCTCGGCGGGAGCGCTTGAGATAGCCGCTATCGCAAATGCTATGTGGAGAATCCGCTCTGTCGGCGTTCTTCAATTCGGACGCTACTTGAGAGCCGACGGACTCACTGCTTTCTTCCTGCTGAACATCGGCGTGATCTTGGCTCTGGTACTGGTCTACTCCGTTGGCTACCTGCGTCACATCCCACTCGGACGCTTCTCCTCGCCGCGATGGTTTTATAGCCTGACGTTTCTGTTTGTCTTCACGATGATCGCGGTGTACCTCTCGGCGAACCTGGGCATGCTCTGGATCTGTGTGGAGTCAACGACGCTTGCCTCGGCGCTGCTGGTTGGTTTTTACAACACCAAAGGAGCGGTTGAGGCGGGCTGGAAATATCTCGTTGTTTGCACCGTGGGAATTGCGTTCGCTCTCTTCGGCACGATTGCGCTTTACCTAGCTGCGGTCAAGAGCGGCGTCGATCCCGCCTCGGCGCTCGACTGGGCCGTGCTGATGAATGCCGCGCCAAGCCTCACAGCCACCAGCAACCTGATCAAACTCTCCTTTGTCTTTATTGCGGTAGGCTATGGCACCAAGATCGGTTTTGTTCCCATGCATAGTTGGCTGCCGGATGCGCACGCTGAAGCGCCCACGCCGATCAGCGCGATGCTCTCCGCGGTGCTGCTGAATTGCGCCCTCTACGCACTGCTGCGCTTTGACACCATCACATCGCACGCCATTGGCAGCGGATTCAGTCATAGTTTGCTGCTGATCTTTGGCTGTTTGTCGGTTGCGGTCGCTGCGCTTCTTATGGTGGTGCAACGCGACCTGAAGCGCCTGCTCGCCTACAGCAGCATCGAGCACATGGGCATCGTCGCCATCGGCGTCGGACTCGGCGGGCCTCTGGCTCTCTTTGGAGCGCTGCTGCACACCTTCAATCACTCGGTGGCGAAGTCCCTTATGTTCTTTACCGCAGGTTACGTGCGCGAGAACTTCAGCACGCTCAGGATGCGGCGTATTCACGGCATGGCGCGCTTGCTGCCATGGACCAGCGCCGGCATGGTGGTGGGCGGCATTGCCATCGCCGGCTTGCCGCCCTTCGGATTGTTCATCAGTGAATTCATGATCCTGACTGCGGCCTTCGGCACATCTCGATACTTTATCGCCATCCTGCTGATGTTGGCGATCTCCGTCGTATTCGGCGCTTTGCTACACCACGTTCAACGCATGTTGGCCGGTAAGCCGGTGGATCTCCCAGTCGCCAAGCCGAAGCTGCTGCCCACCGACTTCGCCGTGATGGGCGTTTGCGCGGTATTTCTTATCGTGTTAGGCGTGCACATTCCTGGCGCATTCGCAAACATCCTGCAAAGCGCACTGGTGGTGCTGAAATGACGACGAACCTGACAACGAGAAGCATGGAAGGCACCGCCGAGAGCGCGCTGCGGCTTCTGCAAAGCGGACGCCTGGTCACGATCTTTGGCAGTACCGACCAGAGCGGCGCGAAACGCGTTCAATACATTGTGGACGTGAATCGCGAGTATCGCTGCATCAGTGTGCCCATTACCGGTGCGCTTCCATCGGCTACGCTTGTTTCACCCGCGGCGGCATGGCATGAACGCGAGTTGCATGAACTGTACGGAATCGAGATCGAAGGCCATCCCGATCCGCGTCCTCTTTTCGCTCATCCTGCCGATTACCGTTTTCTTCAGGTACAGGGCGTCGGTGTTTGCGAGCTGCCGGTTGGTCCCGTTCATGCCGGAATCATCGAGCCCGGCCACTTCCGCTTCAGCGTAATGGGCGATTCGGTTCTCCACCTCGAATTGCGGCTCTTCTATACGCATAAAGGTACGGAGAAGCTTTTTGAAGGCGCACCAATTTTGAACGCACCCGTGCTGGCCGAATCAGTCTCCGGCGACAATTGTTTTGCCCACGCAGTTGCTTACAGCCAGTCCGTCGAAAACGCCTTCGGCATTTCCGTTCCGCCGCGCGGCCGGGCAATTCGCCTTCTCGGGCTTGAACTCGAACGCATGATTGCACACATCGGCGACGTAGGCGCGCTATGCGGCGACGTCGGATGTGCGGTTCCCGCTGCCTACAACTCCCGCATCAAAGAGTCGCTACTGCAAGCCTCAGCCCGCTACTTCGGCACGCGATACTGGCGCGGCATTGCCACACCCGGAGGCGTGCGCCGCGACATATCCGCCGAAGACGCGCATCAGTTCGGCAAAGTCGTGGCTCATGCCACCGCCGATTTTGCCGAAATGGCTCGCCTCATTCTCGACACACCCTCGGTGCAGAACAGGTTTGAAGAGACGGGCGTCCTCAGCAACAAAATCGCTCGTGACCTTGGAGCTGTCGGCCCGGTGGCGCGCTCGAGCGGTGTCCGACTTGATGTCCGTCGCGATCATCCCTATGGCCACTATCGCAATATCACCGTTGAGGTTCCGCACTTTCCGCAAGGAGACGTGCTCGCCAGGGCACGGATGCGCATCGAGGAAACTCGCGTTTCGGCGCGTCTTATTCAGGAGACCCTCAGCGGATTGTCGGCTGGCATTATCCGCACTCCAGTGCCGCTCGAAGGCAGCGCGGAAGGCTTCTCCGCGGTTGAATCACCGCGCGGCGAACTGCTCTATTGGACCAGGATTGTGAACGGCCGCGTCGCCCGCTGTCACATCAAATCGCCCTCCTTCCAGAACTGGCCCTGCCTGCCACATGCAGTGGAAGGAAACATCACCGCGGATTTTCCGTTGATCAACAAGAGCTTTAATTTGTCTTACTCGGGGTGTGACCGATGATCTTCGATTTTGTAAAACGCAGTTTGAGCAGCCCCCAAGTCCTCGTATCGGTCGAGGAACTGATTGCCAATTCCCAGGGCAGCCGTCTGCCGACGGTGCGCGCTGAAGCGTTGACAGCAACCATTGCACGGCGCGCTGCAGAATCGTGTGTCCTCTCCGCGCTGGAGATTGGTGAAGCCGATGGACGCATGACCCTCTCTCTGGACTACGGCAAGTGCACCGGCTGCGGAGACTGCATCGAAGCTGGTGAAGGAGCCTTCCGCATCGCGGAAAGTGTGCCCTGCGGCGTCGGCAGGCAGGCGCTCGTCCGGCACTGGGATGTGGAGCACGGCACTGAAATCCTGGCCGATGAGCCGGAGCTGACGGCAACAGCGAATGAGATCCGTTCCGTCGTCGGCGGCGCTCTCAACATTCGCCAGCTTGACGGTGGCTCATGCAACGGATGTGAGGCGGAGATCGGCGCGCTCTCCAACCCTTACTATGACCTTGAGCGTTTCGGAATCCACTTTGTCGCTTCCCCCAAACACGCCGACATGCTGCTGGTCACCGGCCCCATCACAATCAACATGGCCGAGGCGGTTAAACGAACCTATGAAGCCACACCGTCTCCGAAGCTCGTGGTTGCGGTCGGCGCCTGCGGATGCAGCGGCGGCATCTTTGCCACATCTCCCGCGGTATCAGGCTGCGTCGACGCGATGATTCCGGTCGACGCCTACATCCCCGGCTGTCCTCCGACCCCTGCCATGTTGTTAACCGGCATCCTACAAGCCCTGCGCCGCCGGTAAAGTCGCCATATAAGTTGCGGCTCTGCAGTCTACGTGGCCACTGTTTCGTGAATCCGCTTCTGAAGATCGATATCCTACTGAGATCACCGCACCCACACACCCTGCTAGCCCGACAAAGAACATCACTTCCAGTACGTGCATCACGAAGACAGCCAATTCAAATCCGAACCACGCTCATATGAAGCAGAAATTGACAGCCTATACAAAGGTATAGTCACATCCCAGTTCAAGACGTGGCCGACCGTAGTTAAGCGTTAACCGATCAACGGCAACCTCTCAGGTCTCATGGTAATGACGCTTAGTCGAATAAAACGACCGATCTTTATACGTTCCACTATGGATTCCGTACTATGATGCGCGCATGAGGATATTTACCTTCGATCGGCTCTCTGAATGGACCATGCAATACGGCGTGAGGTCTTGCGCGATCGCTGGTTTCTTCGTTTTCGTGGCGTTTCTGTAAACACTACTTTTTTAACACACCCTTGCATACCCATTTCTATTTCTCTTTTTCGGCGCCGTGATGGGCAGTGCCTGGTTGGGCGGGATCATTGCCGGTTTTTTGGCTGTTGCCTTTTCGTCCCTTCTCATTATGTTCTTCTTTGTTCCCCCGTTGTTTTCGATGTCAGTAGCTCAACAGTCACAAACCTATTTCGCTGCATTTGTGTTCTGTGCAATTGCAATAACTCTGGTGAGTTCAGCAATGAAGCGAAGTGAAGCCGCGATACGTGAGTCCCGGGATCTACTGGAAGTCAAGGTTCAGGTTTCTATCAAGCTGGTTCTCGCACAGGACTTGCCGAAGGTGGAACTGGACCCGATCCAGATTCAACAGGTTCTCTTAAACCTCGTCACCACCGGCATGGATGCAATGGAGGCTATAAGCGGACCACACCAGATGACAATTCGCTCGGGGAAGCAAAGTGAAAGCGAGATCCGGGTGACTGTGGAAGATCGAGGGCCGGGTCTCACACCGCAGACGGTGGCTCGAATGTTCGAGCCATTCTTTAGCACGAAGCCGCAGGGAACAGGGATGGGTTTGGCGATCTGTCGCAGCATCATCGAATCGCACGATGGAAGAATTTGGGCTGTGGAATCTACGGGGAGTGGCGCGACTTTCACTTCACTATTAGGGTGCAATCATGATGGATCAAGCGGTCTTATCTAAACCTGAACCGGAGACGGTGTTCATTGTTGATGACGATTCGGCCATCTGCGAAGGACTGTACAATTTGCTCGAATCGGTTGGGCTCACAGCCGAGCATTTTCCCTCAGCCGAGCATTTCCTTCAGCACTGGAGCAGGGCAAGGGCAGGATGCCTGGTTCTCGATGTCCGTCTTCCCGGTATGACCGGAGTGGCGTTTCCGCAAAAGATGCTGGAACGCGACATTGAGATCCCCGTCATTTTTATGACGGCGCACGGTGATATTCCCATGGTGCGAAAGGTCATGAAAGCGGGTGCGGTCGAATTCCTCACCAAACCTTTCGAGATTCCGGAGTTGCTTCACGCGATTGAGCAAGCCTTCGCGCGAGACCGCGATCGCCGCATGGAAGAGACCGTCTTGAACTCGATACAATCATGCGTTGATAGGTTGACCGTGCGCGAACGCGAGGTGATGGCAATGGTCACCTCCGGACTTCTGAATAAACAGATCGGGGCTGAATTGAGTCTGAGCGAGATTACCGTAAAGTTACACCGTGGCCGCGTCATGGAGAAGATGCATGCGGGGTCGCTCGCAGAACTGGTGAAGATGTGCGAGCGGATTAAATACTCGTCACGAATGAGGAGAAAACTGCTTTAGGCAATGGCAACCTCTACATAACGGGACTGCTCAGATGCGCAAACTATACCAAGGTATAGCTTGTTTTCTTCCTACAACTTCTCTAACCTTCTCTCATACCGCTCGGTAATTGCATTTCATCCTACAGTGGGACTGCACTTCGCAGAAGCTGATGCGCATTCGTTGCCGCATCTTAATCGGCGCTCTGAAATAGAACTTGCACTATTCCAATCTCAGTCTTGATGGCCTCCTGGCTATCTGGGCGGGGTTCACCTCTCGGTTCATCTATTGCATGAACCTTGCGTGGTTTCGCTTTATCTTGTGGAGGAATCTTGGGTACTGAAGCGCATCAAGTTGAAGTGACACTCTCGGCGCCCTTTTTGCCTCCACTTCATTTTGGCTCACGCAACCTCGCTATGTGCCTATGAGATCCGACTGCAAATAGTTCTGCGAAGACAAATCTTGAATGGAGGAAACACTCGATGAAATCGATTGCACGAGGAGATTTATCTTTATCCTTTGCACAGAAGATCTCCCGCCTGGGAACTCGCTTGCACGACTCAACATGGAGACGTTACGGGGCGACATTGCTGGCCGGAAAAATCATGGGAGTCGGTCTGACGCTGCTTATTATGGCCGCTGTCACAGGTCTCTTCTTCACTAAGGTTCTGGCCGCTGACAGTACGGTCAAAGCTGCCGATATTGTCAATCCCATCAACACGGCATGGACACTGATTGCTGCCTTTTTGGTTTTCGGAATGCAAGTCGGCTTCACCATGCTTGAAGCCGGTTTTTTGCCGCTCTCGCGAGACAGTCAACGTTTTGATGGAGTGCATCGTCGATACATGCCTTTGCGGCATTCTGTTTTATGCAATCGGCTTTGCCTTCATATTCAGCCACGGCAATGGATTCATCGGATATCACTGGTTTTTCTTGCAGGATGCGCCTGAAACATATGAGTCAACGGGCGTTGCATTCCTGGCGGTTTGGATCTTCCAGTTTGTCTTCGCCGACACTTGCTCTACAATCACCTCTGGCGCCATGATTGGCCGTACCGGCTTCGTCGGCGACCTGCTCTATTCTCTGGGAGTCTCTGGCTTCATCTATCCCATCATTGGTCACTGGGCGTGGGGTCCGGACGGATTCCTGGCCACCATGGGATCGGCGGGAAACTTCCTGCCTAGCCTTGGCCAGAGCTTTCATGACTTCGCTGGCTCGACGGTCGTGCACACCATCGGTGGGTTCATCGCTCTCGCCGGGTCAATTGTTCTTGGTCCGCGCTTGGGTCGCAAATTTAAGCGAGACGGCGGCGGGCTGATGCTGCCTCACGATCTCACCATTGCGGCATCTGGCGGACTGATTCTTTGGTTCGGATGGTATGGGTTTAATCCCGGTTCGACCCTCTCGGCCATGGATCTTGCAGGTATCGGCCGGTCTCGGCAAATACAACACTTGCGGCTTGCGCGGCTGGCCTCACTGCCATGATGTACGCTTATTTCCTTACCAAGAAATGGGATATAGGTTTCACTGTAAATGGCTTTCTCGCTGGGCTGGTTGCCATTACTTGCCCGTGCTATTGGGTGAGCCCTACAGGAGCAATTATTCTTGGGGGCATTGCTGGTGTGATCGTTTGCGTGGGAGTTGAATTGTTGGAATGGCTGCGCATTGATGATCCGATTGGCGCAATCCCGGTGCATGGCTTCTGCGGCATCTGGGGCACTTTGTCACTGGGTTTGCTTGTGGGAAATACGGAGCGACTGGTCCCACCGGCCCCGACAACTCCGCAGCACTGAACGGCCTTTTCTACCACGGAGGATTGACGCTTCTCAAGGCCCAATTAATCGGTAGCGCCATCGTTACTGTTTCCACCTTTGCTGTTGCGCTGGCGCTCATGTATCTGGTCAACCTAACCGGCACGTTGCGCGTCTCGGAAGAGGGCGAGCTCTTCGGACTTGACCTTCACGAGCACGGCATCTCTGCCTATCCGGAATACGTAATCTCCTCGTTGTCAGCGCCGGCGGGAATGCCAAAGGAACTGACCGGCCCTCGTACTTGAACCAATGAGGAAGCCGACTGAAGCATAACCTCCACAGGAATTGACTATACCCACAAAGCGAGGAGCATATGACAAAGATCGAAGCAATCATCCAACCTGGAAAATTCGAGACTGTGAAAGGAGCCCTTATCGAGATTGGGGTGGAAGGCCTGACAGTTTCCGAGGTCCGCGGGCACGGTCGTCAAAAGGGCCACACTGAGGTCTTTAGAGGGCGTGAATACTCCGTTGATCTTTTGCCAAAGGTCAAGGTCGAACTGGTTGTAGCAGACGAGATCGCAGAAAAAGTGATCGATACGATCACGGCCAACGCTTCCACAGGAAAGATTGGAGACGGAAAAATCTTTGTTTACAAGATAGACGATGTCATCCGGATCCGGAATCGCGAACGGGGCGTGGCGGCGATCTAAAGCAGCTCTAGTTTGCAATACTGCCGGAGGCGCAACGCAGTGTGGCCCGTTCTCATGAAGGGGCTACATTGCGTCGGAGCAGCATGCTTCTCCATCGATTAATTAACCGCAAAAATCCTGGCTGTTTGAAACAGAGGAGGAATTCGATGTCGATTGCTTCCGTCTTTTCTCCTTTTGACTCTGAACGAGGAGATTTGTGGTCTATGGACAGACCGAAGCTGGCAAGGCAACTATGGAACGCCAGTCAGTTTCTGCGCGGCCTCCGTATCCAAATGCGATTCGGAGAACTTAGTCGGGCCCCGTTGCAGCTTCTTCGCTTTCAGATGCTGGGTGACGTCGTAGAATGCGATTGGCTTGCTCGTTTGCCGGATGCGTGGGATGCGGATCTGTCCCATAGCGTTCGGCAGCGGCACGCGTCACTCCAAACGATCAAAGACGCTATCGATGTGCGAGCGCTACTCTTTGATACTTTGCCCCAAATTGAGACGGCGCATTTCTGTGTCTACCGCGAGTCCTCGAGCTATGCGCGAGAGCTGATCATCGCCGGGTGCGCGCAGCGCAATGACAATTCTTCTCGCTGGGTCCACTCACTTGCGATGCGCGCCAAAGTGCTCGGATTTCGATTCAATCTCGAGTGGGATGTCTTGAACCCAATTTCAACTGCGGAGCAAGTCGACGGATAGGTCGACGGTGCTTACCTATATGTAAGTGTCGTCCATCGTGACCTCCAACCCGCGCA
>Ga0265336_10001043_pt1 | contig 13539 bp, 16 predicted proteins | sample 42119metaG_FD_193583 | JGI IMG/M metagenome (GOLD analysis project Ga0265336, IMG submission 193583) | Rhizosphere microbial communities from Carex aquatilis grown in University of Washington, Seatle, WA, United States - 4-21-19 metaG | ecosystem: Host-associated > Plants > Roots > Rhizosphere...
GAAGTTACTACCGGATTCATCGGTTGAATCTTCATTGAATAGGGGATTCCGACCGTTATGTTATTGGAATACATGCTTAACGTAATGATCCCCGATGAAGGCACAACCCCCGAAAATACTTTAGCATTATCCCCGACGGCCACAACTTCCTGTCCGATCACGTAATTGAGATCCGATATTTCATCCGTAACGGGGGTTATTGTCCCCCCGCCCGTGTACGTTCCCCATAATGTCGAGTCGATGCCGTTCAACGTGAAACTGTTGGTATCCGTTACCGTGATCGTGTATGCCTTCCCATGCCCCTGGTTGATCTGCGTCATTCCCTCAACGCCTTGGATGTTCACAAAACCCGATGTAATCCCATGATTCGGAGCCGTCACCTTGCACGGATTGGCGTTTGTTATCGCCGTTATATCTGAAACCGCTCCCATGTTCAACGTCTGCCCGCTGTGGACAAAGAACGAATTGGACAACTGGCTGAACAGCTCTTGAGGCATGAAATATTCAAAGTATCTTTGATGGATACCGTTTATCGTCCGATTCACGATTACCGCTATTTGATCTTCCGTTCCTGCCTGTGGTATCCTCGCAACGGACTCTATTTTTCCTCCATCCATGTAAACCCTAAACCATGCAAAGACTTTCTCTGATTTATTAAATACCATCCCAATCAACTGCCCGTCAGCTCTCACGCACCAAAAAACAGGATACGGCTCGGATTGAAATGCTGTCTGTATAATACCTGATGTATCCGCAGTCGGACCAAGGGTGATGTTTCTATTCAGGCTTGTCAGGTCAGTATTATCCCACTGATTCGTTACGAAGCTGTACGTTACGAAAACAACAAGCCTTCTGGACTGAGAAACAAAAATGACAGAGTCATTCAACAACTGCGGCTGCAATCTTCCGACACCAATGGAAGTTTGCTTCTGAGCCGACACGCTCACCTGAGAAAGAGCTTGCCCCCCAGACCCAGACATGGCCCATATTCCTCCAGCCGTACCCAAAAGCAAAGCATTCGGTGAGCCACACATGGTTATGATCTGGTCAAGCTGTTGAGATGCTAAAGTAAACTGGATCGCGTAATCTATCTCGTTAGGGTCGGCAATGTAATCAGGATAGTCCCCCTGGACGCTCCCGTTCATCCGTGTTGGGTTATTGTCTGATCCTGCGGTACAAAGTCTTTGCTCATAGAAAGTCCCACACGCGGGGTAATCACCCGCCGCCGAAAACATAGGGACCACCAAAACCGCAAATCCCCCTGCGCTATACTTCGTGTACGATCGAGAATCTATTTGTATCCCTGTATCAGGGTCATACAAAGAATACTGCCAGCTGCCGGAGCTGTAATGAGGATAGTGAACGATAAACTCGCCTTGATTCAATTCCACCATTCCAGAAACCAGGTTGATATAAATACGATCCCCGTCATTGAAGGGCTGTATGTTACCGGCTACCGTGATAGCGCATCCATCTTCTTGCGTCGCGGCAACGATGGGCTGTCCGAGAGCCAAATATCCGGACTTTACAACGTCTGTCGTCCCCCTGCAATTCTGCGTTGTGTATGTAAATGAATATGAGGACGTTCTTTCAATAACCGCAGGAGGGTAAGAGTCATGGTAGATATAGAGCACATCCGCGCTTTGGGCCGACATATCGAGGTCAAAAATATCCTCTTCGCTGTAAGGTGTAGTTACTTCGGCAATGCTCTGTGGCAAGGTTAGCGGTTTCCAGTTCGTTGTTCCATCTAAAGGAAATTCGTGCTGATTCGCCGTAACGCATTCGTAGGCAGAATTTATGGAATTAATTAAAGTCTGCTGCCCAATCGCAGGAGCACTGGTCACGTTATAAGCATAGTATATATCGTTCGGCGTAACCGTCCATCCAAGAAGGCTGACGAAGTTGTTTCCTTTGGCGTTAAGAGAAGTCAATCCTCTTATGGCAGCTTGAATAAGAGCCGCCGTGTTACTTGCCGCCGTCGTCGCAGCCAGGACGATATTAATCCCTTGCTTCGGAGCGGAACCTACTTTTGTGACCGTCAAAGTGTCTATGACCGATGTCATGTCTTCACTTCCAACGCTTTGAGAGTGGTCAACCGTATATGTTCCCGTGCCGCCTGTGCCACCGACAAAAGCAGATATTTTTGTCCCCGCTGTAACCCCTGTCCCGGTAAGGGTCTGCCCTACCTGTAGTGTCCCGCTGGTCATTGCGGTTACTGTAAGGGTCGTGGCCGAAATAGATCCTGTAAAAGATGCCCCCGAATCCACGCCTATCGTGACGTTAACCGAAGTAGCGTTATTCTCCCCAAACGGCGTGCATATATAAAGTACCGGACCTCCGGACCATATCCATGAATTGTAATTCCCTATTAATACTTGATTTCCGACAACATAGCTGGTCGCCGGATTATAATCCAATACAGAAGGAGGAAACCCTAAAAGAAGGCCACCGTTTAACCAAAACCGCATGTAGTAAGGTCCGACCTCAACATAATACGTTTGGCTTGTGTTGAACAGAAAAGGAACCAACCGGGCTTTATACAAAGCTCCGGCCTGCATATACTCGCTTGAAACGGTCTGAGAGTTATTGACTGTGTACGTCCCGCCTGAACCCGATTGAACAACGGTCCCCGCAGCCACGCCCGACCCGTAAATGGTTTCTCCAGCTTGAATACTTCCGTAAAATACCTGCGTCACGGTCAAACTCGTCCCCGCTATGGAGCCCGTGAACCCGCATCCGCCATACTTTGTGACGCCACCGAAGTACGTTCCGGGCATTTTCTTCACACCGCCCTCAACAAGCGGGAATCCGTTTTCGAGGATCTTACACGCCGAACGATACTTGATATGGTCGTCTCTAAAGTCTATCAGTTCAGAGACTTCGCCAGCATTGAGAGAGTTTACGACGGGATAAACCTTACCCATTTACCACCTTCCCGCCCTTTCCCAAGACCTTGATCCCGTTTCGTTTTCAAGGAAATCATAGCACTCGTTCTGCGCCATTGCTGAATTGAGGGTATCTTTATACATGGTCATCATCGTTCCGTACTTCTTCTCGTCTTCCGTTATGGGAATTGAAATTTCCGCTGCAAGACGATAGACAAAACAGGTTGCAAATCCCGGCATGATTTTTGTGTAGTCGGAAATGATCCGAATATAATTAATCATCGGATTGTATCCGTATGAACAATCATAGTCGGTCAAAAGATAGAGATTCCCATCGTCAGGAAGCGTTTCGATGACGTAAGGAAATCCAGGAGGCGCGAAAGGAGGATCGCTTTTAAGGTAGAATCCCTGGCCTTCGGGACCAGATCCCCAATAATAGTCCCACACATTTCGAGGACGTTTATGGGGCCTCACAAATCTCAGAAAATCTCCCGGAAGTGCATAGGCAAAATCGTACCCGTACAAAGGAGTAGTCGGACTCTGTTCAAGAGTCGCCCTCGTCTTTGCAAACTTCCAATCCCGTTCCGTAAGCACTTCCTGAAATACGGCGTCCCAAACAACTTGAACCTTCAAGGCGTTCGGGCTCCCATCCGTGATCGAGGTTATTTGCGAACGTCCCCCTACGCGGCTGATTGCCATGTTTGCAAGCTGTGTTTGACTGTACTTCATGGCCCCTCCTTTGGATGAAGGGAGCGGGGTTACTCAGCCCCGCTCCCCGTACTGTTTAATCCGCAGGGAGAGCGCACGCATTAAGGGTTTTAAACTGGCGAAACTGGAAGATGTTTTCGAACCCCTGTTTCTTCATTTCTGTGAGTTCGGCCTTTCTCATCTTTGACCGTTTCTCGGTAAGATCAAGGGCTGTCTTCCTGTCTTCCGTGGACAACGCAAAGCACGTTGCAACATCGCTATTAAGGTCGATTTCGTCCTCATCTCCCGGATAGTAATGTTTTTCGCCGTCAAAACACTCCATGATGCACTTCGCTGTGACCTTTTCCATTACATTTCATCTCCTGTTCTCGGCCCGAACCATGCAATGATGGTCCCGGTCGTGGGATTTGAGGACGCAACCACCGCATAGAATCTGAGGAACTCAAGCACCTGCGTAGGGTTGACCGGGATGAAATAGTGGGCGCCCAAAATAATAAGTTGAGCCAACGACAACACTCTCGATGCAATCGGGTTGCCCGTGCTGTTGTATGTAGCACCCGTTGTTGCGCTTGTGCAGATGTCGATCGTCAGGGTTGTCAGCGTGTTGAACGCGGACATGACCTGAATGTGCAGGCCCCACGGCACTCCGCCAGCCCCCACGGACTCAGCCTGAGAGTATCCCGCTGCATTGTAAGCGGCTTCGGTGTATCCCGGAAACTGCGAAACATAGGGATACGAAGAAGCCGACCCGGGAGCGCCGAAATCCAATTCGACGTTGCTGTACGCGCTTCCTGCGTAACCGAGGGTATCACCGTAAACACCGGCTGAAACGCTGATCGCCCCTCCTGCGGTGGAACCCGTTCCATGAACAAAAAGTTGGGCATCTGTTAAAGCCATTTCTGCACCTCCTTAACTTACTATGGCTTCGGTTGTCTGCCCAGGAATACCGAGCATCATTTCCGAAACCAAGATGGGGATGTTCTGGAACCGGGTCACGCCCCGCCCAAAGACATCGCCCGTGTCCGTGTTCTGCGTGAAGTAGGTATTCAACTTCTGCGACACGCTTCTGATGTCAACCTGCGTCTTCAACGAACGGTTCATAAACAGAACCGTGCCGGGAGCTTCACCCTTACCGGGCAACCAGTTCTTTGCCTGGATAAAGATGTTCTCATCGAAGTTGTTGGTTGAAAGAGCCGTGGGGTTGATATTGCAGATCCGCTGCACGCACCGCTCGTCCATAACCTGGATGCCCATTGCCCACCGGATATAGGTCCGAAGGACTTGGTACATATAGTTCGAGTTCCCGCCGTTCAGATCGGTGATTTCCTTGGTCTGCTCACCAAGGTCCTGAATGTGCATGGCGCCCGTGAAGTTCTTAGGATACACACCATAGACCTTTTCGGGACCGAGCTCGATGAAATACGCGCTGGTAGCCGGAGTAGCCGTAGCACCACCGTTCCACACGTTCGCCGGCCAATCCGAAAGTCCGTTGGGGGTAGTTTCCAGGGAATTGAACCTCGTCCCCAAGCCACGGAAAGAGCCAGGCTCATAAGCCGGGTTACCGTACCACAGCACCGTTTCGAGCTTCTTTTCGAGGCCCACCAAGTGATCTTTGATCTTGTTGGCACGCCACTTGTTGGGCTCGTTCTGGATTTCCCACTCTTCCTTGTCGATCTCGACGTAATCGGCAAACATGGCGATGTCGTCCCGGATGGGCGTGTTCTTCGACGCGCTCATCTTGATACCGGAATTAAACCGCCTCGTGCCGGGGGACGGAAGGTAGTTCGTCCTGTTGCCCAGGTTCGACATGATTTCATTGCTCGGAACCATCGGAAGGATTTTCAGGAAAGGTACTTCCCGGTCCATGATCCGTGCAATCTCCAGCAGCAATGCGTTGGACGCCTGCGAGGTATAGTCCTGGACTATATCCAGCATTGTGTACCAACCCAAAAGCGATAAATCAGACATTTCTATCCTCCTGTAAGGAAAGGATTAAAGACCCGTTGGCGAAGGAGGGCTATTCGGGAACCATACCCCTGAATCCGCTCCTTTTATACCGCCGAAAGACTTTTGGGGACTTACGTCCTCCCCCGTTTCTTTTGCAAGGTTCAGTAAAAAGTCGATCATTACGAACCGCGTTGCCGACGACTCCTTTTTGAAGGCTTCGTCGAATTTCGCATCGCTCCGTTTTGACCACATCCGATCCGCTAACGCCTCCATTGCGGGAAGTTTGTCACCGTATTTGACTTTTAAGGACTCCGAGGATGTCTCGATCTCTTTTTTGATGTTCTCCTGGACTTGGGTGTTATGTGCTTCGACCATGTTACGGATTTGCTCGTTCCATGCCTTGCTCAACCCCTTCGCCGTTTCCTGCGGCACGTTCAAAGAGAAAAGAGTGTCCCTGACCCATTTGTTCCATTCTGCGGCGTTTTCTTTCTCGCCGTCGAGTTCGTAACCTTCCGCTTTTTCGGGTCTGCCTAACGCGGTGTAAAAAAGGTTCTTGTCCTCATCCGTGGCATTGTCCGGAAGTTTTGGAATTGATCGCTCTTTATAGGTCTTGTATTCCCCATCAAGAGCCGTCAACTTCCCCTCAGTTTCAGTCAGTTTTCCATGTGTTTCCAAAGATGACTTTGCGAAGTCACCCAAGGTTGCGAATCCGGTCAACTGCTCATTCCCCTGAAGGTCAGCCGGTAGCTGTGCTAACCACTCTCCTGCCATTGATTCCTCCTTAGTGAGTCACCCTCTTAGGCTCAGGGGGCGACTTTTCAAATAGTTTATCGACGTTCTCAAAGACTTTCGCCGCCTGTTTTATGGCAGCGTCCTTGCTCTCTTTCTTCTTCTGCTCTTCGGTTTTCTCTTCCACAAATCCTCACTTCCCCGTAGGACTCGGCGGACTGTTGGGAAACCAGTTCAACTTTTCCATCTTCTTCTTCAACTGCTTATCCTTCCAATCCGCGAAATACTCTTCTTGATGATCTAAGGACGCGGGAGATCCCCTTCCTTTGTTCGCGCCCGAAGATCCTTTCGAACCGTTACTTGACATCTTGATTCACCCCTGCCGTTTTAACGGCGTCCAAGAGTGCCGTCAGCTTCGGGATCAAAGCAGAAACGCCTGAGTAATCCCCCTGTATCGGCACGGCGTTAATGATTTCAACCAATATCGACCGCTGATCTTCGTTGTCCAGAATCATGTTACGTCCCCACCGCCATGAGCCGTATCGCCTTCGGACTCCCGTTATAGTCCACGAGAATATCCACACCCCCATCCGCTCCCGGAGTGGAGTGTGCAACGGTGCACCCGGTTGATGCTCCGAAAGATAGGAAGGCGTCGAATGTCCCTAAGTCAGGCTTGGGAACATGAATGGGAACGGCTTTTCCGGTGTGCGAATTACCGAGGCTTTCACAGTGCGCCAGAAAACATGATGCAATCTTGCCCGAACCGATGTCGCCCCCGGAATTGATGCTGATGTCACCAAGGACGGCCCCCATTCCGGTAGACCCGCCGACGACACCGCTTGCCTTGACTTCGAGGAATCCCCACAGACCCGCACCCGTATTGACTCCCGTTACATCGGCATTGACGCTCAAACGGCCCTGACGACCGATAAGAGACACATTCCCAGTCTGTGCATGGGTAATCAAGAGCCTCCCGGAATCGTACAGATAGGCATTACCCGCCCCGAGGGATTTGTTACCATCGTCTGCATTACCTCGCGTGATCCACGTACGCTTGGAATTGACCTCAAGCCCATACCCAGCCGTGGTTGCGTTGAATTTTCCAAAAATAAGTTGGGCGTTGTCTCTCCCGCCAAGATACAAAAAGGCGTTTGACTGACCGTCGAATCTGAACAGTGGCATAATATACTCCTTGAAGTGGTTAGGGCACTTCTCCCGATGAACCCTTCTTGGCGCCAAGGCCAAAAATGTGTTTATTGATCCCGTCTAAAATACCGGCCCTTTTCGCTATCACCATGCCGACGTTGCTTTCGGCAATCTGAACATGATTATCGGGGTCCAATGTGATTCCCCAATGACACGTAAGTAAAATATCGACCAACACTTCCCGGCCAATTCCCCCTTGATTGAACAGAGCCTTATACCGAGAGTCCATTTCTTCCCGGCTATTCATTCTTGTCCCCGCCCATCATGGTTTTAAGGGGGCTGTTGTCCCCCACGTCTTTCCCCATCGCGGCAGCAGCTTTTGCCAGTTTCGGTATAGCTTCGACCTGTCTTTCTTGTTCCTGGATCTTGTTTCTGATCTGGCGAATCTGCATGACTTCTTTTTCTTCCCTGACATTCCTGGCCGGGAACCCACACGAATCGAACAAATCTCTCATGGTGCTTCCGTCGTCTATCCAATCCGTAACTTGGGGCCCGCAGGTCTTTACAGCCATTTCCGTAAGCTGGAACCCCGTTTGGATGGATCTGATCTTTGAAAGTCTCGTCTGCGCCTGAGCCAGAGGGCCTAAGTATTGAGGGATGACCCCCCCATGCATGACCTGTAAAAGAATGTCCGGTGGGGGAGGTATCCTTTTGGCCTCTTGCTCAATGCTATAGACCCTGAAAATAAGAGGATCGAACGCTTCTGATTGAAGGTTTCCTACCCTTGTTCCCAAAATCGCGGCCTTCTCGTTCATCAGCTCAAAAACCTGTTCCGTGACCATCCTCTCAGAAGCCTTCGCTTGCGCCAACTGCGTAAGGAGCATGAACGTGTCTGTATGGAAATGCTGGTTGATGATCTTTCCTATCCGATCTTGATACTCCAGCGTGAACGGAAGAGCCTGGACTCCATCATGAAGAGGTTGCGGCATCCGCGCTCTGATGTCACCCCTGTTGGCTTCGATAAAAGTTATCCCGTCCGCGTCCTTCTGAATGGCTCCCCTCAAATCCGAGTAAGCGACAAGGGGCGGTTCACCCGCTCTTTGCCCCGTCTTTAAATTCGTTCTGCCCATCTGGTTCGCAAGAGCTATCGAAACCCATGCGTCATGACCGGGGCCCCTGCCGTAAACTTCATCACTGTTCTTTCTCCACCGCCATACGATGTACGGCATAGACCTGTAACCGCTTTCCGTTAAGGCCGTCTTGCTGCCCTTCAAATCGTTGGCACTAACAGAAGCGCGATCCGTAATGACCTTCCCGCCCTTACGATAAAGAAAGCACGATTCCCATTTTTTCCCTTTGGCGTCTATTCTTCGAGGGTCGAAATCCTTTTGAGGATACACCGCATGAAGGATTTCAGTCTCTTCGTGCATGTTTGTCTCGTAGTTTTTCTTAAAAGCCTTGTCGATAGCTACGAGATTATCGTATCCGAACTTATCAGCCGCCTGTTTTAAGGTTATTTTGTAGATCCTGTAGAGGGTATCGACCTTCCCAAACTTGTTTTCGGCAATGAAACACTCCCTGAAATGGGGGAGCGTAAAGACGAGCCTCGAAAGATCGTCGTCCTCTTCCACCAAGAGATAAGCCGTCCCGCAGGTGATTCCGTCTCCGATAAACTCGGGGATGATGTCGTAGAAATTCGACCTGTTAAACGCGGAATACATCCCTTCCTGGCAGTCCTGCAACCACTTAGCTACTATTGGGTATGAGTCTATTCTCTTGTCCGACCATCCCCTCATAAGACTCGTTTTGGGGAATACAAACTTACTCGGCATTTCTAGGGCGAACCACGGTTGATTCCTCGAACACAAATACCCGACCATCCCGTCACGGGCTATATTCTTGGCCAACATCGCCGTATCGTCAAAAACAAACTGACCCGTAGGTTGACCCGGCCACAAGTCCTTATTCTGGATACTTCTTCTTCCGTGATTAACATAAGCAATCAGATTATCAATCTCCGGCTCCCACAAAAGACGGTACTGCGCGAGAATCGAGATATACTTCTCAATGTCTTGCGCCTTCTGATCGTCCGATCTCTTGCCGATCTTTGACGGCGTTTGGCTCGTTGTCGCGTCTTGGTTTATGGGTGTCGATACTGGATACATTAAGCCCCCAACGTACTCTTTAACGTCCCCGGTGTACCCGTGGCACCCGTGGGGGAAGTCATGATGGTTGAAGCTAGACCCCTTCGTTTCAAAAGAGCCTCTGCCTGAGACTGTGCCGCGATTGATGCGTTTGAACCAGCAGAATTCATGTCACCTGCAATCGAAAACGAGGGCATTTGTGGTTTCGCGATAAACGCCGATGCCATAGAAGCTCCTGACGCCGCGAGGGTTGCCAACGAAGCAGCTCCTTTTAATGACGAAAAAGCGTCGGTCGCCCCTCCTGCACCACCCCCTGCCGCTGCTTCACCCCCGACTGATGCGCCACTCGCAACGCCTTCCATGACAGGGGCTACATCTCCAATTCCCGCTGCTGCTTCTGTCCCTGCCGTTGCTCCTGCAACTCCGGCCGCTGCCACTTCTACTCCTCCGCCGTATGCAGCACCTACGCCAGCCTCACCAGCGAAGAAGTAAATGATTGCTGCAACCGCCTCTTCGCACTTCGCTATTGGCCCTTCATATTCAAAACTGTCCTCGTAAAGGATTTCCAGCGTCTCAATGTCGATCACTATCTTCCTGTAAATCTTCACTGAGCCACCCTCAACCCATGATACAAAGGGCTTACCTTTTTCTGGCGGTTTTCCGATTCAATAATTTGCATGGCCCGGGCCAACTGCGCATCCCCTTCCTCAATCTCAGCCCTAAAGAAATACTTGAACTGCGTAAACAGGTCATAGGAATAAGCTATCATGTCCAGAATATCGACGTGGAAGAATGGAAATTTGTCCATTTCGTCACACAACTGAGTCAAAAACTTCGGGGGAAGGTCGTCGACATAGAAAATCTTCCCATTATTCAAAGGCCACTGTAACGCAGCCTCAACCCGTCTTTCCTTTGAGCGATTAGCCGGTTTCAGGAGAACAAGATTCTCGTTCTCTACCTCCAACCTCACTCCGTACCTCTTCAAAGCTGAAGCGATATGCATTTCAGTCGTCGCCAAACCGACCTTCTCAACTCCAACCTGCTGAATGATCCCATTTCTTAGGTACATATCCACAAACCCATGAATGCCTTCCGCATGACTCATCTGGTCCGCTTCCGCATCCAGGATATAAACATCCGACTGACCGATATTATCAACATACGGTCTGATCCCGATACACCCGTAAGACCACAAATCACTCGAAACCTTCTCCGTCGCATCCCCGCCCGCTTGATCCAGGACCATGAATTTCAACATCCCTTTAGGAAGGAACCGTCTGTTAATAGGTTTTAAGTATTCCTTATGGAGTTTGATCGAAGAAGAAGGCGTCGGGTCGCACAACTGCTGAGAATTGAAATGCGGACCCATCTTTTCCTTCTCAAATGGCTTTTGCCCCATATACACCGGAATCCCGGCACGAGTACCGTCATGTGTCGCGGGTATCAAACGAAGTTTGTAAATCTTCTCCCCATTTGCGTAAGCCAAATCCCTAATCTTCACGTTCGGCCCAAAATAGGAATAGTACGTTCCAATCACCCGGACAATATCCGTGTCCTTGCCCATCCCTAAGTTTCCGTGAGCCATCATGAAGTTGTTAAATACCTTGTTCAGCATGTCCGGCGACTCCCGAATATCCTCGGTCTCCAAGTCGTCAAAGATCAACCGCTCAAAATGCGAACCCGTGGGCATGCCTTCCGTCAACCCCCAGGCTTCAATCGTAGACTGAGGCCTCGAAGAACTCTGCCTTTTAAAAACAATACCCTCATCCTCCGACCACTTAGGGGCCTCCGTCTCTGGCTTCTTCCAAAATATCTCAGGAAAACACCACTTCAACAGATCTGAGTTTTCACACAGCCTCTTTATCGCCTTCAACGGCTTCTTTGCCGCTGGTCTGTTGTACGCAAACAACCCCGTGCAATGCTCAGGATTCTTTATGTGATACTGTAAAGTCTCTCCGGCCGAAATAATCGTTGACTTCCAATGATACCTCGCCCATATATCAAGAGTATCCGTCCTCGGTCCCGTCTCAACCATCCGGCAACGATCAACAATGAACGGATGATTCGCCGCATTATCCAGAATGTCCATCCCGAAATTGACCAAAAACCACAGGTCATTCGCAAACAAACTCCGCAGTACGTCCCGCTCAGTCAACTGACCACTCGCCACCGCAGCAAAGATCGCGTCGTAATCCTTTGAGTAATACGTGCGAAACTTCCCGCTCCGAAACTCGTCGGCATTCAAGGCAATCTCAGGATGACGCTCAAACTTTATCATAACTCCGTCGTCTCTTCCTTACACTCAGGACCACCCCTGAACGTCACAACACCCGCCGCTACCACCGCATACCAAGGTATCACGTAAACCCGCCTCTGGCACACCGTGTCCGTCCTCTTACCATCCTCAACAACCGTCCTCGTTACATACTTCGGGCCCATCCAGCACCCTGTCAAAAACATGACGCTCAAACAAGCACTCAAAAAAATATAGCGCACCCAGAAAGAGGGTTGCTGGTCGAGTGCCGTCGATCCCGTATGGGGGGCATGGGGGTCTTGGGGAAAGCATGCTTGCTCTACTTTCGGGGTATTTTTAGGGGTACATATCACTTTGTCAACTCATTATTAATAGTAATATCAACAACTTCGTCGTCCTTTGTGTGAGAGTGCTCAGGAACCGAATTGATCGCTACTGTGTACTGACTCAGGTCGATGTACGTGTTGCCCTGCGTTGTTGCCTGCTCTGCACCCCTGAGATGCCCCTTGAGCTTGACAGCCAGCTCTGTGGCCTGTAGCTGTACCCCTAGAGCATCGACTTCCTTGGAGTCCGTAACCACACCCTTGGTGGCGAAGAACTTAGTCTCACGGGCATCTACGAGGCTTCGTATCTTCTCGCTCAGGAAGTCATCCGACAAGCCAGCACGCTCAAGCACCCGCTTGAAACTGTCTTGCATGGCAGGGTTGTTAATGATCTGCTGCTTGTGGATACGTGCGTAACTATCTGAATATCCGGCTTCTTTTATCGCCTCGTCCTCTGTCTTGTGGTTGAGCAGTGCTTGGATGACGATTGCGGCACGTGCGTCGATGGCTTGCTTGGTCTTACCTAGCTGCCTTTGCTTGGTCTTTTTGACTGGTTGCTCTTGCATGTAGGCGGGGCTTAATCCTGGATCGTTTCGGTTTTTTTATGCATATCCGTTTCCGGTAGTGTTTGAGCCGGGGATTGTCCCGGCTGAATCCTGGCCGTCGGCTCGTTATCGAACGTCGGGGCATCAGGGGTAGTCTTGTGGGTCTGTCACGGCCTTTGCTCGCCGCGCTCGCGTCCGGCCTGTACGTGTCGGTGTATATCTATACATGTAGCTGAGAGTGGCAGGGTCGGATGGTTTAAGTGCCTGATTTAAGTGAGTAATATTTTTTTTAGATGGGCAGTCGCGGCCTCTAGATCAAGGCGTATCTGCGTGCGAGATAGGTGCATGATAGATGCTACCTGGAGCTGAGTCAGGCCGGCTATGTAATGTAGCGAGATTGCGGCCGCATGTCTAGGAGACAGGGCTCGCAGTGCAGCGATCATATCATATGATTGCCGATCATCGGCTATGTTGTTAAGGATCTCATCGGGGATTACGATATAGTCGATTGTTTTGCGCTTCACGGACTTCTTCAATATTTCCGTGTACTTATCACATTTTAGGCAGGATTTTGTGCCCGCTCCTGATCGATATGATGTGCACTGGTGGCAATCCATGCCTCTTTTTACCTCATCCGCACCGATTGCGCAAGGATTTTCACGGGTGATTTTCACCTGTTTACGTGTGTCCATCACCTACAGTGTTTATGCTGTTCTTCGGTTTATTTTACCGTAAACACGCTTGAACATTGATTCTTGATAAAGGTGTTCATCACCCGTATTTAACACCTTTCCTGTCTTTTCCAAAACACTCAAAGTCTGCAAACCATGATGAATAGGCATCCTACGCATTACCAGC
>Ga0265336_10001048_pt1 | contig 13512 bp, 12 predicted proteins | sample 42119metaG_FD_193583 | JGI IMG/M metagenome (GOLD analysis project Ga0265336, IMG submission 193583) | Rhizosphere microbial communities from Carex aquatilis grown in University of Washington, Seatle, WA, United States - 4-21-19 metaG | ecosystem: Host-associated > Plants > Roots > Rhizosphere...
ACTGGCTGGAGATTCTTGGCGCTGTCACAGCGGTTATCGGAATCTGGCTAACGACGCGGCGTTCGCTCGCTTGCTGGCCCATCATTCTGATCTCGGACATTGCCTGTCTAATTGTCGTTTATCGTGCCCAACTGAAATCCGACGCGTGGCTTCAAGTATTCTTTATTGTCTTCACGCTATACGGCTGGTGGAACTGGGCTCGCGGTGTGCGCGAAGAGGGTGAAGTGCGAATTGTTCCGCTTTCCCTTACGGGTTGGATAGGTGGGGGCACAGCAGGCGCAGTAGGAAGCTTGCTGTTGGGCGCATTCATGCAACGCCATGGTGCAGCTTATCCATATATCGATGCGGCCCTGACCATTTACAGCCTAGTAGCCAGTTGGTGGCAAGCACGCAAACACATCGCCAACTGGATACTCTGGATTCCGATAAACCTGGTCTACATCGGTATGTATCTTCGCAAGGACCTCAAGGCGCTGGCGGTACTCTCCCTAGTTCTGACAGTATTGGCTGTGTTGGGCCTGCGCGATTGGCGGCGGGCTTCCCAGCTCTCTGAAGTGAGACCAAAAGCACCCAGTTTGGCGAGTTAGACCGCAGTCTGAACCATGTTATGCAGTGGCTCGCCGTTAAGATAACGGCGCAATTCATTCTCGGCGGTCTTGAGCGAACGCGGCGCGAATTGCGGACTGGACCCGGCCACGTGCGGCGTAATAAGCAAGTTGGGACAGCTCCACAGCGGGTGGCCTTCAGGCAGCGGCTCGGGATCAGTTACATCGAGTGCAGCGCGAATGCGGCCAGAGTTGAGCGCCTCTACCAATGCATCGGTATCCACAATGGGGCCGCGCGCGGCATTGACCAGCAAAGCTCCTTGCCGCATGAGTGCAAGTTGACGGCTGCCAATCAGATGATGCGATTCAGAGGTCAAAGGCAGAATCAGAATCACGATCTCGGCTTGCGGCAAGAGGCTGTCGAGTTCCACAATTGCGTAGACTTTCGGCTCGCTACGCGCAGTGCGGGCAACGCGTGTCAACTCAACATGAAAGGGCGTGAGCATCCGCTCAATCTCTTTTCCGATGGCGCCGTAGCCTATCAGCAGTACGGACTTGCCGGTAAGTTCTTCGAGCATCACGGGCGGATAAATCGGTCGGGCATCGCTGGTGATGCGCACGTACTGCGCACTTGCATCGAAGCGGCGTTTCCACACTCCTGCGCGCTGCACGTCGAGATAAAATGGAATGTACTTCAGCATGGACAGAATCGTGCTGACGGTCCACTCGGCGGTAGAAATGTTATGCGCGCCGTGAGCGTTGCAGATGGTGACATGCGGCCCCACCGTGCCGGGAATCCACTCCGTACCCGCCATCAGCGATAGCACAAGACGCACGCCGCTGAGATGCGGCCAGACGCGTATGGCTCTTGTCGAATAGGGGTCGGGAATCCAAACGTCAATCTGAACCTTGCGGTCGAGATCGTCGGGCAGTGGAATGAGTTCGACTTCCGCAGGGAAATCGCTGAATAACTCCGGGGCCAGGACGGCAGGGTATCCGACTCGCAGCATTGGTTTGCTCACCTTTTTCTTATGCTACACAATTAGAGGCGTACTGCCGCTCGTATGATTTGCATCTCGAACTGCCGAATCGCCGCAAAAGTGAGAGGGGTCACCGCTCATAGCCACTTGGATAGGGCATCCTATAGTATGAGATTTTCATATTACGGATTGCAATTATGCGTTTGAAGGCCGATAAGACGTTATCGCAGCAGCAGCTTGCAATCAAGTTGCGCGTGGAAAAGCAGGAGAATCCGGGCTTATTGACCTGGGAGCGCCGGCGGTTGCTGGTTCATGCTGCAAAGACGGCGCTGGCAGCCGGACTGTGTTGGTGGTTAGCAACGCTATTTGGGCTGACAGACGGATACTGGGGAGCAATCAGCGCCATCATCGTTCTGCAATCGAACTTCGGTTCGACCATCTCCGCTTCGCGTGATCGCGTTATCGGTACGGTGATCGGCGCTCTGCTCGGCTTCTCGTTCACTCAGTTCGGCGCGTTGCCTTGGAACTTTATTCTGGCCGTGCTGGCAGCGGTGATTATCTGCGGATTGCTGGGTCTGCGCACCAGTTCGCGACTGGCCGGGGTAACCATTTCTATTGTTATGCTGGTGCAAACAGGCTCTCACTGGACGCTTGCTCTGCATCGCGTGATGGAGGTCTTTTTAGGAATCGTTGTGGCGCTCGCCATCTCCACGTTGGTCTTTCCTGACCGTGCGCGGTTGCGGCTGCGCGAAGGCCTGGCGCAGGAGTTTCTTTTGCTGGGTACGTTCTTCGAGAAGGTGCTCGAAGGCTTTCGCGGAACTCCCGCGGACAATCTTCCTGCGCTGCGCGAGAGCGTTCTGGTCCAGATGCGTACCAACAACCAACTGCTGGATGCAGCGCGAAATGAGCCTTCAGGCGGCCCAGGATGGCGCGAAGGATTAAGCATGCTGGCGCAGTTTGGACGCTCGCTCTTCGATGCTTTGATCGCGCTGGAATTGGCCGTTAAAGACAGCCGCGAAGATGGGTACGCGCAGCAATTGGAACCGGCGATGGGACGACTCGCCATCGACATTCGCACCGGTTTTCATTATGTGGCGGAGTGCATTCACGGCTGGCGTTTTCATATTCCGCCGCTGGGATTGCTGCTTGAGGAAGACATTGCGCAACTGGAAGCGCGCATGGCCGAGGTGCGGCATACCGGCTTCCAGTTTACGCAAGCCGAAATTCTGCGCGCTTACGCCGTGCAGCTCCATCTCAAACAAATTGCTCGACTGCTGCGGGCCTCGCGCGTTGAAACCAGCAGCGCTATCGGCGAAGCGCAAAAATAATTCAGACCGTCAACGACTCGGTGTAGACAGCCATGCCCACCACTGCATCTGCGCCGAGTGCGTCCAGTGCATCGATTTCTTGCTGGCTGCGAATGCCACCGGCGACGATCAACTGTCGTTCAGTCAGTTTGCGTAAACGCGCGGCTGTCTCGATGGGAAAGCCCTGCATCATTCCTTCGCCGTCCACGTGCGTGTAAAGAAATGCGCCGACGTGGGGATCGAGTTGTGGAATCGCATCGTCGGGAGTAAGCTCCACCTGCGCCTTCCAGCCCTTCACCGCGATGCGGCCATTTTTGGTGTCGATGCCTGCGACAACGCGCTCCGCTCGAACGCTTGCAGCCAGATCTGCTGCGAACTCTGTATTGACCTTGCCCTCTGCCGAAAAAAGTGCCGAGCCAATAATGACGCGCTTGGCGCCTGCCTCAAGCACTTGCCGCGCACGTTCAATGGTGTGAATGCCGCCGCCTGCCTGAACCGGAAGCCGCTTGGCAATCTGGGCAACCAATGCGGAGTTATCGCCCTGGCGCATCGCTGCGTCCAGATCGATCAATTGGACTAACGGAAATTTGGAAAACTTTTCAATCCAGTATTCGAAGTCGTCAAAAGCAAGACGCAGTTTTTCGCCCTGCACAAGCTGAACAATTTGTCCGCCCAGCAAATCGATTGAAGGAATCAGCATGGAAGCCTCACGGAAACGCCGGCCTTGGCCAGCTCTTCTTTGAGCGAACGCGCGCTCGAAACGCCAAAATGAAAAATGCTTGCCGCGAGAGCCGCATCGGCTTTGCCGCGACCAAAGACATCCACAAAATGCTCCACAGTCCCCGCGCCACCACTGGCGATCACCGGAATGCCGACAGACTCGCTGACAGCCGCCGTCAGCTCGCAATCAAAACCTGTGCGCATTCCGTCGGAGTTCATTGAGGTGAGCAGAATCTCTCCCGCGCCGCGCTCCTCGGCCTCGCGTGCCCACTCGACAACGCGGCGACCGGCTAGCTTGCGTCCGCCCTGCACGTAGACTTGCGCATCTCGCACAGGATCGGCAGCTTTAGGATCGCGCCTCGCGTCAATCGCAACGACAACAGCCTGCGCGCCAAAGCTGCGGCCAATCGCGTCAATCAATGTAGGGTCTTTCAATGCGGCGGAGTTCACGCTGACCTTGTCGGCTCCGGCGTCGAAGACCTGCGCGGCATCGTCGGCTGTGCGAATGCCGCCGCCCACGCAAAATGGAACGAATAACTCGCGCGCCGTTCTGCGCACGGTGTCGAGCAGCGTAGCACGGCCTTCGTGCGTCGCGGTAATGTCGAGCAGGACAATCTCGTCCGCGCCTTCGCGGGCATGACGCGCTGCCTGCGTAGCTGGGTCGCCCGCGTCGATCAGATCGACAAACTGCACGCCCTTGACGACACGACCGTCATGCACGTCGAGGCAGGCAATGATGCGCTTGGTAATCATTTCTGTTTCCTCACCATGTTGCGGGCAACAATCGTCTTGAGTTCTTCCCTTTGTTCGGGAAGCATTGCGTTTGTTGGGAAGAATAAGAAGGAGCATTTGCTTGTATAGAAAAGTGTTGTATTTCCATCTTGGGAAAATCCCGTGATGGCGTCCCAGGCATATCTGAGCTCAATGGAATCGGTAACTCCGGTGACGACCCGCTCGTTACCAACCTCAGCGAAACACTCACGATCTGTTTGATTGCTCGGAAATATCCGCTTGTATGACCTGCGCACGCTAATCATCCGAACGATAGGAAGGACTATTGAGAGCCACAAAGCCGCTACTCCAACAGCGAAACTCAGAGAAAACAACTCCGACTGAACATTAGATGCCAACGCAATTACAAAACAAACAATGGTCAGAATAGGCCAAATGAATATACTCAAGCGGCGAAGGAGCGTCTGACGTCTGTGCAGCCGGAATGCAGCTTTGAAATCTGCTAATGATAGAGTGAAAGTTAGTTTCATCTTACGCCCCCAAAAAATTTTTGAGAATCTTCAGCCCAGTTGCGCCGGACTTTTCCGGATGAAACTGTGTGCCCATCACATTGCCGCGCTCTACCGCAGCGGCGAACGGCTCGATGTAATAGGTGACGGCGGCAGTGTCGGCGGTGACGGGAGCCTTGTACGAGTGCGTAAAGTAGACGTGCTCGCCCGCACGAACACCCGCAAGCAGCCTCGAATCGGCGCGCACTTCGAGGGAATTCCAACCAACGTGCGGAACCTTTTCTGGGCTTTCAGCAAAGTGCGCGCAGGATTCCGCAAAATGCCCCAGGCCCGGCTGCGACGGCGCTTCGCTCGAACCTGCATAAAGCCACTGCATTCCAACGCAGATGCCGAGGAATGGAACGCCGTGCGCAATCGCCTCTCGAATTGCAACTGTTAGACCCGTAGCATCGAGCCGCTCGGTGGCCGCGAAGTGACCCACGCCGGGCAGGACAATGCGTTCCGCTGCATCTACCAGCGATAAATCGCCGTCGGTAACAACCGTTTCCGCGCCAACGTGGCGCAGCGCCTTGAGCACCGAGGTAAGATTGCCCGCTTTGTAATCGATCACCGTTACGCGCATACAAAAATCCTCAAAGCTTGTTTCACAGTAGTCCCTTCGTCGATGGCAACATCTCGCCCAGTTGTTTGTCGCGCGAGCAGGCCACTCGCATGGCGCGCGCAAAGGCTTTGAAGATGGCTTCGATCTTGTGGTGATTGGAGCGGCCATACATTGTCTTCACGTGAACATTAGCGCGTGCGCCGCGCGCGAAGCCTTCAAAGAAATCGGTGACCAATTCTGTTTGCAGATCGCCTACAAGCCGTGTGCGCACCTTGGTTTCAACGGCAAAAGCCGCGCGTCCGCTGAGGTCAATTGCCGCTATCGCCAGCGTCTCGTCCATCGGCATCAAAAAATAACCAGCACGCAAAATGCCGCGCTTATCGCCGAGTGCTCGGTCAAAGACTTCGCCCAACGCAATGCCTACATCTTCGACGGTGTGGTGCTGATCCACATCGAGATCGCCCTCACACTTGAGTTCGAGATCGAATGCGCCATGGCGTGTGAAGAGCTCCAGCATGTGGTCAAAGAAGCGGATGCCGGTAGAGATTTTGTAGTGGCCTCCGCCCTCAATCGTCAGCTTAACGGCGATGCGCGTCTCGGTTGTGTTGCGTTCAAAGCTTGCAGTGCGCAGGCCGGTTTTTTCTTTCGGCGTCATCGAGCGCCTCCTTCGATCTTGAGTGCAGCCAACACTTCTTTGAGAGCGATGGCAGCCTGGCGCATCTGCTCGCGCGTTCCAATGGTGATGCGCACGCGGCCATCGCATCCGGGGTCGTTCGAGCGGTCGCGAACCAGCACGCCCGCTGCGCTCATCAACCGCGTGAACTCTTTGTGCTGTGCGCCGATTTCTGTCAGAATAAAATTCGCGCAGCTAGGCCAGCGGCGTACGCCAGCTTCATCGAGTGCGGCTTCAAATTCTGCGCGCGCGGCAAGCACTTCTCTGACATACCAATCCAGATAGGCCGCATCTTCCAGCGCGGGCGGCAGGCAGGCGAGCGCCAGCGAATTGACGCTGTAAGGCGAAAGCACGCGCTTGACCCAGCGCATCAGTTCTTCAGGACCGGCAAGCAATCCGAGTCGCAGACCGGCAAGGCCGTAGGCTTTTGAAAATGTCCGCGCAATCATCAGATTGGGGATTTTACCGACAAGATCAGCGACTGTCTCACCGAAAAAGTGAAAGTAAGCTTCATCGACCAAGACCACTGCGTGGGGCGCGCGCTGGGCAATCTCGATCAACTGCGCACGCGTGGCCACGGAGCCGGAAGGGCTGTTGGGATTGGCGATAGCGATAATTTTTGTGCGCGGAGTGATGGCCGCTAGTAACCGTTCAAAGGGAAAGCGCAAGTCATCCGCGGCGAGTACGGGAACCGCTCGCGCATTGGTGGCCGATACGTAGACTTCGTACATTGTGTATGTCGGCACGGGCAGCAGCAGTTCGTCGCCATCTTCGAGAAAAGCCTCAAAGAGCACGTGAATGGCTTCATCCACGCCGTTCGTGAGCGCAACCTGCGCGGGCGTGAGGCCGAGATGAGCAGCAACGATAACTTCGACGGGCGCGCGTTCCGGATAGCGCGTGAGGCTGCCTGCACTGATTTTCCCCAGCACTTCACGTACCTTTAGCGAACAGGCCACGGTGTTTTCGTTGAAGTCCAGGCGCATTGCGTCGCGACAACCGAGCGGAGGATGATACTCCATCATCGCCTGCACACACGCGCGCGGTGTTGGGCTGATTGTTGTTGCGGCTTCAGTCACGCGTCCTCCTTGCTTTGCTTTGGAGTTTCTGCGGCGCAAGCCGCGTCTGCCCCACCGCAGGTGGCCTTCTTGAGAAACGAGCGCGAATGGCCTCTGCATGGCCAACGAGGCCTTCTGCTTCTGCCAGCAAAGCTGCCGACGGACCGAGTGCGCGCATAGCTTGTGCTGAATACTGCTGCACGGTGATGAGCTTGACGAAATCGTTGACGCTCAAACCGCCGCGCACTCTAGCCATGCTGCCTGTGGGCAGTGTGTGGTTGGGGCCGGAAATGTAATCGCCCATGGGCTGCGCGCTCCAGCGACCTATAAAAACCGAGCCTGCGTTCTGTACCCAATCCAAATCGCTTGCGGCGTCCACGGTGAGATGCTCGGCGGCAAGACGATTGGTCAGCGTGCGCGCTTCATCTACGTTCGACGCGAGGATGACCAAGCCGTTGCGATCAAGAGCTTCGCGGGCAACAGGATTGTTGCGACTACGCAACTTGGCTTTGGCAATGACCTCTTTTGCCAAGTCTGCGCGAGTGGTGATGAAGATGGCCAGCGCTTCAGGATCGTGTTCAGCCTGAGCAACCAGATCAGATGCGATATCGTTCGCATTGCCGCGTTCGCTGGTGACGACAATCTCCGTTGGACCAGCGAGCATGTCGATAGCGCAATCAAAAGCGACAAGGCGTTTGGCCGCAGTGACGTAGAGATTGCCGGGGCCGACGATCTTGGCAACACTCGGAATAGCCGCGGTGCCATATGCCAGCGCGGCGATGGCGTGCGCTCCACCGAGGCGATAGAACTCCGTGATGCCGAGCAAGTGCGCGGCGGCAAGAGTCTCCGGCGCGGGCTTGGGCGAGACCACCGCGATGCGTTCAACACCCGCCACCTGCGCGGGAATCGCCGTCATCAGCAGCGTGGAAGGCAGCGGATGACGGCCGCTGGGAACATAGCAGCCGACAGCGTCGAGCGGGCGAACAAGCTGTCCTGTCATCAAGCCCGGAATGGGCTCATCGCACCATGATGCGGGCAGTTGAGAGACGGCGAAGCTGCGAATTTGATCGGCGGCAGTGGAGAGAGCATGCTGCATCGCGGGAGGGATAGCCTTCCACGCGGCGGCCATTTCGTCTGTTGTGACACGTAGAGTGCTGACGCTCGCAAGACCATCAAATTGGGTTGCATAACGAAGCAGAGCGCGGTCGCCCTGCTTTCGCACATCAGCCACGATGCGCTTAACAGCGGGCAGCACAGCATCAAGCGCCGCGCCGCCACGTTGTTCAAGAGCGGCAATAATCTCCGCCGTTTGCTCAGCGCCGCGTCCTTTTGTCCGGATCAATTTCATTTCGAATCTCCGGTGTTAAAGCACAACTTTGTTGAGTGGATATTCGACGATGCCCGTAGCTTTGGCAGCCTTGAGCTTGGGAATCACGTCGCGGGCCACGCGTTCTTCAACAATGGTGTTGACCGCGACCCACTCAGAATTGCTGAGTTGTGAAACGGTGGGCGAGTTGAGCGCGGGCAGCACGGCAAGAACGGTTTCAAGGTCTTCGCGCTTGACGTTGAGCATGAGACCAACCTGCGATTGCGCGTCGATTGCGCCGCGCAACATAAGAGCAATCTGATCAATCTTCTCGCGCTTCCACGCGTCGGCAATGGCCTTTTTCCCGGCGATCAAATGTGTCTCGCTCTCCATCACCGTGTCGATGATTTTCAGACGATTGGCCTTCAGCGAACTGCCGGTTTCGGTGACTTCAACGATGGCGTCGGCGAGCGTGGGTGGCTTGACTTCCGTTGCGCCCCAACTGAATTCGACTTTGACGTTAACGCCTTTGGCGGCGAAGTAGCGCTTGCTCACTTCCACCAACTCAGTGGCCACGATCTTGCCTTCAAGGTCTTCGGCCTTCTCAAATCCACTGCCTTCAGGAACCGCGAGCACCCAGCGCACCTTGCGGCGGCTCTGCTTGGAGTAGGTCAGCGAGGTAATGCTAGTTACGTCAAGGCCGCTCTCGACGACCCAGTCGATGCCGGTGAGGCCAACGTCAAGAACGCCGTGATCGACATAGCGCGCCATCTCTTGCGCACGAATCAACATGCATTCGATCTCTGGGTCGTCGATGGATGGAAAGTAAGAGCGGCCGTCGGCGTAGATATTCCAGCCGGCGCGTTTGAAGAGAGCGATGGTGGCATCCTGCAAGCTGCCTTTGGGAATGCCAAGTCTAAGTTTGTTCGCCACGAGTTCCTCCGTATTGCTTGCTGAGTTATTTTTTTGCGTCCACAGTAACCGGCTTGGTGAAGCAGCTGACGGTTCCTTCATGGCAAACGAGTCCGTCGCCTTCAACCTCGACGCGGAACAACAGCGTGTCGTTGTCGCAGTCGGTTGCGGCAGAGACCACGCGCAGGCGGTTGCCGCTGGTTTCGCCTTTCATCCAAAGCTTTTGGCGAGTGCGGCTCCAAAAGGTGACGAAGCCGGATTCAAGAGTTTTGGCGTAGCTCACGGAATTGAGAAAGCCCACCATCAGCACCTCGCCGGTGCGCGCATCCTGGACGATTCCGGGGACCAGGCCGTCCATTTTTTCAAAGTCGATTGTTGGATTTACGTTGCTCATTGGTTTCCTTATTGTGACTGTTTTTGGATTTTTCGCATGAAAAAGCCCACCGGAGTTGGTCGCCGGCGGGCTTCTTGTTTCTTCGATCTCTCTGGCCGATTAATTCAGGCCATGACAGTCCGCCGACATGGGGTTCCCATGGTGATGGTGGTGACCGTGATGGCGGTGGCTCTGCATCTATTTGAAATATTATGGCATAACAGGGCTAGGTGTCAAACTTTCGCTTGCGGATGGGGCGCGACAGAGCAGAGAATGGAGCCGTGCAAGCACGAATACTATTGGCGATTGCGCTGCTCGGCGTCTGTCTGGCAGGAACGGCGCAGTATCATGATCGCGACACACGAGGCGTGCCCAAGACATCTGAGAAGGCACCGCCGCCTGAAGCACGCATCGACATCAATCACGCCAGCCTGGATGAACTGCTAAAGATTCCCGGCATGACGCCAGCCTGGGCCGGACGCATTGTGCGCTACCGTCCTTACCACTCCAAAATTGACCTGCTGGAGCGCGGCATTGTGACCAGCCAAGTATACGACAAGATTAAAGATTATGTGATAGCGCACAGGAAGGCGCCGCAGACATCTTCGGCGGGCGATTAACGGAATCGCGGTATCCCATCCTCGCACCAATAAAAAAGCGCAAGGATGGGGCACGGAGAGTTGAGGCAGGCTTTATACCTCGGTCGGCTCCGGTGCGGGAACTTCGGTAGTGTCCCCACGTCCAAGCAACCGGCTCAGAATCACATACAGCACCGGAATGAAGAACAGGTTGAGCACGGTCGAGAGCAGCATGCCTCCGACAATGGTCGTACCCACTGAACGGCGTCCGAGAGCGCCCGCGCCGGTCGCGAAGACCAGCGGCAGAACGCCCAGGATGAAGGCGAACGAAGTCATCAGAATCGGACGCAAACGCAGCGAACCGGCTTCTGCGGCAGCGTCGGCGATGGAGCGGCCTTTGCGTCGCAACTGCTCGGCAAACTCGACAATCAAAATCGCGTTCTTCGCCGAGAGGCCAATCAGCATAACCAGACCGATTTGGCAATAAACATCATTGGAAAGACCGCGCAGTGCAACCAGCCCCAACGCGCCCAGCACCGCCATGGGCACAGCAAGCAGGATGATGAAGGGCAGCGCAAAGCTCTCATATTGCGCAGAGAGCGTGAGATAGACGACCAGAATTCCGAGGCCGAAGATCAGCATCGTCTTGCCGCTGGACTCAATCTCGTCCAAAGTCAGACCGGTCCACTCGAATTTCATTCCGGGCATGAGGGATTGTTTGGCCAGCTTTTCCATCGAATCCAATCCCTGTCCAGAGCTGCGGCCCGGCGCAGCCGAGCCGTCAATCTCAACCGCGCGGAAGAGGTTGTAATGGCTGATGACCGGCGGTCCGGAGCCCTCTGCCACCTTGACCAGATTGTCCAGCGGAACCATCTGGCCAGAGTCGGAGCGCACATAGTAGCCGTGCAAATCGCTAGCCGTCATGCGGAAAGGCTGGTCGGCCTGCACAAAAACGCGATAGGTGCGGTTGTTGTAGTCAAAGTCGTTGATGTATTCCGAACCCATGAAGACGCCCAGCGTACTGGTGATCTGCGAAAGCGGAATGTTCATCGTCTTGGCCTTCTCGCGGTCGATGGAAACCAAAACCTGCGGGTCGTTGGCCGAGAAAGAGGTATACACTCCGGTCAGTTCTTTGCCCGCATTGCCTGCGCCCATCACCTGGTGGGCCACGCGATCCAGGTCGCTGAGCGTGTTGGCTCCCTCGTCCTGAAGCATGAACTGGAAGCCGCCGAAGCTGCCCACGCCAGAGACTGCGGGGGGCTGGACCATCATCACTAAGCCGCCGTTGGGTGCGAACATCAGCATTTGCAGCTTGGGCGCTAAATCAGCCACGATGTCGGCGGCCGAATGACCTTTGCCGCGACGCTGATCGGCAGGCTTGGTAGAGACAAACATCATTCCGGCATTGGATGAAGGACCACTGAAACTGAAGCCCATCACAGAGAAGGCGCCTGCGATGTCGGAGTTCTGTCCGATGATGTATTCGGCCCGCTGGGCCAGTGCGCCAGTGTAAGCCAGCGACGATCCCGGAGGGGCTTGCACAATGACCATCAGGTAGCCTTGATCCTCCTGGGGAATGAAGCCTGTCGGCACATGCTGATAGGTCCACACCGTTGCACCCAGTCCGGCAAAGAAGAGAACCAGCAAAGCATAGCGCACCTTGAGTGCGCCGTGAATCATTTTCCCATAGCTATCTGAGAGCCAGCTGATTTGCTTGTCAGTGGAGTGGATGAAGCTGGCAAAGAGGCGAGAGAGTGGCGCAATGTGCAGAAAGTCGAGCTGCTTGGGACGGTCTTCTTCGCCGCGCAAAAAGATCGCTGAGAGAGCCGGCGAAAGAGTGAGCGCGTTGAAGGCCGAGATGGCGATAGCGAATGCAATCGTCAGCGAAAATTGCCTGTAAAGAATTCCGGTTGTTCCGGGAAAGAAAGAAACCGGCACAAACACGGCGATCAAAACCAGCGAAGTTGCAATCACGGCGCTGGTTACCTCACCCATGGCTCGCGACGTGGCCTCGTGTGGGTCGCTGTGCTCCATGGCGATGTGCCGCTGCACATTTTCGATGACCACAATGGCGTCGTCCACCACCAGTCCCGTAGCCAGCGTAATGCCAAACAGTGTCAGTGAATTGATTGAGAAGCCGAAGAGTTTGATGAAGGCAAAGGTTCCGATCAGCGAAACCGGAATGGTGACGGCGGGAATGATTGTTGCGCGCCAGTCGAGCAGGAAAAGGAAGATGACAGTGATGACAATGAAGACGGCGATGCTCAGCGTCTGTAGCACTTCAACAATCGAATCGCGAACGACAGTTGTTGTGTCAAAAGCAATGGCGTACTCAAGGCCCGGCGGAAAGCTCTTGGCCAGTTCGGCCAGAGCGGCGGTTGCTTTTTGGTCCACATCAAGAGCGTTGGCGTTAGAGAGCTGCTCAACACCGATGCCCATCGCTTCGTGGCCGGAGTATTTCAGCACGGTGCCGTAATCCTCTGCACCCACCTCCGAGTGACCCACATCCTTCAGCAGCACCAGTCCATTCGTCGAATTCTTGACGATGATCTTGTCGAACTCCTGCGGGCTGGTGAGGCGGCCCACCACGCGCACCGGCACCTGGAAAGACTGCTTCTGATTCGAGGGCGGCTGGCCAAGCTGGCCAGCGGGAATCTCGACGTTCTGCTCCACCAGCGCGCTGACCACGTCGGTGGCCGTGAGATTGTGTGCGGCCAGCCGCGCCGGGTCAAGCCAGACGCGCATGGCGTATTTGCGCTCGCCGAAAATCATCACGTCGCCCACGCCCGGAACGCGCTTGAGAGCATCCTTCACGTAAACATCAAGGTAGTTGGAGATGAACTCCGGCGAGTAGCGCCCGTCGCGCGTAAAGAAGCCGGCGCCGAATACAAAATTATTGCTGGCCTTGGTAATACTGATGCCGGTAGCATTGACGGCCGCGGGCAGGCGTCCCGTCACGCTGGCTACTCGGTTCTGCACATCCACCGCGGCAATGTCCAGATCGTAACCCGTCTTGAACGTAGCTGAGATGGAACTGGTTCCGCTATTCGTGCTCGACGAGCTGATATAGCGCATTCCCTCTACGCCATTGATGGCCTCTTCAAGGGGAATGGTAACCGCCTTCTCAACCGTGTCGGCATTGGCGCCCACATAATTGCAGTCCACCGAGACAGTGGGAGGCGCCAGCGTGGGGTACATCGCAATCGGAAGGTTAGGAATGC
>Ga0265336_10001053_pt1 | contig 13486 bp, 12 predicted proteins | sample 42119metaG_FD_193583 | JGI IMG/M metagenome (GOLD analysis project Ga0265336, IMG submission 193583) | Rhizosphere microbial communities from Carex aquatilis grown in University of Washington, Seatle, WA, United States - 4-21-19 metaG | ecosystem: Host-associated > Plants > Roots > Rhizosphere...
GGTTGCAAACCGTTTGGGAGAGCTGCCGCTCGCGTCGGCCGCCTCGAGCCCCGCGGCCGTCGGGGAGGGGAAGGTCTGGCTGTTCGTGAGCAGCGTCGCGATCGCCGACCGGCCGGCGCTCGTGTCGCTCCTCGGCTTCTGGATCGTCGGATTTGTGGCCTTCGCGCTCTGCTCGGCGCGGGTCGTCGCAGGCGTGGCGGCCGGCGGGCATCTCCTCTCCGCGTTCGCCATCTACTGCCTCATCGGCGTCTCGCGGCTCACGCGGCCCGACGCGTTCGCCTCCGTCATGCACGTCTCCGACTACGGCCTGTCCGCGATCATCGCCGCCTGGATCGGAGCGATCGCGAGCGTGACATGGAGACGCCACCCGGCCCCGTGGGCTCGTGCCCTCGTCGTCGCCGGCTCGGTCGTATGCGCGGGCGTCGGCCTTCTCTTCCGGCCCGATCTGACGTTTCTCGACACCGAGCACCTCGTCGCGTACGCGTTCGGGGCTCTGCTCGCGAGCGAGCGCGTCCGTCACAGCCTCGCGCGCTCTCCCCAGCGGCTCGCTGCCGCGGCTGCGCAACTCATTGCCACCGTGTTCTGAGTCGCCGCCACCTTTCGGCAGATATGCGTAGAAACCAGGCGTAAGGACTCGTCAAAGCTGCCGCCAGTGCGGACGCTTTGCGTTACTCTCGTCGAGCTTTGAAGCGCCGTGTTTGTGCAGGTCTCTTGGCGGTCGCTGCCCTAGCTGTGCTGTTGGCAAGCGAAGGTATCCCGGGTCCCTCGCATGCTGGGTCCGCCGTGAGCACCAGGCTTCCGGACGGAACGCCGCAGGGGATCCACAAGATCCAGCACGTCGTGATCATCATGCAGGAGAACCGCTCGTTCGACTCCTACTTCGGGACATATCCGGGAGCGGACGGGATCCCCGGTCTCGCGGGCAATCCGGGCAAGGTGCCCTGCCTGCCGGCGCCACACGGGCACCACTGCGTTCGTCCGTACCACGACACGTATGACACGAACTACGGCGGCCCGCACACGCACCGCAGTGAGGTGGACGACGTCGCGGGCGGGCGCATGAACGGCTTCGTCATCCAGGAGCAGTCAGCAGAGTCCAGGGTGTGCAAGCAGTTCGCAGCGCCGTGGTGCTCGACAGGCCACCGGGCGACGCCCGACGTGATGGGCTACCACGACGGAAACGAGATCCCGAACTACTGGACCTACGCCAACAACTTCGCGCTCCAGGACCACATGTTCGAGTCGGATTCGTCCTGGAGCCTGCCGGAGCATCTGTATCTCGTCTCCGGCTGGTCGGCGTTCTGCACGAAGAAGGGCGATCCCATGAGTTGCCGGAACGCGGTGGAAAACCCCGGCTCGCCGCAGTCCGATCCCAGCAAGCCGACCAACCTCGCGCCCGACTTCGCGTGGACGGATCTCACGTACCTCCTGCACCTGTACGGAGTCAGCTGGAAGTACTACGTGCAGCGCGGCGGCGAGCCCGACTGCACGGACAGCCAGATGTACTGCGCGCCGGTTCCGCAGAACTCATTTACGCCGAGCATCTGGAACCCACTGCCCTGGTTCGACACGGTGCGCCACGACGGCCAGCTCTCCAATGTCGTGGGCCTGGGCCACCTGTTCACAGACCTGCAGACCGACGCCCTGCCGTCGGTCTCGTGGATCGTGCCGGGGGACAAGGACAGCGAGCACGCGCCCAACCTCGTGTCCAACGGGCAGTCGTACGTGACGGGATTGATCAACTCGATCATGCGCTCGAGCGCCTGGAGCTCCACGGCGATCTTCCTCTGCTGGGACGACTGGGGCGGCTTCTACGACCACGTACTGCCCCCGATCGTCGACGGCCAGGGCTACGGGCTGCGCGTCCCGGCGATGGTCATCAGCCCCTACGCAAAGACGGGGTACATCGACCACCAGGTTCTCAGCCAGGACGCGTACCTGAAGTTCATCGAGGACGACTTCCTCTACGGGCAGCGGCTCAATCCTGCGACGGACAGCCGGCCCGATCCGCGCCCCGACGTCCGCGAGACCCAGTCGATACTCGGAAACCTTGCGCACGACTTCGACTTCAAACAGCAGCCGCGGCCGCCGCTGATTCTGTCGCTTCACCCCGGGTTTTCCTAGCTCGCTACGCCATCTCGCGGCGGCCCGCGAGCGCGCGGCCGAGTGTCACTTCGTCGGCGTACTCGAGGTCGCCGCCGACGGGCAGGCCGCTCGCGAGGCGCGTCACCCGGACCCGGTCGCGGAGCCGTCCCGCGAGATAGGAAGCGGTCGCCTCGCCCGTCGCGTTGGGGTTCGTCGCGAGGACGACCTCGACGACGCCGTTCGCCTGGACGCGCCGCATGAGCTCGTCGATCCGCAGATGCTCGGGCTCGACGCCGTCGAGCGGCGAGAGCGCGCCGCCGAGCACGTGGTAGAGGCCGCGGTACTCCGCCGTCCGCTCGAGTGATACGAGGTCGACGGGTTGCTCGACGACGCAGATCGTCGTACGGTCACGCCGCGCGTCGACGCAGATCGAGCACAGTTCCTCCTCGGTGAGGTTGCCGCATTCGCGGCAGAAGCGCACGCGCTCTTTCACCTCCGCGATCGCCGTCGCGAGCGCGAGCGCCTCCTCCGTGGACACCTGCAGGAGGTGAAAGGCGAGCCGCTGCGCCGTGCGCCCGCCGATGCCCGGCAGGCGCGTCAGCTGCGCGACGAGGTTGTCGACGGACGGGCTCAGCACGAGTTGGAGGGTACTGGTCCCTTTCGGACGTAAGATCCCTCCATGGCCGACCCCGTTTCGTGGCTCATGATCCGTCCGGGCTGGAAGGTCTACGCCTCCGACGGCACCGAGGTCGGCGCCGTGGACGAGGTGGCGGGCGACGAGAACCAGGACATCTTCGACGGCTTGGCCGTCGCGACGTCAGCGCTCGGCAAGCCGATCTACGTCCCCGCCGAGAACGTCGGGCCGATCACGGACGACGGTCGAATCGAGCTGACGTTGTCCGGCGAGCAGGTCGCGGCGCTCGGCGAGTACCTCGAGCCGGCGACCAGCGAGGTGATCGAAGGCGACAACAAGAGCAGCTTCGGCTCCACGCTCGCCGCCGACGTTCGCGAGATCGAAGGCAAGGCGATCCGCCCGGTAGAGCGCGAGCGGTCGCTCCCGTTCTTTCGCCGGCTCTTCTTCTGGTTCAAGCGCGAGCGCGGCTAACGCGGCGAGAAGTCGAACGCCCAGCCCCAGATCACGACGCCGATGAGCGCGAGGACGAGCGCGGCCCAGATCCAGTTGGGAAGGTCGCGCACGCGCTACGCGTCCCGCTCGCGGGCGTCGAGCTCGTCGGTGAAGATGCCGAGGATCTCCTCCTCCGTTGCGGGCTTCTCGGCCGGCGCCGCGGGCGGGGTCTCCGACTCGTCGCCGAGCTCGAACGAAACCTCGAGGCGGCGGCCGGTGACGTCGTACAGCGCGTCGACGAGGAGCGTCGCGTTCTTCGGCTCCCGCGCTTGGTCGAGCTGGAACTGCGCGGTTGACGGGAATGCGAGCGTGAGCGTGTCGCCGTCGAGGTCCGCCGGATGCGCCTCACGCAGAACCGCCGCCGTCGGGATGCCGCCGCGTTCTTCGACCGCCGGCAGCACCGTGAGCGCCCACGCCTCTTGCAGGTCCGACAGCGCGATATTCGGCGCCGCGGGCGGCGGCGTCACAACAGCGGCCGGCACCTCATCCGCTTGTGACAACTTGTCACTTGGTTGGACAGCGCTCGCGGGGCCAGCTTCCTGCTCGAGCCGCTCGAGCCGGAAGGCGACCGACTCGCGCGAGAGATCCGCCGCCGGCCGCGTCACCTTCACGAGCGCGAGCTCGAGCGGGAGGCGCGGGTCGCCGCCCTGGCGCATGTCGTCGACGGCGACGGCGAGGAGGTCGATCAAGCGCAGCACGGTCGCTTCGCCCATCTGATTCGCCTGCGCGAGAAGCCGCTCGCGGGTCTCCTCCGTCAAGGGCATCGCCGCGGGAACCTCGCCGAGATGCTGCACGAGCATCAACTGGCGGAGGTGCTCGAGGAGATCCATCACCAAACGCCCGAGATCGTTCCCGCGCTCGGAGAGCTCCTCGAGGTACGTGAGCGCGCCGGCGGTGTCGCGGTCGATGACGAGGTTGCAGAGCGTGAAGAGCGCCTCCTCCTCGACCGTGCCGAGCAGCTCGAGCACCGCCTGCACCGTGACCTGGTTGCCGGTGGAGGAGGCGAGCTGGTCGAGCGTCGACTCGGCGTCGCGGTACGCGCCGCGAGCGCCACGGGCGACGAGCGCGAGCGCCTGGTCGGACGCGTCGATCCCTTCGGCGTCGGCGATGATGCGGAGCTTCTTGACGAGCTCCTGGAGCCGGGGCCGCTGGAAGACGAACGTCTGGCACCGCGATCGCACGGTCGGCAGCACCTTCGACAGATCCGTCGTGCAGAAGACGAAGACGAGGTGCGGCGGCGGCTCCTCGATGAGCTTCAGGAGCGCGTTCCATGCCGCGTCCGTCAGCTGGTGCGCTTCGTCGAGGATGTAGACCTTGTAGCGCCCCTCGACCGGCTGGAGCACGACGCGGTCGCGGATCTCGCGGATGTCGTCGATTCCGCGCTGCGACGCGGCGTCCATCTCGACGACGTCGAGCGACGTGCCTGCCGCGATCGTCTGGCAGACATGGCACGTGCCGTCGGGCGTGGTCGTCGGCCCGGCGGCGCAGTTGAGGCACTTAGCGAGGATCCGCGCCATCGACGTCTTGCCGGTGCCACGCGGGCCGGCGAAGAGATACGCCTGGCGGATGGTGCCACCGGTGATCGCGTTGCTCAGCGTCCGGACGACGGCCTCCTGCCCGACCACGTCCGCGAAGCTCTGAGGACGGTACTTCCGGTACAGCGCGGCCATTGAACGATTCAAGCAGAACGCGCGCCACCTAACCGCGACCGCGTCACGCCACCAAAGGCCGGTGGCAGCCACCGTGACGAAACGGTCACGGGAGCGTCGCGGGAGCGTACACGGATGTGCGTCAGGCGCTCAGCCACGCCGTGGACAGTTCGTTACACAGTCGTAAGTGGCTGCCACCGGCCTGGCGTGCGTCCGAGCCTGAGCAGGTGGAAGGCCGAAGCGGAAGGAAGCGGGCCAGGCCGACCGCACACCTGGAAGGGACTACTTAGTGCTGCTTCCTTCCGGATCTGACACGGTTCGCAGGCTCCCATCGCGCGGGGCCTGACCCGCGACCGAGTGTAGCCTCGGCTCGATGGATGCTCGCCACGCGCTCTTGACCCGGCTCTTCGACCACGCGCCGATGTTCCCGCCGGCGCGCATGGAGCTCGGGGCCGCGGTCGAGGAGGATCGCCGCGCCGAGGCGAGCCCGCACGCGTGGCTGCTCGGGCGCTTCGTCGTTCCGGCTGGGACCGAAGTGCCCGGCCGGGAGCTCGCGGAGGTCGGTGGTGGAGAGGAGCGGCAGGGCGACGCCGTCTACCTCGAGGGCGTGCCGCTCGACGACGTCGCGACGCGCGGACTGCGCGCGAAGATCCGGTGCGGCGGCGAGCGGATCCCGTCCGTCGAGGAGCTCGCGGAGTTCATCCGCGGCTGCCGCGACCGGGGGCTCGTCTTCAAGGCGACCGCCGGGCTGCACCACGCGTACCCGACGGCTGCGGGAGAGCACGGCTTCCTCAACGTCCTCGCCGCAACGACCTTCGGCGGAGAAGAGGACGCGCTGCGCGAAGGCCCAGGCGCGTTCGAGCTCGACGCGGAGTCGTTCCGCTGGGGCGAGCGCGAGGCGACGGCGGCGCAACTCGCCGACGTCCGCGCGTCGCTCTTCCACTCGATCGGCAGCTGCTCGTTCTTCGAGCCGGTCGGCGAGCTCGAGGAGCTGGGATGGCTGTGACCGGGTTCGGTGCGGGGGAGAAGGGCCTGCTGTGGCGGGACGGCGACGAGGCCGTCGATCTCTCCGCGCTCGGCGACGTCTTCGCGGAGCCGACTCTCAATCCGCTCATGGCCGCCGGGCCTGCGGTGTGGATGCAGGCGATCGAGGTGGCGCAGAGCCACGACGGCCCGCGCCTGCAGCCGCAGCCGCGGCTTCCGTTCGCGGTCGCCGACTACGTCGACTTCTACTCGTCGCTCGAGCACGCAACGAACCTCGGCCGGATGTTCCGGCCCGACTCCGAGCCGCTGCTGCCGAACTGGCGCTGGCTGCCGGTCGGTTACCACGGTCGCGCCGGCAGCGTGGTCGTCAGCGGCACCGACGTCGTGCGGCCGAACGGCCAGCGGAAGGCGCCCGCCGACGACGCGCCGACGTTCGGCCCGAGCCGCCGTCTCGACTTCGAGCTCGAGCTGGGCTTCGTCGTCGGCGTCGGCAGCGAGCTCGGCGAGGCCGTGCCGGTCGAGGCGTTCGCCGACTACGTGTTCGGTGTCGTCCTCGTGAACGACTGGAGCGCGCGCGACATCCAGGCGTGGGAGTACGTGCCGCTCGGGCCATTCCTCGGCAAGTCGTTCCAGACGTCGATCTCCGCGTGGGTGACACCGCTCGCGCTCCTCGACGGCGCGCGCATTGAGGCGCCGGCACAGGAGCCGCCGCCCCTCGATTACCTCACCGGGGACCGCAACTGGGGCTTCGATATCGCGCTCGAGGTGGAGCTGAACGGCGCGACGATCTCGCGTGGCAACGCGAAAGGCCTCTACTGGACGATGCCGCAGCAACTCGCGCACGCGACCTCGAACGGCGCGCCGCTTCGCACCGGCGACCTGATGGCGAGCGGGACGATCTCCGGTCCCGACCCGGGTTCCGAGGGCTCGATGATCGAGCTCTACCGCGGAGAGCGCTTCCTTGCCGACGGCGACGAGCTCGTCGTGCGCGGCCGCGCGGCGAACGGCGTCGAGCTCGGCGAGGTGCGCGGAAGAGTCCTTCCGGCTCGCTAGCGACTCTCAGCAGATTCTCAGGGAGGGCCAACGCCGCTCCCAGGTTGGAGCGATGGAATCGTTCTTACGCCCGGCGGGTGGAGAACGCTGCCGGCCGGGCGGCCACCACCGACAAGGGAGCCTCCGTGTACGTGACCTACATCCGCCGCGAGTTGCGCCGCCGCTTCAAGCAGTCGCTCGTCATCGCGCTCGGCCTCGCGGTCGGGATCGCGCTCGTCGTGACCGTCTCGTCCGCGGCCGCCGGGGTGAAGAGCGCGCAGGGACAAGTGCTCCACTCGCTCTACGGCGTTGGCACCGACATGACCGTCACGAAGTCCGCGACACCGGGGCAGGGCGGCCCGCAGCGCTTTGGCGGCTTCGGGAATCCGCCGTCGTCGGGGAAACAGCGCATCTCGCGCGATCTACTTCGGCCCGGACCCGGTTTCGGCACGGGCACGCTCCCCGCATCCGCCGTCACACAGGTGAGCGCCCTGAGCGGCGTCTCCGCGGCAAGCGGAGCTCTCACTCTCACCGACACGAAGTTCTCCGGGACGATCGACTTCGGCCAGGGCCAGCGCGGTGGGAACGGAGGCTTCCCGGGGCAGGGCTCCGGCGGCCCTCCGTCCGGCAGCCCGCCGAACTTCTCCATCAACCAGATCACAGTCGATGGCATCGCAGTCGGCGGCGGGGTCGGGCCGCTGACGAGCAGCCAGGTTTCGTCGGGCTCCTACTTCACGTCGGCCGATACGAACGCTCTCGTGGCGATCGCCTCGACGACGTACGCACAGCAGAAGTCGCTCGCCGTCGGCTCGACGATCAAGCTCTCCGGCAAGACGCTGAAGGTGATCGGTCTCGCGAAGGCCTCGAGCGGCAGCGCGGACATCTACATCCCGCTTGCGACGGCGCAGAAACTCGCCGGCTTGAAGAACAAGGTGACGACGATCTACGTCTCCGTTGCGAGCGCCACGCAGGTCTCCACCGTCGCCTCGGCGGCGAAGTCCGCGTTGCCGGCGGCGACGGTCTCGACCTCCGCGGATCTCGCGAAGCAGGTGTCCGGCGCGCTCGCGAGTGCGTCGACCCTCACGTCCAGTCTCGGCCGTTGGCTGTCGTTCGCCGCGCTCCTCGTCGCGTTCCTCCTCGCGGGGCTGCTCATGATGTCCGCGGTCTCGCGCCGGGTGCGCGAGTTCGGGACACTGAAGGCGATCGGCTGGCGGACGCGGCGCGTCGTCGCGCAGGTCGTCGGGGAGGGCCTGACGCTCGGCATGATCGGCGGCGTCGCGGGCATCCTGCTCGGCGTCGCGGCGGCCGAGACGATCACGGCGATCGCGCCCGGGCTGAGGGCGACCGTCAACCCGTCGTCCGCGAACTCCGGCGGCTTCGGTCAGTTCCCCGGAGGTGGCCCGGGCGGCGGATCGGGAGCGTTCCCACGACCCGGCGGCGCGCGCGACGCGCAGAGCGTCCTCGTCCACCTGACCGCACCGCTCCAGTCGAACACGATCCTGCTTGCCCTCGCGCTCGCGGTCGCCGGCGGCCTCGTCGCCGGCGCTTTCGGAGCCTGGCGCGCAGCTCGTCTGCGCCCGGCCGACGCCCTGCGGAGCGTGGCGTAATGAGTGAGAGGAGACCCATGTACGAGCTGACCGACGTCCACAAGACGTTCGTGCGGGGCGGCCAGCCCATCCGCGCGCTCGACGGCGCCGACCTCGCCGTCGACGAGGGCGAGTTCCTGGCCGTGCAAGGCCCGACCGGGCAGGGGAAATCGACCCTTCTTCTCCTGCTCGGCGGGCTCGACCGGCCCACGTCGGGGCAGGTGCTGTTCGAGGGCCGCGACCTCGGCGAGCTGCCCGAGGCCGAGCTCGCCATCCTCCGAGCGGAGGCCTTCGGATTTGTCTTTCAGACGTTCAATCTGATCCCGACGCTGACGGCGCTCGAGAATGTCGAGACGGCGCTCGTCCCGCTGGGCACGCCGGCGGCGGAGCGGCGCGCTCGCTCGCTGGCGATGCTCGGAGAGCTCGGGATGGACGACCGTGCAGCCCATCTCCCGTCGGAGCTTTCGGGTGGCCAACAGCAGCGCGTCGCCATCGCCCGCGCGCTCGTGAAGGAGCCGCGCGTCCTCCTCGCCGACGAGCCCACGGGCAATCTCGACGAGCAGACGCGCGACGAGATCATCAGCCTGCTCGAGCAGCTGTGGCGTGAGCGCGGCATCACACTCGTCGTCGTCACGCACGACAGCGCGGTCGCTGGGCGCGCGCCACGGCGTGCCGTGATCGAGAACGGGCGCGTTCGCACCGGTGACGGAGCGCAGGTCCCGAACTAGCGATCCGTGCCGGGGCTTGACACGGCGGTCGTATATGTGAGAGAGTCGTCGAGTCGAAGCCCGTGGACTGCGCAAGCGGTTTGCGGGCTTCGGCATTTCTGCGCCCTGAATCTGACTCTTGGTGGTCGGAACTGCGCGGGCGTTTCTTTTCCGACAACACGGGGACAACGCTGACCACGGCGTTATCTCTGAGCTCACCTGCGCAGGGAAGGCGGCGGCATCGCCCAGCATCAAGAGATAGGGGGAACCACAATGCAGTCGATTGGATCGAGAACGACCAGGACCCGGAGTCTTGGCATCCTCGGCGCGGTCGCGCTCGTCGTCTGGGCGCTTGCCGCTTGCGGCGGAGGCTCGAGCACCACTACGACCGGTGGCGGCGCGAAGGCGGCTGGCGGCACGGCCACTTGGGCTGAGGCGCCACAGGCGACGCCGAACTACATCTTCCCGTTCGCGCAGTTCGCGTACTTCAGCGTCGCGAACCTCACGCAGTTCCAGAACCTCATGTACCGGCCGCTCTACTGGTTCGGTAAGGGCGCGGCGCCAGTGCTCGACCTCTCGCGCTCGCTTGCCAACGCCCCGACCTATTCGAAGGGGAACACCGTCGTGACCGTCGACCTGAAGGGGTGGAAGTGGTCGAACGGCGAGACGATCACCGCTCAGGACGCCGTCTTCTGGCTGAACATGATGCAGGTCGAGAAGACCGTCTGGGCCGGCTACGTCCCGGGGACGCTTCCGGATGACGTCAAGTCGATCACGGCCAGCGGGACGACGTTGACCCTCACGCTGGACGGTCCGGTCAACCCGAACTGGTTCACGTACAACGAGCTCGCCCAGATCACGCCGATGCCGATGGCCTGGAACCTGACCGCGGCCGGCACGAAGGGGACGTGCGGGACTGCATCGTTCACCTCGATCACCGTCTCGAAGGACGCGAAGGGGAACGTCACCCCGGTCTCGTCGGACGCGAAGTCGTGCGCGGCTGTCTACACGTACCTCGACAGCGAGGCGAAGAAGATCTCGAGCTACGTGGGGAGCCCGATCTGGAGCGTTGTCGACGGCCCGTGGACGCTGCAGACGATGGACACGCAGGGCAACGTGACCTTCGTCCCGAACAAGAACTACTCGGGCCCGATCAAGCCGACCCTCGCGAAGTTCGTCGAGGTGCCCTACACGTCCGATGACGCCGAGTTCAACGCACTCGCGGCAAGCCAGGACGACGTCGGCTACCTGCCGACGCAGGACATCACCTCGCCCGCGTCGGCGCCTGCCAACGACCCGTGCAACCTCACGCCGGGAGCGAACAACCCGCGCCTCACGGGCTACAACATCGCGCCCGTGTTTCCGTGGGGGATCAACTACTTCCCGATCAACCTCAAGTCGACGGGGAACGGCGGCCAGGCCGGGAAGATCTTCAGCCAGCTCTACTTCCGCCAGGCCTTCCAGCTGCTCGTCAACCAGCCGCTCTACATCAGCAAGATCAACAAGGGCTACGGCGTGCCGACGTACGGGCCGGTGCCGGTCTGTCCGACGAACACGTTCGTTTCGAGCCAGGAGAAGGCCAACCCGTACGCGTACAACAAGAGCAAGGCGATCGGCCTCCTGACGGCGAACGGCTGGACCGTCAAGCCGAACGGGACCACGACCTGCGCGGACGCCGCCAAGTGCGGTGTGCCGGCTGGGACGCCGCTCAACGTCAATCTCCAGTACGCGGGCGGGTCGCAGGCGATCACCCAGCTGATGAATACGGAGAAGTCGTCGTGGGCTCAGGCGGGCATCAACGTCAAGCTGGCGACCTCGACGTTCAACACGGTGATCGGTACCGCAGTGCCGTGCTCCGGCTCCTCGTGCACGTGGCAGATGGAGAACTGGGGCGGCGGCTGGATCTTCGCGCCGGACTACTACCCGTCGGGCGAGGTCCTCTTCCAGACGGGCGCCTCGTCCAACGCGGGCACGTACTCCGTCCCGAAGGCCGACACCCTGATCAAGGCGACGACCCAGGGGAACGCGGACCTGATCGCCTACCAGAACTACCTCGCTAAGGACCTCCCGGTCGTCTGGCAGCCGAACGCGGTCACGGTCTTCGAGGTGAACAAGAAGCTGCAGGGCGTCATGCCGATCAACTCGCTGCAAACCCTCAATCCCGAGGACTGGTACTTCACGAAGTAGCGGTAGAGAAGAGAGACAGAGCAGGAAGGGAGCAGTGACCGGATATCTCATCCGCCGGTTCGCGCAGGCGATCGTCGTCGTCCTCGGCGTCGTCCTGCTCACCTTCCTGCTCAGCAAACTCATCCCGGGCGGCTACGCCCGGGCGGCCCTCGGGCAGCGGGCGAGTCAAGCCGCGCTCGCCAACTTCAACCACGTCCACCAGTACGACCGGTCGATCTTCCGCCAGTTCTGGAACTACATCTGGGGGATCGCCCACGGCAATCTCGGCTTCTCATTTAGGAACAACCAGACCGTCCTGTCGCTGATCGAGATAAAGCTCCCGAAGACGCTCGTGCTCGTGGGGCTGTCGACCGTCTTTGCGCTGGTCGTCGCCGTGCCGCTCGGGATCCTCCAGGTCGTCCGGCGCAACAAGCCAATCGACTACGTCCTCACCGGCGTGTCCTTCATCGGCTATTCGATGCCGGCCTTCTTGCTCGGAGAGTTCCTGATCCTCTGGTTCGCGATCGACCTGAAGTGGTTTGAGATCTCCCCCACGGGCACCACGACCTGGCAGATCCTGGCCGACCCGCGCGGTTGGATCCTGCCGGTGTTCAGCCTCTCGGCGATCACGATCGCCGGCTTCAGCCGGTATATGCGCTCGTCGATGATGGAGACGCTTACGGAGGACTACATCCGGACTGCGCGGGCAAAAGGAGCGGGGCCGGCGCGCGTGCTGTTCCGGCACGCGCTCCGAAACGCTTTGATCCCGATCATCACGCTGCTCGGCCTGACGCTCCCCGCGATCGTCGGCGGGGCGATCATCACCGAGACAGTCTTCAACTATCCGGGGATGGGGTTGCTCACAACGCAGGCCGCCACGAGCAACGACGTGCCGCTCTTGATCGGCACGACCTTCGTCGCGGCGATCGCGACCGTCCTCGGCAACCTCATCGCGGACCTCCTCTACGCCGTCGTCGACCCGCGGGTGCGCTACTCATGACGACGAGCCCCGCCCTCGAGCCCGGCACGCCCGCTGATGCGACGCCCAGCGGCGGCGAGGCTCAGCAGCAGTCCGGCGGCGGCCTCACGCTGCAGATCTTCCGGGTCTTCATCGAGAACCGCCTCGCCGTCGTCGGTCTGGCAATCATCGTGTTCGCGATCCTCTTCTGCTGGATCGGGCCGCTCATTTACCATACGAACCAGACCGACTCCCAGCAGGCGTTCCTCCACTCCGTCGCGAACGCACGTCCCAGCGGCTCGCACCTGCTCGGTACCGACCCGACCGGCTTCGACATCCTCGGCCGGATCATGTACGGCGGCCAGATCTCGCTCGAAGTCGGCTTCGCTGCCGCGGGGATCGCGACGCTCCTCGGCGTCCTCGTCGGCGCCGTCTCGGGTTTCTTCGGCGGGCTCGTCGACACCATCCTGATGCGGTTCGTCGACGTGCTCCTTTCAGTGCCGATCCTCTATCTCCTGATCGTCCTCGCCGTGATCTTCAGCCCGTCGGTGGAGATCCTCATCCTCGTAATCGGCCTCACGGCCTGGCTCGTCCCGGCCCGGCTTGTGCGAGGCGAGACGCTGTCGTTGCGTGTGCGCGAGTACGTGCAAGCCGTGCGCGTGATGGGCGGCGGCGGCAGCCGGATCGTGCTGCGCCACATCATCCCGAACACGATCGGGACGATCATCGTCAACGCGACGTTCCAGGTCGCCGACGCGATCCTCCTGCTCGCGGCGCTCGGCTTCATCGGGCTCGGAGTGCCGTCGCCCCAGACCGACTGGGGCACGATGCTCTTCAATGGCACGAGCTACGCGCTCGACGGCTACTGGTGGGAGATCTACCCGACCGGAGTGGCGATCGTCCTCGTCGTCGTCGCGTTCAACTTCGTCGGCGATGCGCTCCGAGACGCCTTCGAAGTCCGGCTCCAGCGCCGCTAGGAAAGACCGGTACCTGGTACCGCGTCACAGAGTCGTCACGCAGGCCGCGGATCCTTTCGGCTTGAAACAGCCGAAACAGTGCGTTTGTGTGACTGATGTGTAGAGCGGTACCTGGTACCGGTCGTGCGGAGGAGTTACGCGGCGGTGGCGGCGAGGGCGTCTTCGGTTGACTCCACCGGCTGCTCCAGCGGGAAATGACAGGCGGCACGGTGGCTG
>Ga0265336_10001055_pt1 | contig 13482 bp, 8 predicted proteins | sample 42119metaG_FD_193583 | JGI IMG/M metagenome (GOLD analysis project Ga0265336, IMG submission 193583) | Rhizosphere microbial communities from Carex aquatilis grown in University of Washington, Seatle, WA, United States - 4-21-19 metaG | ecosystem: Host-associated > Plants > Roots > Rhizosphere >...
GTGGGTCGTCGCAAAGCGAACATTCGATCGCCCGGCCTCCCCCAAGACGGGGTAAATCTTTCAAGGTATGGGCATTTGCTACTACGTATTTGTCGCGTCGGTTCGATTCCGACCCGCGCCTCCAATTTTTACTGGCTGTTCAGTAAAGAGATACGCAAGCCGGAAGGGCCACTGTCAGTGAAAGTGTCAGTAAATTGAGGCTGGAAGTAGCTACACTGCCACAATTCGCCGGTACTCCGCTGAAACTCGCCCGCTACTCGCAAACGCGAATGGCTCGGGATCCTCTAGGATCTGGACCATTCGAATGAAGCAACGTTTCACGATGTTCCGCAGGGGCCAGGTGTTCTACTGCCAGGACAGGGAAAACGGCAACCAGGAGAGTCTGCGCACCAAGGACGGCGCGGAGGCCCTTACCCTCCTCCATTCCAAGAACGAGGCTTTCCGGCAACCGACGCTAAATCTCCAGATCGCCCGTACCTACCTCTCCGCAACCGACCCCGAGATTGCCGCCCGCACCTGGCAAGCCTGCATGGACCAAATGGCCAAGTCCAAGACCGGGCCGACGCTAATCCGCCACAAGCGGGCCATGCTGGATCACGCTTTTGACCTGATCCGGCACAAGCCGATCCTAGAGACCCAGCCCAATGACTTCCTAACCCGGAAAAACCGCAGGTTGCTTGCGTCCAGGTGCCTGAGCGCCGGTGCAACCTTTTGCCTGTAACGTTGCACCGGGAGATTTTAGGAGGAATTCCTAGTGGTACGTACTTGCGCGACACCTCTTTCGAGGAGGGCTATTTTGACGTCGGTGCGGCCGACCGGATTGCGCGCACCCGATAATTGTCGGCAAAATATAGATTACCCTCCGAATCTATCGCAATTCCGGCGGATTGGTAAGGTATGTTGACCTTTGCCTGAGATGCAGGACCGCCGTCGCCCGAGAACCCGGGTTTCGCCTCATTGAAATCGCCGGCTAGCCATGTCTGATTGGCCGATGCATCGAGGCGGAAGATACCGAAGTTTCGTGCTGCATAGAGGCTACCGGCAGCGTCAAATCTCAATTTTGTCGTATATGGAATCGCGGCGAAGGTGTTGATTGTGCCCCCGGAGCTTACCTTTCGAATTGAGGCGGTCTCCGCAATAAAGAGGTTGCCACTCGCGTCAACCGCCACGCCGTAGGGGGCGTTGATGGCAGCGGAAATGGCGGGGCCTCCGTCGCCGCTCGATTTGCCCTGGCCATCGTTCCCGGTGCCGCTAACTGGTCCACCGTTCCCTACGATGGTAGTGATGATGCCCGTGATTCCATCCACCCGACGAATCCGGTTGTTGTTGGTGTCGGCGATAATAAGGTTGTTTTGAGCATCCCGAACGGCGTCCCATGCGTCGCATAATGTCGCCTGGGTCGCCGGCCCGCCATCGCCGCTGTAGCCGGCGACGCCTCCTTGGCCGACAATATTATGCACCGTTCCCGTCTTATCGATTTGGGCGATCACACAACCATAGCCCATCGTCATTTCGATGTTGCCGCTTGTATCGAGATCGATTCCGACCGGATTGACTCCATATTCCGTCGCCAGTGTGGGTGCGGGCAGACTCACGAACGAGCCGGTTCCGGCAATAGTGGTTATCTGCCCGGTCGACTCGACTCGCCGCAAGCGCAGGCTGGAGTCACCGATCAACAAATTTCCAGTGGCGTCGATTTTGAGGTCTAGTGGATTGAGAACGGTGGCAATCGCGGGTCCGGTTTCCCCGATTATAGCAGGGCCGATCCCGGCAACAGTGAAGACCTCGCCTGAGGCGATGTCTATCCGCCGGACGCGATTAATCGCATCATCTGAGAAGATTATATTTCCCGATCTGTCGATCCCGATGCCCCTGACGTGTCCGAGGCCGGTGGAAGCGGCCGGCGAGCCTTCGACTTGCAAAGCATAGCTGCCGTTCCCCCATGACTTCAAAAATGTACCGGCCGGGTTCACCTCCACTATTCGCCCGCTGCCCCCGAAATAGAGGTCTCCTGCGACGTCGAATGCGAGCGAGCGAACCTCTCGGACAAAATCCTGGGCAGTCGAGGATGTTGGGAGTGTATAAAAGGTTGAAATCACACCGCTGGCTCGATCGATGCGGCGGATGCGATAGTTTGCGGTATCGGCGAGATATAGGTTGCCGGCGGCGTCAAGAGCCAGACAGCCGGCATCGAAGCCACCGACGTCGAACTGTGCTTGCGTGGCCGGTCCGCCGTCGCCGGAGAATCCAGGAGTCCCAGTTCCGGCAAAAGTACTGATCGATCCGTCGGCTAGGTGGATTCGTCGAATGCGGTATACGGCGCCGGCATAGCCGTTGCTGAAATCGATGAAAAAGACATCGTTGGCGTCGGCGGCTATCTGCGACGACTGGCCGATCGCCGCCGCAGTAGCTGGACCATTGTCGCCAGTGTATCCGAGAACTCCGACTCCGGCGATCGTGGAGATAGTGCCGGAGGTTGCATCGATTTTGCGGATGCGGTAATTTGAATCGGCAATGTAGATATTTCCCGAGGGATCAACCGCGACTGTCTCTGGAAAGCTAATGTTTGCATAGATTGCGAGGCCCCCGTCACCTGCCGTGTAAGCTCCGCCACTCCACGGCGCCGTGACACGCTGGATTGTTCCATCCGGGCGGACACGACAGACGTTGTTGTTGCCCGGCTCGGCGATATACAAATTTCCGCTGGGATCGAAAACAATGCCCGCAGGCGAAATGGCTGCGTTGAGTGCGGAACCAAAGTCGCGCACATATTGGCCAACACCGGCGACTGTCGTGATGTACCCCTGCGGCAGATCCTGAAGCCGCGGAGGAACATAGAGGAATTCGCCATACGAGACGCTTGGACCCTTGTTGACCGAGATGACGGCGTAACCGTTGTCATGGGCCGGCATCGGCAGGTCGATCTCGGAATCAGATTGGGAGGAAGGGGTAACAACTTGGTTATCGATGCTCACGGTCGCTCCCGTGAATCCACTTCCGGTTAGGGCTACAGTTGTGCCTCCTGCTGTCGGTCCCTGTTGTGGCGCAACAGCATTGATCAATAATGGCGGAGTCGGTGGATCGAGATCGTAGATCTCAACGAGTGCGACTCCGCCGTCGCCGCTCGCACCCGAGACCTGGGTAGTATAGGCTCCCGGCGGTAAGGTAATAAGTATTGCCGAATCCGGAGTGACGGCCGAGCCCCACGAGAATGCCCCCGCTGAGGCCGCAGCAGCCGATATTGCGGCATTTCCGGCCCAACCTGTGTTGGAATTGAGAAGGGTAGAGCTTCCGTCGCTGTTGCTCTGAAAGAGTTGGAGCTTCGGGTCCGGCAAGACTCCGGATACCCCGAAGGGTTTCAATGCTGGACCAGATCCACGGATAAGTACGGTCTTCCACGCGGTTCCGCCTATAACAAACCCAGCGATGAGTATATTGCCTCCGGTGCCAACTTGAACTCTAGCTGAAATGTTGATCAGGCGCGGCGTTGTGGCATTGGATCCTGAGGGGGTAGCGTCATACACCTCGGCTAGAGCGACGCCGGCATCTCCGCTGCCCCCGACCACCTGGGCCGTGTAGGCCCCCTCGGCAATTGATTTGACGAGTGCAGAATCGCTGCTCGTGGCCGATTTCCATGCAAATGCGCCTACCGCCGATGCTGTCGAGGCGATCAGCCCGTTACCTCCCCAGCCTGCATTAGTCGCAAGCACCGTCGAACTCCCGTTTGAGTTGCTCTGGTTAAGCGTCAGGTCTGGGTCAGAGAGAACGCCAGTCACACCGAATTGGGCCAGCGCAGGGCCCGACGCTCGAATAAGTAAGGGCAGAGACCCCGAGGTGCCTTGGCCCCCTATGGCGTATCCGACAATTAGCTGGTTTGCTCCTGTTCCGACCTGCGCCCTGCAGGAGATATCGATCAACCGGCTCGGGTAATTGTTCTGGGCACGGAGTGCTGTGAAAGGCGTAAGTGCCGATACTGCCAAGGAGATCAAGCGGACCGCCGACACCCGGTCCGGTAAGTGAAACCATGGGAGCGAAACCAAAGATTTCATCCGGGATTTCCCATTTGAGTTCATGATTTGAGCGGGTTGTGGGCTCGTTCGTGTGAAATTTGTAGAAATCGGTTCGGTCTTCGAGCCCGAAGTTACTTTTGCGGCATGCCGGGGGCCCGTCGTGATGTATACTCCGCACAAATGGGCTGCCGGTGGCGCGAAATGTCGCCGTGAGGAGACAGTGCTCCCATGAACGCCAAGACTGGAAGGCAGGGTCAGAGAAGCAGTCATCCGGAATCTGGCATCGGAAGGCGCAAACGGTCGATTGCACACAGGATGGCCTGGAACAACCTCCGGGGCACTGCCACCTCCGCGAGTTGGAAAGTGACCCGCCGGGCGTGGCGAACAACCTTTGCCCCGATCTTGATCAATTTCTCCCGAGTTGTCGTCAAGGTCCAGCGCCGAACTTCCCGCGGCAGGACCAGCTGCCGGAGGAAGTTTCCAAGGTTGTAGGCCAACACGAAGAGATGCAGCCGCACCTGGTTGTCTACGAAATCATGGCACGAGAGGCGCGTCCACTTTACCGCATGCTTGCCTTCCTTGATCCATTGTTCTGCCGTTCCCCGCTAGTTACAGAATCGGACAACGCGTTTGGCCGGACAAGTGAGGTTCGTAACGATGAAGCCAACCCGGGGAAACAATTCGCCTTTGTGCCATTCAACCTTGGCGACCATATCACTCTTCAGAATAGGGCTAAGAGTGGACGGTTAGGAGCCGGGTTCCCAAGCGGTTTCAAGTGCTTGGACATGACGAGCACCGCGACGTCGTGTGGCTGGCAAATTAGCATCCATCCCCTTGCTCCACTGTTAATCGTGCGGGAGGCTGGCCCAGTAGCGCCAGAAACCGATGCTGGTCGTCACTCATTGCTGCCTGTCAATTACACCGAGTTTAACAAGGAAAGGCGGGGCGCTCCGACGTCGCCGGCGCGCCGCTCCGCGGCGCATCCGGCTACCGTCTGGAGCGGCCCGCATAGTAAATCCTTTGACCCGGAGCCCACATCGGTTGCCTAAAGGAAGATGGCACTCCTAAGAGCAGCCTGATTTCCATGCTCAAGGGCTCAACGGTTCAGAGCATTACATGCTTGATCATTCGCTATTCGCGAATACCGTATCCCCATGTTTACCAAGCCACAAGACATCGTCGTTGCCCTTAAGCTCGCCTTAGGTGCCGCCGCCTCCGGCTATGCGGATTTGGGAAACGCCTTGGGCATGAGCGCTTCGGAAGTGCACGCCGCTGTTGGCCGCCTGATTCAGGCTCGGTTGCTCGATCCGGAAACCAAGCGCGTGCGCTTCGAAGCACTGCGAGACTTTCTGGTACATGGCGTTCCCTACGCTTTCCCCGCAAATCTCGAGCAGATTACCCGGGGGATGCCAACTGCTTGGGCCGCGCCCGCGATGTCCGGAAAGATCAGCTCTTCCGACCAATTACCTCCTGTCTGGCCCGACCCTGAGGGCCGAGTGCAAGGAGCATCCGTCAGGCCACTGTACTCCAGCGTACCTGGAGCTGCGCGCCGCGACCCTGAGCTATACGATCTCCTTGCACTTGTGGACGCCTTGCGTATCGGTCGCGCACGTGAGCGAGCGCTTGCCGAGAAGGAAATCAACCAACGCTTGAATCGCCATGCCACCGCCTAACCTCGGAGCACTGCGAGCTGTGGCCGACCGTCTCGACCGTGTGGGACTCGTCTACGCTTTCGTCGGGGGATCTACCCCCGGATCTGGCAAGCCAGCGACGTCTACCCAAGCTAAGGGGAAAGCTGCGGAGTATCGCGGGCTTATCCCAAGATGCCGGAGAGGGTGGACGTCGCGGGCATTAGAAGCACCCTGTCCGATCAGATTGCACTCGGACACAACAGCAAGGCGGTGCATCGCGCTTACTCTAGAAATGCCCAGGTTACACTGCCGCCCTTAGAAGATTTCGAAAGGAACGCGGCGCTTGCGATCATAACCCCGCAAGGCCCCCCTGACTCATTGGGCCAGTAAGGCGACAACTATGCCTCCGTCCATGATTTGGCTCTTCTCGGCCGTTACTCGTGGCCCGCCCCATTCTGTTTGGGCCTTGACGCCCCATTGAAGAATAGACTCGCCTAATTTGAAACCGAGCGTACGTTTTCAACGGTAAAATTTGACTGGGACCCTGTCAAGAATGTCGGGAACGAGGCCAAGCATGGGCTGAGTCTCTCATCCGCCACTTCCATTTGGTCCGGTCCTACTGTCACTCTTCCTTCGAAAAATCCAACCGAGCCCCGGCAGCTCGCAATTGGTATTATTGAAGGTCGTCACTGGTCGGTCGTCTTCACCCATCGAGGTGACGTCTTCCGCCTAATCTCAGCCCGCCGATCACGAGAAGATGAAAAAGCAATCTACGAAAAGACCGTCAGCTAGTTCGGCCACAACTTCAGAGAATCTCGAAGCCCGATTTGAGGCTGGCGACGATGTCCTCGACTATTTCGATGCTTCCCGCGCTGTTGTCAGTCACGGAGGTGCTCGCCTCGGCGCTGGTCGGAAACCAACTGGAAAGATGCGAAAGACGGTTAAACTTTCTCCAGCGGCGGTGAATCGCTTCAAAGCCTATGCAAGGCTCAAGAAACTTCCCAGCTTCTCTGCTGCGCTTGAGGCAGCTTCAAACAATCTGGGATGATGGAGAATCATTCGGTTTCGTATTACGCCTGGCTAGATGCGAAAGTTAATGACGATCTCTCCGACATGAAGGAGTACGATTTCCTAACGATCCTTCAGACTATCGGAGTCCTAGGGAAGAACGTTAGACAACAGCTGCAAAGCCAATGGCTAAACCTTCGCAACGGGTGCGGTCATCCAAATTCGATGATTGTTGGCGAACATGTCGCGGCCGCCCATATCGAGTTCCTTATCCAAAATGTCTTTTCGAGATTCTGATGAACGGCATTGGGGCTAGTCGCTAATTCTACTCTAACCTTGGTACCTTTTCGGACGGACACCGAAACGGACACCAAACGGGATAGAAACAGCAGTTAAGGTATTGAGCAGAAATCGAACCGAGCCACTGGAGGATTGTGGCTGCTCGCGTGTCACATATGGTGTGGTCGGTATGAGATGAAGACTTATGCGCCTGGCGTTCAAGTCGCTGAGGTTTACCGTTTTCCCTGGTCTGCTCCTTTAGGCCCCTAACCCACTCGCCCGAGATCATGAGACTTAAGACGATCCTTTCCTTCATCATCCTCGCCTTTACGGCACATTCGGTGTGGGCCCAGCTGCCGACGCAGATTGGCGACTCATTCCTAATTCTAACTGACCAGACCAGATTGGCTTCTAATACCCAGCTCATCCACCTCGCGAACGACGGCACCTGCGAGCTACTGCAATGTATATTTATCGGACCCGGAGTCGCCACCCCCCCCATTCCGTCCCAGAGAGGTACGTATACGTATCTTCAAACTCCAGGCGGTCCAACTCCTGCGACCCTTACACTAAATTTTCCGGGGACGGGCTTCTCGAGCTTAAGCGCGACTTACGATCACCAAGATAGTTTCGGGTATATCACGGCGACGATCACGATCATCGGCGCACCTGCTTACGGCATAGATAACTTCTTCACGCTATTTCCGTCCCTGCCAAATACCTTTCTCACTAATGTGAGCAATCGAGTGATACTTAGAACTTCAGATGTTGCTGTAACTGGATTCGTTATCGAGGGAACTGGGAGTCGCTTCGTCTTGATTCGGGCTGTCGGCCCAGGCCTTACTCAATTTGCTGTTAGCCCTATCTCCAAGAATCCGAGCATGACGATCTATTCTAGCTCAAGCGCGCCCGTCTCGGGGCAACCGTGGGGCTCCGTTTCAGGATATGATGCTCAGGCGATACAATGGATCTCCAATATTGCCGGTGCATTTCCATTACCCGCCGCCTCAAACGATCAGGTATATTTTGCGCTGTTAGCCCCAGGTTCCTACACTGTTCAGGCAACCGATTCGACGGTTGGAGCATCCGGTGGAAATGCTCTCGTTGAAGTTTACATTCTGCCCTACTCCAGTTGAGTCCACATTTGGAGCGGACACCAAAACGGACACCAAACGAGTTAGAATCGGCAGTTAAAGGGTAATGCCGGTTTATGCTTGGTTCCCTCTGTAGATCGGTCATTTTGGGGTCGCAATCGCGGCGTTAAATGGCCGATTCCGACCCGCGCCTCCAATCTTAACGTTGTCTGTAACCCATTAATTCCTAGGCGGAGAGATAAATTCGATCAACGTAGGATCACGCACCTCGACCTTACCGTCTGGCGCCTGTGTTCTTATGAGTCCATTGCTGGGCTGGCCGAAAAACTTCGCCGCATAGCGTGTCATTATCGGAAGGGCCTTGCCGAATGAGTTATGTGCCTCGCTAATACTAAAGCGCGTCTCCCACAGGAGCTTGTGCTTCTTCTGTTTCCACATGAGTTGGAAATCATAAGCCATAAGCACCACGAAATATCTATTCTCCTCAATTTCTGAGACCAGCTCAGTTCTTTTGAGCCCGAAAGCCGTCGCTCTGACGTACCTCCCATGCTCGCTCCCGATTAGGTCAGCGGAATCGTAGCCGAGCATGGTCGCGTTCAGAAAATCGGATTGATCGCGCGAAACGTTAAACAGAGCAAGCTCGGTTAAGGCGCTTGAGAGTGACGAGATCTGATCGTCGCGCGCGTCGCGTATCGCCTGCCAGCTGCCGCTGTTCAGTCCGGCAAAGCTCGAGAATCGTGGAGTCGGAGAGATAGCTTGCTTGGCATTGCCGAGCCCTTGTGCTGAAGAGATGGCATTCTGGGAAATGCTGAGGTTGTCGTATGCAGGATTGCCGGAAATCGTGCCAGGCGGGATTGTCAGACCCCAATAGACCATGATCAGTAGCTTTGTCTTGGAAGGATCTTTGCCGGGAAGGTAGGCGTCCGAGGCCAGTGCGGGTGCAACTACGCGAGCGACATCGATGAACTTGAGATTGTCGATTGTGTCGTCGTGAATCGCGCCACCGAAGTGACCTCCCTCGCCAAAGACGAAAAGTTCAGGCATGAAGGTGTTGTCGGGGCGCCTAGTTCGGACGTAATCATCACACACTTTTGATGCGACGGCGGTGACTCCCTGGATGCCCTCTTCGGCATTGGCGAATGGGCTGGCAGACAAGAGCAATGCGCCGACGCATAGGAGCTTCAAATTGCCTTGGATGCGTGGCCTTGGATTCATGACATTATGCATACGTCCTTGAGGTTTAAACAGGGCAGCAGACCTTCTATTTACTATAACACCGCCCAGACCAATAATCCCATCAACCTCCGCCATTTAAAGTATCAATGCACGGGGCGCGATTCGAACCCACATGACTAACGTGACCGGGCATTGCATTTGCTAGAACGATACCAAAACGAACACTAGAAGAGTTAGGTTCGGCAGTTTACGGGTAACGCCCTTTTACGCTTGGTCCCCTCTGAAAATAGATCAATTTCGGCCTGCAATCGCAGCGTTAACTGGCCAATTCCGACCCGCGCCTCCAATTTTCACTGGCTGTTCAGTAAAGAGATCCGTGAGCCGGAAGGGCCACTGTCAGTGGCGTACCGCTGCGGCGAAACTTAAGACGCCATCGTGGTTACGTAACGAGGTGCCGCTGGTCGCTACTTGATGGCGCGCGAACATTATCCGCAACGACAGCGACAGCCGTAACCAGCGCGGTGGTGGCAAGGTCCGAAACCGCACACACGATGAGCAACACGGAGGCGGTCAGCAGTGCCGGATTCTCGTTCCGAATGCCGCTGGCGATGGCGTAGACAAAAGCGAGGAGAAGGGCGAGTACGGCCGGGATTGCAAGGGAACTCCTCGGATAGGGCCCTGCCCGCCGGGGGCGCAGCGCAATGAACACCACGATTCCAGCGATCAGAAGGTTCACGACCGCCGACCCGCCAAGGAAAGCCGCAACGCTGCGCGCCTTGAACCCCGTGGGGTAGTTCAGGTATGCCTTGAGCGGCGGCATGACCCCCATGGCGACAATGACCGCCGAGATGACAAGGATCGCGGCGCTGCCCAATAGGAGCCAGCGGCAAATCCTGAGCCGGGTGCTCGCGCGCTCAGGTGAAAGCTCGGGGGCGGGCTGGATGGCCATGCACCCCGCGGCAAAGGCCCCTGCAAGAATTCCCAGGGCACCCGTGATAACCATGGGGATCCCCTGGGGGACGACCGCACCCCGGTCGATGAAGGGAAGGATTGCGATCAGTGGGGCGACCATCGCGATAACGGTGGGCCATTTTGGCCGGAATCCAGGAGCGTCCCTGGACGCGAGCCAGAATTGGCAGAACGCAAGGAACGGGGCGCCCACGAGGCACCCCACGATGATCTCCCTTGTCGAGGAGGTGCCGGGAACCTCTACCGCGGAAGCCGCCACGAAATAAACCAGGAGACCCGTGAGCCCGAGAACGAAGGAACCAAAAACCTTAGGCAACGTGACTAGGAGCCGGTTCATGACCTGGAGTGTACTCCCCTGGTGCCCAGCATACAACGGTCAGCATGCCCAACCCCTGGGCCAACCGTACCTTCAAGAATCCCTAATGGGCACCAGTAAATCGACATAAGCCGCCCCGCATTGAGGGAATCCCCGGCGCCTTAGTTGCTTCTGGAGAGCACCGAATTCACCGCCTCGCGCAGTTGGCTCACGTCAAACGGCTTCGACAGCGAGTGATAATGAAGGCCGGAATTGGCCTCCCCTAGGGCGACGTCATCCGACGCGTGGGCGTTGGCGACGATCACCCGGCAGTCCCGGTTCGTGAGGAGCGCGCGCTCGATCAGCAGGTTCGTGGGGAATCCCGGCATGACCGCGTCGACGATCAGGAGCCCGAAGGCGCTCCCGGGCACCGAGAGCGCAGCCAAGGCGGAATCGCCGTCGGCGGCGGTGATCACGGGGAATCCCTCGTTGGAGAGGACCTTCTCGACAAGCGCAAGCAGTTGCGGCTGGTCCTCGGCGATGAGAACCCGGCAGCGTGTGCTGGAGAGTATCCCGGCCCTCGCGGGCTGTGCGGTGATGGCCTGGGCCGCCTCCATCTCCGGCAGGCGTATGGAGAACCGGGTCCCCTTCCCCGGAGCGCTCGCGACCGAGATGGATCCTCCCGCCCCGGAGACAAGTCCGTAGACCATCGACAGGCCCAGCCCCGTGCCGCTTCCGCTCGCCTTCGTTGTGAAGAAGGGCTCGAAGATGCGCTCCTGGGTCTCCCGGTCGATGCCGACCCCGGAGTCAGCGATCTCCAGGGACACGAGTCGCCGGCCGTTGCCCTCGGTCTGGGCCGCGACCTTCAGCTCCAGACGGCCCCCCTGGGGCATGGCGTCTCGCGCGTTGATCGCCAGGTTCATGATGATCTCCTGGAGCGAGCCCCTTCCAAGGGGCACGAAATGCGCCCCGTCCACCTCGGCCGTCACCTGGATGTTCGCGGGCAGCATGCGCCCGAGCGTCTTTGACTCGAGACGCACGACGTCGGCAAGGTCGGCCACCCCCCCCTTCAGGCTCGCGTCGCTCCTGCTGAACGCGAGAAGGTGGTGCGTGAGCTGCTCGGCGTTCGCGGTCGCAGCTCGGATCGCGGCGACCCCGTCGGTGACGGACGCGGCGTCGTTCGGATCCTCGGCCATAAGGCTCCCGTAGCATTTGACGACGCAGAGGGCGTTGTTCACGTCGTGGGCGACCCCGGCGGCAAGCCTTCCCAGGGCGTCGAACTTCTGCGCGTCACGCGCGGTGTTTTCGGCCTTCATCCTCGCCTCCTCGGCCCTCGCGCGGCTCTCCTGCTCCACGGCCAGGCGCTGGAACGCGCGCTCGGTCTCGCGAAGCGCCCTCTGCGTGTCGCGCAGCATGTAGTTCATGAGCAGGAGCACGAGGGCGATCATCCCCGACGAGAGGATCGTCACCCGCAGCCAGACCAGCCCCGAGGTGAAGTCCATGTACATCGCGGCCTCCCTGGGCCCATCCATGAAAAGCGGGAGATAACCGCGCGTCCAACCCCAGGCGATGGCCAGGTGGGTGCATACGAGAAGCAGAAGCAGCCCCATGGCCTTTCGCGTGCCGAAGAAGAAGGCGACGGACGACAGGAGCACGAGAAGGACAAACGGTCTGTTGGGGGTTAGCCCGAGCTCCATCGACGAGCAGGCCTCGAATAGGAAGAGGGAAACCGCATAGGTCACATAGCGGCCCAGGAATGGAAGGCCCCTAAACAGGGTCGCCACCCAATCGGCCAGCACCGTGGCGACCGCCACGTAGAAGATCGGGTTTCTTAAAATCGCGCCACGATTCAACGCGGTGATCGCGACCAATCCGACGGTGCCGGTGATGGCGAACGTCCACAGGTAAAGCTCCAGCATCTTGTAGCAGGTGTCGACCGGTCCCATGGCCCGCGGCCCGGTCCAATCCCGCCTCGGGGTGAACCACTTCGACGATGCTTTTTCGCTCGGCCGGTTCATTCGCTATGGAGCCTGAATCCGGCCCCTATGCAGGCAATTATATTGTTCCTCGCGACTGTAGCCTAAGTGCGACATAGATCTTCCGATTCGCTGCGCCCTAGGTGATCTCACGCAGGCCCCTGAGTTCTGCGCGCATGGCCCCGGAGAACCGCCGCAGCGCCAATTCCAGGGACTCGAAATCGGGCTTTCGTCCGGTCGTGCCGGCTATGGTCTCCCAGGCCGGCAGGTCGGCAAACTCGCCGTCGGCCTCGCCGAGGCGCGAACCGCTGAACCCGAGGCCGAACTCCTTGCTCAGGTAGTTGGCCACCGAGACGAGGGCGACCTCCAGGGGGAAGCTCTTCGCCGCGGCGGGTTCGTTGTGGAAGGCCACGGCCTCGACCACCTCCTCGGGGAGCTTGTTCTGGAGCGCGAAGATCCATCCGGCCTCGCGGTGGTTGATCCCCAGGTGGGACTTCTCGAGGTCCTCGAGGATCCCCTTCTCGTTCCATGCGTCCACGAGCACGCACCGGTACGCGTCGGCGGCCACGGTCGAAAGGGCGATCTTGCCCACGTCATGCAGGAGGCCCGCCAGGTAGAGCTGCGGGCCGCATTGGGTGCCAAGCTCCCGGTCGAGCTCCTCGGCGAGGGAGGCCGTCGCGAGCGCGTGGATCCAGAGGTGGCGCCAGTCGAGGCCATCCGCCAGCTGGCGGGCGTCCCTCAAGGTGAAGAATGCCTTCTGCAGGCGCCGCACCCTCAGGACGCCGAGCAGATGGACGGCGGTGTTCAGGTCCTTGACGCGCTGCTCCGAGGCGACCACGACCGAGTTCGCCATGGCGAGGAGCCTGATGCAAAGCGCCGGGTCCCTCTGGATGGACGCGACGACGTCCCCCACCGAGGCGTCGTTGCTGCCGGAGATCTTCACGAACCCCTGCACGAGCGACTGCAGCGAGGGGATCTGCTGGAGGCCCTCCAGCGAGGCGAGCGTCTGCTCCCGAGTGAGGACGGGCACGACGTCCGGCGCGG
>Ga0265336_10001060_pt1 | contig 13455 bp, 12 predicted proteins | sample 42119metaG_FD_193583 | JGI IMG/M metagenome (GOLD analysis project Ga0265336, IMG submission 193583) | Rhizosphere microbial communities from Carex aquatilis grown in University of Washington, Seatle, WA, United States - 4-21-19 metaG | ecosystem: Host-associated > Plants > Roots > Rhizosphere...
ATACCCATTGCTGTCAAGATAGCCCTGAGCGATCAAATAATTATAGATGTCCGTACTTGTATAGCTTGCGGTGATACTATTCCTTGTATAATAGTTGTCAAAGTCTGACGGAGAAACCCTGCTCTTATTATTTAACTCAATGATGGTCTGGCCGGCACTGTTGGTGATCACCACAACACCTTTGTTCTCATAGCTTAAATTATGGACCATCAAATTCAAGTCCGTGACGCTGGAGGCTTCCGAGGAGCTTACATTGAAACTTTGTTGGGAATATAATCCTTTAAACTCAAGCCCTGGTATTGGTGAAGGGATTTTGGTGGCAACGCCCTGGGCATTGGCACAAGGATCATTCATTGGAATAAGATCAATGGATGGGCCGCTGGACGTATAGCATGGAGGGTTGCCGGCAATTAACTCCACAGGTAGCTGGATCTGCGTTGTCACATGCTGATAGGTTGTTTGCGCAAAGGAAGGACAAATAAAAAACAGAAAAAATGCGCATGAAAGCCCACAGAAGCTTAATTCTGCAAGCAGGCCTTTATCATTTTTTAAATATTTATTCATATAACTGCTTTAAATTCGCCTAACAAAATTGTGTATGATGACATTAAATGCTCTTGAGAAGAGGGTAACATATTTTAAATGTAAAGGCAAATTACAGCGAGGGTTACCTATTTACCAAGATTTTAATGGCAGGAAGGGCTTTTTGGGCGGCTTCTTCACCGCGTTTGATCAATTCATTGACCTCGTACAATTCAAACCAATTGATGCCTCTTAGGTCAGGATGGATCAGCACATCTGATTGCTTGGCACTTTGTTCGGCGATCATAAATTCAGATGCCTGTAAGGTACGCACAATGATATCCGCGATATTAGGGGTAAAGATCTTGGTCAAAACCCTGCCTAATCTGAAACCGACGAATTTAAACGGATGTTTGGAAAAAGGCAGGTCAAAACATTTGATCAGGTTCTCATCTTCTTTCTTTTGAGACCAGTCAACTTCTTCCGGGGATTGCAGCACATTGACAGCGATGATCTTTTTGACACCCATGTCCGTCAACACATTCGTCGGCAACGGGTTTAAGACCCCTCCGTCGATGATCATCTGTTTTCCTTCCATGATCGGCTTGATGACGCCGGGAATGGCAATGCTTTTACGCACCGCTTCCACCAGGGAACCTTGATCGATGACGATCTCCTGACGATGGAACAAATCATAGGCCACGATCCTTAAGGGGATCTTGATATCATGAAAAGTCCTTTCACCTAATTTGGACACCAGCCAGCGTTTGATGGCCTGACCCCGTACCAAACCGGAAATAGGCATCAGTACAGTCGGGATCAACAAAAACATGAGCAAGATCCCGATCCAAAACAATTTAAAGAGCATAAAGATCAACACCAATGAAAAAAGGATGCAGATCCGCTGTACAGGAGGGTCAAAAAGTTCAAGAACGCCTGATTTTTTCTCAAATTCTCTGCCGAATTTTTCTATTTCCTGGGCATTGTACCCGACAGCCCATAAGCTTGCGATCAACGCCCCCATACTGCTGCCAACAATAATATCAATAGGAACGCCCTCACGTTCTAAAACACGGATTATTCCGATATGGGACATGCCCAATGCGGCACCACCGCCCAAGACCAATCCGATCATTACCTTGCTGATCTGACGGGAGAGCCTTCGAATGGTTTGGGCATACTCGCTTTTAGCATTGACCTCAACATAGGAAAATCCCGGGATAGTTTTTTTATACGTAAATTCCGCGGGTCCCAAATGGGGTAAGAATAAAAAAACATCATAATTAAGGATCTTTTTTATATCTTCCGGGGAGAGCTGGTTATCGGTACCAACACCGCTGATGATGACCTGAATACGCTCGGCATGGAACCTTTCTTTGAGCTGTTCGCTTAGCTTGTCGATCACTTGACGGGTGGTGTCCAGGTCACGCTCATTGTCAATGCTGACTAAATGGATCACATCTGATTGTGTGAGCGTTTTCATGACCACCTCATCCATCTCATTAGGCAGGTCAAGCACAATGTAATTGTAATCATTGACCAGGGCACTTACAAATTGGCTGACCCTGCCCATCAGCGTCGTATTTTGAGGGTCAAATTTGACGCTTAACAAGTCCACGGGCAGCACTACCTTGGTGATCGTATTGAGGATGGAATGATGGTCCTCGGCAATTTGGCCCAAGTCAACCCGTTCTTCATTCATGTCCGAGGTCAAACTCAAGAGCAAGATCTTCTGATCTGTCTGCTCTTTTAAACTCAACGCCAAATTTGTCGCGTAGGTGGACGATCCCGACCCTTGCACCGGCGCGTAAATGGCAATGATGGTGCTTTCCTGGGTCTTTTTAGTATGCGTGACATGGCTGCGGATCCTCTGGGACAGGGTCTGGCTTAGGGCCATCGCCAGCTTCGGGGTCGAACTTAACAATTGCGAGAAACCATCTTTATTGATCTTGATGACAACGGAATCATTGATCGCCTCATAAGTGCGTGAATGGTTCTCGCCGGTCAAGGTTGAAATGACACCGAATTGCATCCCGCGCAGGATAAAATCAACATCCTCTTTGTGGCCTGCATGGTCAAGGCTGTAGGAATAAACACGTCCCGAAACAAGGGCGTAAAAGGCATCTGCCGGTGCGCCCTGTTGACAGATCAGGTCACCTTTGTTAAAATCAACGATCTCCACCAACCGGCTGATACGGTTTAGTTCAAACCAATTCAATCCCTGAAAAATGGGGATCTGTTTTAATATCGGGATCTTGTTGTTAAAGAATGCTGGTAAGGCGGACATAAATTGATCTTGAGGGTCACTTTATAATTTGATTTTCCATCCATTCAAAATCTTTAGCCAGGATCTTTTTGGCTATCTTCAGGTTCTGGGCGTCATTATTGTTCGGCCCTTCTTTGAACAAAGCCTCAATGCGTTTGCGGGCATCACTGCAAAAACTGTCAGCCAGATCAACCGCATTAGCTTGACCGTCAAGAGCCAGCTTCGCGGCATAGGAACATACCGCCGAGATGGCGAATAATTCCGTGCCTATATCCACGATGCGGTTGAGGATGCTTTGCTTGCTTTCTAATTTTTGTTGATACTTGACCATCTGGTGGAACGAGCCGCGGGCAAGCTTCTTGCTGGCTTGTTGGACAAAGATCATATGCTTATTCAAAGGCTGAGGCAATCCATTGATATCATTGCCGGCAAAGGAAGGCATCCATAAAGGCGGATACCAGACCGTATAAAAAGCGGCCATTTTAAGGGCCGCTTTGATCTTAACATCGAGGGGCACCCTGCTGCTAAGTAACGGTTTGATCTTGGATAAATGCGGGTCCAGGGCTTCGCGGGCAATGAACAAATGCATGATCTCGGAAGTCCCTTCAATGATACGATTGATGCGCAGGTCACGGAAAGCGCGTTCCACCGGCCAATAATCCATCCCGCGCCCGGCCAGGGACGAAGCTGTTTCATAGCCTTGTCCGGCGCGGATCTGCAAGGTCTCATCAATGATCTTCCAGGACACTTCTGTGCAAAAATATTTGGCGATGGCAGCTTCCAGACGGATATCACGGCGCTTATCGTCAGCCATGGCTGAGGTCAGCCATGTCACAGCATCCATGGCAAAAGTATTTGATGCGATAAAACTTAATTTTAAGGCCACGGCTTCATGCTCGCCGATGGCAGAGCCCCATTGATGGCGTTTAGTGGACCATTGGCGTACCACATTCAAACACCATTTACCGATCCCGGTTGAGGCGGCCGGCAAGGTCAAGCGTCCGGTGTTCAGGGTCATCAAGGCCAATTTCAACCCCTCCCCTTCACCTAAAAGGATATTCTCACGAGGCACTTTCACATTATTAAAACGCATCAGGCCGTTTTGAATACCACGCAAACCCATAAAGGTACAGCGATGGACCTTTTCAATACCCGGGGAATTGCCTTCGACGATAAAAGCAGTGATCTGCTTGATCTCTTTTCCGTGAACAATTTTAGGCGGGGTCACAGCCATGACCACCATCAAATCCGCGATAAGCCCGTTGGTACACCAAAGTTTTTGGCCATTGATCAAGAATGCTTTTCCATCATCGACAGGGGTGGCCGTGGTGGTCATGTTGCGCGGATCTGAACCTGCTTCGGGTTCGGTCAACGCAAAAGCAGAGATCGCCCCTTGGGCGAATCGGGGCAGATATTTTTTCTTTTGTTCAGGAGTGCCAAATAATTTCAATGGCTGCGGCACCCCGATACTTTGGTGCGCAGAAAGCAAAACCGCCGTTGAACCGCAATAACTGGACACCAAATGCATGATGCGGTTGTAGCTGTATTGGTTGAATCCCATGCCGTCGTATTCAATAGGGATCTTCAAAGCAAAGGCCCTGAGGTCAGCCAATCCTTTATACACATTCGGCGGGATCACGCCCGTCAAATCAACGGCATCAGGATTAAGGTTCTCCCTTAAAAATTTCTCGATCTTGACCATGTACTCATTGCACGCTTCTTTTTGTTCGGGGTCTTCTTTTGGGAAAGGATGTATCAAGCCCAGGTCAAGGGAACCATGGAATAGTTTGAGGGCAAAGCTGGGGAATTTCCATTCCATCTCACGGGCAGCTTCGGCAAATTCGAGGCTTTTAAGCTTTTCTTGACTGATATTCTTATCGAACATGCTCATTAGCGCCTCCTTGGGAATTTATGATTTTCAGTATAGACGGCGTCGATGCAAAATGCAATCAATCAATATTGTTTTTTAAAGCCAAAGGCCCTATTTCTTTGACTTTGCGGTACGCTTTAAAGCTTTTCTCATGCGGTCAAGAGCTTGTTCTTTACTTCTGCCTTCGGTCAGATGTCCGCTGCATACAGCAGCAAAACCACTGCGATTCTTGATCTTGAAAACGATGATCTTATTTTTTGCCATGTGATCTCCTCTCCTTATGCTTGTTATTTTCCCGTCACACTTTTTAAAGCTTCGATAAAATCCGGATACACCGTGACACCCAGGTTCTGGGCTGTATGAACGTCGGCCCAGGCCTTATCATACTGTTTTAACTGATAGTACCCAACTGCCCGGTTATAATACGCCCGGGTCAATTTTGGATTTAATTTCAACACCATGTTCAAATCATCGATCGCTTCATGGGGCTTGTTCATCCGAAGATAGGTAAGGGCACGGCTCATATAGCCCTTGGCCACCTTGCGGTCAATGGCAATATCCTGGCTAAAATCATCAATAGCCTGACCTAGCACGCCTTGTTCATAGTAGATGGTCCCCCGCAAATAATACGCGACAGGGTCCTTAGGGTCTATTTCAATGGCTTGGGTGGTATCAGCGATAGCATCGGTTAAATTACCCTGTTGGGCAAAGACGAGGGCGCGGTTGGTATAACTGGTGGCATTTGTATGGTCAACTTTGATGGCCTGATTAAAATCTGTGACAGCTTCCTTGATCTTGCCTTGTTTGAGCAAGGCCAGGCCCTGGTCGTTAAGATCCTTGGTTGTCTGGGCAAAAAGAGATGGACTTATTAATAATAAAATGCAGCCCAGTAGAAAAATCCTCATCAAGATCACTCCTTGTTTGTAATATATTTTTGGGCCAATTGAGGCACATCTTCCAGCCTCACATCGCTGTGCCAGATGTTCTCGGGATAGACCATAATATTAACACCTTTGGCACATTGGCCTAAACATTTGGCTTGGGCCACGCGTATCTGCGGATGCAGTTTATGCTCCTTGGCGATTGCGCGCAATTGGCGAAAGACAGCCTCGCCCTGATGGTCAGCGCAAGATGCTTTTTGGCCATCGGCATTATTGGTGCACACAAAGATCTGACGCTGATAAGGTATTTTATTTGTTTCCATCAATAATTCTCCTGAAGATAAACAAGGTTAAACTAGGCGGCAGGATTTTTTGGGCTGTCACGCGCAGCCATGACATAAAGTCAGACACATACCGTAATCGCGGATGAGGATTTTCGACGATCTTTGCAATAAGCCGAGCCACCTCATCTGGATCACGGTTAAGTTTCCTGGTGGCATTTTGTGAAATGGTCTTTAATTTTTGATTGAAGTGAAAATACGGGCTTTGGGGATTTTCAAAATTCTTGGCATAATGCGCATTTTGAGTAAAAATTTTTGTCGGATAGGAGCCCGGTTCTATTAAAACAACCTGAATGCCGAATAGGCCCAGCTCATAATAAAGGCTTTCACTAAAAGCTTCCAGCGCCCACTTGCTGGCATTGTATGCGCCCAAGCAGGGGCTGCTGACCAAACCGGCAACACTGGAAATATTAATGATCTTCCCCTTGCCCTTCTTTCGCATCAAAGGAATGACCTCACGGCAGGCATGCTGGACACCGAAAAAATTGACATCCATCTGGGCACGAATTTCTTCATCCGTTAAATCTTCAAAGAACCCGGCAATACCATAGCCCGCGTTATTGATGAGCACATCGATATGTCCGTGGATTTTTTGAATTTCGTCGATGACATCCTTGATAGTGGAAGGTTTGGTGACATCAAGGGTACGGATATTGGCCTGGGCGTTCTTCTGGGCTAATGCTGTTTCTAAGGGTTCTTTTTTGGACACATCCCTCATGGTCGCCCAAACAAAATGTCCTTGGGAAGCGAGCCTTACCGCAGCCAACAAACCAAACCCGCTGGAGCAGCCGGTTATAAGAATGACTTTTTGACTATCCATAATTAAAGATTGGTGGCTTTTTGGATCAACAAACAGTCAATGAGTGTCAAAGCTATCATGGCTTCAGCCACCGGGACGACCCTTGGCGCTAAGCAGGGGTCATGGCGGCCTTTGACCTGGACATCTACTTCCTGGTGCTTTTCATTAATTGTCTTTTGCAGCTGAGAAATAGAAGATGGCGGCTTTAAGGCGAGGCGTATATTAATGTCTTCACCGGTAGAAATACCGCCCATGATGCCGCCGGAATGATTGGTGGCCGTGCCCACCTTATTATTCTTGAGGACAAAACGGTCATTGTTCACTGATCCGGTCAATTGGCTGGCGCCAAATCCGTCGCCGAATTCGATGCCCTTGACCGTCGCAATGGACATCAAGGCTTGAGCCAAACGCGCATTGAGCTTGTCAAAACAGGGATCGCCTAAACCTGGCGGACAGTTCTTCACGACGCATTGAAGGATACTGCCTAAGGAGTCACCGTTTTTGCGCGCTTCTTCGATCTTGGCGATCATCACTTCAGCTTGTTTAGGGTCAGCGGTACGTACGGCATTTTGTTCAATGGATTTATAATTAATATCCTTGGCATAAATGTCCCCAACCGCCATGGTATAAACAATGATCTCAACCTTGTGTTTCGCCAGTAATTTCTTGGCTACAGCACCTGCAGCCACACGACAGGCAGTCTCACGTCCGGAAGAACGCCCGCCTCCCCTATAGTCACGGATGCCATACTTGGCCATATAACTAAAATCAGCATGCCCCGGACGGAACACGTCTTTGATGTTCTCATAATCCTTGGAACGCGCGTCCGTATTGCGGATAAGAATGGCCAACGGCGCACCGGTAGTCTGACCTTCAAAAATGCCGGAAAGGATCTCGGCGCGGTCAGGCTCATTGCGCTGGGTGGTGATCTTGCTTTGCCCGGGCCTTCGGCGGTCGAGATCGATTTGAATATCTTTTTCAGATAACTGCAGCTTAGGCGGGACGCCATCGATCACCACACCCATGGCGGCCCCGTGGCTTTCGCCAAAGGTGGTGATCCGAAAAAGTTGTCCGAACGAATTTCCAGCCATATTATTTATCCGTTACAGCGCCCTCGGAGGCACTTGTTACCAGTTTAGCATATTTTGCCAAAACGCCGCGGGTATATCTGGATTTTGGTTGCTTCCATGCCTTTTGGCGTTTTTTGATCTCTGCCGCCGGTAGATCTAACGTGATCTTTCGTTTAATAGCATCAATGGTGATCTTGTCCCCATTTTTAACAATACCTAAAAGTCCGCCGCTAAAAGCTTCGGGAGTGATATGCCCTACGACAAATCCATGGCTGCCGCCGGAAAAGCGTCCATCCGTGATCAAAGCCACATCCTTGCCTAGTCCCCGCCCTGAAATGGCTGATGTGGGTGAAAGCATTTCACGCATCCCAGGTCCGCCGCGCGGGCCTTAATAACGGATCACGATCACGTCACCTTTGATGATCTTGCCGTTCAATATGGCTTTCAACGCAGTTTCTTCAGATTCAAAAACCTTGGCCTTACCAGTAAACAAGGTACCTTCTTTACCAGTGATCTTGGCAACAGCCCCTTCCGAGGCCAGATTACCGTAGAGCATGACCAAATGACCTTCTTTTTTGATCGGATTATCAAACGGACGGATGATCTGCTGGCCATCCTGATAAGGCTTAACATCTTTTAAATTGTCACGCACCGTCTTACCGGTCACCGTCAGGCAGTCGCCATGCAACAATCCTTTGTCCAAAAGCATTTTCATTAAGGGCAGTAAACCGCCAATAGCGGCTAATTCTGCCGCGACAAAACGGCCGCTGGGCTTTAGGTCTGCCAGAACAGGTGTTTTCTTGCCGATGCGGGTAAAATCTTCCAGGGTCAATTTGACCCCGGCGGCATAGGCAATACCGATCAAATGCAATACTGCATTGGTGGAACCGCCCAACGCTGTTACCACGGTAATGGCATTCTCAAAAGCTTTTTTAGTCATGATATCGCGTGGTTTAATATTCTGATTCAATAAATTTAAGACTGCCCCGCCGGCATTATAACAATCCAGTTGTTTTTCCCGGGAAACCGCAGTCTGCATGGAACTATTAGGAAGGCTCATGCCCATGGCTTCAATGGCACTGGCCATGGTATTGGCCGTATACATCCCTCCGCAGGAACCCGGTCCGGGAATAGCACAAGATTCAATATCTTTAAGTTCTTGATCCGTGATCTTTTTGGCCGCGTGTTTACCTACGGCTTCAAAAACCGAAACGACGTCCAGGTTCTGGCCATTCAAACAGCCGGGCAGGATCGTTCCGCCATAGACAAACACCGACGGACGGTTTAAGCGGGCCATGGCGATGAGACAGCCGGGCATATTCTTGTCGCAGCCGCCCAATGCCACCAAACCGTCAAAGCCTTCACAGCCGGCAACGGTCTCCACGGAATCGGCGATCACTTCACGGGACACCAGGGAATACTTCATCCCTTCCGTGCCCATAGAAATACCATCGGCAACAGTGATCGTCCCAAAAATGATCCCCTTGCCTCCGGCGGCGTCAGTGCCTTCCACCGCTTTTAACGCAAGCTTATCAATATGCATATTGCAGGGGGTCAACATGCTCCAGGTGGAAACCACACCGATCTGGGGCTTTTTAAAATCCTCATCTTTAAATCCGGTGGCCCGAAGCATAGACCGGTTTGGCGCCCTATCATTGCCGTCGACAACAATAGAAGAAAATTTCCTTATATCCGACATATCTAACCCCTTAAAAGCCATGAATGCTGGTTGTTGATACGATCTTCATACGCGGTGATCTTGTCTTGAAATTGCATGGTCCATCCGATGCTGTCCAGCCCCTTAAGCAGGCATTCCTTGTTAAAAGCATCGATCTTAAATGAGTAGGTCTTTTTTCCCGCGGTGACTGTTTGCAGAGGAAGGTCAGCGCTGATCACGGCCCCTTTATTTTTCCCGACGAAAGCAAATATCTCGTCGATTTCTTTGGATTTTAAGGGTACGAGCAAGATCCCGTTCTTGACACAATTATTATAAAAAATATCTGCGAATGACGGTGCAATGATCAATTTAAACCCAAAATCCCCTAAAGCCCAGGGCGCGTGCTCGCGGCTGGAACCGCAGCCAAAATTGTCCCGCGCCAATAACACCGTGGCCTTGCGATAGGGTTCCTGATTTAATATAAAATCCGGGTTCTCTTTTGTCCCCTCGTAATCGGTATAACGCCATTCATGGAAAAGATGTTTGCCAAAACCGGTCTTTTCGATCTTCCTTAAGAATTGCTTGGGAATAATGGCATCTGTGTCAACATTGACACGGTCTAATGGTGCTGCGAGGCCTGTATGTATTTTAAATGGTTGTAATGGCATATTCCTCTCTCAACTATTAAATGTCCTGATATCCGTGATCTTGCCCGTTAGCGCAGCGACGGCAGCCATTTCAGGGCTCATCAAATGTGTACGGCCGCCAGGCCCCTGCCTGCCTTCAAAATTACGATTACTGCTGGAAGCACAGCGCTCGCCTTTTTTTAATTGATCATCGTTCATACCCAAACACATGGAACAACCGGCAAAACGCCATTCCAAACCCGCATTGATAAAGATCTGGTCTAAGCCTTCTTTTTGGGCTTGAAGACGTACCCGGCCGGAACCAGGCACTACGATAGCGGTGACACCTGGTGCTACTCTCCTGCCCTGGACGATCTGGGCCGCGGCACGCAGGTCTTCTATACGGCCATTAGTGCAGGAGCCGATAAAAACCTTATCTATCTTGATATCTGATATTTTTGTCCCAGGCTTCAGGTCCATATACGCCAGGGCATTCCTTGCCGACGTACGGTCAACAGCATCCTTCATGGACTCGGGGTCCGGAACAACATCATCAACACTGCTTACCTGCCCCGGAGATGTTCCCCAGGTCACCATCGGCTTGATATCTTCAGCCTTGATGTTCAGGACCTTGTCGAATTTTGCGCCCTTATCGCTGGGCAGGGTCTTCCAATAGGCAATAGCCTTCTCCCAGGATTGTCCCTTGGGGGCAAAATCACGTCCCATCAAATAATTAAAAGTGGTATCATCAGGGGCGATCATCCCCGCCCGCGCTCCGGCTTCAATGGACATATTACAAATGGTCATCCGGGCTTCCATGGACAGGTCCCTTATCGCGGAGCCCGCGTATTCGATGACATAACCTGTGCCTCCGGCAGTGCCGATCCGTCCGATGATATACAAAATAATATCTTTAGAAACAACTCCCTTGCCTAATTTCCCATCGATCTTGATCAGCATGGTTTTAGGCTGGGATTGCTGTAAGGTTTGTGTGGCCAGTACGTGTTCTACCTCAGAGGTGCCGATGCCAAAAGCCAAGGAACCGAAAGCGCCGTGAGTGGCTGTATGTGAATCCCCGCAGACAATGGTCAAACCCGGCAGGGTCAAACCCTGTTCAGGGCCTATAACATGGACGATCCCTTGGTCCTTATCCTCAAAATCATACAATCGGATACCGAATTCCCGGCAATTTTGCGATAACGTGTCCATCTGTGTACGGGAAGTAGCCTCAACCTTGGTAATGTCCTTGGTGCGTGTTGACACATTATGGTCCATGGTAGCCACTGTTTTTTGGGGGCAGCGCACCTTCCTATTGTTTTCCCTTAATGCGGCAAAAGCCTGCGGACTTGTCACTTCATGCACCAAATGCAAGTCTATATATATTAGGGAAGTGTCCCCTTGGGAGTCCCTGACCAAATGATCCTGCCAAATCTTTTCAAACATTGTTTTGCTCATAAATTCCCTCTCATGTTGAATTTTTAATTATATAGAAAGGAACAGCGGATGTCAACGAATGGGGTAATAAAGGCTATGGAGGGAGTTTACTTTAAGATCTTGATGGATTTGCCAATGTTAATGCCTTCAGGGGTCCTCAAGTAGATGACATTCACATGCATCCTGGCGGTTATGGTCTCGGGCATAATGGCTTTCGCATCTGCATCCCAAAGAGTGGTCGTTGGCGTCACAAAGATATGGGTGGTCTTTTTGGCGGAATCGACCACCACTATCTCAGACCTTGTGCCTTTGTTGGGATCGGCCCAGGAAACCGATTTGACCACCCCTCCCATGATCGTATGCGTAATGCTGGAAACAGTGTCAGCCATGGCCAAGTCATCGGCCCATGCCAGCTGGCAGCTGCCGAATAAAATGCATAATGTTATCGTCAAACTTCTCATTCTTTCCTTAAGTTAATTATCAAAATGAAAGGGGAACACAATTGCGTGCTCGTTTATTTTAAATGCCTGCATATTAAATGGTCATTAAAATACAATTAAAATTCTATAACAATCTTCGTTTTATTTTAACCTGATGGGAAGGGACACGGTAAAAACAGTCCCCTGAGGAGAATTGGCTTTGACGTAGATCTTCCCTCCATGCGCCATGGCAATGGATTGAGCGATACTTAAACCTAAACCAAAACCAATCGTACTGCGGGATTTATCAATCCTGTAAAAGCGGTCAAAGATAAAAGGCATTTCATCCTCAGGGATGCCGATACCTGTATCTGTAATATCGATATCCGCATGTTCCTTTTGCTGGCGAAGGTCAATAGCAATCTTCCCGCCGGAAGGTGTGTATTTAATGGCATTGTCGAGGATATTTAAAATCAGCCTTTTAAGCTGGTTTTTATCCGCAAGAACATCCACCGTATGGGCTGTGTTCAGTTGGAGCGTGATATCTTTTTGCAGGGCCAACACCTGGATCGCCTCAACAGCATCCTTGATCAATAAATTCAGATCTATATGTTGCGCGTGAAGTGTCGTTGTTTTCGCATCAAAACGGGCCAAGGTCAAAAGATTTTCCACAATGCCTGCGATGCGGTTGACCTCTTCAAGGCTGCTATGCAAGGCGGATTCATATTCCTCGGGCGAACGCAATTTCTTAAGAGTGACTTCCAGCTCCCCTTTTAAAACCGATAACGGGGTTTTCAGTTCATGGGAAATATCCTCCATAAACTGCCTTTGGGAAGTGAAGGCCTCATCAAGACGGGCGATCATTTGATTGAATGTCTTGGCCAATGATTCTATTTCATCCTTGGTACCCGGGATCTTAAGACGCAGTTTTAAGTTTTCCGCTGTGATCTGATGGATGGTCTCGATCATTTGATCGACAGGCCTGAGTGTCAATTGAACAAGAAAGATCCCGCTGAATCCCGTCAGGATCACCGTTAAAGGCAATAAAAACAGCAATGAGAAGCTCAAATTCCTTAACACATCGTTAAGCTGAGACAAAGGACTGGCCACTTGTACCACATAAGAGAGCCTTTTATTCTCAAGGACCGGGGTCGTGATGATCCTAAAGGATGATGGTTTATCATTCACCAGGAGATTGGAATTCTCAAAATGGTCAGACCCTTTTTTGACCTCATAAAAAATGCGCGGATTAAGATGTTCCGTGGGGATAGACCTGGTGGAAGCGATCGGGTTGCCATGGGCATCAAAGATCCTGACGATGATATTGATCAGGTCAGGGTCATTGATCTTTTCCCCCACCCATCGCTTAGCGATCCTGATGAAATTGATATTGTCTTCTTTGGTAAAATGGACCTTTTTATTGCCTTCGGCGATATCCATGCTTTCAGCTTCCCAGTAGGTATCGATGGATTGCTCGATACCCTTGGCGCGGGAGCGCAAAATATCGTCGGTATCATCAGAGATCTTCAGGTAAATATTATGGTAAAGCACCATCCCAAAGATCAGCAGG
>Ga0265336_10001061_pt1 | contig 13450 bp, 9 predicted proteins | sample 42119metaG_FD_193583 | JGI IMG/M metagenome (GOLD analysis project Ga0265336, IMG submission 193583) | Rhizosphere microbial communities from Carex aquatilis grown in University of Washington, Seatle, WA, United States - 4-21-19 metaG | ecosystem: Host-associated > Plants > Roots > Rhizosphere >...
GCTCGCATTTTGAGCGCGGCTCTCGCTCCGCAAGCCAGACAAGCACCCAGGCCTCTCGCGCCTCGCAAGGCATTGCGCCCAAAATTGACCTTTCGCATATCTCCAAACCCGGCGACGTGCTGAAGGCTATTCTTGCCAAAAAGCAGGAAGAGGAAGCCGAGGCAAAACAAAGCCGTTTGCCGCGTAAGACCTCGACGCCAGCGGTCGCTCAGGCACCAGCAGCGCGTCCAGCGCCGCCCGTCGTGGTAGCAGTTGCGCCTCCGCCCGTTGCCGCGCCTGCCCGTCCGGAACCGCGCAAGATCGTTCCCCAGCCCCGCTCTGCGCCGCCCATCGTCGTTCCGCCCCCTGCTCCGCCCGCTATCGCCTCGCATCCTCCCGTAGGCCCGGTAGTCGCCAAGGCTCCGGCTGGCGCGCATCGTCCGGCAGTTGTTGTGGTCGCTCCGCCCGCAGCGGCAGTGGTGGTCAAGCCGCCAGCGGCCGTCGTTGCTCACCCGCCAGTTGCCGAGCAGCCTGTCGCCGTTAAGCCGTCAGTCGCTAAAACTGAAGCGGTTGCCCCAGCCGCGGTTGATGCTGTGCCTATTGTTGCGGCCCCGGTCACCGAAGCTCCTGCCGCGATTGCTGCTCCGCCGCTTGAATCAGCCGTCAGCGTGCCGGACCAAGAGATTTCCGGCTCTGCTGTGGTCGCCGAGCCAGACACTGCCTCAACGCCTCAGCCCGCACACCGCACCAAGGGGCACACGCATACACCATCACCCACTCCGGCCTTACCCGCGCGGCGCATGGTCATGCCCCAGACCGGGCCTCGTCCGGTCTACACTGCGCCTCCTGTCGTTACCCCTCCGCCTATGGCGAACACTGGAACCGCCGCTGGCATTCAGCGCGGCAGACCCATCTTTGACCGCAACCGGCCTTCCAGCGGCCCAGGCAGTTATCCGCAGCGCACCTCTGGCGGTCCTGCCGGAGCGCCCGGTCAGTTCCCCGGCGGCCCGCGTCCCAAGCATCCAACCCGCACTACTCCCGGCGGCTATACTCCCGGCGGTTACGCCGGAGGTGCGTCTGGAGCACCCGGCTCTCGCCCCCCCTTTGGCGCGCGTCCCGGCTTCGGACCACCCCGCCCCGGCGGGCCACCGCGTCCCGGTGGCGCAGCGCCCACAGGCGAAGCTCCGCGTCCGCAACGTGCACCATCGCGTGGCCGCGGCGGTCGTCCGCAGTATCCCAAAACCAAAGAAGGCCCAATGAAGGGCTTTGTGCCGCCGCCACGTTATGGCGGGGTGCAATATGGCGGCGAGCCGCTGCCCATCACCCGCGAAATTACCGTCACTGAAGGCATCAGCGTCAAGGACCTGGCCGAGAAGCTCGAAGTACGCGCCAAGGATCTGATCGCGACGCTCTTGATGAGCGGCATCTTCGTTACCGTCAACCAATCTCTCGACGCCGAGATGGTTAAGGATGTCGCCGCCAAATTCGGCGCAGCCGCCACCGTCATCAGCTACGAAGAAGAGATCGCCAACCAGGCCATCGAAGAAGTTCTCGAAGCCGAAAACACTGGCGAGCTCGAGGTTCCCCGCTCGCCCGTCGTCACCGTCATGGGCCACGTCGATCACGGCAAGACCTCGCTGCTCGACGCCATACGCGAAACCGACGTTGCGGCAGGCGAAGCTGGCGGCATCACCCAGCACATCGGCGCTTACAAGGTGAAGTTCTCCAAAGAAGGCTCTCCGGCCTCCGGTCGCGAGATCGTTTTCCTCGATACCCCGGGCCACGAAGCCTTCACCCGCATGAGAGCCCGCGGCGCCAAAGTGACGGATATTGTCGTCATCGTAGTCGCGGCAGACGACGGCGTCATGCCTCAAACCCTCGAGGCCATCGACCACGCCAAGGCTGCCGGTGTACCCATCATCGTGGCCGTCAACAAAATCGACAAGCCCAACGCCAACCCAGACCGCGTCAAAAAGCAGCTCGCCGATCGCGGCCTCGTTCCTGAAGAGTGGTCCACCGCAGGCGAAGGCACCGTCTTTGTCGAAGTCTCTGCCAAAAAGCGCATCCATCTCGATCTGCTTCTCGAGATGATCTGCCTGGTCAGCGATATCAAGGCTCCCAAGGCCACCCCCGGACGCAAAGCCGTCGGTTCGGTTCTTGAAGCCAAGCTCGATCGCGGTCGCGGCGCAGTGGCCACCGTCCTCGTACAAGACGGAACCCTCCGCCTCAACGATAGCTACATCGTCGGCAACACCTTCGGCAAGGTCCGCGCTATGTTCGACGATCGCGGCCGCGCCATCGAAGAAGCTGGTCCATCAACCCCGGTCGAAGTCCTCGGCCTCGAAGCCATGCCCGACTCCGGCGACACATTCCTGGTCGTAGCCGATCGCGACAAGGCCAAGGGCATCGCCCAATATCGCAAGATGAAGGAACGCGACGCCCAGTTGGCTAAGAGTTCCCGCGTCTCGCTCGAAGGCCTCGCCGAACAGATTCGTCTGGCTGGCGTAAAAGACCTGCCGCTCATCATCAAGGGTGACGTCACTGGCTCGGTCGAAGTGCTGGCCGATTCACTGGTCCTCATGTCCACCGAGAAGGTGCGCGTCAAGGTCATCCACTCGGGCGTCGGCTCCATAACGGAGAGCGACGTTCTCCTGGCCACGGCTTCCAACGCCATCATCATCGGCTTCAACGTCCGCCCGGAGCGCAAAGCCGCCGAGCTAGCGCAGCAAGAGAATGTGCAGATTCGCCTCCACTCAATCATCTACGAGTTGCAGGATGAAATGCGCCTCGCCATGCTCGGTCTGCTTGACCCCACCTTCAAGGAGAACTACCTGGGCCGCGCCGAAGTCATCAACGTCTTCCGCATTCCCAAGATCGGCACCATCGCCGGATGCCGTGTACTAGACGGCTCCATCCGCCGCGATGCGGAGATCAAGGTGATGCGTGGCGGCGAGCAAGTCTTCAAGGGCAAGGTCAACTCCCTCAAGCGCTTCAAAGACGACGCCCGCGAAGTCACCAACGGCATGGAATGCGGCATCGGCCTCAGCGGCTTCAACGACATCAAGGAAGGCGATTTGATCGAAGCCTTCTCCACTGAGAAGCTTGCCGCCGACCTCGGCGCGCTGGCCTCCACCGTCAAGGCTGCCGAAGCCGCCAAGGCATAACGCAACCAAACCGACGAAAACCGGCCTGCTTCTCACGACGAGAAGCAGGCCGGTTTCGTTGCGCGGAAGATTATTGAATCGCAGGTTGCCCCACCCTTGCCGCGAATTTGTTCTTACGGCTACGGTGGGGCACCGGTTTAATAACTTGCGGACTACTCACTGCGGCCAAGGACGGGCTCTTGGCTTGATCGGTCAGTTTTACGGACTGAGGTGTGATTGTTGACTTCAGTTCTACACTTGGACTTGCTTCAGGAGTGTTTGCAGAAATCCTATAGCCATCCGTCGGGCATCTAGGCTCACTTTGATTTGTACGATGCTCTGGTAGTGCATCTACGATACCCGCAATGCACCTCCGGCTCACTGCGTAAACGCGCGGTCTGCAATAGACGTTGTCTACATTGGCCCAACTCCAGCAGTGCGGACCGCCGAGATTGTCCTTTAGATCATTACCGGTTTGGTCATGTGTATCATGGTCGTTGGCAAGGTACACATAGTCCGGATCTTCTTCAATCGCAACATAGGCCTCATTCAAGGCAAGATTAGGTAGCAAAATGTTCGGACACTGCTGAAAGGGCGTCTCCTTCATGGGAATCACACACACCATATTTGCTGTCTCATAGTTTCCACCCGACTTCTGAACTGGAATATGGGGATAGATAACGTATCCAAAGCTAAGCACACTTGTAAGATAAAGGACTGTAGCCATGACAGCGCGTCTGATATAACGTTTCCATTTTTCCTTTTGAATTTCCCTCCGAGCCTCTCCCTCCGACATCCACTTTTCCATGGCAACTTGCTCAGAGAATCCCAGTCGATGCGAACGTCTACTGAACAATACAGCCATAAGAAAAACATTTGAAAATACCAGGAGGGTAAGAACAAGTGGCGCACCAACAAGCAGAACGTTGATAAAAAAGGGAGGATGCGAAAAAAAATAACGCGTCAAACAAGCAACAACTACAACCAGAGCAAGGCCGAGGTAAAAAGCCCTCCTGATTCTGAACCATAACGGATGATTTGATCTGCAAGGCATAAAGTAGCCACACCATGCCCCTCTCAGAGCTCGACATGTCCACATAGATTTCAGAATTTCTTCCCTTACATCATCTTGTGCCATCATAATCGTTGGATTAAATCGATGGTCCGAGTCAATAGTCGTTAGCCTCTTCGTGCTTGCGCAAATTGATATAAGAGAGAGAACCTCAATTTCCAGAACAAGAACAGCGCAGAACCATGCGCAAATCCTGATCCATAAGCTATCATTTGTGTAAATATTAGCAACAACTCGAAGAAATAGGCTAAACGCCGCAAAAACCTGGGCAAACAAAAGCAGCCAGCGAATATCTTCAACATACCTGTGTCCACGTACCAGCCCCCATGAAAAAGGTTCTTGAAGCTCCCGGCAAAAGGTAAACTGATAAATCGCTACACCTGATAGATAAAGAATCTGAAATGGTAAAATCCCACCTAGTTTTTCTGGATTTACGAATATAACCTCCATCGTGAGCACTATGGCAATCAGGCCCACTACAAAATCTCCCCGAAGCTCGTGAAACTTGCGTCGGTTTAAGCTAGGAAGATTACTAGTTCGACAATTTAGCGCATTAAGAGCTCGTTCTTTCTCTTCTATATAATCTGCCTCCGCCAACATATTAGTTTCCCTGTTGAGCATATGACATAACTCCAGGACACGGAAAATAGCCGAAAATACCGCGAACATAAGCACCAAAAACATCAGATACTGAAACCCAACATAGATATACTTTGCTCGGAATAACTCACTAGCGTTCAAGTGAAGTCCATACGTTCCAAGATTGGAAGTGAAAATCAGGTATCCGCTCACGTAGGCTAGTGGCAATGAGACTGCTAAAATCTTTCCCGCACGCTCGGTCTTGTCGAGATTAGAAATCTCCTGAGCAACATTCAGCTTATTTTTCTCGGCCATCTTCTTTCCTCAATCAAACAAATTTTTGCGCTTGTTTACCATACTTTGAATATTTGCGAACTAGCATACACTTAACGCACCACCTGCGAAAGGTAATAACGCATAAAATCTCGAATCGCATCCGTTTGCCAACGCCCGCTATTCTCGTTCGCCCTTCTGAAAACCAGCCCATTACCATCGGCTCCAACCTTAGAAAAGAATTCCATTCGCCCAATCCGTTTGCCGAAGCAGAGACCTAACCTCCGATGGTCTGCATAGATTCGCCGCGTGCTAATGCAAAATCCACTTACGTTGATTCATTTAAAAGGAGCGCCGCTGCTGCGGGTTGCAGGCTCTGCGGCACAACTCCTTCAAAATCAAGACAATTTTCATAGCATTCCGCGTATGAATATCCAATTAATCCGTAAGCTATTGAAATTCTTAGCGTAAAAATAAATGATTGACAATTATCTTGTTTCGACGTGATAATAGCGTCAGTTACTATCAACCCCAAGGAGGTAAGCCATGCGACATACACTGGTAGCAAGCCTACTGTTACTCCCCTCGCTAGTCCCGGCAGCGGCACTCGCAAGCCAGCCAGCTGACGATCCCTCCACCGCAACCCCGGCTCTCCGAGTCAGTACAGGAGTTATCGGTCCCTTTATCCTTGATGTCCCGAACGTGCATCTCCCCCCCAACACCTTTGACCGGGTCATTCCGAACGATGCGACAGTTGTCCTCACTCTGAACGTCGACGAAAAGGGCAAAGCGCAGGATGTTCAGGTCGTCAAGTCAGCCAACAAGATGCTGGATGAGCGCGTAATCGAAGCGGTCCGCCAGACCCACTTCAAACCCGCCAAGCTGGACAATGAGCCCGTACCGGTGGAACTAACCCTGACTGTTGATGTCAAACGCTGACTTTTGGCGTGCGATCCCAACTCTGAGGATTTAGAAGTCAGGTATCCCAGGTCCAGATCTTTGGACCTGGGATACCTCCCCCACCAAGTACTGCAAAACAGGCAAGATAATCCATCATCCCTCAAACTGGCTCGCAAGCTCCCCAACCCTCGTTTTACCCCAAATTTTCAATCCATTGCAGCCACATCGCGCTGCGTTATTCGTCGTCTGTGCGTCTTGTTGATTTCCTTCCGCGTCATAACGTCATAAGATTAAGCGCGAGCATCTGTGCGTCTTTTGGAAGAGCTAAAAAATCTTCTGCGGGCGCTGCATGGGTTGGAAGTAAACCGGACAGGAGAAAGATGACTGTACAGAACAGCAATCGCAGGGAATTTTTGAAGGTGGGCAGCGCGGCTGTGGCCGCAACCGCTGTCTCGTGGAATGCTTCCAGCTATGCCGCAATTCTGGGTTCAAACGACCGCGTCAAGGTGGGCGTTGTCGGCTGCGGAGATCGCATGAAGAGCTCGTTGATTCCCGCTTTTCAACAGCACGCCAAAGAGCTGAACTTCGAGTTCGTTGCCGTTTCCGATATTTGGAACCGCCGCCGCGATGAAGGCGCAGAGTATATCCACAAGATCAGCGGCAATTCCATCACGGCAGTGCGCAACAACGAGGAACTCTATGCCCGCAAAGATGTCGATGCCGTGCTGATTGCCACAGCCGACTTCCAGCACGCGCTTCACGGCGTGGAGGCGGTGAATGCTGGCCGCGACGCCTATGTTGAGAAGCCGACCGCGGACACCATGGCCGATGCGCGCTTGTTTTTGGTCGCCGTAAAAAAAACCGGGAAAATTGTACAGGTGGGAACCCAGCGCCGCTCCACGCCCAGCTACCAGAAGGCCGCCGAATACATCAAGTCCGGCAAATTCGGCGACATCGTAATGGTTGAGATGACGTGGAACGTGAATCAGCCGGGCCGCTGGCGTCGTCCCGACGTGGTGCCGCTTTTGAAAGAACAATACACCGACTGGAAGCGCTTCCTGCTCAACCGTCCCTATGAGCCATTTGACGCGCGCAAATATCTTGAGTTCCGCCTCTTCTGGCCATACTCGTCGGGCATTCCGGATCAATGGTTGGTCCACCAGATCGATACAGTGCACTGGTTCACCGGGCTGCCACATCCGCGCAGCGTGGTCGCCAACGGCGGCATCTATCTGTGGAAAGATGGTCGCCAGAACTGGGACACCATGACAGCCGTCTTTGATTACGGCCCGCTCGACGACCCCACCAAAGGTTTCCAGGTGCAGTACTCTTCGCGCTTTACTAACTCAGCCGGTAGCGTCAAGGAGCTTTACTACTCCAACGGTGGCATGATCGACATGGACAAACAGACGGTCACACCCACCGGTGGCCTGCATGCCAAGGAAGCCGCTGCCATGGGCCTTAAAGAAAACCTGCTGCCCAGCTTTTCGCTGATCGAGAAGACAGAGTCAGTCTCCACCGCAGCCGACACTAAAGGCGATCCGCAGACCTCAGCCAACATGCGCAACTGGATGGAGTGCGTCCGCTCGCGCAAAACGCCCAACGCCCCTATCGAGGCCGGTTATGGCCACTCGGTTGCTCTCTGTATGAATATTGCCGCGATCCAGACCGGAGAGAAGGTCACTTTTGACGACAAGACTCAGCAGGTCATGGCGGGAGGCAAAGTCTATGCGTAAGTCAGTCGCGCTTGCCGTTCTGGCTTCAGCCTTCGGCGTGGGCGCTTGTGCATTCGCTAAAGCGCCCGCCAAAGGAGTAACGGTCGTCGCAGATGAAGCCAACCGAAGGGTTGACATCACTATCGACGGCCAGCCTTTCACCTCTTACATCTGGCCCACATCGTTAAAAAAGCCAGTTCTTTATCCGCTGATTACTGATGAGGGAATCACTGTTACTCGCGGCTTCCCGCTCAATCTCCAGCCCGGCGAACGCGTCGATCACCCGCATCACGCGGGCATGTGGTTTAACTACGGCAACGTAAACGGATTCGATTTCTGGAATAACTCGGATGCTATCAAGCCGGAGACCAGAGCGAAGATGGGAACAGTTGTTCTAAAGAAGATCGTATCCACCAAGAGCGGCGCGGATCGAGGGGAACTTGTCGTCGAGTCAACTTGGATTACTGGCGATAACAAAGAGTTATTGAAGGACACAACTCGGTACGTTTTTATGCGGCGGAAAACCGCACGTGTTATCGACCAGATTACGACTCTGCGTGCTCTCGACAAGGCTGTTTTCAATGACGACAAGGAAGGAATGCTTGGTATCCGAGTGGCACATTGGCTGGAATCGCCTGATGAAAAAGACGGCGTCTTCATGGACGCAAGCGGGAGACCCACAAAGGTAGAGGCCGGCGACACCACTGGCTCGACTGGCGTCTATCTTACCAGCGAGGGAGTGAAGGGCGGAGCGGTCTGGGGAACTCGAGGGCGTTGGTGCACGTTGACCGGCTCAACCGGCAACCACGCAGTTACGATCGGGATAGTCGACCAGCCGCAGAATCCTGGTTACCCGACTTACTGGCATGCGCGCGGCTATGGATTATTCGCTGCGAATCCATTGGGGCGGAGTATTTTCGATACCAAACAGCCCGCATTCAAGTACACGCTGGAGAAGGATCAGTCTGTCACATTTCGCTATCGAGTGATTCTGCTTTCGCATACCGACAGTGCGGAAGAGATGAATCACGAAGCGGATGCCTTTGCTGCTGAATATAAGTAACTAGAGTTAGTCCCATGTCTCGTTATCGAGACATGGGACTAACTACTCATCCTATAGAATTACTTAGTGCGCTGAGCCGCATACACAAGATTTGAACGATTCCCGAGTGCGGCTAGACATGGTGCAAACGTATTGCGGCCAGAAGGCCTGAAGCACGGGCGAGTTAAAGCCAACGGAACAGACGTGAATGTAGTTCTGGCTTGCTTGGGTCTTGGCTGCAGAATCGGCTGTAAAACCGGAGATAAGCTTACTTATAGCTGACGCGGAAAATTCCGCCTCATGATAGGCTTGCGCAAAGTCGTACTCTTCTGTCCAGAGAGCATCGACGCCGGTCGAGTTCGACGCAGCGAAGACCTTATAGTCCTTGAGCACGGCGGTTTCGGAATCAATCTGCGCGACTGTAAAGGACGGCTTATTTCCATTGATCGGTGAAATAGATGAAACCAATTTCACGGCAACAGAGTGATCGATATTAGCTGGCGTCACCGGATCGTGAGCCTGGGATTCTGCCTTCAGGTTCTTGATCTCATCCATATGCGTGTGACCAAATATGGCCAGTTGCACTACATCGCTGTTTTCCGTCAGCACATCTGCCATCTTCTCCGAGGATAAGAACATCTCTGGCCCGTGTCCTCCACAGACATCGTCAAATTTGGAAACGGTTGCATAAAGATCAACTCCCGGTGGAATGTGGCCCATTACCCAAACCTTCTGCTTATTGGCGCGGGCTTCGGCAAGCTGCTGACGGAGCCATTCAAGCTGTGCAACGGCTGCTTTTGGGTCGGGTTTACCTGAACAGGTTGCGTAGTTCTTTGACATGAAAATATCGTTCAGGACCAAAAGGCGTGCATTCTGGATAGGCGTGGGCAGCGTAACGCTGTAATATCCTCCAGCCGAAAAGCTATCCAAAGCGCTCTGACGTTCGGCGGTGGGAAGGTTCCTGGTAACTTCTTTGCCGATGCGTGCCAGAAACTCGCTGTGAGGATCGAGGCGATAGTCGCCGCAATCGGAGTCATTGTTTCCCAGAGCAATATAGACAGGCACATTGGGAAAATTCTCTTCTAACTCATCGATAACAAACTCCATGGACTTATCCGCGAATGCACGGTAGGCATCCAGCGTGGAAGTGTGATGGAGCGCGTAGTACTTGCATTGAATGGCATGAGCAAGAAGATCGCCGCTCACTGTGACAAACTTTATGCCGGCGGCGGGCTTGCGCATGGCTTTCAAACTGGAATCGAGGAGAAGATAGGAGGTGTCGGTTCCGCGCACCTGGCAACTCTGCTGCAAGGCGGTAAAGCGCTGCTTCTGATCGGGCGACGGCGCAGAGGCGAGAACGGCTTTCCATTCGCTGACCGGGGCGGCAACCAACTGCGGGACTTTGGCCGGGTCCCAAAAGGGATCGAAGTGAATATCGCTCAGCAAAAGAGCGGGAACTGAGACTTTGACTGGCGGCCTGGCCTGCGCACGAGCGGCAGCGGCCGGTTGACCTCTCTGCGCAAAGGCCGGGGCGGCCAACAGGAGTAAGCAGATCAGTGTGAGTTGTTTGGTTGCGGCGCGGCACCTGCGGTGCGGCCAGGCGCTCGCTATTCGCTCGCAAGGGTTTTCTCGCCTTCTATCCCCGCGCAAGAATAAAAGTGCTGGGCACCGAGGTTCAAGGGATCCCACCCTTTCCGCAAAAAAACGAAAAAGAGGATTCAGTCGCATTGCTTTCCCATCCTTCGCAAAAAACGCGAAGGATGGGGCACGAAGCTTTTGTGCTGCGTTCAATGAACCACCTAGCTAACGCGCTCGATGACTACGGATTGGAGGACGACGGGGGTTTTGGGCTTGTCCTGGCCGCCGCGGGGGACGAGAGCGATTTTGTTGACGACCTCCATGCCTTCTGCGACTTCTCCGAAGATGGTGTGCTTGCCGGTGAGCCAAGTGGTAGGAGCTACCGTGATGAAGAATTGGCAGCCGTTGGTGTTGGGTCCGGAGTTGGCCATGGCCAGTTTGCCTGGTGTGTCGAACTTGTGCGGCGAACCTTTGGTTTCGTCGCCGAAGCGGTAACCGGGGTCGCCCATGCCGGTGCCGGTGGGGTCGCCACCCTGGATCATGAAGTCGGGAATGACGCGGTGGAAGATGGTGCCGTCGTAGAGCTTGCCGGAGGATTTGGCGCGGGTGGTGGGATGGGTCCACTCCTTGCCGCCTTCAGCCAGTTCAATAAAGTTCTTGACGGTGATGGGCGCGTCGGACTCAAAGAGCCGGACGGTGATTTTGCCTTCGGTGGTGGTGAAGACTGCGTAGGTTCCTGCGGTGAGTGACATATTTTTCCTCGTTTGAATGGGTTCGATGGGCAGCTTACTGGCCCAAAGTAAAGATGATATTGACGGTGGTGCGGACCTCGACCGGCTGACCGTTGAGCAGATACGGCCGGTAGCGCCAGGTCTTAACGGCATCGAGGGCGGCCTGTCTCAAAAGATCCGGGCCACTAATAACGCGAAGATCCTCCACCGCGCCGTCAGTCCCGATGATTGCGCCGAGTACAACTGTACCGGAGACACCAGACTGCTTGGCATCAACTGGATATACTGGCTGTGCTTTAGAGATGAGCAGTCCGACTGCCACTCCGCCGGAAATAGTCACAATTTTGGTTGGGCCACCCGCTTGATCGGGCCCCTGCGGAGGAGGCTCATTTTCATTAAGGATGGTCACTTTTTTCAGCACGACGGGCGTCAGCGGCTTGTCGTTGCCATCGCGCTGAACGTGGGTGATGGTCTGTGCAACAAGCAGGCCGGACGCATCGCACTGGCCGAAGATGGTATGGACGTGGTTGAGGAACTCCGTGGGCACCGTGGTGATGAAAAATTGGCTGCCATTGGTGTTGGGTCCGGAGTTTGCCATGGCGAGACGGCCGGGAACATCGAATTTCAGATTCGCGTCGAACTCATCCGCGAAAGCGTAGCCGGGATCGCCCATGCCGGTGCCGGTGGGATCGCCACCCTGGATCATGAACTCAGGAATGACGCGATGGAAGATGGTTCCGTTGAAGTAGGGCTTGCCGTGATGCTTGACCTTGGTGGTGGGGTCGGTCCAGTCCTTGGTTCCCTCAGCCAGAGCGATGAAGTTGGCCACAGCCTTGGGCGCCTGTTTTTGAAAGAACTGGCAGGTGATGCGTCCCATGGATGTATCCATGACCACGGTTGGGCCGTTGGGTTGTGTGAGGGCGGCGGCTGTGGCTTGAGGCGCATCGGGCAAGTCGGAGGTTTGGGCGTATGCCGCGGCGACAAAGGCCACGGCCAGTACTGGAAGGAGAAGTGTGCGCAGAAGTTTCATAACGACTTTGAGGTTAAATCATCCACCTGCGGTGGGGCTAGCCGCTCGCTATCCGCTCGCAGAGGATTCGCGGCTGCCCATCCCGCGCCAGAAAAAAAGCGCGGGGCGAACTTTTGTGGGGGAGTTAGTATTTTGGTTCTTGTCACCCGGGAGTTTGTGCCACTCGAGCCAGTCAGAGAGACAGTGAAACTCATGCGAGCGAATAGCGAGCGGTTGGCCCCACCGCAGGTGGCGCAGGTGGTGGCTAGCAGCCTTTTTTGCAGCGGGCCATGATGGCGGCGTGGAGGCGATCGCGGAGGCTGGTGGGCAGGTCGTAGATTTCGTGGGAGCGATAGATTTCGATGGTCTTGCGGGTGGTGTTGAGGATGACTTCGCAGTGGCCGCATTTGCCGATGTGGGCTTGTAATTCGGCGCGCATTTCGGTGGTCACAGAGCCATCGATCAGGTCGTCGAGCGAGGCGAGAAACTCTTTGCAGGTCACTTTCCCACCCCCGTTTCCTTGTGTGCCTTGTTCTTGCGGAAGTAGCGGCTGAGGCGCTCGCGCAGTTGCAGGCGGGCGCGCAAAAGGCGCGACTTCACGGCGGGAATGCTCAGACCCAGCGTCTCCGCAGTCTCTTCGGTTGAAAGTCCTTCTACATCTCGCAGCACAAACACGATACGAAACCCCGGCGGCAATCCTTGAATGGTCTTGCGCAAAATCTCGGCCAGTTCGGCCTGATTGTAATTTTGCTCCGGATCGGGCGCCCAATCAGCCAGATCGCGGGGCACGCTTCCCTCTTCTGTTTCGATGTCTTCGTCTATCGAAACCATTTTGCCAGTCCGGCGCTTGCGCAGTCTCATCAAGCTTTCGTTGACCGCGATCCGCACCAGCCATGTGTAAAACTTCGAATTACCCTGAAATTGATCGAGCTTCTCGTAAGCCTTGAGGAAGGCGTCTTGCATGACGTCTTCCGCGTCCTCACGATTTTGGGTGATGTGCTGGGCGATACGAAAGAGCTGACGCTCATACTTGCGGACCAGCGTATCGTATGCCGAGACATCGCCTCCGCGAACCCGTTCAATCAGGGCTACGTCAGGGTGCGGCTCGAGTTCAATTGATTGGATGGCAGTCATAGGCTTTGGTTGCGAAAAATCAACAAGGTCCTGAGGCAGGTTACGCGAGGCCCTCAATAAATGAGTGTACTGGACGGCACGGCGAGAGACCAAGCACAAAGGTAGCGGCTGAGGCAAGGCCAGAATAGGCAAGCTTTCCCGCTTTGCAATATTTCCGGTAACGGTGGTGGTTCCCGGCTGGCTTCCAGGCGCGAAATCAGCTTAGAGTGGAATCATGAAAGTCGCAACTATCCCAACTATTGTTTTGCGTCTGGTATTTGGCTGCCTGGCTCTTTTCTTTGTCTTTCAATTGAAT
>Ga0265336_10001065_pt1 | contig 13423 bp, 13 predicted proteins | sample 42119metaG_FD_193583 | JGI IMG/M metagenome (GOLD analysis project Ga0265336, IMG submission 193583) | Rhizosphere microbial communities from Carex aquatilis grown in University of Washington, Seatle, WA, United States - 4-21-19 metaG | ecosystem: Host-associated > Plants > Roots > Rhizosphere...
TTTACCATAATTCCGGTCACAAGCATGGGCTGTGCGTAAGTGCCGGATGTGAGCCGATCCAGGATTAACCGCACTTTCTTTCCTGCCGCCGCATTGTTGATCGTCACGGCCCCTGATGTCGTAGACATCCATTCATCATAAAGGGCATAGGTTGTATCTGCTGTAAAGGTGCTGGTCACTTCTCCCCCTGGCGTTTGAGACAGGGAATCGGACGATCCCACTGCAAAGGCCGAAAGCTGATATATAGCCGTCTGTCCAGTAGTGGGGGCCGTGTTGTCGATCACTCCCATCACTTGATAGGTTACCGTCCCGGCGTTCCAATCTACAGGCGGCATCCAATCAAAGATTAAGGTCTGTTGCGCGGAACTGGAAAAGTCCCGTCCGATGGCAGGCCTGGAATATTCATAGATTGCAGTCGAAGCCGTAGACCATGTTGAGGTAGCTGTATTGGCAAACTGGAGAATCGCAGTTGCGGAATTGGCCTTGAAAAAAATCACTTCCTGAGTGCCAGATACAACAGCGGGAATGGAAGATTGTTCAATGCCAGAATAATTCGTAATCGCGGGGACCTGACCTGATACTGTAGGGGTGAATGTCACTTGGTACAACTTACCCGCAGTTAGGGTGTTGATGGACATTAAGAGAGTTTGCGTTCCTGATCCCCATACGACATTAGTTAGGTTCCCGTTTGATCCTGCCGTGTAGGTGGTGTAGGACACATTCCCGGTAGTCGGGTAGAAAACAGATCCCACTTGCCCATCCACTTTTGATGCTGCCGAGGGTGGGCCTAACTTTGAATCCATACCTGCGTCGATGGGAATATACTGGTAATCCGACACAGCAAGTGACGTTCCCGTAATCGCTGTCGTGCCGCCAAAGGCCCCATTGTTATTATACTGGATCTGTCCAGGAGAACCGCCAGGCGTACCTCCTGCGCCAGGAGGAATCGGGGGAATCGCCCATAAGGACGAAGCGATTGAGAAGTAAATCATGATCGACAAAAATACTCTTTTCATATATTCCTCCTTTAAGAAACAAATGTTCCTGACGATGTAAATGTGTGTATTGTGTATGATCCAGAGGTTGTCACCGTGCCGCCTGTTGCCCGCTGAGATCCTAAGTAGCTGATGATGACGATTCCCGTTCCTCCCGTACCACCTGTTTGCGTCGAAGAGCTTCCGGTAAACGATCCACCGCCGCCGCCACCCGTGTTAGCTGTTCCTGCCGTTCCGTTTCCAGTCCCGGCAGATCCGTTTCCACCGCCCCCGCTTCCACCGCTACCCGCAACCCCGTTGCTGCCCGTGCCACCGCCGCCGCCACCGTAGTAGACATTGGCCCCGGAAATTGCGTTAGATACTCCGATACCGCCATTGCCAGATGCCCCGCTGTTTCCCGCAGTTCCAACGGCACCGGCACCCCCCCCACCACCTGATGAATAGTTTGAGACATAGAACGCACCAGCCCCGCCGTGGTATCCCTGTGTAGCTGATCCGGCGAGAGAATTTTCTCCGTTGTCCCCGGCACCACCACCACCCGAAGAACCATCGGTTCCATTGGTTAGAGTCCCCGTGCCGTTCCCGCCGCCACCACCACCACCACCAAAGGCTACTGGAATCAGTGTAAGGGAAGACGTCCCCCCGTTGCTTCCCGTAATGGTTGAATTGCCAATTCCTCCCACGCCACCCGCCCCGACAACCACTTGAAGTGATGTTCCCGACGCAATATTTATGCTTCCGAATACCACCGCCCCGCCGCCGCCGCCGCCCGCTGCCGTACCGTTGTAAGCCCCGCCGCCGCCACCACCACCACCCACTATAAGGTAGTTGATCGAATACGCCGTTGCTATTCCTTCCCACGCGCTTGAAAGTCCGTTGTACCATTCCAGGCGACCTGTCGTGGAGTTGGTTCTTATCATTCCAGAAGCAGGAGACCCAGGCCTTTGTGCCGTTGTCCCCACAGGCGGCTGAAAATATCCCGTGGCAGTATTGAGTTGGTTGCTGATATTCGCAGGAGTCGCCACGCTCCCCCCCGCCAAAGGCGTTCCAGAGCCCCACAAGGTTGTTTTGGGTCCATAGATAGCCCATGCGGTTGTGTCCATGTAGAAGTCACCGGCATTACCGATGCTCGATGAAGGAATCCCCGATCCCGCTAAGACCGTATGCCCGTTCGTTCCCGGAATACCTTGCGGCCCGATGGGACCAACCGCACCCGTTGTCTTATAGATAAAATCCTGAATCATTAAGGTAAGTTTGTCAAGACCGTCCTCAAATTCACTGTAGAGCGAAGACATTCCGTCCGTGAATTGCTTAACTTGTGTCTCGGGAGTGTTCCTGTATATCGTTAAGGTGTATCCCGAAAGAAGGGCGGAGGTCAGGGTGACATTTCCCCCGTTCATGTAATCTCCGTTCACAGGAGTTACGGTGTAATCTGTGATGATCGTAAGCACCGTTGTCGCCCCGCTCGGTGCCGTTACTTCGACCACCAGTGCCGTTGAATCCGGGATTACCGGAAACGTGAAGGGGAATGGTCCCGTTGAACCTGTCCCCGAAAACTGTACTTCGCTCTGCTGGTCGGTAATCATGATATGCTCCTTATGAGTGCGCGGCCCGTAGGCCGGTTGTTACTGCGGCGACGTGCCGCCCGTTACGTTGAGGTCCTTTGCAACGAATCCCAAGGCAGCTATTCCCGCAGCCAAGGCAATGTCCTTCGGGTCAATCTTCCCTGCCTGCAAACAGGCGATAATGGCATAGGTTGCTGCCGTTACACACCCAACTAGCGTCGTTTTCCAGTTTTTCATAATGCCCCCTATACCGCCGTGAATCCGGAGACGAACGAATCTATGACATCCTGCAACGTTTTATTTGACAGCACGGGGAACTTGGCGGCAGGAATGTCTATATTCAGCATCCCCAACACGGCGTTGATCTTTGCTGCTGTTGGCGCATCCGTAACTTCCGATACGAGTTTTTGAACAACTTCTTTGAAAACCGTGTTCATCGCTGCATTGTCCGTGCCGCCGTCGATTTCCGCCTTGACTCCCAAAGCCACCGGCTTGATTGCCAGAGCCAAAGCGGGATTGTTGGCAGCAACCATCTGCGCCGCAATGTTGATAGCCATTTTGATTGCCGGATCAAGTCCGCCTTCTTCTGAACAGAACCATGATTTACTCATTGTATTTCTCCTTTATAGTTCAATTCGATCTTCCCATCGGTTCAGGAATTTATTGACCTCTCCCGGCCAGGGGACTTCGCCCGTGCCGCCATTGATTACAAAAGCTGTCTCGCTACAGAACAAGGTCGTGAGCGGTTCGCCTTCATGAATTATTGTCCTCCCCGCCAACTGATGACACAAGTCACAGTAAGCGTATCCCGTGCGGCCCGCGTAGAAAAACATCCGGCTTTCGATAACGGGAATTTCGTTCTTGAACTCTCTTTTCAGTTTATACCAAAATACACGCCCGTCGTAAAGGCTCAGTTCTGTCGAAAGAAAGTGAGGCTCTACGCCGTCCGCCATAGCCTCCACATTCATCAGCACGGGTCCACTCGCGGGACTTTCGAGGTTCAGGATAAGAGATGTATGGTTGACGTCCTGCCCCGTTTTGATCCGTATCAGAACATCAAGGACGGACTTCCCGGACCATTCCAGCATGTCCCCCGAACCCATCTGGTCACGTACCGCAAGGTATTTAGTCAAGTCCACGGGTGCCCTCCATTAATTCAACTACTTCATCCCATGTCCCGGCCTTTATCTTCGTTCCCGGTTTCCGCATAGTCGGGTTCTTCTCCACGAGTAAAGACTCCATCGCGCATTGCCACCGGTTTAAATAATCATCCATGCACCGGCACCAATCAATAGCGAAATCAAGCGGTGTGTACATTGAGATAATGGTCTGCCAGCGCATCGCACCGATTCAGCCATCCCTTCAAAAATTGCTGTTTGTCGGGGTTGTGTTGCACCACGCTGATGCACTTTGCCCGCCTCATGTCCATCATCTTTTGAGCGTTTCCATCTGCTCCACGCGCCATGACTTTCGCGGTTCCCGGTCCCTCATTGATCGCAGTGTCGAATGTTATGCAGTCCAGAGGATACGGAAGGCCATCACACCCTGCCGGTATCCAATACTGTTGCCGGTATATCTCTTTTGCCTTATCGAGCGTCAGAGAGGCAACGTCAACGTCATGGTGCCACTTCTGAGCTATCCCGTACTTCGTCAGTCCCGCACCGTCGCCAATATCTTTTGCAACCGGGCTCTTCCCCTCAAGGTTCAGGGTGAAAGCTTCGGCCTTTTCGTAGTTCTCGATCATGCCCCCACCTCGTGCTCCGAAATAACAATTCTCCCTATCTGCGGCCTGCACTCCTCTTTTTTGCATTCCGCCTGATGACTATGCGTGTTGACTCGCGCCCACAGGTGATCATGCTCCCGTGAGTTATTCAAACAATAGTCTTCGAGCTTCTTTTGGAGGGCATCATGACGCTGCATGTCGCTTTGATCCTTCACAGACAGGTATCGCTTTATGGCGCACATCCCCAATGGGACAAGCAATACCGTTAATCCTACCTGTAGGGCGTGCCATATAAGCATGTCTGACGAAGTCATAAAACCCCCTTACTGAGCTTTGAAGAGTAGGTCCAAAGTGATCTGAGCCGCATTAACAGAGTTTCCCGTGATTGCGACGGTAAGGTTCGACCGGACAACCGGATAAACCGTCGTCGTGTTATAGATTCCCGTTAATTGTGCTGCGCTTGCGCTTCCGTTACTGGTCAAAAGACCAAGATCCAAGGCGAACCCCCTGGAATCCGTAATCGTGACGGTGTAACTACCTGTCGGCTGAGTCGTTCCGGGAGTCCTTCCGACTTGGTATAGGTAGTAATCATAGAGATTCCACGGACTCGTCACCGCAGACGAGGGAACCATCAACACCGTAGTCGATGGGAATGCCCCGCCAGAATCAGCGGTGCAGGTCAGGGTTACGATAACCCCGTAGGCGTCGGGCACTCTATCCTGTGCCGTGTAAGAGGTCTTTGTGGTCTGGACGCAAGACCCCGCGGCGAATGAAGGACCGGCGACCAGCAACATTAACAAAACAAAAACGAATACTTTTTTCATATCATTCTCCTTTAAAATTTTATGTCCCATTCACCGAATTGCTTTATCTTGTCCTTAATGATCGGAAAAGCCCTCGTGAAACTTTCGATTTGAATGCCTTTCAACTGCTTTGAAATCTCCGAACATTCGTCCATGCAACCGTCGATACTGTCCCCGAAAGAAGTAATGGCCGCTACTCTCGGTCCTGCACCCTGGGGCATGATCCACGTTCTGCCGTCAAAAAGGCTGTCATATCTGAAAGCTAAATTGTCTCTCACTTTCTCAGGGTAGGCAATAATCAATGGATGTTCATTAGCCCAATCGCTATGCACGTTCAACTGGACACCGTACTTCCCCGCGTAGACAGGATCAATCAAAGTCCCTTCCGCGCCGTACCAAAATATATCAGGAAGATTCTTTATCATCTTCATTTCCAGTTCCGCAGGGGGAGAACCCATTCTTTTGCACGGATCTCCTAAAAGAATCGACTGCCCCTTCACCCTGGATTCCAGGCTTAGGAAATTGGCATAACCATATTCCCTTAATGTCTCACTCAACTTATCGTAGATACTGACCAACCCTTTCGGCATTTCATTCCAGGGCTTTATCGAGCAAACGTAGCACTCTCCCTTTTCTTCCGTACCCAAGGCTGCTATGGTCGGATACTGACCGTTGACGCTATGAGTGTCAATGGCAAGGTCCAAAGTTCCCGGCAAGTCTTTTTCAACGATGAATTTGGTTATCTTCGCTTTCGGACCTAACCTCGCTTTCAAATCATCAAGGCGGTTTTCGTACAGGTCAAGGGCCGTCAGTCCTTCTTCCTTCATGCCCTCAATCGAAAAGCTCTCCATATCCTTTCGGGTCTTGTTGATTTTGATCCACAACTTTTCGTAGGTCTTAGATGCTAGCTTATAAAGAGCTTCTATTCCGTCAACAACATCCCAATCGCCCTGCGGAATGCCCAAAGAGTCGCAGTATTCCTTGGACTCGTCTCTATAGATTTCAAGCTCATCAGCCGCCCGTGATCCCCACACCCTCTTCCCCTGAGATATAAGGTCCAACTGCACGGATCCGTAGTAAATATCCGGGAATACGAATAGGTCCACATCATCCTTGATGTCCTCAATATTATCGACCCGTTCAAATTCCTTGAATCCATCCCCGATTTCCGTCTGTTCAGACCCCGGAAAAGAAGAGATCCACGGGGAAGAAACCGTTACCTTACCAAAGTATCTTGACAGGACGCGGGCAAGTTCCGTCATGAACAAGCCTTGATCCTGGATGTGAACACTCTTTGTTGAATAATCTTGGAGCATCAATCTTTCCTTATGGTAAATCTCTTTATTTTGTTCATCATCTTTTCAATCTTTCCAGGACTCTCGTCTTTCTCTATTTTCTTCGTGATTCTTTCGTCAGCTTGCCTCAATCTTTCTTCAAGAACATCACTTTCCTTATCCGACAGATCATGAGTCGCTTTATAGTTGTCGATCTTCTCTTGGTAAAGTTCATCAAGATCCGCTCGTTCCTTGTCCGAAGCGTTCTTCCAGGCATAAACAGCGGCGTCAACCGTCAGGTGAGAAAAAGCCGCCTGCATCGGAGTCATTCCCGCTTCTTTGTCGATCTGGTCTTTCTGTTTTTCGGTCAACTTGTCATAAGCCGTTTGCTGTTCATCGTTCAACGCCCGTCCTTGACGAAACTTGTTTGTTATCTCCCTTTTGGTTTCGGCGTCGTCTTGGTAAGTATTCGCATTGATTCCGAGGGCATCAAAAATCACTCCCGCTACGGCATCCGCAGAATGATTATCCGTCAACTGGATTACGTTTTGAATGCTGATCGGCGTTGCCGCCTGATAAAATTCATTCCCCCATGAAAAAGGTTGTCCCCGATAATCCTTTCCCCGCAGCCAATCAACAACGAAGTGCGCTGGGGGCGTTGTTTTATTAACGAGAAAGTCCACGAGAGCGTCAAAAGGGGTCCGCTGTCCGTACTTCGTGCCATACTCCGACACTATTCCCGTACTCGCGCTTTTCGTCTCTCCTGTGGCGATTCTGGACGCTAGGGTTACGATAGATCCCGCTCCCCCGGATATATCAAACCGCGTATCTCCCACCTTGATCTTCCCGAAGTCCGTGCTTCGCGGATCATATTCGGCACTGCCGGGTAAAAGAGAATTAGCTATAGCCATAATTGCAGCCGTTTGTGCTACGATCCCAACTATGTTATAGGCAGCTTGCTTTCTTGCAAAAGAATGTTCAAGACCGGCCCCTAAAGCATGAGCGGTCATTACATCAATATTCCCTTTGAGCATCTTAGGAGCCCACAAAATAAGGCGAACAATCCCTATGTCTCCGCGTTCTCCCCACTGTCCCCGTGCCGTAAGAGAATTTATCATCTTCCCCGTTGCCCTTGCCCATGTTGGGTCGTTTACATCTATACCCCCATCTTTGGCCCATTTTGACATCAAGTCCATAAGATCGGTTCTCATGCGTAGTGCTGACCCTGTGAAGGCATATTCGCTGCCCTTGAATACTCTTCCGACAACTCCGGGAAGATGTTCAGGCAAGGTAGATGGGAATTGTTCTTCAGTCTTGGATATGATCTTTGCTTTCTGATATAAGCCGTTTATAAAGTTTTCTCTGGAATAAATATCGGCCATTAACGCATTGTGGGCGTTCTCATATCCTCCCACAGTCTTTGCGAAGTCGATAAAGGACTGTTTGGCAGCAGGCCACCATGCCGCCTTGTATTCTTTCCCTGTAACTTTTGCTTCGACATACCGGGACGCATCCGTAAAGAGGGTATGAAGTCCCTGTCTGCCGATGAATGAGTTATCGAGGGTCGCCACCATCGCAACCGAATTGTCTGTAATCGTCGTGATTACATCCTTGGAAATATCCCAAACAGCCTTTGCCGGGTTATCTTTCCATGTGGTCTTAAATTCATTAAGCCTATTGGTTGCTTGCTCCTTTAACGGTCGTCCCTCTTCTTTCAGGCTGGTGACATAATTCTCATAATTTACCTTTGCCGCTCCATATTCAAGGCGATTCCCGCCTTCTTCCATCGCTTTCCGGGAGTCTGCGACTTGCTTGGAAAGCCTTACTATTTCTGTCGCTTCTTCTTTGGTAACTACGCCCGATGATTTCGCCGCTGCCTCGTAATTCTGCTTTGCCTGATCGCGGGCCGCTTTCAACTTTTTGCCTTCTTCATCGAGTATCGTTTTCGGCTTGTCTTTCTTAGAAAAGTCAAGATTCTCCAATTTCTCTTCGAGATTCGCCGTTTCGTTTTTCATTCTGGTCTTTGCGGATTTAAGACTTCTTTCCGCTGTAATACCAACAACCCTTTGGCTTTCTGACCATATCTTTTTCAGGTGAGGCTTTACCCAGTCTCCTACGTCTTCGATGACCTTATCAGACCACGCCTTAAAAGCCCTCGTCCCTGCTTCCAGGTGATACACGCCGATCTTCGTAAGCTCTGCCAGCGCAGAAGGATCGACGCCAGCGTGCAGCTCTGTACTCCCAAACCTTTTTCTCAGTTCTTCTTTTGCTTTTAAGTATGTCTCTTCATTAATAATCGTATTCTTTGATCCGTACTTATCGGGAGCAGCCGGACCCATCTTTTCAACATGCTCATCAAACTCCTGTTGCGTCTTTTTCGCTTCTTCTGACAGTTTTGCCAGTTCTTCTTTTTGGACCTTGGGTTTCTTCCCCGTGGTCTTTTTCACTGTCTCAGCGCGGTCCTTGGCAACATCCTGCATGGCTTTGACAGGATCTTCCATCAACCGAGAATCTGCGGCCTTGATAGCCTGCCCGTATTCACTCAGTTTCGTGGGAACGGTCGAATCGGTAGCCAACGATTGAAGCAGGTCAACATCCCCCTCCTGTAAGGCCCGGATCTTCACCGCTTCATAGACAGACGCTTCTCGAACGCCTTTCGGGGCCGGTTCCTCTCCCATCGCTATTCTTTTGGCCTGTTCATAGTCCGCATCCATGATCTTCTGAGCTTGTGAAGCCTGCTCTTTCATGTTCATGGTTTTGTACTCGGCCAGCTCTCCAAACTCGTCGGTCAGTTTCTTTTCTATTGCGTCGGCCTCGGTCCGTTCAGCGAGTTTACTTTCCTTGTATTCTCCCTCTTCGGCTTTGCCTTTCAAATCCTCGCTGTGCAGTTCGGTCTTTGCTTTATCGCTCAGGCTTTCGTATGCCTGAGGATCGTTTTCTTTCATCCATTGCGAAGCTTCTGCCCTTCCGATGAACTCTCCTTCAGGGGTTACGAATCCCCTTGTCTCTTCGGTGGTATCGGGGACAATGTCATTATGAGTTTGTCCGGACTTTCCTTCTTTGATTCCTTCGGGAGTATTGACAGCGGGGCGTAAATTATCCGGAGCCTTCTCTACTTTCGCGGCCTTTCCTTCTTTGCCCTCTGGCTTTATCTCTGCCGCCTCATTAACGGACGGTATATCCTCCATCCCCATTTCTTTTATGTTTTCTGGTTTTACGTCCTTGGCGTTCACGGCTATATCGTCAATCGGAATATCTACCGTCTCACCCTTAAACTTTGCTTCCCAATAGGGAGTAGAATCGTCAAAAAACTCTTCGGGAGATTTATTCGCCTTGGTCAACATTTCTTCCGCTTTCTGCGCGGGCATCTGAACAGGGGGATGGCCTTCTGATGCGTCCTTTGTAAATTCTCTAAAGGCTTCGGGGTCACGCTCCCTTAACTTCGATTTCTTTGCCGTCTCTACGACCTTCCCTATATATCCGTTTACTCCCTTTATCGCTATCCCAGTCGCCGGATATGCCGCAAATTCAGATATTGTCTCGGCAATATACCGCGTAACGGGATTGGCCTTCCACGATTCCAAAGGCAGATCGACAATCTCTTTTGCAATCTCTCCGGGAGCCGATAAGTAGGGTGACATTTGTTGCGTCAGATGTTTCCCAAACTCGGTTGTAGGCTGATAGGTAAAGAATTTAGAAACCCGTTCTTGCTCTCGTTTCGCAGCATCCACGCCTTCTGGTAAAGTTCTCAGTCCAACTATCGCCGCGGCGATACTTCCGACAACACCCGTTGCGAAAGATTCTCCTGCCTCCACAACGCCCATGACAGATTCTTTCGTATGTCTTACGACCTTTTCAAGAGCGGTCATGTTATCCGTATCGTCATGAGCCACAGCCGCAACTCGCGGATTGCTTACGTGCCTTGCCGTAACACCTTCAAGGCCCAGGAATTTATTTATCAATACATCCATGTTTTCAGTGTTTACCGGCCCCTCGGCAGGTGTCGCCAGCGACCTCGGCATACCCTGAGACTTTGCCTTCTTGACGTTCTCCGCGTACTGATCGGGGTTTATATTATGCGAAATGACAGCAGACTGTGCCAATTCCCTGTTAGGCCCGTCCCATTCAATGCCTTTGGGATCAACCGTCTTAGGATCGTCCCATTGAATTTTGCTGCTATCGATCGGCATACTCTATAGCTCCATCGCTATACTGAACGACCTTTCGGCCAGACGCATCCTTTCCTGTTCGCGTAACATTTCTTTCGTTCTTTTTCTCTTTTCTCATTTCTTCTTTCGTTTTCAGGACCCTTGTCTCTCCCCCAAAAAAACCTTTCTCAGTCTTCCATACATGTTGCAGGGCTTCTATGGACTTTTGCTTGACCTTGGCAGCATCTTTCTCGTCTCCCACCGCGTCTTTTACCAGGTCATAAATACGGCTCTTCTCTACTGGGTCGGTGATTCCCAAGTCTTCCACAGCCCTCTTAATGGTCTTTGTTCTCAAATCGGCTATAAATATTTTACCCGCACCTGTTTGTAGGTACTGCCATTCCTTCTTTACGGCCTTGAATTGCTTCTCACCCAACTCAACTCGCAGCGCATTGACTTCATCCTCTTTCATGGCCGCCAATCCGCCGACATTTTCTATAACATCGTTATACCGAGCCGCAAATTTCTTTTCTCGCGCCTGATCTTCCGCAGCCGCAGCCGACCTTTCAGCTGCCTTTGCTCCCCTAGCCGCAGCCGCAGCGGAACGCTTTTCAGAAGTGATCCTAAAGTTCTCAGCAATGACCTTATCCAATACCTTGCTCTGTTCTGCTTTCGTCAAGTCCTGATATTCAGGCATCGCCTTGATAGCGTTTACCGAAGTGACCCTTTCCTTGCTCCAATCGTCTTGCCCTTTTAAAAGGATCGCGCCCGAACGCGATTCAAACTTTTTCTTCTTCGCGTCCTCATGGTCGCCCTCTATCCTCTTTATTTCCTCTCGGACGTGCTTCAAAGTAGTGGGGTCGCCCGTTTGCTGCTCTGCCGCCTTCATGATCTTTTCACGGTTAAACTCTTCGTCACCGTTCTTTGGGAACAAGTCAGATATGGCCGTCACAACCCTGCTTACTTCCAGGGCGTCTTTCTTTACGGCCAACCTTCCTTCGGCCATCATCTTCTGACTTTCCAACCATTCTGGTTTCGATCCTTCGAGGGTCTTGTATTTATGATTCGCTATTTTATCAAGCGTCCCCTGGATTACGTTGGGATCTTTGCTTTTCAGACCTCCAAGAACCTCTGTTTCTTCCGAACTGACCATGTAATGCTGCGCCGTGGCATAGGCTTCATGCGCGGTGAAGATGCCGTCATTTTTCAAGAGGTCGATCTTCGCCATTGCCTGAGCATCTACTTCTGCTTTTGTTTGGTCATCGGATGCCGCCGCTCGCCTCTGGGAGTAATTTTGCAGATCCTTGTATAATTCTACCTTCCCCTCATCGGTCATCAACTTTAATCCGTGCATCCTGACCGCGTGAGAAGCCGCTTCTAAACTGGCCCCCATGTGAGGCTCAAAGGCATTCCAGATTCGAGGGTTATTACCTAACCCGTTCGCGTACTTCTCTGTTATTTCATTCTTTTTACCGTCCATCCATTCTTCAAAGTTGGCATAGTCGGTTTTCTGTTGAGCCTCTTCCAAAATCAAGTTGACATCGTGCCTCAAATCGTTCTCGGCCTTTAAAGTCTGAACGTGGTCCGATGCCTTTTGAATGGCGTTTCCGACCTTCAAGCCAAACATGGCTGTCTGGCTTGCCTGATTCGCGCCAGCCGCTACCGCACCCCATCCTGCTCCCGCCGCTTGGGGGGACATCTGCGGCTCTTGCGCTAAAGTCGGACTTACGACGGTATCAATGTTCGCCATTAGGGGATCCTCATTGCAGCACCGCTTTGTGCCGCGGTATAAGTAAGACCGGCATGGGACAAACCACTAAGGAATTGATTCACGCCGCCCACAGTTCCCGCATATGCCGCTTGCTGCCCGTAATAGGTATCGAGAGCGGCTTGGTGAGTCCCCGCCTGTTCAATGGAATCGTGTTCTTCCATGCCCTGCATAGCGGTATTCGCCAGGACCAGCAACGGAGAACCGGAAGTCATTTCAACACCTGACTTCCCGAACGCGCTTCTCTGCCGTCCCATGAGTGCGGCGTATTTGTCCTCAGAGGTGATTTCCTGGTTCTTCATGTTCTCTATGACTACGTTGGAATTGTAATCATAGGCTGCTTGCTCGGACTGCCCTTTTTGGTACTGAGCCCACCCGGACACCCCGCTTGCAACAACACTCGCCGCTCCCGAAGCCGCCATTAAATCAGACATTTTCAGCCGCCTTAATGATAAGTGAATACATGCCAACATCCTCGTTATTCGGCCCGTATCCCTTTAATGTTCCCTCTTTTTCGAACCCTAAAAACCTAAAATAACGATCACGGTCATCGGAAAGAGAAGTGGACTGAACCCTGATGAAATGGCCGGACATCGCCACCTTTTCCAAGTTCCTCTTTAGCAACTTCATGACGGAGAATTTATATTTCATAAAGAGGCCCGAAAGGACGATCCACGCCTCTCCTCGTCTCCATTGCATGTTCACGATACCGCAACAAACGATAGGAACATTGATGCACTTCACAGTGAAAGCTACGCTCCCCGGACTCGTATAGGCTAAAACCATTTGCTCCCACGTCACGCCCGAAACTTCTTTCCCGTCTGAACGATTCCTTTTGAGAATCTCAATCAAGTCTTCCGATTTGAAAGGTTCTACTCGTAGCATATCAATCCTGATTAGCGTTGAGGCTAAAAACGATTCCCCTGACAGTGAAAGGAAAGGGATCGTCATTGGTTATGTAGAAAGTAGACTTATCATCCCAATCCGCGTCAATCTCTTTCGTCACTTCCCCCGTAAAAAGAGAAGGATCTTTCCCTAAAGAAGAAGGACCGTAATTGATTTCATGCAGATGATTCAGGTCTTGCCCTATCTGCCCCCCGATTCCCTGATAAATAGAGAGCGTCACCTTGTCTAGCTTTTGGTGCAT
>Ga0265336_10001066_pt1 | contig 13395 bp, 15 predicted proteins | sample 42119metaG_FD_193583 | JGI IMG/M metagenome (GOLD analysis project Ga0265336, IMG submission 193583) | Rhizosphere microbial communities from Carex aquatilis grown in University of Washington, Seatle, WA, United States - 4-21-19 metaG | ecosystem: Host-associated > Plants > Roots > Rhizosphere...
CGGCCCCTAGATTCCGACGGAGGAGTGCGCCCAAGTAAGCTCGCGCCGGTGAGCCTCGACGCGCAGATCGGCGACCTGACCGATCGCTGGCAGCTCGCGATCGAGAGCCGCGATCCCGAAGAAGCCGCGCGCTTTCTCGCCGACGACTACGCCCTCGTCATCCTCCAGCCGCAGCCCGCGGTCGTGATGCGAGACGAGTGGCTTCGCATGCTGCCGGACTACGTGGTCACCGGGTACGCGGTCGAGGAGCGAGTCGTCGAGACGAGCGCCGACCTGTGCACGGTGTTCCAGCGGGTCGACCAGACGGCCCTCGTGAAAGGGGTCGAGCGAAACGGGATCTTCATCCTTGTGGACGTTTGGGTACGAGCGGCTGGCGAGTGGCGGGTGTGGCGCCGACACTCGACTCCGCTGTCGGCGGGCGTTGCGCCGCGCGCGTAGCGATACCCTCTCGGCCTTTCGGTAGCCTTTTCGCGATGCCGGGTCGCGCCTTTTCGTTCACGTCCGAGTCGGTCACCGAGGGCCATCCGGACAAGATGGCCGACCAGATTTCCGACGCCGTCCTCGACGCGGTTCTCGCCCAGGACGCCGACGGGCGCGTTGCCTGCGAGACGCTGATCACGACCGGTCTCGTCGTCGTCGCCGGCGAGATCACGACGAAGTGCTACGTCGACATCCCGCGCATCGTGCGCGAGCGCATCCGCGAGATCGGGTACACGCGCGCGAAGTTCGGCTTCGATGCGGACACTGCCGGGGTGATCGTCGCGCTCGACGAGCAGTCGCCTGACATCGCGCGGGGCGTCGACCACTCCTTCGAGAACCAGCACGGCGACACGGATCCGCTCGATCTGCTCGGTGCCGGCGATCAGGGGATGATGTTCGGCTACGCGTCGAACGAGACGGAAGAGCTCATGCCGCTGCCGATCATGCTCGCGCACCGGCTCGCACGGCGGCTCTCGGAGGTGCGGAAGGCCGACGTGCTCCCGTACCTGCGCCCCGACGGGAAGACGCAGGTCACCGTGCGGTACGAGTGCGACGAGCACGGGCATCAGCGGCCGGTCGAGATCGAGCGCGTGCTCATCTCGACGCAGCATCGCGACGGCCTCGACGTCGAGACGCTCCTCAAGCCCGACCTCGTCGAGCACGTGATCGAGCCGATCCTCCCCAAGGACCTGTACGACGCGAAGCGGTTCGGCGAGCGCGACTTCGTCTACTGCAACCCGACCGGGAAGTTTGTGACCGGCGGCCCGATGGGCGACACCGGCTTGACCGGGCGCAAGATCATCGTCGACACGTACGGCGGCGCGGCTCCGCACGGGGGCGGCGCGTTCTCGGGGAAGGATCCGACGAAGGTCGACCGCTCGGCCGCGTACGCCGCGCGCTGGGTCGCGAAGAACGTCGTTGCGGCCGGACTCGCCGAGCGCTGCCAGATCCAGGTCGCGTACGCGATCGGCGTCGCGCATCCGCTCTCGGTGCTCGTCGACACCTTCGGGACGGAGGCGATCCCGGTGCCGCGGATCGAGGAGCTCGTTCGCGAGCACTTCGACCTGCGGCCTGCGGCGATCCTCCGCGACCTCGACCTGCAGCGGCCGATCTACACGAAAACCGCTGCATACGGCCATTTCGGTCGCACGGACGGCGAGTTCACGTGGGAGCGCACCGATCGCGCGGACGCGCTGCGCGAGGCCGCCGGGTTGCAGGCTGCGGTCGTCTCGCGCTGACGGTGCCGCCAGTCATCGGATGACCGGCGGCCCGATGGACGCCCGGCCGGTCGAGGACGTCGCCGCGTTCCTCGCGTCGCATCACGGCGCACCGGTTACCGAAGTGGAGGTGCTTTCGGGCGGGTTCTGGTCGGCGGCGTACGGCTATCGCGTGGGCGACCGCGAGCTCGTGCTCCGGCTCGGGCGCAATCCCGAATGGTTCGCGACGGACCGCGACGCGATGACCTATGCCCGCGAGGGGCTGCCCGTGCCAGCGGTGCTCGACGTCGGCGAATTCCTCGGGGGTGCGTACGCCATCTCCGAACGGCACCGCGGTCGCTTCCTCGAGTCGGTTCGGGTCGACGAGGTGGACGTGGGCGGGCCGACGCTCATGAGCCTGCTCGAAGCGCTGCGCTCGGTTCCCGACGACGGCCGCGGCGACACCTCCTGGCACGCGTGGCTCATGGAGAGCGTCCGCGATGAGTCGGCCCACCCCGTCACCGGCTTGCGAGCGACGCTGGCGGCGCAACCGGCGCTCGATCGCCTGTATCGAGCGTGCGAGTCGCGCATCCACGAGCTCCTCGACGCGTGCCCCGAGCGCCGCGACCTCGTCCATGGCGACCTGTTGCACGGCAACGTCCTCGTCGCCCCCGACGCGTCGCAGGTCAACGCGGTGTTCTCCTGGAAATGCTCGCTGCGCGGCGACTTCCTCTTCGATGTCGCGCTGTGCACGTTCTGGGGCGCGATCGCCCACCCCGGGATCGGGGCGATCGATTCCTTCGGTCGCACGCTCGCGACCGCGCCCGCGGGTGCCCTCGTCGACGCCGCGCTCCGCCACCACTGTTACGAGCTGCACATCGGCACATCGCATCTCCGCTGGTATGCCTGGACCGACGACGACCACTGGCTGCGCCTCGACGCGGCCCATCTCGAGATGCTGCTCGAGCGCGGCCCGGTCGCTACGCCGGTCTGACGAACAGTCCCGCCGCGGCCTTCTCCGAGACGGAGCGGGTACCGCTCGCGACGCGCACGACGAACTGATCCGCAGCCGGGTCGGCGCTCTCGACGACGAGCTCCGTCCCGGGCACGAGGTCCTGGTCGTAGAACCAGTGGAGGAGGTCGCTGTCGTGCTCGGCCAGGCGCACGATCGTCGCGCCCGCGCCGGGCGAGAGCGTGGCGAGCGGTGCGAGCTCGGCGTTCTCCGCCTGCTCGACGTCCGGCTCGACGGGCCAGCCGTGGGGGCAGCGGTCGGGGCGACCGAGCTTCTCGTGCATGCGGGCGACCATCTCGTCGTCGAACGTGTCGCCCAGCTCGTCGGCGCGCTCGTGCGCCTCGTAGCCGGTGTAGCCCATGAAGTCGGTGAGGAGCCGCTCGATGATCCGGTGCTTGCGGACAACCCGCTCGGCGCGCTCACGGCCGGTTGCAGTGAGAAGCGCCTCCTTGCGCTCGCCGCGCTCGATCAGCCCCTCTCCCTCGAGGCGCTTGAGCATCTCGCCGGCGGATGCGCGCGAGACGTGGAGCATCTCGGCGACGCGCGACGCGAGCGGGGGAGAGCCGGCGCCGCGCGGCGTGTACTCGCCGATCGGGAACGCGAGGAAGTAGATCGTCTCGAGGTACTCGTCGACTGAGTGGCCGGCAGGGGGCACGTGGCTATATTGCCCCTCGGACCGCGTGTAAGGGTTGCCTTACACGGGGAGTCGCCAGCCAAGACATGTCGACCGGACACATCCTTCTGCTCGGCCTGATCGCCGGCGCGACGATCTTCATCGGCCTGCCTGTAGCGCGCATGAAGTCGTTCTCGCCGGTCGCGCGCGCCGGCCTCTCCGCGCTCGCGACGGGGATCCTGCTGTTCCTCTTCTGGGACGTGCTGACTGGCGCGGTCGATCCGGTCAAGTCGGCGCTCGACGGACGCCACTGGGGCCGGTTCGCCTGGCTTTCCGGTCTCGGAGCCGTCGGGTTCGCCGTTGGCCTCATGGCTCTCGTCTACTACTCCGTCTGGATGCGTCGCCGCTCGAGCCGCCGCGTCACGACGATGGTCGGCCCCGGCGCCGCCGCGGTCGACGAGTTCGCCGGCCGGCGCTGGATCGACGAGCTCACGCCGGGGAAGCAGCTCGCGCTGCTGATCGCGGTCGGGATCGGTGTCCACAACTTCGGCGAGGGACTCGCGATCGGCCAGGCGGCCGCCGCCAACTCGGTCAGTCTGGCCGTGACCCTGATCGTCGGGTTCGCACTGCACAACGCGACGGAGGGATTCGGGATCTGCGGGCCGCTCGCAGGCGAGGGCACGCGGCCGAGCTGGAAATTCCTCGGCGCGATGGGCGTGATCGGAGGCCTTCCAACCTTCCTCGGGACGATGCTCGGGCAGGCGTGGTCGAGCGAGGCGATGTCGGTCGTCTTCTTCGCCGTCGCGGCCGGCTCGATCCTCTACGTCGTGCAGGAGCTCATGGCGGTCAACCGCAGCTACGGCCGCACGACTCTCGTCACATGGCTCGTCGTCGTGGGCGTGCTGCTCGGCTTCGCGACGGATTTCGTGGTCAGCGCCGCCGGCGTCTGAACCCGGTCCCCACCCATAAGGGCGGGGCCGCGGTCCCTCCGCCCTCTGGCGTCGACGCTATCGGTGCACCTGTCACACGGCTGCCGCAACTCCGTACCAATTGCTCACCGATCGTCGGCGGGTCGCAGGCTCCGACCAGGGGCAGGGCTACGCTCGCCACCCGTGTCCCGCCTCGCCTCGGTCTTCCCGCTCGTCAGCGCTCGCGCTCTCGCTCGGCCGTTCACGTACGAGGTGCCGGACGACGCGGGGAAGGGCGCCGTCGTCGAGATCCGCTTCGCGAACGCGCGCCGGCGAGGGGTGGTCGTCGACATCGATGTCGAGGTGCCGGAGGGCGTCACAGCCGCGCCGATCGAGCGCGTCCTCGAATCGCTTCCGCCGGCGCTCGTCGATCTCGCTCTCTGGATCGCGGACTACTACGGCTCGACGCCGGCGCGCGCGTTCGGCCTCGTCGCTCCCGAGTACCCCTCGCGCCGCGGCGCGCGCCGCGATCCGGCTGCGGACTCCGCGCTGCCGGCGGAGCCCGCGCCAACACGGCTCTCGGAAACGCAGGCGGCGGCGCTCGAGCGGATCGAGGCGCTGCTCGCGACCGGCGGCGGCAACGTTCTTCTCGCCGGAGCGACGGGGAGCGGGAAGACGGAGGTCTACATCCGCGCGTGCGAGGCGGCTCTCGCAGCGGGGCGCGGCGCGATCGTCCTCGTCCCCGAGATCGCGCTCACGCCGCAGACGGTCGGCCGTTTCCGCGCGCGCTTCGGAGACGAGGTCGCGCTGCTCCATTCGGGCCTCTCCGAGGCCGAGCGCCGCGACGAGCGCGAGCGCATCCTCGCCGGTGACGCGCGCGTCGTCGTCGGCGCGCGTTCGGCCGTCTTCGCGCCGCTCGCGAACCTCGGCGTGATCTGTGTCGACGAGGAACACGACTCCTCGTACAAGCAGGAGTCCGACCCGCGCTACGACGCGCGCACTGTCGCCGCAAAGCGGGCCGCGCTCGAGCGAGCGGTCGCCGTCTTCGGCTCGGCGACGCCGCGACCGGAGTCGTGGCAGGCGCTCGAGCGGCTCGAGCTCGGAGGACGGATCGGAGCGCCGATGCCGACCGTCCGCGTCGTCGACCTGCGCGGCGAGAAGTCGTACCCGCTTTCCGCGCCGCTCCTCGCCGAGCTCGGCGGGCTCGCGGAGAAGGGCGGCAAGGCGATCCTCCTGCTCAACCGCCGCGGCGTCGCACCCGCCCTCCACTGCCGCGCGTGTGGGGCCACGCGGCGGTGCATGAACTGCGACGTCGCCCTGACACTCCATGGTGACGGAACGCTCCGCTGCCACCACTGCGGGGCGCGCGAGCCCGCCGGCGACGAGTGCCCCGCGTGCGGCTCGCCCGAGCTAGCGCGCATCGGAGCCGGCACGCAGCGGCTCGAGCGCGAGCTCGAGAAGCACGTCCCCGAGCTCGAACGGATCCGGCTCGACGCCGACGCCGTCTCGAAGCCGGGCGAGCTTCGCGCCGCGCTCGAGCGCTTCGCCGCCGCCGAGCGCGCCGTCCTCGTCGGCACGCAGATGGTCGCGAAGGGACACCATTTCGCGGGCGTCGAGCTCGCGGCGGTCGTCGACGCCGACACCGGGCTCGCGTTGCCCGACTTCCGCGCCGAGGAGCGGACGTTCCAGCTCCTCACCCAGCTCGCCGGCCGCAGCGGGAGAGACGCGCCGGGCCGCGTCATCATCCAGACATTCCAGCCGGAGTCGCGCGCCGTGCAATACGCGGCGCGCCACGACGTCGCCGGCTTTCTCGCGGGCGAACTCGCGCGCCGCAAGGCGCTCGGCTACCCGCCGTTCCGCCACCTCGTTCGCATCGTGGTCTCCGGCCCCGACGACGCCGATCCCATGCGCGCGCTCGAGGAGCTCAAGGCGGGGCTCGCGGATTTCGACCTGCTCGGCCCGGCGCCGCTGCTGCGGCTCCGGAACCGCCACCGCGCGCAGCTCATCGGCAAGACCGACCGTCCGCGCGCGCTCGCGACTCGCGCGGCCTCGCTCCTCGCGGCGGCGGCTCCGGCGATGCGCCGCGCCGGGTTGACGGTCGTCGTAGACGTGGACCCGCAGAGCGTTTAGGTTCGTGCCATGAAAGATTTCAAGGACTTCCTTCTCCGCGGGAATCTCGTCGACATGGCGGTTGGCATCGTCATCGGCGTTGCGTTCGTCGCCCTCGTCAACGCGTTCGTCGGCGACATCATCACTCCGATCATCGGCGCGATCGGCGGCAAGACCGACTTCGGCAGCCTTTCGTTCACGATCAACGGCAGCGTCTTCCGCTACGGCGACTTCATCAACTACGTCGTCTCGTTCGTCGTCATCGCGGCGGTGATCTTCTTCCTCGTCGTGAAGCCGATGAACGCGCTCATGGCGCGACGGAAGACGGAGCCGCCGGTGGACGAGACCGTGAAGTCGTGCCCGCACTGCCTCAGCTCGATCCCGGCCGCCGCGAGCGTGTGCTCGTTCTGCACGCGCGATGTCGGAGCCGCCGTCTAGTCCGCGACGCGCTGGAAGAGCACGAAGTCCCGCCACTCGCCGTTGATGCGGAGGAAGCGCCGCGCAACGCCGATCCGCTCGAACGCCGCCTTCTCGAGTACCCGCTGCGAGGCGATGTTGTCGAGGAGCGTCGCCGCCTCGACCCGGTGCAGCGCGAGCTCTCCGAACGCGTACGCGACAACGTCCTCCACGGCGCCGGTTGCGAGGCCGCGGCCGTTCCGCGCCCCGTCGATCCAGTAGCCGATCGTGCAGCTCTGCAGCGACTCGCGAACGATGTGGAAGAGGTTGATCGTTCCGGCGATCGCGTCTCCGTCGAGGATCGCGAACGGATGCGTATCGTCGGCCAGCTGGCGCTCGAGCCGTTCGCGCTGTCCGGCCGCGGTGAAGAAGTCCGCCGGGCGAACAGGCTCGTACGGGGCGAGGAACTCGCGGTTCGCGGCGTAGAGCGCGGCGAGCTCGGCGGCGTCGTCGGGACGAAGCGGACGGATGCTCACGACTGCGAGGGTACCCCGGCCGAATGACGGAAATCGAAGGGCAGATTGAGGAGGAGCTAGGCCGCGATCCGCTCGAAGATCACGAAGTCCCGCCCTTCGCCGTTGATGACGACGTCGGGTCGCTCGTCACCGATCCGCTCGAAGGACGTTTTCTCCAGCACCCGTTGCGAGGCGGTGTCGTCGCGGACCGTCGCCGCGAGAACGCGGCGTAGCGCGAGCTCGCCGAAGGCATAGGCGACGGCGTCCTCGACGGCGCCCGTCGCGAGACCACGCCCGTTTCGCTCTCGGTCGACCCAGAAGCTGATTGAGCAGCTCTGGCGTGCTCCGCGGCGGATGCGGAAGATCGTGGTCGTCCCGGCGATCGCGCTGCCGTCGAGGATCGCGAAGGGATGCGCCCGCGCGAGGTTGACTCCCGTGGCAATCGCGAGTTGGATTCTCAAGCGCTGGCCGTCCGCGGTGAAGAACTCGTCTGGGTGGGTCGGGCCGTGTCGCGCGAGGAACTCGCGGTTCGCGGCGTAGAGCGCGGCGAGCTCAGCGGCGTCCTCCGGCTGGACGGGACGGATCACCGAAGACCCGCGCGGTCTAGCATCAGCTCGGCTTCGCTCGGGCCGTAGATGTGGGCGAGAAGACCCGGGAGCCAGGCGATGTCGGCTCCGTAGGCGTCGCGCCATCGCCGAACTTCGGCAACGAACGAAGCACCTTGGTCGCGCGCGGATACGCCGATCAACGGCGTACGGCGCGCGCCCTGTCGCTCGTAATGGGCCGCCATGTCCTCAGCGAGGAGGCGCGCTGACCCGGGGGCTTCGGATTCGCCCCAGGACTCCATGTCGGGTGACACGTCGTAGCTCACCGGGGCTTCTTGTACCGGCGGGAAGCGATCGAGCAGCGCTTCGACGAACGCATGCGTGCCTCCCACGACGACATGATCCTCGTGACTGAAGAGCAGGCCCCAGGTTCCCTGTGTCGAGCACAGGCGGTTTTCGAGCGCACCGGCCCCGGCGATGAGGGTCTTGTAGATCGTGTATTCGAGCGGCAGCTCGACGACGCCGGATTCGGGCCCCTCCGTCCATTGAAGGAACGCGTTGCGTTCGCCGATCGTGGCGGCCGCGGACGAAAGTGCGGAGACCTGTTCTTCGTCGAGGAAGCGCACAGGAAAGAGGATCGCGCGTGACTCGGCCTGCGCTGCGAAAGGCGTGCCGAACGGATCGGAGTCGACGAAGACCTGTCCGAAGCCAGCTCTCAGCGCGTATCCCTCTTGAATGTTCGACAGTTTCCGTGCGCCTTGTGGAATGTGACGCCACATCCCGTTACGCCTCGACTGCCGCGTCGCGATCGGGCGGGAAGCATTCGAGGATCCACCGCTCGTCGAGCGGCTCGCGCTCGTAGGAGCGGCCGTTGATGCGGACGAAATCGCGGGTGCGCGGATCCATCGCGAGGCGCGCCTCGATCGGGAAGTTCGCGTTGTGCCGCTCGATCAGCTCGTTCGCGCGTGCGAAGCGCCAGCTCGCCGCGAGCTCCTCCCAGGCCGCCGCGAACGCGGCGGGATCCGCGACTTCCTCGGCCATCGTGCGCCACGCCTCGCCGAGCCGCGTGGAGTGCTGAGCGATCTCGTCCTCGATCTCTCGCAGCCGGCGCATCCAGATCATCGGCCCGTCGAGCGCGCGGACCGCAGAACCGGGGTCGGGACGGAAGTTCCGGGGCCGCGACGGGAGCGGCGCGCCGCGCACCGGGCTCGTCGCGAGATCCGCCACGAGCGCCTCGCGTTCCTTCCGCTCGAGTGGCGTTTCGGGGCGGGGCTCCATCGCCGCGAGGGTACATTCCTCCCGCATGACTGAGATCGAGGGCCAGATCAAGGACGAACAGCTGGACGCCGAGCGCGAAGCGCGGCGCCGGTTCGCGGTCGCGCAAATCCGCCAGTACCCCGACGCCGCGCTGAAGATGGAGGCGCGGCAGGTCGAGGAGTTCGACGACGACCTCCGCCGTCTCGTCGAGCGGATGAAGCAGCTGATGGTCGACGCGAACGGGATAGGCCTAGCCGCGACGCAGGTCGGCGTGCTGCAGCGGCTGTTCGTCTTCCAGTGCGCCGAGGATGAGGTCGTCGCGCTCGCGAACCCCGAGATCGTCGAGCGGAGCGAAGAGACGTCCGTCGAGGACGAAGGCTGCCTCTCGATCCAGGGCGTGATCCTGCCGGTCGAACGCCCGGACTCGATAGTCATCACCGGCCGCGACGAGCACGGCGCCGAGGTGCGCTACGAACTCGAGGAGCAGTATTCGCGGGTCGCGCAGCACGAGACCGACCATCTCGACGGCGTCCTCATCCTCGACCGGACGACGCCCGAGGCGCGGCGCGAAGCGCTTGCCGCCCTGCGCCCGCGCATCGTGCTGAGTTAACTCGCGCTCCCCCGCTTCGCTCGGCGCAGGCGGGCTCTCGCGCGCTCTCGCGCGCGTTCGCGCGCGTGCGCTGTCGCTGTGCTTTCCGCTCGCGCGTGTGCCGCGCCCGCGCGTGTCGGTCGCGGCACGGGTAGAACCTCTGTCATGGCACGCCAGATTGCAGTCGCCGCGACCGGGGCGTTCGGCGCTGACGTGCTCGAGCGGCTCGCGGCCGATCACGAGGTCGTGCAGCTGTTCACGCGACCGGACAAGCCCGCGGGGCGCGGCCGGCGTGTCGCGGCGCCCCCGGCGAAGGAGGTCGCGGAGCGGCTCGGCATCGACTTCGAGCAGCCGGCGAAGCTCGACGACGGGATCGGCATCGCAGCGCACGCGGTCGTCGTCTGCGACTACGGGCTCCTGATCCCGAACGTCCTCCTCGAGCGCGCGCTCTGGCTCAACGTCCATCCGTCGCTTTTGCCGCGCTGGCGCGGTGCGGCGCCGGTCGAGCGCGCGATCATGGCCGGCGACACGGAGACCGGCGTGACGATCCACCGCACGGTCGAGGCGCTCGACGCCGGGCCGGTCGCGGCGCAGCGCGCGTTCCCGATCGGGCCGGAGGATGACGCCGGCGCGGTGTACGCGCGCTCTGCCGAGGTCGCGGCGGAGCTTCTTCGCGACGTGCTCGCGGAGGACGATCCCGAGTTCACGCCTCAGTCGGCCGACGGCGCGACCTACGCGGAGAAGATCGGGCCGGCCGACCGGGAGCTCGATCCGAGCGCGCCGGCACAGGAGCTCGTGAACCGCGTCCGCGCGCTGTCGCCGCACATCGGGGCGCGGCTCGGCGACCTCCTCGTCTGGCGGGCGCGCGTGGGGGAGGACGGCGCGTTCGAGCCGCTCGAGGTGCAGCCGGCCGGCGGGAAGCGCATGCCGTACGACGCGTATCTGCGGGGACGCCGGTGAAGACCTGGTGGCACGCGGTCGTCGAGGCGCGGCACGATCTCATGAACCCGACGAGCCCGGAGAAGATCCGCCTCCTCGGCGAGCGGCTCGGCCTCGGCCCCGATTCGCACGTGCTCGACATCGCCTCCGGGACGTGTGGCCCGGCTCTCATCCTCGCGGGCGAGTTCGGGTGCAGGCTCACGTGTGTCGAGCGCGCCCCGGAGTTCGTCGCTCGCGGACGGGAGCGCGTCGCGGAAGCCGGGCTCGGCGACCGCATCGAGATCGTCGAGTCCGACGCCGAGAGCTTCGAGCTCGGTCGCTACCACGCCGCCCTGTGCATCGGTGCGACCTTCGCGTACGGCGGCCTCGTGCCGACGCTCGAACGCCTGCGAGGCGCGGCGCCGCTGCTCGCAGTCGGCGAGCCGTACTGGCGCGTGTGGCCGCTTCCCCTGGATCCGTTCGCGGGCGAGCACGAGCGCACCGACGAGAGTGAGTGGCTCCCGCTGCTCGAGACCGTCGAGCGCTTCGAGTCGACCGGCGTCCGCGTCGTCTCACTCATCGCCTCGTCGCAGGACGACTGGGACCGATACGAGACGCTCAAGTGGCAGACGTTCGACGAGTGGCTTGCCGCCAACCCGGGCCACCCGCAGGCCGACGAGTTTCGCGCGCGCGGCGCGGCGGAGCGCGCTCGCTATCTCGCCTGGGAGCGCGACGCGATGAACTGGGCGATCTTCGTCTGCCGAACGTGAGCGTCTCGCCCGCGCGCCGTGCCGCGTACGAAGTCCTCCTCCGCGTCTTCGAGCAGGACGCGTACGCCGATCGTGCCTTCCGCACCGCGGCGGAGCAGCTCGACGAGCGCGAGCGTGCGTTCGCGCAGCGACTCGCGTACGGCGCGGTGCAGCGCGTCCGCACGCTCGATCACGCGATCGACACGCTCGGCAAGCGCCCGGTGCGCAAGCTCGATCCGCCCGTTCGTGCCGCGCTCCGGCTCGGCGCGTACCAGCTCGGGTACACCGACACGGCACCGCACGCGGCGGCGAACGAGTCGGTCGAGCTCGTACGCCGGGCGCGGCTCGAGCGCGCCGTGCCGTTCACGAACGCCGTGATGCGGCGGCTCGCCGACGGGATCCGGCCGCTCCTCGACTCGCTTCCCGACGGCGCGCTCAAGGAGAGCTACCCGGACTGGATCCACGACACGTTCGTCCGCGTCCTCGGCACCGACGGGGCGCTCGAGCTGATGCGGGCGATGAACGAGCCGCTCGAAACGGTCGTGCGGCTCGTCTCCGGGGAGCCCGTCGGGGAGCCGACCGACATTCCCGGTGCGTATCGCGTCGCGCGGGTCGACGACCTCGCGGTCGCCGACGGGCGGATCTGGCCGCAGAGCCGCGGTTCCCAGCTCGCGGCGCTCTGCGTCGGCGCTCAGGACGGCGAGCGCGTCCTCGACCTTTGCGCGGCGCCGGGCGGCAAGACCGGCGCGCTGCGCGGCGACGTCACGGCGGTCGACGTCGACCCGCACCGGGCGAGCGAACTCCGCGCGAACCTCGCGACGATGGGCCGTCGTGACGTCACGGTGGTCGAGGCGGACGGCACCGCGCTTCCGCCGGAGCTCGACGGCTTCGACCGCGCGCTCGTCGATGCGCCGTGCTCCGGCCTCGGCGTCCTCGCGCAACGGCCGGACCTGCGCTGGCGCGCGACTCCTCTCCCCGAGCTCCAGACGGCACTTCTCCGCTCTGCCGCCGAGCGCGTCCGCCCGGGCGGGACGATCGTCTACTCCGTCTGCACCTTGAACCCGGACGAGTGCGAGGCGGTCGTCGACGGAAGCGGTCTGCGCGTTGTGCCTCTCGGCGAGGAGTGGTCACACTTTGCTCACCCGACGCGGCCGGAGTTCCTCCTCACGCTCCCGCATGTTCACGGCACGAGCGGCTTCTTCATCGCCCGCCTGACCGCGGCCTGACATGGCTCAAACGGCCACGTCCAGTCGTCTGACGACGGGACGTGGCTCGTCGGGACAGTTGCGCGGCGCGGCGGGGCCGTACGATCCGAGGACGATGACGTGGAAGGAGTGGATCCGGACGGTCGCGATCGAGCCGTCGCTCTATGCGGCCGACTTTGCACGTCTCGGCGAGCAGATCGACGTCCTGCGCGACGCCGGCGTCCGCGTGTTCCACTTCGATGTTGGAGACGGACACTTCGTCGAGCCGGTCACGATCGGCCCGGTCGTCCTCCGCTCGATCGCGCCGCGCGTGCACGAGCGGGGAGGCGTGCTCGACTGCCACCTCATGGTCGACAACCCGACGCGCCACTTCCCGCAGATCGCGGCGGCCGGCGGCGACAGCGCGACCTTCCACTACGAGGTCGTCGAGGACGTCGCGGCAACGATCGCCGAGGCGCGCGCGCACGGCCTGCAGGCCGGCGTGGCGTTCAACCCCGAGAGCGAGCCGGAGGACGTCGCGCGCGTCGCTGGCGGCGCCGACCTCGTCCTTTGCATGAGCATCCATCCCGGTTACAGCGGCCAGAAGTTCATGCCGGAGGCGGTCGACCGCATCGTGCGGCTGCGCGCCGAACTGCCGGCGCACGTCCCGATCCAGGTCGACGGCGGGATCGACGAGGAGACGATCGCAGGCGCGCGCGAGGCAGGCGCGACGCTCTTCGTCGCGGGCTCGGCGATCTTCGGGAGCAACGATCCCGCGAGTGCATACCGCCGCCTCGCCCACGCTGTTGCCTGACCGCTTCTACGCACGCGCGCTCGAGCTCGCCGAGCTCGCACGGGGCAAGACCGGCGACCATCCGCTCGTCGGCGCCGTCGTCGTCCGCAGCGGCGAGATCGTCGGCGAGG
>Ga0265336_10001068_pt1 | contig 13367 bp, 10 predicted proteins | sample 42119metaG_FD_193583 | JGI IMG/M metagenome (GOLD analysis project Ga0265336, IMG submission 193583) | Rhizosphere microbial communities from Carex aquatilis grown in University of Washington, Seatle, WA, United States - 4-21-19 metaG | ecosystem: Host-associated > Plants > Roots > Rhizosphere...
GGTGCAGCCGGGTGATCATCGCGCCGAGCGCAGCGCGCTGACGGCGATCTACTTTCTGTTGGTGGCGGGGCAGCATAGCGGCTGGCATCAGGTGCTTTCCGATGAGGTATGGAGCCATCTGGAAGGCGACGCACTGGAGCTGTTGTGCTTCGATGCGACCAACTCCCAAGCCAGCACGATAGCGCTTGGCCCATTTTCCGCCGGCGGCGCAGCACCCATCCACGTCGTCCCGGCAGGCGTGTGGCAGGCAGCGCGTCCCTTGGGGGAGTACGCCTTGCTGGGTTGCTATGTCGGGCCGGGTTTCGATTTCGGCGATTTCCGTATGGCGAAGGATGATGCGGAGATGCGGCGTGTCATCGCGCAGCAGGGGGAGGGGTTTGCTGGCTGCTTGTGAAGCCCGGTGGCGTTACAATCCCGAAAGTGAACGGGCGCATCAAAGAGGCCTGCGATATTGTTTATTTTTTTGTTCGGTATCGATGGATGACGAATATGCATGTTCTTGTGACAGCAGGCTGGTTGCATCCACACAAACGTTGTCTTGCGCTCGTTTGGTTTGCTGCCGTAATCATCGTGACTATGGTTGGCGGGTGCGGTGGGTCAAGCATTAACCCCGATTCTCCGGCCGGACCGCCAAACATACCCTTTGACGGTATATACGGAGCGCAGGCTGATCAAGGTGAGACGGACGATCCACTGGTCGATGCGACAACGTATGCCTCGGGCACTACATATTCCATCGGGAAAATGGTCATCTCTGGCGGTCAGTATTACATCTCCGAATCAGATGACAACACCGGGAATGCCTTGTCAGACAAATCCAAATGGTGGGGGCCGGCAGCGGGCTTTCTTTATGTGGACCCGGCCGGTAGTAATGCAAATACCTTCAACACCGATCCTTCGATCGCAAAGCAGAATCCGGTTGCTGGTCTCACTCGCGTTGATGATTGCCTGACCGGAAATGGCGCATTCGGTGACAAAATTAACTGCCCGCCGTATACCCTGGTTATGTTCAAGCGCGGCGCAACGTGGGAAGGTGTCATTCAGATCAATCAGCAGAGTGCTGCCGATCCGGAGGGGCAGTCAGGATCCGCCCATGGACGCTATTATCTTGGTGCCTATGGCAACCGTAGTGACGCGCGTCCTCTGATCAAATTCAAGGAGGACATGACTCAGCGCAAAGGGCTGGTGATCTGGTCCAATCGACCGGGGCTCCGAGTTCGCAATCTGCGTGTGGATGGACAGGATATCAATATGTACACGGTTTCCGCAGGCACCGGTACACTAGCGCAAGGCGATGTCCTCTACAGTGCAGATGAAACCGTTTCGGGCAGGATTGTGTATGTCGATTCGGCTACCGACATTTCGGCCATCGTCATTTCGGTGGCAATGACACCAAACCGCGGTACGGCATTTGCAAACGCAAGTGTTGTGCATACCGCAGGCTCGGCAAAGACCGCAACGATCACCAAGAATGATGGATACATCACCGGCATTAGCGTCTCCACTTTTAACTGGAAGGTGCTCAACTCGGAGTCATACAATTTGACCAACCACGGATTCCTGATAGGCAACGGCACTGCGGGTTCTTCCGACAACGTGCTGCTGCAGAACAGCATCATTCACGACAGTTGCAAAATAAATTTCAGTGGCAGCGGGGTCGATGGCGGGTCGGTGTCCAGTGCCTTCAGGGCGCTGCACAATACGATCTATGACAATGGCAATGGTGTGCAGTCTCACAATATCTATATGTCGAGCGGAACCAATGTCGAAATTGCCTACAATTATGTCTATCGAACAAGCACTTCATTCGGCAATAGTGGATTGGTCGTGCACGGCGTAGCGAGTCACTATCGTGTCCACCATAATCATTTTGACGGCAATGACACCGGCCTTGCAGCAAACGACGGCTATGCTTCCAATGAAAGCTTTGATGATATGCAGTATTACTCAAACATCATCAGCAATAGCGCCACCCAGAGCGTTGAGTTCGCTTGCAACACCAATTCATCATTCGTTAACAATGTTGTTTATGGCAATGTGGGGGCGTTTTCAATCATCTCCAAGCGCAATTCCGGCGGGGTCGATGCGACCACCACGAATTTTGAAGTGGCGTTCAATACGTTCTCAAACAACGGACCGGTTAACCTGATCGGTGCGGAATTGGCGGGCATACGTATCCGCAACAATATTTTTACGAACAGCAGTTCGTCGAAAAGAATAATCACCAAGTACACGGCCGTGCCCGATGCGAAACTGACCATAGACAGGAATCTTGTCTTTACAGCCAATGCAACCGGTCCCTTTTACTGGAACAGCGATGCTGCCGGCACAAACTATGTCAACGGTACCGGTGCGGGCAGCTTGTTCCAGTTCAATGGTCTCAATAGCAATGCTGTCACGACCGATCCCTTATTCACGAATCCCGGGAGTTTTGACTTTACGCTGCAAGCCGCAAGCCCTGCCAGGGGAGCGGGAGTGCCAGTTACTGGCATCGCCACCGACTTCAAGGGCGCGAGCCGCAGTCTTTCTGCGCCGACAATGGGTGCGTATGAATAGTGACGAGTGGAATTAGGGGCGGACGCGTGAGCCGCAGGCGCCGCGTCCCCAGGGGGAGTATGCCTTGCTGGGTTGCTATGTCGGGCCGGGTTTCGATTTCAGCGATTTCCGTATGGCGAAGAATGATGTGGAGATGCGCAGTCTTATCTCGTGATCAATCCGGATCAATCCGGGACAGACCACGTCTTTCAATTTGGCGTCCCGGACTTTTGCAACAGGCAGGAATGTGGTTTCATGGCGGGACTAGTGGTGCGGGAAATTTATCAACATTGGTATTTATTGAGGAGGGCGCATGAACAAAGTACTGTGGGTGGCGTTGATGCTGGTCAGTATCAGTGCAGTGGCAGCTGTGAAATGGACGGATGAGAATGGCGTCGTGCATTACTCGGACAAGGTGCCTGCCGGCCGGGCTGGCAATGCTGTTGAATATCGCGATTCAGCGGAATGGAAAGACAGCGGCTTTGCCTCGATCACCGATGTGAATGCAGTGCCGGGCCTGAACGATAAAACACGGACGGCGTACACGCGATTCCTTGACTCGCGCACCCCGCGCGCTTTCTTGCTTTGCCATGATGGTAGCGTGAGCGCAATTAGCGGAGGATCTGTCGACATCGTTCGGCGAGAGACACGAAAGAAGATAAGTGAGGGCTGTGCGCTCTATGCTGTTGACAACCGTGTGGTGTACACAGGTTCACCTGCCGGAGAAGCGGCGAGCAAGTAGAAGTAGCACGGTTACCACCCCGGTTTGACCTGTCAGTGAACGGTTAGCTATTGAGCTTTCCAAAATACACGACAGGTATGTTGCATAGAACGAAACATTATAGGGATAGCTCAGACCACTATTTCTGTAGTGAAACCATTAGGAGGGGTAATGAAAAGAATCTTGCTGGCGCTTGGAGCTATTTCTACGACTGTAGTCGCGGGTTGTGCATCAACGCAAATCACCAAGGTCGCCCAGGTTGGAAGTGAAGAAATTTGCATCGTTGACAATCCGAATGACAGGCAGGCTTTTAGAGATGCCTACGAAAGGACGATCCGGGCAAAAGGATATAAGACTCGTGTCGTAAACGATGCCAAAGCATGTCAGGTGATCACGACATACTCATCCAGCTTGGGCTATAGCGGGTGGGGCGCCTATCTTTCCGATGCCGATTTGAAGGTCTTTAGCGGCGATAAGCTGATAGGGCAGGCGAAATATCATGCGAAAAAGGTGCCGACGAGTAACGGAAGAGTGGAAGGAAAGATCGAGACTCTGGTTGATCAAATGCTTCCGCCTTATGGGGCGGTTAAATAAGCGCTAATGGGGGCATCGCAGTTGTTTTACTCATCGCCCGCAAGGGCGATTTTTCTTTGGGAATGATCGGCGGCGATCCGCGGTTTCAGGAACAGTAGTGCGAAACCGTGGTCTGATTTCATGATGCGCAGGGTTGCAGAGGCACCGAAGGCAAAAGGGTTGAAGTAAGGTCTGCAAAGGTACACTGTGTAATGCCTGTGGTTGGATTGGGCGGTCCCTTTCAACCTGTTTCATTTCAACTGGAGGTCCATCATGTTCTCACCTGTCACTATCCCTTTTGGGGCGAAGATGCTTTTTAATACGGCCACAATCAAACCCGATGTGGCTTTCGAAGATGTTGAGCTGGCGCTGGCCGAGATGTGCAACGTGGTGAAAGACACTTACGGCGGCGACAAGGGCGGATTCATCGCCGGCCAGGTTTATGAGTTCTCCGGTTTCGTTTCGGATGAAGGCTCGTTGAGCGATTCCAGAACGGCGGAAAAGCATATTGCGATCGTGACCTACTGGAAATCTTTTGAGCAGCATGAACGGTCGCACGCTGACAAGGCATTCAAGGAGAAATTCGCGGCCTTGGCCAAGCTGTGTGTCGAGAGCAAGGAATTGGGTTACAACATGCTCTGGCAGGGGGCACTGGAATAATAAAGACCAAAGGTGCCGGAGCCGAATTGTTTTTGAATGCGTATGGCTTGAGTAAGATTTGCTGAATCCGCAAAAAATCAGTGCTGGGAAATCTTGCTCATCGTGGCTTTTCGCATTTCTTCGACCAAGCGTTCCGTTTCACCTTTCTCAAGGTAGCAGAATGCTCCTTTCGTGAGCGCGACTTCTGCATATTCATCCTGCGCATGGCCGCTGAGCATGATCACCGGTAAGTCGGGTTTGACTGCCAGAACCTCTTCAAGCACTTTTATTCCGTTCTTTTTGGGCATGGTGATATCGAGCAGAACGATATCCCAATCCTCATCAATCGCCATTTTGACAGCGGCCTCTCCATCGGCAGCCTCTCCTTCAACGGAGAAATCAGTTTCCGGTTCCAGAAGGTGTTTGATGGCATCCCGCACAATGGCATGATCGTCGACCACCAACACTCTTTTCTTGTTTTTGGGTTTGGAGGCGGTTAACGGAAGGTGGAGGTGGACCGTCGTTCCTTTCCCGTTTGCACTCTGGAACTCAATTGCGCCTCCCAGGTATTTGGCTCTTTCGCTCATTCCGAAAATACCGTGACCTGACGTTTCATTTTCGATGGGAAATCCTCTCCCGTTATCGAATATGGTCAGATCAAGGAAACCGTCTTTGGCAATTGCTTCGATATGAATCTTGCTGGCGTCGGCGTGCTTTGCGATGTTGGTCAGACACTCCTGCGTGATACGGTAAGCCGCCAGTGAGTACGCATGTTCCATGTCAATGGGATCACTGTGAAATACCAGTTCAATCTCCATTGCGGAGGTTTTCTTGTATTCCGCAACTAGCCACTGCACTGCTACAACGAATCCGCAATCGTCCAGAATTGTCGGGTACAGTCGGCTGATAATTTTCTTCTTGATCTCGGTCGCATGCGAAACAAGGTCCTTGATCGATGACAGATCCTGCAATAGATCGGGTGCTGCAATTCTTGCACCTAGCTGTGCCAGCCCCATCTTGATACCGACCAGTGTGCTGCCCAGTTCGTCGTGCAATTCGTTGGCCAGTTTGGCTTTCTCCGCTTCTGCAATATTCTGGATATGCGCGGTGAGCTCGGATAACTCGGCATTCCTGCTCAGAACCTGATGCGTTAATTCGGTATTTCTGGCGACAATTTCCTGCTCTGTTAATGTCGCAATACGCAAGTCACTTTCGATCTGTTTTATATCGTGTATGTCCGTACAGGTACCGAACCATTTTGAGAGCGTTCCTGCTTCGTCGTTCACCGGTACACCACGAATCAGCCACCATCTGTATCCTCCATCGGCACGGCGCAGTCTGCATTCGAGAGAGTAGGTGGCATTGTGGTTGATTGCCTGTTGCCAGGCATCCCACGCACGCTGCTGGTCATCAGGATGGAAGGGCTTGTTCCAACCGTCTCCATAGCTTTCTTCCAGTGAAAGTCCGGTGTACTCGACCCATTGCTGATTGAAGAATATATTCCGTCCGTCCGCTTCAGTGATCCAGACAATCTGGGGCATGGCTTCAGCGAGCAGCCTGAATTCCTTTTCGCTGGTGACAAGTGCATGTTCCAGAATCTTGCGATCTGAAATGTCCCTTCCCACCGACTGAATCTCCAGCAGTTGATCATCTTTGTCGTAGATGGCCCGGTTTATGAAATGCATCCAGCGAATCGAGCCGCCTGCCGCAATGATACGGTTCTCTATTTCCACTACCGGATTTTTCGGGGACAAGAGTTTCAACTTATCGCTGACGAGAGTGACATCTGGTGGAAATACGACAGGCTGCCATTTGTTTCCTATCAAGTCTTCGGCGCGCTTGCCAAACAAGTTGCTGAACGCCCGATTGACATACAAAATGGTGCTGTCTGCCAGGAATCGGCAAATGGTCTCGGTCTGATCTTCCAGAATAGCCTGATAATGCAGTTGGTTCATCGGAGCTCCCCTTCTTTTTTGCCTATTCTAGAACGATTCTTCTGCTCCCTATTATGTTCCAGTCGAGCTGGAAAGTAGACGTAACAAAGAAATGGTTTTGTTGAAGTGTATGCATGAATAGTAATTCGCGAGATTTGGAGCCGTCTGGAAGGCGACGCACTGGAACTGTTGTGCTTCGATGCGACCAAGTTCCAAGCCGGCACGATAGTGCTTGGCCGTTTTTCCGCTGGCGATGCAGCACCCATCCACTTCGTCCCGTCAAATTTCAAAAAGTACCAGAGTCGAATTGTTTGTACGAACTCGGAATGATTGAAATGAAGATGCGGTACTTACAGGCAGACAAAAAGGCGGGGAGTATCAGTCCCCGCCTTTCGTATACTGTGCCAATAAAACGTCAGGCTTTGACGCTGACCCTGGAACCCACCAAATGGCCACTTGTGTTAACAGTCGGCTTGGCAGTTGCGCTTGCAGTTGCCGATCCAACCTTGTCGTCACGATCCCCATCATTTTCTCTTTCACCAGCTCTTTCGACCGCAGCTTTAACGGGAGGAAGGGCGTGAGTAACTGTCTTGGCTACAGAATTAACCGAACTGGCTGTCATTATTATTCTCCTTATGGTTGATGGTGAGTTTCCAATTTCACCATCGAAGATATCGGCTGATATCGGTAATACTTTAATCTATTAGTCGGATTAGCTGCATGGTAGGTGTGGTCACATGCATTGATGATGACTCACAAGGGAGGTTTCACCGAGCGATATTTAAAGTAGAGTGCTATCCCATCACAAAAGCGAGGCTGTTCCTTATTATTTTCTTACCTATTTAATGAATACCATGCTCACAAAACCATCCGACAACAAGACCAACGACTTTGAAAGTTCAACGATGCTTTCCAATCCCCGAAAACTCTGGCGGGCTATCCTGTTCCTGGTCTGTATCGGAGGGTTCGGGATCGCGAATCCCGCGGCGGCGGAGCCTACTTCTTCTGATCTTGCTGTGCTTAGAGCGTGCGCGCGCGGACAAACGGATGTGCTGGGCGAACTGTTACGGAACGGCGGCAATGCGAGAGCCACCAGCGCCAACGGTATTCCGGCGATCGCCGTTGCAATTGACAATAATAAATCCGATGCCGTTGCGCTGCTGCTCGCGACAGACCCCGGTACGGCCAACCAGAGCTATACGGTTGGTAAAGGCATTCAACTGACACCTTTGCTGGACGCGATATATCAGAAGCAATACGGAATCATGCGTGCCCTGATCGAGGCCGGGGCCGATGTGCGCTGGAGCAGTGGTTCCGGCCCGACCCTGATTGAAGCCGCCATCTCCGGCAATTATGTTGAAGCGCTGCAGGTGCTGGCCGAAAGCGGCATTGACCTGAAGGGACTGGCCGTGCCTTACGGATCATTGCTGCATTTTGCCGCGTTCCGCGACCGGCCGGAGATCATTGCGGCCCTGATCGGGTACGGGATCAATGTAAATGAGCGTGATGACCAGGGCGTTTCAGCGCTGGACGTTGCGGTAGGCGGTGCCCGGTTTGAGAATGTTCGAGCCTTGCTGGATGCCGGCGCGTGGGCTTATCCGCTGGATGCATTCGGCCTGACCGCCCTTGCGCACGCGAAGCGCATCAAGGACGCGGAGCAATCGGCGGCCATGGTGAAGCTGCTGACCAGCCGCGGTGCGCCGGAGAATGGAAAGAACCGGCCGGTGGATGATCGCTATCTTCTGGCCATCAAGAGCGGCGATCTTGCCGGTGTCAAAGCCGCGCTGAAGGATGGCGCGGACGTCAATGCGCGTATGGCCGCGACCATGAATTCTTCCGCGACCCATGCTGCCTCACTAGCCGCCGGGAATGCCAAAATTCTTGCCTACCTGATCGAGAAGGGCGTCAACGTGAGGGCCAGCGACGAATACCGGTTTACCGCCCTCCATATGGCGGCCAGCCGCGGAGGCGACTTGCAGAGCATCCCGCTGCTCGTTGAGCATGGGGCGGACATCAATCACAAAACCAAATTTGGAGAAACGGCGCTCAGCGTTGCCGTCAACATGAACCGCCCGAGCGCGGTGGAGTTGCTGCTCAAGCTCGGCGCCGACCCCAACGCCCGCTCGGTGGGGGGAGGCAATCTGCTGAAAATGGCCCGCTCCGAGTACCACAGCGCATTGATCGCGCCGATGCTGGTAAAGGCCGGCGCGCTGGAAGATGCGCCCGGCACTCCCCAGCCCTGCGAGCTCAATTCGAAACCGATGCAGACCTGCGCGCTGCCCGCCTATATCGGGCTCGGCAACTACAAAAGGGTGGAGGACGCGATCAACAGTGGCGTGAGTTTCAAGGAACGCGACAAGAACGGCCGCACGCTGCTGTATGTTGCCTTGCTACTGCCCAAGACCAGGGAAGAGGTGCTGGGGGGCAGTGAAAATTTCTTTAATCACGTTGTCGCCAACAGGATGAAGACGGCGCATTTGCTGATAGACAAAGGCATCGATGTCGGGATCGCGGACAACCGCGGAATTACCGCCCTGCATGTTGCGGCCACCGACCCGCGCTTGGTCGAGTTCATCGGCACGTTGATCGAAAAAGGGGCCAACCCCAACGTCAAGGGCGGCAGCGACGAAACGGGTCCCTTGCTTCTTGCCGTCAACGCCGGCAACCTGAAAGGCGCCGCGGCCTTGCTGAAGAATGGTGCAAAGCCGAATGAGGCAACGACCCAGGGCATAACAGCGCTGAAACTGGCAACGCAGAACAAACAAGCCGACATTGTCGACCTGCTGCTCAAGTCCGGCGCAAACCCTGATTTCGACGCCGGTGTACCACCGTCGCCTCGGCAGATCAGCAAGAGATCCGATGGCGCCATCTAGGCTTTGTTCGATGCAGTGAAATAAAGTAGTTAAGGGATTAGGCTTGACGCATGGCAAACGAGCGCAAAATTGATGCGGGCTTTTTTGATTCAAACTTGAACATTAAGAGAAAACAGGTGAATTCGAATATCGCGGCACGTATCTTTGCGTTACTCATCCTGGCAGTAATCTTGTTCCAGATGGCATTGGCAGCTGGCATGCCTTGGGGAGCGATTGCATGGGGTGGAGCGTATCCAGGGCAATTGCCGGCAAATATGCGTTTTGCATCGGTTCTCTCTGCACTTTTACTTCTTGTAATCGCCTTGGTTGTCCTGACCCGGGCTGGACTTGTTCTGCATAAATGGCAGCCCGTCTCCAGAAGACTCATTTGGGCGGTCGTCGTTTATTCCTTGCTTGGTGTGGTAGCCAACGCAATAACACCCAGCTTATGGGAGCGGATTATCTGGCTGCCGGTTGCAATTATGTTGCTGGTTTGCAGTGCGGTGGTTGCAACAAGAAATTAGTGAGCTACAGGTTGCCTGGAATCTGGCGGGATAGAGGTTGTAAATTTATTTGGGGAGTAGATACACATGAAAAAAATCGCATTCGTTGTTGTGCTGCTGATAGTAATGGGTGCGTTGGCGGCACCGAAACTGATCGGTGACAGTGCGCATGAGCAGTATCTGAAGAGTTTCGAGGAGTATCCATTGGGGACATCCGGGATCAGATTCGAACAAAGAAGCTATGAGCAGTCGTGGTTTTCCTCCCAGGCCGTTACGGTAATGAAGATTCCGCTGGGCAGTCCCGAGGTTAAAGATTTCAGTGTGGTTTTGACTTCGCATATCGGACATGGGCCGTTGGTGTCTACCGACAAGGGCATGGCATTGGGCCTTGCGTATGTGAAATCGAATGTCACGCTCGCGGGTCTTCCTGACGCCGCGCAAAAGCTGGCGGACAAATACGTGCCAGCGGGGACAATCACAAACGCCTCGCTGATCGGCTTTCACCAACTATCCTACGATGCGATGCATGTGGGCAGTATTAAATTTGGAAACGACAAGACCACTGCGGTGTTTGGCGGAATGAACTTAACCGGTGTGTCGAAGCAGGATTATTCCTTGGCGCAGGCCAGGATCGAGCTGCCGGCGTCGCATCTCGCTGCCAACAATACCGTGCTTGATATTGCGGATGCTTCGGGAAATTATGACCTGCATAAGCATGGTGACATGATGCTGGGCAACGCCGAATTGAATTTCCCCCAGATCAAATTTGCCGGCCAGCAAGGCGCTGTTACCCTGGAAGATTTCAGGATTGCCTCGAATTCAGAAGAGCAGACGGGAAAACTGAATATGGCAGCAAGTTTCGGTGTTCGAAAAATTACCGCGCCCGTACCTGTTACTGCATTCCAATACGATTTCGAGGCAAAACAGGTCGATGAAAAAGCCATTGCACTGTGGGGCGAGATATCAAGAGATATGCGAGCGAAGCAGGGTGATCCGGCGGCGGCCTTGAATAACCCGAAAATGAACCAGTTTCTTGAGTTGCTGTTGCAGAAAGACGTGGAGCTGAATCAGAAGTTCACGCTGGATGGCATGGGTGGCAGAATGAATATCGATTGGGATACCCGTTTTACAGGTTTGCCAGAGGGTGTGCACATTGAGGGTATGACAGATAAATCGCAACTTTTAAAAGCTGTGGACATGCATGTGTCTGTGAATGTCGATGAGAAGGTGCTGATGGCAACGCCATTGGGTGGGATGGTCGCACCCTATATACAGAAGGGCATGATCGCGAAACAGGGCGACAAGCTGGTGGCGGACATCAAACTCGCCCTCGGCGTGCTGACCGTCAACGGCATTCCCGTTCCGCTGCCAGCAGAAGGTGCCAACAAACAGGAACAATCGGGGGCAGCCCCCGGGGCTTCTGCAGCACCTGTCCCGCTTCAAATGCCGCGAGGCAAAAAAATGCGGCACAGCTAGAACAATATGGGGCAGTCCAAGGGCCCTACTGTTTCCTGACCAAATCTATCCAACCATGCGTGAAAGTGATCCAACATGATGCAAGCAATCTTGAAGAGATTTCCGGGGCTGGAACGTTACAACCAGATCGTCTGGGCGATCATCGGGAGTGGCGTTGTCGCTGCTGTGACGGTTTCGGTTCTTATAGGGCTGGCGGCCATGTTCTATTCGATGCTCCATTCCGGCAGGGGCGGGATGCAGGTTGCGGTGATTGATGAAAATGCCACACAGGGTGTCGAGCGCAAATCTTCCCTTTACGATTTTTGCCAGCCTTTGGCGGTGCACGAGTCGCCCTATCAGCTTATTCGCGTGGTCAGTGATCAGTTCGCGGTAAGAAAAGTCGCGGCAGCATCCAAAGCGAGGAAGAGCAATTTTGAAAGCTATTCGGAGTCGCCTGTTTATGGTGCGTGCGGGATTCATGGTAGCGACAAACAGACGGGGATTGTCAACGTCATCATCCGCAATGTCGACGACAATTCGATGCATTTGTTGCTGAAGGAGAATGCGGTCATCCAGTCGATGGAATATCCGCTACCACCCGCAAAGAACGAATATGGAAAGAGTGCGGAGGACTTTCCCCCTGCCGGAACGCTCTACTGGGAGATCGCCTATGGAGATAGCAACAACGATGGCGTGATCGATGAGAAAGACGATCTGGGTGCGTATCTTTCGAATCCGGATGGTAGCCAACTTGAGCGCATCACGCCTGCGCAAAGCCGCGTGCTTGAGAAATCCTACGACAGGAAACGCAACCTGCTGACGCTGCGTATTTTGCGGGACACCAATAACGACAAGGTGCTGGACGATAAGGACAAGCCATCGTTGATCGAGGTCAGTGTCGCAAAGCGCAAGATGATTCGGGAAGTGCTGGATTCGAAGACGTTGCGCGGGATGATGCAGCAGGCAGAGCCGAAGCGGCAGATCAAGTAATCAAAAGCTATCGGGTCCAAAGGTGCCGGATTGGTTTTTCAATTTTGAAAGGTGTAGCGCTTGATGATAATTCCGAAGCTTAGTCAGTTAGTTTGGGCTGTCTTGCCTGTGAAATCGAGGATGAAGCGCTTGTGTGTGCTGGCATTGCTGGTTCTGGTACCGCAGTTGGGGCTGGCACGTGACTACAGTATCGGTGAGGCGCCTACGTGGGTACAGCACGTGGCGCTGGATGCGTCCGCCGTGATGCCTGCCGCTGAGCTAAGTGACGGAGTGTATTACTTGCTCAGTGATGAACAGGTGCGGCTTGAGGCCGGCGATAAGCAGGTCTTCCGCCATTTTGCTACCCGCGCGATCAACGACAAGGGGCTTGATGAGGTCGCGTCGATCTCGATCAGTTTCGATCCGGCGTATCAATCCCTGACGCTGCATGCAATCAATGTGATCCGCGCGGGGCGCGTGATTCCGAAACTGGCGACGGCCAAAGTGCGTGTTCTGCAGCGGGAGCGGGAGCTGGAGGCGCGGATTTTTGATGGTCGCAAGTCGGCCAATGTGTTTCTTGAGGACGTGCGGGTGGGTGATATCGTCGAGTACGCCTACTCAGTGCGCGGCGCTAATCCAGTGTTTGGCGGACGCCATTTTGGTGGTCTGGATATGGGCTGGCGCGTGCCCGTCGGGCGCCGTTTTGGCCGGCTGCTGGTGTCGCACGGGAGTCCGCTCAAGCTGGTTTATCACCAAACCCTTTTGCGGCCTGTAGAGCGAGATCAGGATGCCTTTCGCGAATACGTATGGGATGTGCGCAATCTGGCGCCGATCCATCCTGATGGCGACATCCCGGCTTGGTATGACCCGTATCCCTGGGTGCAGTGGAGCGAGTTTGGCGATTGGGGGGAGGTGGCGCGCTGGGCCGAGCCGCTGTATCGCACTCCGGCAAGCCTGAGCCCGGCATTGCAGGCGACGGTAAAGCGTCTGGCGGCAGCCAGCACGGATCCGGCTGAACGCCTGGTGGCGACACTGAAATTTGTGCAGCAGGAAATTCGCTATCTGGGCGTGGAAATTGGAGCTGGCTCGTATGCGCCGAGCGCGCCTGATCTGGTTTTTAAGCGGCGTTTTGGTGATTGCAAGGATAAGGCCTTGCTCACCGTAACGCTGCTGCAGGCGCTGGGCA
>Ga0265336_10001072_pt1 | contig 13288 bp, 20 predicted proteins | sample 42119metaG_FD_193583 | JGI IMG/M metagenome (GOLD analysis project Ga0265336, IMG submission 193583) | Rhizosphere microbial communities from Carex aquatilis grown in University of Washington, Seatle, WA, United States - 4-21-19 metaG | ecosystem: Host-associated > Plants > Roots > Rhizosphere...
CCTGCTGCTGACGCAGGCGACCTGGGCAACGCTCTCCGCCGGCGCGGCGATTGCGACGCCTGCCGCATTCATGGCCTCGATTCTCACCCAGTCGCAGAACTGGGCGACCTTCATGACCACGTGGGAATCTCTCCTCGCCGAAAAGGAATTATTCGCCGCATGGTCAAGTTCGGTTGCGCCGCGGTATCTGTACGTCTGCCAGGACTCGGACGTCAATGCATTGGTCCCCAATACCCTGCTGACCTTCGCTGCTTATTTGGCCGCAAACACCATGTCGGGAAGCTGCCCGGTGTATGGCACGAATCTTCACGCCGCCTTCGTGATGGGCTTTGCCGCCTCGCTCGATTTCAACCGCCTGAACGGCCGCTCGACGCTGTGCTTTAAGTCTCAATCCGGGCTTGTTCCCTACGTCACGAACCAGAGCGCTTACGCGACGGTCGTCGCCAACGGCTACAACACCTACGGCGCTTTCGGCTCGAACAATCCGGCCAATAACGCGAACTGGATGTCTCCGGGATTGGTCTCCGGCACGTGGCTCTGGCTCGATACCTATCTCAATCAGGTCTGGCTCAATGCGAACCTGCAGCTTGCGATGGTCAATCTTCTGCAGGCCGTCAATAGCATCCCGTACAACATGCAGGGGTACGGGCTGGTTTATTCCTCATGCCTTGATCCGATCAATCGCGCTGTCAATTTCGGGGCGATCCGGAAGGGCATCATTCTCTCGACGGTGCAGATTGCAGAAATCATGTATGCCCTCGGAGTCGATGCCTCGAGCGCGATCACGGCTAACGGCTTCTATCTGCAAATCGTCCCGGCGCCCGCCGTTGTTCGCGCCGCCCGCCAGTCGCCGTCAATGACTCTCTACTATCAGGATGGCGAGTCGATTCAACAGCTTACGCTTGCATCGATCGCTATTCAGTAATCAGCAACCCGCTCACCGCACAAGCCCCTTACCCGGGGCTTTTTTTATGGGACTCAAAAATGTCTACCTTGACCTCGGCAAATTCTCAACTGGCGCTTGCTGTTCCCGGTATTTTCTCGTCCGCGCAAAACATCCAGGGCTATGCCGTCGATGATGCTTTCGAGGGCGAGGCGGTTCAACAAGCCGAAACCGCGATGGGCGTCGACGGCTTCCTGAACGCCGGTAAGATCTTCATCCCGTACAAGATGACTATCCATCTTCTGCCCACGTCGCCGAGCGTTCCATTATTCGACATGTGGCGGAACAATCAGGACGCTCAAGTCGATGTCTTCTCAGCGAATGGGACGATACTCCTGCCATCAACGCTGATGCTCTATACCCTGCAAAAGGGCTTCCTGACCTCGGCGACGCCGTTTCCCGCTGTCAAGAAGACGCTGCAGGCGCTGGTCTATGAGATCACGTGGGAACGCATCATTGCCTCGCCGGCGGCGATCTAATGGCGCGCAAGGAATCAACCTTTACCGCGTCTTCAGGGCGCGATGCCGGAAAACAGTATTTCATCCGGGAGATGCCGGCATCTCAGGCTGAACGGTGGGCCATTCGCGTCATTCTGGCCGCCGGGAATGCCGGGATTGAAATCCCGCCCGATCTGGCCGCGCAGGGCATGCAGGGATTGCTCGCGGTAGGTTACATGAACCTGCTCAAGATTCCTTTCGAGTCGGCTGGCCCGCTGCTCGACGAGATGATGGCCTGCGTCCAGCGGGTCGAGTCTTCGATAACGCGGCCGCTGCTGGAAAACGACATCGAAGAAGTTGCTACCCGGTTCCAATTGCGAAAGGCGATCTTCGTCCTGCATACCGATTTTTTTACCGAAGGCGGACCCCAGACTTCGGCGTCCGCCCAGCCGGGAAACAACGGCGAGACACCGTTGAATATCAAGCCGCGCCGCCAACGATCTGCGCCGTAGTCTCGTCTCGAATGGCGACCCTCCACGAACTCGATACCGTTTATGGATTAGAGGATATGTGGACGCTGCTGGAAATTCAGGCCGTTGATCGGCACAACGCTTCTTCCGAGTAAATCATGCCGACAATTCTTGACTCTCTCTTCATGGAGCTCGGGCTTGATGCTTCAAAGTTCAATGCAGCGCAGAAGAAATCCATTGAGCAGCTAAAGCAGTTTGAAACGGCCTCCGAGAAGGCCGGCAAGGCTTCGCAACTTCACGCCAACGCAATGACGGGCGGGTTTGACAAGCTCAAGAACTCCATCATGGGATTCGGTGGGGCTTTCCTCACCATCGCCGGATTCCAGAAGTTCGTCACGACGATGACGGAGGGCAACGCAGCGCTGGGCAGGGCGTCAAGGCTGCTCAGCATGGGCGGGAAAGACCTAACGGCGTGGGGCGATGCGGCAAAGACTGTCGGCGGGTCGCTGGGCGGGTTTGAAGCGTCGTTGCAGAACATCGAAGGCGGGCTCGCCAAGTTCCACATGGGGCAAGGTGGCGAGAACATCGTGCAGGCGCTAGCGATGCTCGGCGTGCAAGCCAAGAACGGCACAGTCGATTTGTATGCGCTGTCCGATGCCCTGGTCAAGATGAAGAACGAGCGCGGCATACAGACGGCGCATTCGTTTGCCGAGCAGCTTGGGATGGATGAGGGAACGTTCAACCTCCTGATGAAGGGATCGGAAGGCGTTCGCAAACTGACCGAGGAGATGGCGAAGAACAACCATGTCACAGAAGGCGGTCTCCAAGCATCCGAGGAATTGAAAGCGAAGTGGGAAAAACTCGGCGTCGTTGCGACGGCGACCGGCCAGTCAATTCTCGATGATCTAAATCCGGCGCTCAATAAAGCAATCGACCTGATGACCAACGCGGTCAGCATGAAATCCGATTTCACGGCCGGAATGGAATCGATTGCAAAGGGCGACTGGATAACCGCGCTTACTCAGCTATCCGTAGGCGACTTCCGGCGCGCGTTCAAGATGCACATGATCGACGGTTTGACCAATGAGCAGACTGCGGCGGCGATGAACAGCAGAACGCCCGAGAAAGGCTCAGCCGATCAGGCCATCAAATATTTCCAGTCAAAGGGATGGTCGAAGGAACAATCCATCGGCATGGCGGCGAACATCTCGCGGGAGTCAAATTTCAATGCCGGCGCCGTTGGAGATAACGGTGCGGCCTATGGCCTCGGCCAGTGGCACAAAGACCGGCAGGACAAGTTCGAAAAATTGTTCGGGCACCCGATGCAGAAATCGACGACGGAAGAGCAGCTTGCCTTTTATGACTGGGAGCTGAACCACACCGAGAAAAGCGCAGGCGACAAGCTGCGCGGAGCGAAGACGGCAGAAGACTCGGCAAGGATTGTTTCGTCGCAGTTTGAGCGCCCGGGTGACGCGAGCGGTGAAATGAGCAAGCGGGCAGCTATTGCGAGCAGCATGGTCGGCGCACAGGCGAATGCACCAACGGTCGCCGACGGCGGCTCGACGGTCGAGACCCATATCAACACGATCAACGTCAACACCCAGGCGACGGATGCGAACGGTATCGGAAGAGATATGAAAACGGCGCTTCAGCAGAATTCGCTGATCGGCGCGGGAATGGTAGGGATTACCTAAATGCCGCTGATTCCCTATCCTGACGTTCCGAATGTTCCCGGCGTGCCGCAGCTTCCTGTTGCGCCGTCGAGCTACGTCTATCCGGCCACAGGCGCGCCAGAGTCTAGCCTCGATTCGTCCGATACGTACCTCGGCAATCAATACCAGCAATGGTCGATCACGGACCAGAACGGCTCGCCGATTATCCAAATGGACTCGGTGATCGATTTTGAGTATCGGGGCGAAATGCGTATCCCGCATTACCCGGTCGAGCAGGGCGGATTCGCCAGCTACAACAAAGTGGCCATGCCATTTGATATTCGGATGACGGTCGCGTGCAATGGAAATGGCCAGCTTCCGCGCAGCGAGTTCTTGAGCCAGATCGAGACGCTTAAAAACGGGCTGGACTTGATCAGCATTAACACGCCGGACGTGAGCTATCCAAGCTGCAACCTCGTCCACGTCGATTATCGGCGGGAAGCGCGGAAGGGTGTCACCCTGCTGATCGCTCAGCTATGGCTCGTCGAAGTTCGGGAGACCGCCACGGCAACGATAACGACAGCGCAACCCGACGGCGCGAAGCCGGCGGCGACTGGGCAGGTATCGCCAGTCAGCCCGACCCCGGCACAGACGGCGGCAGCGGCCACAACGCTAAATCACGGCGCATCGGGATCGTGGGCTAGCGGTGCAACTGGAGCATGGTAATGCAGGTCATTCCACTCGCCTCGGTTGCCTCGCAATCACTTTCTGTCCAGATCAACGGTCAGGATTGCAGCATCAATCTGTACCAGAAAAGCACCGGCCTGTTCTTTGACCTGACGGTCAACGGCGCGCAGATCATCGCGGCCATGCTTTGCCTGAATGGGGTCGGCCTGATTCGTTCCGCATACCTAGGATTTGTCGGCCAATTGGTCTTTATCGACACGCAAGGTTCGAGCGATCCGTATTACGCGGGGCTTGGCGCGCGTTACATTTTGGCATCAGTACCATGACCTTCGCACAACGCCAGATCAGCCTGCAATTCTCGGGGGCGAACGGGACGGTCTCGCTTGAAGGGCTGAAGTGCTCGGCCATCATCGCCAATCCGGGCGGGTCATCTGCTTTCGGTCAGCTTCAATTGCGCGCATGGGGAATGACGCTCGACCAGATGAACGAGTATTCATCGACCGGCGTAAATATGGTCGCCAGCCAGAATCAATCGGTCACGGTCAGCGCCGGGAATGTCGGCGGGGCGATGACTCAGGTCTTTGCCGGGACATTGATGCGAAGCTTTATTGACTTCGCCAACCTGCCCGATGTGTGCTTCACCTGCTCGGCGGTATCTGGCTATGCCGACAAGGCCACGCCCAAACCGCCGAACAGCTACGCGGGCGCGCATAACGCCGAAGACATTATTGCAGGCTTGGCGGCTTCGGCGAATTATCAGTTCTCCAACAAGAACGGCGCGCATGCGGTATTGCGGAATCAATACCTGTCTGGCTCAGTGGTTGATCAGATGCAGACGACGGCGAGAGCCGCGGCCTTCCCGCTGGTCATCGAAAACAACACGGTCACGATCTGGCCGAACAATGGGATCCGCGACAACGTGGTAATCAATCTCGGGCCGGATACCGGGCTTATCGGCTACCCCTCTTACTGGGAGGCCGGGTTTGTCGTGAAGTCGGAATTCAATCCACTGATTGCCAACGGGCGAACGATCAACCTGACCTCGAGCTTGCCTAAAGCAAACGGAAGCTGGCCGACTCAGAACGTGGTGCATGAATTGAGCACGCTGGACCCTGACGGGCCTTGGTTCACAACCGCACGACTCGCGCCGGCGCCGTATGTCCCAGCAAACTAACCACGTCGCATCAGACAACGCGAGCGACGTTGGCCGGCTACAATTCATGATCCGGGCCGCGCTATCGGGGCTCAGGGTCGCCATCCCGGTCAAGGTCATATCAGTGACCAACAACGGCGGCGTTTCAGCCATTGGGACGGTCAGCGTTCAACCTTTGGTGAGCGGATTGGACGGGGCTGGCGTGCCGTGGCCGCACGGGGTTATCTCCGGCGTGCCGTACTTGCGGATTCAGGGCGGCAGCAACGGGGTCATTCTCGACCCTGCGGTCGGCGACATCGGCATTGCGACGGTTTGCGACCGGGATATTTCATCCGTCAAGGCATCGGGCGGCGTCTCTGCGCCGGGATCGGCACGAAAGAACGACCTGTCTGACATGGTTTATCTGATGAGCATCATCGGGCCGGCGCCGACTCAATACGTGGAATTTTCAGCGGCAGGGATCGCGCTGACCTCGCCGACAGCCGTCACCATCAACGCGCCAGCGACTGTGATTAACTCGACCACATTTACGGTCAACAGCCAGACGATTCTGAACGGCCCGATTTCGCAGGGCACTGGCGCAGGCGGAACGAACGCGACGCTGATCGGGCCTCTGGCCGTGACCGGCGATGTGACGGCCGGCGGCAAGTCGCTCGAGCACCACACACACAGCGGCGTCACGACCGGCGGCGGCAACACCGGACAGCCGAACTAAAGGGCAGGCAATGGCAATCAATCAAACGACACTATTGCTCGATCAGGCGGCATGGGATTTGGTCCTTGATGCGAACGGGAATATCGCTATTGCCTCGGCGCCGTACTCGATCGCGCAAGACGTGGCGAGCGCAATCCGGACATTCCTCGGTGAGTGCTGGTACGACCAATCGCAAGGCCTTCCCTACTGGTCTCAGATCCTCGGACATTTCCCGCCGCTCTCGTTCGTGAAACAGAAAATTATTTCCGCAGCGATGAGCGTTCCGAATGTCGCGGAAGTCCAGGTACTATTTACCGGGCTGAAGGGCAGGAATCTGACGGGCCAGGTGCAGATCATTGATACCGATGGTGTAGCCGCGAACGTGGCCTTTGGGGAATAAACGATGACAACGAACGTTCCGGCAATCACCTGGCTGAATGGTTCTCCGGTCTTACCTTCAAGCCCGGCGATTCTCGCAGGTGTGCAGGCGGATCAATCAACGGCTTTCGGCGGCGGCCTCAATCCCGGACTGACCACGCCAGCCGGTCAGCTCGCACAATCCGAAGCGGCGATTATCGGCGACAAGAACTCGCAGATCGCGCTGGTATCGAATCAACTGAACCCGGCCACCGCGTCGGGGATCTGGCAAGACGCGATCGGGCAGATTTATTTCATATCCAGAATTCAAGCCGCCGGCACGGTGGTGAATGCGACCTGTATCGGGGCCGTGGGGACTGTGATCCCGCAGGGCGCGCTGGCGACTGATGGGAACGGAAATATCTACGCCTCAACCGCCGCCACGACCATCCCGGTGAGCGGAACCGTCACGGTGCAATTCCAGAACCAGACGACCGGCGCGATCGCCTGCCCGATCGGCGCGCTGAGCATCATTTATACGGCTATCCCCGGTTGGGATACGGTCAGCAATCCGGCGGCCGGGTCTTTGGGAAATGCCGTAGAGTCTCGAGCGGCTTTCGAGGCTCGCCGCCAGGCATCCGTCGCGACGAATGCGGTCAACAGCACTCAGGCGATGGAAGCCGCGTTGCTTTCTGTCCCGAACGTGATTGACGCCTATGTGGTCGACAATCCAACGAACTCGCCCATTTCCTACGGGGCAACGTCTTATTCAATGGCGGCCAATTCGGTGACGTGCTCGGTAGCAGGGGGAACGTCCGCAGCAATCGCGGCGGCGATCTGGTCAAAAAAATCTCTCGGATGCTCGTACAACGGCAACACCTCGGCAGCGGTGCGGGACACGAACTACAACCCGCCTTATCCGACCTACACGATCACATGGCTGACCCCGGCCAGCACGCCGGTTTATTTTGCCGTGCAGATCAAGAATATCTCGGCGCTGCCGGCGAACATCATCCAGCTTGTCCAGAACGCCATCATCGCGTCGTTCTCTGGCACGGACGGAGGTTTAAAGGCGCGGATCAATCAAGCGACGTACTCCGGCCGGTATTACGCGAACATCAGCGCCATCGATCCGAACGTTGAAATACTTTCCGTGCTGATGGGCTTCTCGGCTATCGGCGCGACGCTCAACGCGCTGACCTTCGGAATTGACCAGTTGCCAACGATCACGGCATCGCAAATCGCTGTCACGCTGGTATAGACCATGCAGAACTGGAACCAGACGCTGCTCAGCCAGTACGCTGACAGCCCGACGATTGTCGCGCTCATCAATTCGATCAACGATGCAATCGACCCGTCTGCAGACCTTCAGAACGTCTATTCGAACCTGTGGAATATCTCGACGGCCGTCGGACAGGGCCTGAATAACTGGGGCCAGATCGTCGGGGTATCGAGGAACCTGCAAGTCGATGTCACGCCGACTTACTTCGGCTTCAACGAGGCGTACACGATACCGACCAAGCTGACCGGCGTGCAGCCGTTCGGTCAGGCGCCAATGTACGCCGGGCCGCTGGCGACGCAGACTTACACACTCGGCGATAGCGACTATCGGAAGTTGATCTTGGTCAAGGCCGCGGCGAACATCTGCAATCTCACGGCGCACTCAATCAATGCGCTTTTGACGCAGCTATTTACGGGCTACGGACGGGCATACGTCCAGGACACCGGCAACATGTCCCAGCGGTATGTCTTCGAATTTACGCCCACCGCTGTGCAGTTGGCAATCATCACCAACGCAAAGGTTATCCCGCGCTCGGCCGGGGTATCCGCAAAAGTTGTTTTGTACCCAGCAGGCAGCACGTTCGGATTCAACGAAGCCGGGGGCGCCCCGTTCGGCTCCGGCACTTTATTCCCCTCTTCAGGACTCCAAAATGTTAGCTAGCGCCATCCCATCAAAAGTTCCGCTTCCTTTTGCCAATAGCGGCACGAAGAACACGATCCCGACCGCCTCACAGATCGGCATCACGCCCGGCGCGGCATCGCTGACCGACGGATTCCCGCCCCTGACATTGACGCCGGTGGCGTCTGGCGGTCTTCCGCCATTCGGGGCCGATTTCAATGGCATCTTTAATCTGATCACCGCAGTCCAGCAGTGGCAGTCTGCTGGCGGATCGTTCGCATTTGATTCGGTTTTCTCGACGGCGATCGGCGGCTATCCTCAGGGCGCCATCCTGCTCGGGTCGGACAAACAGACGTGCTGGCTGAACCTGGCCGATAACAATACGACCAATCCGGACACGGCCGGCGTTGCTGCAAACTGGATCGCCTTGGACGCCTATGGAATCGGGGCCGTCACCGGCTTGACGAATTCGAACGTCACGCTTACGCCGGCGCAATACAGCAAGCTGATCATCACCCTTTCCGGCACGCTCACGGGGAATGTGCAGATCATTTTCCCGGCGAGCCAGCAGCAATGGACGATCATCAATAATACGTCCGGCGCTTATACCGTCACCTGCAAAACGAACGCGGGAACGGGCGGCCTCGTCGGCCAAGGCAGCACCCAGCCTTTTTATGGGGACGGGACGAACCTTAACCCGATCAGTTATAGCTCGGGCAAACAAATCCAGCCGATTTCCGCGTCTGTCGGCTCAAACGCGCTGACGATTTCGGCATCTGCGCTGAGTCTCGACTTCCGCTCGACAACGCTTGGTTCCGGTACGGTAACAACGGTGACCGGCAGTCCTGCCAACTTGGTCGTTCCTTCGTCCGCTACGCTCGGCACGATCAGCGCGACGCAATCGCGGCTCGCTGCCCTCGCACTGAATAACGCCGGAACGATTGAGCTGGCTGTCGTCAATATAGCTGGCGGCAATGACCTCACCGAAACCGGCCTCATCAGTACGACGGCGATCAGCAGCGGCTCGACGGCAAACAACGTTGTTTACTCGACTACGGCAAGAACAAGCGTCGCCTATCGCATCATCGGCTACATCGAATCGACGCAGGCTACGGCCGGCACCTGGGCCACCGCGCCGAGCACGATCCAGGGCGAAGGTGGCCAGGCAATCGCCGCGATGTCATCGCTCGGATACGGGCAGGTCTGGCAGGCAGTCACGAGAACTAGCGGGACCACCTACTACAACACGACCGGGAAGCCGATCGTTCTGCTGACATCGATTAGCCCATCAACGATCGGCTCGGTGAACATCAGTATCAACGGCGGAGTTGCGGTCCCCTCCGCATCTTCGGCAGCGGCCGGGAACGGGGTTGGCAACGTTGTTATTCCACCGAATGCTTCATACCTTTATACGGTCAATGGGACGATGTCAAGCCGCGCTGATTACGAACTTCGTTAAGGAAAAATCATGGCAAAGTACAAAGATACAAACAACAAAGTCCACGACATCGATCCGGCATTCGAGCACCTGCTGCCGGCCGGATGCGTGCAGATCACCGACGAGGAAGCGCTGGCACTCAATCCGCCCGTCGTCGTTAATCCGATCCTCGTTCAGATCGCTGAAATCGAGGCGCAGATCACGCCGCGCCGCATGCGTGAAGCGACACTGACGACCGCCGGCAAGACCTGGCTCGCCGGGAAAGATGCGGAGATCGCTGCACTCAGAGCGTCGCTGTAATGTATCTGCGCTATGCCGTGCTTGTCCTCTGTGACTTGCTCGCCTCGGCGCTCAACTACCTGCTCGCCCCGTTCGTCGTCCTGTTCGCCGATGACGCCGGCTGGCTGCCGAACTGGCTCTGGTGGTTTCAGACGCCGGGCGACTCGTTGGACGCGGACTATTCTGGCAAGCGTTATCCGGGACCGACGACCGGCTGGCGGCGCTGGTATTCGCGTACGGCATGGCTCTATCGCAATGCGATGTACGGCTTCGACATCGATGTCCTCGGCGCGAAGCCGCTGCCTGGCGACGTGGTCACGGTCACTGGCGATCCTCTCGTCTCGAATCACGCCGACAGCTGGCGCGAAGGCACGGTGCGTTACACCCTGATGCGAGACGGCAAGGCGATCTATTTCCAGACATACACCGTGAAGAAGTGGTGCGCGACCCGCTACTTGCGCAGCAATCTCGGCTGGAAGCTCTGGTCATTCACCGACGATCCAACCGAGACGATGCAGCTGGTCTTCTCCCCTAATCCCTTCCGAAGGGTCTGACTTCATGGTGCACGACCGCGACGATTACGTTCCTCGGATTCTTTCGGACGAGGAAATCGACATGTATCTCAGCGGAGACCGCCGCGAAGTCGACAGACTCATTCTCTATAGCATCAATCGGGTGACGGCCGTCGTCATCGATCACGTCAGGAAAGAGGAAGAGCGCAATGACCGAATCGACGGCATCGGCGGCTTCGACGCGATCACGACCCGGGCCGAGTTCGTCGACAGCCTGATCAAACGCAACAACAGGATGTCCGCAATGATGGAGAAGGTTGCCGCCTCGTCAATAAGCTGGGCCGTTATCGCCTTCGCGGGCTTTCTGGCGTTTGCGCTTTGGGAGTCGATCAAGGTGGCAGCGAGAAGGGGGTAATGATGACCTCGAATGAGCGCGCCTTTCTCGACATGATTGCCTTTTCCGAGATCGGCCCGGCACTACTGGCCGTCAGTGACAATGGCTACAACGTGATCGTTGGCAGTACCGCTGAAAATCCGCATCTCTTCACAGACTATTCAAATCACCCGCACCAATTTATCCACCTCGGCAACGGCATTGTCTCGACGGCTGCCGGCCGCTACCAACTGCTCGGAAAATACTTCGACGCATATGCGCGCGTTCTTGGCCTGCGCGACTTCTCGCCAGCCAGCCAGGATGCAATAGCCCTTCAACAAATCCGAGAGTGCCGGGCGCTACCAGCTATCGAGACGGGAGACTTTGCCGAAGCGGTTGCCTTGTGTTCCCACATTTGGGCCAGCCTTCCCGGATCGCCTTACGGACAGCACACGAACAGCTTGGCCGACTTGGAGAAGGCTGACGAAGACGCCGGGGGGTATGTGCATGACTGAGCGCCGGCAAGACGGTTTCGAGGCGTGGATCAACCGAAACCACATCGAGGCCCGGCTCGTCGTTGCCATCGCCCTCGTCATGCTCTGGTGGGTCACCCGCTGGAGTTTCGAATTCTCTGTCGTCAGCAAGTTCGACGGCACCGGTACGGCCGCCGTCATTGCCGCGGTTCAGGTTCCAGCGACTTTTTTCATCAAGTGGTCATTCGAGACATGGAAAGACATCATCAAATGAGCCCCTACAAGGAACGCCTGATGCGCGCCGCAGACGGTAACAATCAATCGTCACTCCTCTGCTCTGTCGGCTACGTTCCGCGCAAAGGCAAAGAGGCGCGCCGGCAGCGCGACTGCACAATCGACTGCAAAGACTTTGAACAGTGCGAGGCCAAGCGGCTGCGTACTGTCAATTGGGAGAAGAAACCATGAGCTTACTATTGACCATCCTGAAACAGTTCTGGCCGTATATCGCCGCTTTCACAATCGGCCTGTCCGTCGGCGGCGGCGGTGCGTGGAAGATTCAGGGCTACCGGATTACGGAAGCCAAGCAGGAATTGGCGGCTTTCGAGCAGCAGACGGAAGCCGCGGGACTCGCCGCCGAGAAGGAAGCGCAACGCATTGAAACCGAACATACCGCCAATTTAGCGAAAGTGAAGGAAGACCATGAAAACCTTATTCCAGCAATCCGCGAAGGCGCTGTTGCTCAGTATCTTGCTCACGTCGCTGCCGCTAAGCCTGTGGTCGTGCGCAAGCCCGCAGGCAATCCCGGAAGCGGTGCCGTGCCCAACGCCGGCTCCGGTATCAAAGTGGATGCTGGAGCCATCCAAAAATGCATTCCTGATACCGAGTTCATCGCCAACGCCGCAGAAGACGCCACAAAAGTAGCGACGTGGATCGAGTGGTGCTCGCTGAATAAATGCCCAGTGCAGTAGCTGTAGGGAAAATTGTGCGGCGCCTCAACGTATCTACTGCGTTTTGAGGCGTCTTTTCCCCACAATCGAAAACAGCAAACCAAGTGTTTAAGCGCGTTTGCGCCGAGTCTTCAGGATTGTGATTCCGAGGGTCACCGGTTCAAGCCCGGTACATCGCCCCAGTACCAAGGGATTCAGGCTAGTGTCTGAATCCCTTTTTTCTTGTGTGGGGGATTTTGTGGGGATGGCCAGCGAAGCATTCCCCACATAGGCGGCCACATACCCTGGCGAAAGGTGGGCATACCGCTGCACCATCTTAAGGTCCGCTCGCAGCGAGTGCTTCTTTTATGTAGGAGTTGGTAACAGGACGGCTTTCTGGCAACTCTATGTTCCATGCAAGAAGATTTGTTAGAACCTTCTCGCACTTCTCCACTAGCGACTTCTGGGTGGCGAGTTCGCAGATTTCACAGCTACGGGCGAGCTGGCCGTGGGGGCAGCAAGAACAAACATCTTTGTAGTCGCTCATTTCTCCTCCGGTTTCAGTGCGAGGGCTTCAGATACAAGTCGCCAATTATTACCTGCCCATGCTGCTCGAAGTGCCTCATCCTTCTTCTTGATGATCGCCAGCAACTCGGCTTCGCGGGCGGGCTGGATGGTGGGGGAGAGGCGTACAGATTTACTTGCAATCGCCTTGCCCGATTTAACTGGCCTATCAGTGAGGTTATCCAAGAAGTCTAATGGATGTGGGGCAAACTGAAATTGCGACGGCGGGATTATTTGCTGACTAGTTGAGGAGGAGTAGAGTGCCATATCGCAGTCAGCAAAATGCTCGTAGTTCAACCCATTAAAGGACTGTCGCTTAATTTTTGCGTCGTTGAAATCCGAGGATTTGCACCAAGCAACCGCATCACCGTTCGCCTTCCCCCGCTCGGCATCTACTGCGGCGAGGAAGCGGGAGGCTTCTTGCCATGAC
>Ga0265336_10001079_pt1 | contig 13224 bp, 8 predicted proteins | sample 42119metaG_FD_193583 | JGI IMG/M metagenome (GOLD analysis project Ga0265336, IMG submission 193583) | Rhizosphere microbial communities from Carex aquatilis grown in University of Washington, Seatle, WA, United States - 4-21-19 metaG | ecosystem: Host-associated > Plants > Roots > Rhizosphere >...
GTTGACTTCTTTTCGAACGGCTTTTTTATAGGCCAGGGCCTCCTTGATCGAATCATTGATCTCCTGGTTCCAGATCACTTCCCAATACAACTTGCCCTGAGTTTCCTTGGAGCGTAATTCCAATAATTGGCAAAAATTGGGACTGGCATGCTTGATCCTGCCTTTAGCATCGATAAGAATGACCCCTTCCACCATGCCGGAAAGCATGGCCTCAAAATTATCACGGTCTATCGAAGAGACCTTGAGTTGTTGGATGAAATCATGACGGGCATTATCGTTAGTATGACGGATCTGGGAAATACGGCGGAGATAGAAATGACGGGAGAATAAAAAAACCAGGACAGCAACAATAAAAACTATCAGGACCAAAATTTGCCACATTATTCAACATCCTTGAAACGGTAACCAACGCCCCTTACAGTTTCAACGTACCCTTCAGCCTTCCCAAGCTTCTTGCGTAAACCGCGCACATGCACATCCACGGCACGGTCAATGATGAATTTACCTTCCTTCCAGACATTATCCAGTATCTGTTCACGCGACCAGACCCTGCCCGGAGAACGGGACAAAAATTCCACGATATCAAATTCAATGGATGTCAATTTCACCTCATGGGATTTGTAAGTGATCTTATGTTTCAAAAGATCAATACTAAAATCCCCAAAACTGCGCAGATTATCCGTCGAAGCTGCGGCTGATTGCAGTTCCGAAGTCCGGCGCGTAATGGCCTTGATCCGGGCAACCAGGACCTTGGGACTAAATGGCTTGGGGATATAATCATCCGCGCCCATCTGAAGGCCAACAACGACGTCCGCTTCCTCGCTTTTGGCGGTAAGCATGACAATGGGGATCTGTTTGGTGTCAGGATCGTTTTTCAATGACCGGCAAAGCTCTATCCCGTCAACTTCCGGAAGCATCAAATCCAGGATAATGATCTCAGGCTTTCGTTTATGGACAAACTCAAGCACATGTTTGCCGTCATATAAACAGGCAAGGTCATAACCTTCGCGTTCAAGATTATACACGATCAACTCGCTGATATCGCGGTCGTCTTCTACTACAAGGATCTTCTTTTTGGCCATATTACAATTTTATAAAAATTATATTAGTTTAGTATGAGGAATTTGTTAATTTTAGATTAAGAAATTTTGGACTTAGTTTTCCGGGATTTCTTTAATTTTGGCCAATTTTCCTCAGCCGTGATGATGCCCGGGCAACAGGAGCTTTTACAGTAACATGGATGGTCTTCCTCATCATCCAAGTCATATCCATAATTGTAAAAAAGCTCTTCATTTTCCCGGATATCACGCAAAGCAATGACCCAAATATGCCCCCTGATGACATCGACTTCACAATTAGGCTTACAGGAATGATTGATGTATTTAGCCATATTATAGCTCACATGCCCGTCAATATCATATTTTTTATTCAACACAAATAGATATACCGCCCCTGTTTGTTTGTGCTTTTTGGCGTATTCGACCAGTTTTGGCCCCCGCCGCTCAGCTTCAGCTTTCGTGATCTTTTCGCCGACATATTCGATGATACGGGTATTTTTCAGGATCTTAGTCCTGGCAAAAATGCCAAAACCATGGATGGATGACTTTTTCTTATAAATATAATTAGTGGCTGGCATAATTATTCAGGACTTTGAGCAACGGAGTAATTTCATCAGCCGTATTGTAAATATGCGGGGATGCTCGTAATTTATTCTTCCATAATGCCAGGTAAAAACCTTTATTTTGTAAAACTTCCAATAGCCGAACGTTTTGCGCCGGGTCTTTATGGGAGAAGACAACAATATTGGTCCTCTCCTTTTTCTGGCGGGGACTGATAAGCGCATAGGACTTATCATCAAGACCTTCAACTAATTGGTCTACCAATGCCTTATTGTGCTTTTCAACCTGATCAAGCCCTAATGATAGCAAATATTCGATCGAAGCTGTCCAAGGCACATAATTAAAGAAATTAGCTGTCCCAAAAACATCGTAACGCCTGGCCGTATGGTCATCTTTAAGATCAATGGGGCCTTCGGTCTTTAAACTAGTCTCATCCATAAGGCTGATCCAGTAGTTTTGGGGATAATTCAGTCTTTCCCTGACTTCTTTCCTGATCCAGCAAAAACCCGTGCCATAAGGTCCCAAGAGCCATTTGTATCCGGCACCAACCACCGCATCCAGCTCCCATTGGGACAGGTCGATGGCAAAGGCCCCTGCGGCCTGACTTAAGTTTAAAACACAAAGGATGCCATGTGAACGGCATAATTTTCCGATGGAAACAATATCCAATTTATAACCACTGAAACTATGGACCAACGGAAGACATACCAATCTTGTTCTTTTATTAAATGCCCCTTCAAGCTCTAAGCAGGTAAATAATTGGTCTTTGGCTTTTAGCTGATGGACAATCACCCCCTTTTGCCTTAATGATAACCAGGGCAGAATGTCTGTCGGAAAATCATTCTGTAAAAGGATGATCTCATCCCCTGCTTTGAATTCAAGCCCATTGGCCAACAGATGCAGGCCATAGGTGGCGCTATTGCCTAATATCACATCATGAAGATCAACATGGAGCAAACTAGCGATAAATCCTTTTAATTTTAAAGGAACCTGTTGGAATTTTGGAATGGTCAGCAAATGCGGTGACATTTTCCATTCAACAGCTTCTTCTAAAGCTTCCTTGGCTTTTTTGGGCAAAGGACCTTCACTGGCCACATTAAGCCAGGTGTGGCCTGATTTAATAGCAAAATCTTTTGTGTAGGATTTCATAAGAGTGAGGATCTAGAGAGATGGGCGGATACTTTTATAGAATTCTTTATCTTTCGGGTGGGTCAATAAGGCGACAACTTCATCAGGCTTGACCCAACGCGCTTCCGGATGGTTGATATCTTGGGGTTTTAAGGCTTTTTGGCTGGTTTTAAATAAAAAGAAAAGCAGAACCTTCCATTCACTTTTATCTTCATCAGTTCTCAAACCGATCTTATACCGGCCATAAGCGCCCAAGGTACGTTGAAATTTAAGTTCAGTGATCCCTGATTCTTCCCTTATCTCCCGAACAGCAGATTCAAGCGGATCTTCTCCTGGGTCAACATGACCTTTGGGCAAGGACCAGGAATTTGAGCGTTGATTGACCACCAGGACCATTCCCTCCTGGTTTAGGACAACCCCGCCGGCGGAAACTGTGACTTTATTTGGAAGCATCAGTGTCCTTTACGCCGTAAAAGTTCTTTCCCATTTCGATACGTTCCAATCCTTTTTTGACACGGTATATATTAGTGTCCCTTAAGGAATAAACACACCCACAATACTCTTGTTGATAAAATTCTTCACGCTTGGAGATCTCATACATGCGGGCAGAACCGCCTTTTTTTCGCCAATTATAGGTCCAGTAAACCATATCCTTATAGCGCGACGCGGCATTCACTCCACATTTATTGATCTGCTCCATATCTTTCCAGCGGGATATGCCCAATGACGAAACAATGATCTTAAAACCATGCTCATGCGCATACAAAGCTGTTCTTTCAAAGCGCATGTCAAAACAGGCGGTGCAGCGCTTGCCCTTTTCTGGCTCAAATTCCAATCCCTTAACACGCGCAAACCAGTTGGTCGTATCATAATCAGCGTCGACAAATGGAATGTTCATCTTTTTGGCAAATTTGATATTTTCTTCCTTGCGGATCTCATATTCTTTACGGGGATGGATGTTAGGATTATAAAAAAAGATCGTAAAATTTATCCCGGAAGCATTCAACGCTTCCATCAATTCCCCCGAACAAGGCGCACAGCAGGAATGCAGGAGCAATTTATCCGCACTGCGGGGTAATTGTAATTTTGTACGGTTTACTTTTTGGGTCATCAATGAAAATCCTTAAAAAAAAAGACCTGGTTTTTCAACCAGGCCTGGGAATTGCTTGGATTCTAAGCAGCTTTAGTAACATTCACGGCTTGCTCGCCCTTGGGGCCTTGTTGAATATCAAATTCAACTTCCTGACCCTCTTCCAGGGTTCTGTAGCCATCTGATTTGATCGCGGTGTGATGAACGAAAACATCTTTACCATTTTCCGGGGTGATAAAACCATAACCTTTTTGATTATTGAACCATTTGACTTTACCTTTTGCCATTACCTTGATCCTCCTTCTTATAAATAACACATGCTGCATCATTTATACTTACAAATAAAAGTATGCCAAACTTTTATTTACTTGTCAAATGATTCTTACTGCGTTACCGCCTGGCTGTCGGCGGAAGGATTTGCTACTTCAGTGCTTTTATTCAAATAGGTGGACAATAGTTTCCAGGTCTTGCGGCCGACCTTGCCATCAGCTTTTAAGTTGTTCTGGGTCTGGAAAGCCTCAATGGCTTTTTTGCTCTTGGCCCCAAGATGTCCATCGACCTTGCCGTCATAAAGACCGGCGTTCTTCAAAGCCTGCTGGATCTCTTTAGGTGTCGGTTTGCCTGTAACATCCGTTGCACCGCCAGTTGCCATCGCAGGTTCAGCAACATCCGTGGAGCCGGCTGCAGACGCATTCTCAACGACCACTGGGACAGAATTATCAACGCTCTGGGCGGAAGTATCAGAAACAGAAACTACGTTTTCCGTGGACACACCGTTGAGGTCAGCAGCATCTTCTTTTTTCTTTTTGTTACAACCGATAAAAGTTGTTAAAGCGAAAACGACCACCAAAACCAATACCAAGTTTTTCATAAATGCCCCTCAATCAATAAAGTTGTTAATAAAATCTTATACTTTTATCTTACGACTGTTTTCCTTAATGTCAAATTTCTTTATATATAATTTTAAAGGGGAAAAATCAGGTAAAAATAGCGGTTTTATGCTTTTGACAGGAATAATTCCAGGTCCTTCATCGGTTCAATACTGATGATCACCGGCACAAATCCCGGAGCATTCTTTAATGCTTCCATCATGGCCGGATCAAGATGAAATGAAATTTTACCGTTTTCATCTTTGGTTTGCAAATACATATTTGTTTTAGTCAGGTCAATACCACCGGTGTCCTTAAGCGCTGGGGTTGCCATGGCACTCCTTGCATTAGTTTTACTCAAAAAAGGATACTGGGCAATGATAAGATCCTGATAATTCTGTCCCAGATCAAAATGTTGGATCAAATTAAAACGATCACCTGGATCAGCGCTTTTGGGTTGTGAATAGATAACAATCGAATCCGACGATAAAATACGATCAATATTATTAAAATATCCCGCGATGTATCCCTGAAATATCTTATCATAATTTTTCGTTCCCAATCGCGTATGTTCTATCTGTCGATCAAGAAACCAGGTAAGGATATCAGATATCCACAGCGTATCTATATGCAATCCATTTTGACCCAGCCATGTTTGAATAGATTTAAATACGCTTTCTCTCATGATATCTGTTACAAAATATATGATCTTATTTGCTTGGAACATTCCCTTAATATAATTAAACCCCTTATCGGTTGATAGCCATGATCCATTACGGGTCAGCTCCTCTTGCATCAGGGCAATATTATCCCCTTCTAATTTCCCAAGCATCTTCTTGACAAAATCATACCTGTCGGATGAATCCTTGATCGTTTCTTCTACATCGGTAAAAAACTTATAAATCCCCAAATCCTGATCAAACAAGACACCATAGCTGGAATGCCTTAAAAACATAATATCAAAATTAAACACCCCTCCGGCACCGCAATGAACAGCATTCGGCCTTAAAGGAACTTCACCTATAGCTTTAAATACTGACTTTCTAATTTCATTTGAAAAAATATGCCCAGATTCAGCTTTAATCCTTGAGAGATCCGGCGAATCTCTCTTTATTTCTACTGAATCAATCTTTCCCAGCTGGATGCCCAGCATGGTATGTGTCCCTGGCTGTCTTAAAAAGATCTTTTGTTGACGTACTCCCTCAGGGGTCCGGTCAAAGGCAGATTCCAATAATCTTCCCTGTAAAATTTGCCCTGATCTCATGTGAAGCACCACATCACCCACTGTCCCCTGAAACAGATTCCCCTTAGCTAAACGCATCAAATGATAATTGGTCAGAAATCCTATACCATCAGAAGGTAATTGAAGATCCGATCTTAACTCATCTATCGCGTGATCAGCTTGGGTAGCATGGAACATCGCCGGATCCATGCCTAATTTCATACCTTTTAACGGTTCATAGTTATCCGCACGAAAGATCTGTTGGGTCATAGGATAATCAATTGAGTTCTCAACGGCTTCAATGACCTGCGTCCCTTTATCAGAAACAAGTGCTAAAGAATCAATAAGTGCTTTGAGATTTTCTTGAGGAATGCCGCCTCCGCGATGGTCCCACATCCATTCACGGATATTAGAAATGTAGATCGTACCGGCCCGAAGTTTATTTTCTCTTAACCATTCGGCGATCTTTTTAAATTCTTCATTATTTCGAAAATCACTTCTAAGAAAGAATAAGCGATTGTCGTTAAACATTTCTTTAATATAAAAGAAATTTTCGTCGCTGCCTATCCAAGTTTCCTGGTTATCCAAACTTTCCTGTAAAAATTGAGCATCTTGCTTGCTCGCAAATTCCTGTCCTTCTCTTGTTCCAATATAAGCCGTTAACGTACTGATAAATTGCTGACGAGTCGTTGAAGATAGAATCATTTCTTTTATTTTTTCATAAAAATGCCTGGTTTTACCACTGCGGTCTATAAGTAACGCATAGGGGGATCGATGGGCCGCTATCATGTCTAAATTGAATAATCCACTGACACCTATATGAATCTCGTTACTTTGTGCAGGATGGTCTCGCAATGCCTTAATCGTCAGTTCTTGCAAGTGTTCATTGCTTTTAACATATACAGGTCCATTAATATAGTTATTGATATCATGATCCGACAAATTCTCGGATTCAATTGATGCGATATCCTCAGGGAAAATAAGCTCATCTATTCCCTGTAATCCGATCTGGGAAGCTTCCGAATATATTATAGGTTTTTCTAAGTCTGTTTTTGTCCTTACAGGATCGATCAAGCCCGTCAAAATGCGCCCATTCTTGAGGGTAAATTTAAATTGACTATCCGTAGGGATTTGCCACACCAGGTTAAAAAATATTGAAGTATCCAAAAAATCTTTCTGCGGCACCTCTGCCAATTTAGCCTGAAGACTATTAGTTAATTCCCGTCCATTCATCGCGGGATTTTCTGGAATGGATTTATCTGTAAATGTAAATTCCTTAATTCTATCGATACCGATCAGATGGATCTGACCATCAGAGGTTTTTATTTCAAGGGCCCCTTGAGTTTCGGCTGACGGGGCCCTGGTGATCACTCCGCTTAATTGCTGGATTTCACCCACATCGTATCGTTCTTCATAAGTGATCTCAACAGGCGGAGGTTCAGGGAAACTATAATCAAAAAGATTTGAAATATATTTTCTTGCGTCTTTTTCTGTACGCACTGTTATTTTATGATCGGGGGTTTTAATTTCACGGACTTGTGAGTATAATATTTTGATTGATGATTTACCTTTAATACCGAAATTGTTTTCCATCGGTACGATCATAAAACTCGAACTAAGAGGTTCCCCAGTCCCATTTTTTACAAGGTAATCATTGTAAGACTCAAGCCTTCCTGAAATTCTGATCGACTTTCTTTTTGTTGCATCTGCATGAACGTTAATGTCAACAGGACGTCCAATATCTTTGTCAGTTATTTGATTGGTTTCAATAGCTTGGGTTTGCCTCCAGATCTCATCCCTATCTATGGGAGCCGAATGATCTGTATTGATCGACCCTAAAATATTGTCGTCTGAAACTGGCGTAAATCTGCCTTTATACAATCCTTTATTAAATGGCACAAAGGCATGGACAATAAACCCGTGAGAGCCCAAAGGTGCCGGCAAGTCTGTTTGAACGACCTTATGGCTTATATCTAAAGAGTCCTTCTCATCTGTAAAATATCCCGGCGTCTTATCAACAACCTGGATTTTTCCCTGATTCATTGAAACAAGACGTGTTAAATATGAATACTTCCCATAAAGCCAGGTGCCCAACCCATGACCACCTGCCCTATAAGTCTCATGTTTTCTAAAAATACTTGTCAAATCAGCCTTTTGACCACTAAGAAAACCAGGGCCATAATCAAACATCAAACATTCATAGCCTTGTTGGGATTCTCTCCAAAGGAAGACCGCATCTGATTTAGCATGCACCCTTACATTCCACCATATTTCCCCAGGAAAATCCGCTTTTCCTCCATCCCATTTGGAACTTACCAATATCGGATGAACATAGTGGTCAAATAAAGGAGGGCCGAATACCATATCACTTAAACTCCCCTGGAATGGTTTTAATACATACCCGTCATTTCGTTTGATAAATACGCCGCCTTCAAAACCAAGTCTCCGGGCTTGATAAACCAACTCATTGATGGCCTCCGGACCTTTAGACCATGCATCCATTAGGGCTTTATTACCCAACACTTTATCCTGGGGAAATTCCGGATGCTTCACCCCGCTTATTTGCTCTGCCATTGCCGCATTACCTACTGCTTTTAGAAATGGCTCCATGTTATCGTTTAACTGTTTAATGATCTGTCTAAGAGCTCTGTCAGGGTCGATTTTATCTCTCTGTACTTCGTAAAATTCAATTCGATATACGATTGGAAAGAATTGCTTTATGTAACCTTTCATTTGATCAATTTGTAAATTATTGCCAAAATTACCCATCAAAGTCTTATAGATCAAGCCTGTTAAACTTAACAGATCCAACATTCTTTCAAATGATAATGTATGGTCATATGTTTTACCGGGTTTTGGATCTCTCAACCTTGCGGCTCCAAAATCAATTAATTGGATTTCCCCAGCGTCATTGCGAAGTATATTCATGCCAACAATGTCGTTATGGGAAAAACCTCTTTTATGTAAATCTTCAACCTCAACACTAATGTTCTTTAATGTAATTATCCAATCGCGCAATGGCAATTTTTGCCAGAAAATATCATCCAGGTCCTTTGATCCGGAAATTGGGCGGTATTTAAACCATCTATGCTGATCATAAGTGCCGTCATTTAATATTTCAGGAACATACTTATTCCCTTTTAAAACCTTCATTATTCTTATTTCATTTTCTAATGGAGCATTATTGGCAGCTAAAGTGGAACCCGTACCTACTACCCTAACCTTTGAAACTTTATAATAATTACCTTCTGCATCTTTGTAAACTTCAGCCGTACGACCTTTATCAGTAACCAGCTGTAATTTTGTCAGGTCCAATTCTAACCCGAGATTGACCCGGGCGTGTCTTATGGCTTCTTCTTTGATCTGAACTTTTCGTAATCCTCCGGTCGTTTTATCTTCTGCCAACACTTTGTTTAGAAAATCTTCCAGGCGTTTTAAAAAATCTATTTTAAAATTCTCTCCTAAATTGCTTACAGGCAAACCTGACGCTATCCAGGTATTATAATTTTCTTGGCCCGTATATCGTTTAATTAGCTCTTCATTTAGGTCAAAACCAATTAAATAACCGGCAAATAATTCGCTGGAAAAATGGTAAAGCCATCCATGATTGATCTCAGGTGCTATCAAATATTCAATCCTATCGATGGTACTCCTGTTCTCAAGACGAAGCCTTCCATCGCTTCCATGTGTTACATAGTGGCCTCCTGCTGTACCCTTATCGGTCGTTATAAATCCATATCTAAAATATCCATTTCCAAGCGCCATTAGCATCACATTGGCCAGATTTGTGCCATGGTAATACGTCTCTCTTACATTCATCGCAGGATCAAAGGCCTTGTTGAGGGTTTCGGTGGTATTGTCTAATGTTCTATGTTGACCATCAAAAACGATGACTTGGGTAGTATAGGCAGGGACACCTGCCCTTTTCTTTAAAGACAAAATGATATTTGCTGTTGCTTCATGTAACTGAACAGTTTTGGGAGTTCCGCTATCATCCCACGATAGTGAAGCTTTTGGCGTTTGATCCTCACCCTGCCAATTAATGTTCAAATGGACAGCCTGGCCTGCAGGGATTTCCTTCATACGATTGCGTAATCTTTCAGCAAGCAAAAGTCCTGCTAAATAAGGGATATTTAATTCGATAGCTTCTAAAATCTGGTCTCTGGAGCTTCCTTTGGCAAACCTTATGCTCCATTCTCTTCCATCAGATCCTAAAGGAGGTTTTACAGGTAAACTATTATCCAGATCATGTATTTTGGTCGCTTTGCTGCCATCCCAGAAGATAAATTCTGATTTGAATACACCTTTATTCGATCTCATTTTTAATTCCAGATCCGAATCCAATACGGCATTGAAGATCAAATTCTCAAGTGTTGGCCTGGTCAGATCAGAATTGCTTAAATGTCTAAAAATCAAACTTTCAATTTGTTCCGGATAGATCAATCCAGGATTCTGTGACAATGAAAGCTGCCAATTCTTAGTTGATCGGCCCAAAAATCCGATCGCGTCCCTTGAATAATAATCTCTATACCCGGTGTGGTCTTCTACTGAAATAATGCCGCCCGGGGGGATCTTGGCCATCAATGTTGTATAAAATTCTTCAGGTAAGAAACGCACGTAAGAATCAATGTTTCCCATACGCACGAAACGGTATTGAGCTTCAGGAAATGCTTGTTGAAGGTCCTGGACATCTACTCTACGGATAACAATATTGTCCCCTAAACCAAGATACTCTTTTGCCGCGTTCAAAAAACCTTCAACAAAATAAGATCTATCTGTCAGGATCAGATGTTCACCACCTAGGCTTTTCATAAAATGAGCACCACGGACTCCAGTAGCAATATCTACAATTGGCGCTCTTCTTAAATCATCGTCATAGGGAATAAAACCTTCCATCGGCAGATGCTTGTCAAAAAATGTATGATCATTTTCCGCAAAAACCTTCAATGCAATTTTACTTATTTTCCAGAGAAACTTCCTGGCTTCTTCAGAGTTTTCATTATTTTGATAGGCATTTTGTGAGAAAGCTTCCATTTTCTCAAACATACCCCTTAGATTAGGAAGTTTTTTCAGGAAATTCTCACGTTCTGCTACAGTCTCAGGTGTAAAAGAAGTAACGGTATAAAACATACCTGCAAAATCTTTTTCATAAAGTTTCAATTGCTCTATATTCCTATCCGACAAGAATTTTCCTTTTGATCTTTTTATATATTCAACATAGATATCTATCGGAGTACGCGGGTCTTTGGCCAGTTCATCTTTGTCATAGACAGACATGACCTTGGTAGTTTTAGCTATAAGATCCTGCGACGATACCCCGAAAGAAAATGCATTATATCTGGGGTCTTGCCTTTTTGCTTGCGGTGTAAGGTTTTCAAATCCCATCGCCACATACCTTTCCTGGGCTGCTTTATTGGTCTTAAGTACTGCTAAATATAATTCCTGGATACCCACTTTTTTGGCTCTTTGGGCCAGGGCATGCATGAGCCTTGATCCTTCGCCATTTCTTCTTAAAGCTTCTGCAACAGCAAACTTTTCAATGATCGCTGAATGGGCATCATCAGGATATGCCAGCACAAAACCCATGACCTTGCCTGAGGACCCAAGCGAAACCTGGCTTAATTGTGAATGTTGGTCATCTAAACGGATCTTCTGCCATGTCTCAACCGGGACAGGGAACATGGTCCCTTTTTCATTTTCAATTTCAGCTAAAGCATCGATCTGATCTTTTGCCTGAACATATCCGTCACCGGATAAGGAATTTAAAGTAACAATTTTCCCCTGATCCAGCATTGCATGGTCAGCTGTCATGGCTGAATTAGCCGGTCTGCCCAAAGAGATTAATAAATTATTTTTAACCTCATTTAATTTATACGATGATCCTTCCTTTCCAAGAACATTAATTAGACCTATGTTTTTTGATAAATGAAAATAAAGATCATTTTCACGAAAATAATTTACGCCTTGTGTAAGAATTTCAGTTATTAAGGTATCCCGATCTATATGTTTATCAAACCTGTAAATATACTCCCAACTACCTTTAACTAATAATTCAAAGGATAATTCATAAATTTGTTGTCTGGTTTGCTCCTTTTTAATATTATCATTTCTTTGAAATTCTCCCTGAAGGCCCCTTAACCTAAACTCTATATGATTAATAAATGTGGTTCCCCATAACCCTTTTAAATCCGGCATAGGAATGGAATTTTTATCTGCCAATTCTTTTATTTTATCAATTAATTCATCGACGCCACCACTATGGTATATGCCCCAAATTTCATACCAATCATCATTGGTTAATTTAGTAGCTAATTGTTCAAATTGCTTCCAGGCTTGAACTGGACTATCTTTATCCATAGGGGCCCATAGAACTTCACGCACATGTGCCCTGTTACTATCATCTAACATCCCCTTAGCTTCCCACGCATCCCATAATTGTTGCTTATTTTCATCTGTTAATGCTCTTAAATCTGCTGGGGGCCCCATGACTGAATCTTTAGCATGATACATTCTTGTACTTCTTATAAACATCCCCTTTTGACGCTGAGTTAATCTTGGCGCGCTGAACTTCAATACAAATTGTCCTTCATCTTTGGCAAAGAACTTTACTAGACTCAGACCCATTGACAAATGTGATCCGTAAGGATTCTCTGCTGTAGCTAAATATCCATTATTGTTTATTATGGCACTTAAAATATTATCCAGCCTATCACCACGATAAATTAAGGGAGCCAATTTTAGATTATTCATTAATTCATCTTTTATATCAGAATCAATCCAATCTTCTAATGTCCAGTCATAAAAGAACCCAATAACATCTGCCGCAATGCCATATTTTTCAGATACTTTTTTGACCAAGGCATCATGATTAATATCACCATCATTCAAACTCATCGCTTCATCAGCAGGGTCTGTTTTCATGGCAACGACAAGCATGGCTTTGGAATTATTGGCTAAACCGCGGGGTTCTTGATCTAGGATTTGCAGGGTTGAGCCGGCTTTCAGGCTTGTCATGGCAAAGTTCATTCCGCCTGAAAAATATTTCCTAGGGATGGTAGTTTGATTTGGATCCCCGACAGAAACATTCGGGGATGACATAATTGGCTCTTCTTTAATGTAGTTAAAGACGCCTTTTTTGAAGGCTTTTAGGTATTGTTGGTAGATGTATTCTGGATCCCCGATTAAAGCATTCGGGGATGACAATTGGATTTTAAAGGAAACTTATGAATAAAGAATCCGCAAAAACACAACCTAAAAAAGCCATCAACGGTGCTGAAGCCCTGATCAAATGTTTGG
>Ga0265336_10001083_pt1 | contig 13171 bp, 11 predicted proteins | sample 42119metaG_FD_193583 | JGI IMG/M metagenome (GOLD analysis project Ga0265336, IMG submission 193583) | Rhizosphere microbial communities from Carex aquatilis grown in University of Washington, Seatle, WA, United States - 4-21-19 metaG | ecosystem: Host-associated > Plants > Roots > Rhizosphere...
GCGAGAAACGACCGGTCTGGTGCTGCCCCTGGGCGGCAATGCTGTGCGCCGCTCGCTGGGCTCGGAGTCCCTCCGAATTGTCACTAAAGCAGTGCGCGACAGCATTCAACACGGCCTGGACCACCGCGAACAGGCGCTGGAATACGCCATGCAGTTTGCCCGCGACCTGGACTCCAGACTAGCCAATCGCTTTGTCAGCATGTATGTGAATGAGCGCACCCTCGACTATGGCGAGGATGGCCGCGCGGCAATCCGCAAGTTGCTTGACCTCGGCTACGAGCGCGGCATTATCACCATCGCCCCGCAAGTGGATTTTGTGGATTAGCGCATCTTCTCTGAACTGAAAATCCCAGGTCCCGCACTCGGGACCTGGGATTTTCAGTACCAAACCACATACACTATTTGCATGCAGATACCCACACGCCGCGCCGTTGTCCTCAGCCACGTTGCCTTTGAAGATCTCGGAACGCTCGCGGCACCGCTCGTCGAACGAGGCTTTAAGATCGAAAGCATCGTTGCCGCCCAGGCGAGCTTTCCCCTGCCCCAGATCGCGAGTTGCGACCTGCTGGTAGTTCTCGGCGGGCCGATCGGTGTCTACGACCAGCAAGATTATCCGTTTTTAAAGAACGAGATTGCCTGCATCCGCGATAGATTGGCGGCTTCTAAGCCCATTCTTGGCGTTTGCTTAGGCGCGCAATTGATGGCCGCGGCGCTGGACGCTCGCGTCTACCCCGGCAGTAGTGGCGCGGAAATCGGCTGGTTTCCGCTGCAAGCTGCCACCAATGCGCCGACGCCAACATGGTTTGCTCCGTTGCTCACTCCTGGTGTTTCGGTCTTTCATTGGCATGGTGACACTTTCGATCTTCCCATTGGCGCACGGCATTTAGCAAAATCAGAACGCTACGCGCATCAGGCCTTCATCATTGGAGATTTCGCGCTGGGATTGCAGTTTCACCCTGAGGTAACGGCCGCTGACCTTGAAAGCTGGTACGTCGGCCACGCCTGCGAATTGCACCATGCCGGAATCTCCGTGGCCGCCTTGAGGGCTGCGGCTTACAAGCATTCCAAGACGCTGGAAGCAGCAGCGGCCCAGTTCTGGGAGCTTTGGCTGGATACGATTTTCTGAGCCTTCAATCCAAAGAATCAAGGAACGACGGAGATCCTTTCTGGAGTAAGCTGCGCCGCAAATGACCTTGGGCATAGGCACTTCTGCCCTAAAGTCATTGAAGTTGAGCAACAATTCTCCCTTGCAGACTAAATAATTTCTAACCATCGCCGATGCATCCCTTAGTGAGGTTTTAGGATGCTCGCCCACGCCCCATTGACGTTTGTTCTCGCTTCGGCAGATCCAGTGTTGCTCACTGCCATCGAACCCGTCCTGCTTGCCGACGGATCACAAGTGGAAATTTTTCTGTCCGCCGAGACCGCTCTCCCGGCGCTGACCTCGGCTCATGCGCCGACAATGGCCTTGATCGATGAAAAACTACCGGGGATGGAGATGGGGCAGTTGCTAGCGGCAGCGCGAGCGGAGGCTGCGGGCCGGCGCTTTCCGATCATTTTGATTGCGGATACTGTGACTCAGGAGTGGATCGACAGGCTGGCCGAGGGCATTATTAACGAGCTACTGCCACGGGCAATGGAGCCGGGATTTCTGCGTCTGCGACTGGAAGCGGTAATGCGCGATCATCGTCGCCTGCGCGAGCTGGAACTGCTCCGTGAGGCCACTATCCTCAACTCTCAGACCGACCGGCTGACCGGTGTTTACAATCGCGAGACGATGCTTTCGATGATGTTTCGAGAGACCGACCGCGTGCAACGGATGAACAGTTCACTGTGCATGATTCTCTTTGATATTGACGACTTCGGTCACTGGAACTCGCGGCTGGGTACCGACTCCTGCGATGATCTTCTTTGCCAGGTAGTGTCGCGGACAGCGCGCCTCTTACGCAGCTACGACATTTTGGGCCGCGCTGGCAAAGATGAATTCCTGATCGCGCTGCCTGGGTGCAGCAGCGTGAATGCTGTGATGATGGCAGAGCGTCTGCGTATGGATGTCTTCTCAACGCCCTTCCATGTGAATGGCGACTCCATCCGCCTTTCCGCATGCTTCGGCATCGCCAGCAGCATGGGCCGTTCACCTGTGGTAGTATTGCGCGACGCGGAGCAGGCGCTGTTGGTGGCCAAGGCCAGCGGGCCGGAGTCGATTCAGTGCACCGGCGACTGCCCAGAGTCTGTCGCCGCGCCGGTCGCGTTCCTTTCGCCGACCTCGGGTGATGAGTTGCTGGCCTGGTAGAGGCTGGAAAGCGGAGTGATCAAAGAGAGCGGAGTTAGTACGGGCTGTGGCGCTGATTGAATTAGCTCCGCGAACCCCGGTAACTTCGCTTCTTCTTTTTTCCGGTGAGAAATATAGATTATCGGCAAGAATTGCGGCGGGCGCTGTAAACTTGCAGCCAGAGCGGGCGTCTACCTGAGTGATGGCAGCCTGCACAGCATTGGGACCCATAAACATGGCTACGGCAGAAGAAATTGCCGCCGAGGATTTTTCGGCTGTTGTCACAAAGCACCGTCCGCGGATCTTCCGTTTTCTGCTCACCTCGACGCACGATGCTGATCTGGCAGAGACGCTGACGCAGGATTGTTTTTTGAAGGCGCATCGAAACTGGGAGAGCTTTCGCGGTGAATCGAGCGCGATGACTTGGCTGATGCGGATCGCGATCAATCTTCAGAAGGACCACTGGCGCAACCGCCGGATGCAATTCTGGCGGCAGACTCATAGCCATGCGGTCGATCTGGACGAGGCCAGCGAGTGGCTGCCGAGCGGGGAACGCACGGTGGAGCAGCAAATGCTGGCACGAGAGCGCGTGGGGCAGGTGGCAAAGGTAGTCGAAAGATTAAGCGAGCGGCAGCGGACGGTTTTTCTGCTGCGCTATGTGGAGGAGCTGGAGTTGAGCGAGATCGCGCTGGCCACGGGGATCAATGAGGGCACGGTCAAGGCGCACTTGTCGCGGGCTTTGGCGAAAGTGCGCGGGGAATTGGAGGGAAAGCGATGAGTTTCAAGAACGAGGCTCGGGGGAAAAGCAGTAGTGAGACAACTAATCTGGATTCTGCACTGAGGGAATATCGCCTCAGCGTCCATTCCTGGAGCGATGCGGCCTACAGTCGGCCGCGTACAGCTATGGCGACCACCAGAGAGAGTCATTTTTGGCGATTTGCAAGCGGATTGGCGCTGAGCTGCGTAGTGATTGCCAGCGGTATCTCGGCAGTGGTTTACCAGCATCATCGGCAGCCAGCGGCGGTTGCCCTGGTTCAGGTTGCTGAGCGCGTGCCGCCGGTTGTCCAGAAACAGATTCAGCCAGCCCGACAAGAGGATGAGGATTTGCTGGCCAAAGTAGACCGCGATGTAGCGCGAGGAGTTCCAAGCGCCATGGAGCCCTTGGCTCAATTGATGGCCGAAGACGAAAGCCAGTAGAAACGAAGAAACAGATGCATCCCCTCGGCGAATCGAGGGCAAGGAGCTTGCGATGAAGTGCTTAGATAGGGTATGGGTGGGATCAGTGTTGGCAGGAGTTTTGCTTGCGGTGCCGGCGTTGACGCAGATGGCTGGCGGCGATATGGGGGGAGGGCCGGGAGCAGGAATGGGGCAGCATCGGCCTCCGATGGAGCGGGCATTTGGCGCACAGGGCGGACTCGGACGCTGGTGGAACAATCCAAGGATGATTGAGCAGTTGAAACTGACCGATGAGCAGCGAAAAGCATTTGACGGGATCCTGCTGGACCACCGTGAGAAGCTGATCGACCTGCACGCCAGCCTGCAGAAGGCCGAACTGTCACTGGAGCCGCTGATGCGCGACGATCAGCCGAACGAGGCGAAAATACTGGCGCAGATCGACAAGGTGGCGCAGGCGCGGGCCGAGTTGGAAAAGGTGAATGCGCGTTTTTTGCTTGCGATTCGCGGCAAGCTGACGCCTGAGCAGTGGAAACAGGTACAGGCTTTCCGCGCCAACCGCATGCATGAGCGGCACAGCATAGAAGAGGGTGGCCCGGGACGGGGTGGTTTAAACCACCGCTTTGCTCCTCCTCCGCCTCCGCTGGGTGCGGGGCCTGACGCGCCCCCAGCTCCGGGAGCGGGGTCCGAAATGTAGAAGGGATTTGTGACGCGGGTTTCAGGCAGACAGTAAATACAGTTGCAAGCAAAAGACAGCGGCATGAGGCTAACCCTCTTGCCGCTGTTTTTTACGCATAAATACTGACGAAAAGGTCGAACAGATCCAAGCGGGGCGCTCACTTTGTGTAGCGAAGCGATGCAGCCAGGTGGAGCGCAACGCAACAGAGCGTGAATCGCTTTGGGACAGGATTTGAAGCGAAGCTGGACACCTTGAATCGACCCGCTACAATCAGGGGCACAAGCGGCATTAAAAATTATGACTAAAGTTATTTTGGGCGGGACCGATGAAGGGAGTGGATGCAATGGCGCTCAGCCGGTATGGAAAAATCCTTGCGGAACGAAAGATAGACCGTTAGGTAGAGCGCATTCAAGGCATCAGAAAAAGGAGTACCTCCATGGCCCTCGGTGTTTTAAACAATCTGTCAGCGATGTACGCAGAGAACAACCTGAACAACACCAACAACAGTTTGCAGACGGTGTTGCAGCAGTTGTCTTCAGGATCGAAGATCAACTCCGGCGCAGACGACGCCGCGGGGCTCTCACTGGTAAACGGCCTGCAGGCGAACTCGACAGCTCTGATCCAGTCAACGACCAACGCCACCGAAGGTGCAGGTCTTCTGAAAGTTGCCGATGGCGCTTTGTCGCAGGTAACCAGTCTGTTGGACCGCGCCATCACGCTAGCCACCGAGGCCTCGAACGGGACTCTCAACTCCTCTCAGGAGTCGGCGGCCAACCAAGAGTACACATCGATTCTGTCCGAGATCAACAATATTGGTTCGACGACGACCTACAACCAGCAGCAGGTATTTGCCGGCAAAACAATAGCGATCTATACCGGTGACTCGTCGCCGCAAGGTTCGTCAGTCGACAACCTGTATATTCGCACGCTCTCCAGCTCCAGCGTGGGCGACACGGGCGGCGCGATGTCTTATAGCAACGGCCAGAACAATGTATTCATCAACCTGTCGAATGGGGGCACGAACGCCAGCATCTCCGATAGCCTGAATGCCAGCGGCGCCACAACCATCACGGTGAACTACATGGCCAAGGGCGCAAGCGGCACGGCAACGATGGCGACCGCCAACATTACCGTCGGCACCGGCACCACATATGCCAACACCGCGCAGGGACTGATCAATGCCATCAACAGCTCGGGCCTCGGCCTTAGCGCCACCTTCACCACGGCAGCGCAAGCCGGCAGTGTGGCCGTAAGCGCGGCTTTGGCGGGCAATACCTCCGGCGGCAGCGGCAGCAATACCGGCATCGAGATCTCGGGCATCGGCCTGGGAACGGGTACCAATGGTGCAGGCGAGATCGGAACTCTGACGGTAGCAAATAATTCTGATACGCTTGGCGGCAGCCTCACGATTGTCGGGCCGGATGGAAAGAGCCACGCCATAACATTAGGCAGCGCTAATTCCACCGACACTCTAGCCAACCTGGCGGCGACCATCAACTCTGCCAACCTCGGAGTTCAGGCCAGCTATAACGCGGCGAACCACGAAATCGTCTTCACTTCGGCAAATGCCACTGAGACCATTTCGGGAACTGCCATTACTGACACCCCAACGAACGCAGCTCCGGTTCTGGCCCCTGTAGCCAATCCCGCTCCGGTGGTGGCCTCGCTGGGAAGCACGTTGTCTGTGGTCAAAGCCAACGATATTTTAGGCGGCACTCTCACCGTCACCGACACGCTTGGAGCTGCGCACCTTGTCACTCTTGGCACGCCGGGCTCAACCGATACGCTCGCAAACCTGAAAAACTATCTCAATGTGACCAATGCCGCCTGGGGAATCACGTCCACGGTTGTTGGAACCAACATGACCTTTAGCGGAACGCTATTGGACAATGTCGTAGGCGCCAACCTCACCGACACGACTCCAGGCATCGACGGCACACTGACCGTTGCGCAAAGCACCGATCTTCTGGGCGGGTCGATGACAGTGACCGATACCCTGGGAGTGGCACACTCCTTTGCCCTTGGACTGTCAGGACAAACCGATACTCTCGCCAACCTCAGAACCTATATCAACACGACCAACGCCGCGTGGGGCGTGACAGCAACCATCACCGGTGGAACAGCGATGACCTTTACCGGGACGCTGCTGAATAACGTGACTGGCACAAGCCTGACTGACACCGGCGCGGCTGTGGGCATCGCGTTGACCGGTATACCAACCGCCAGTGAAACAGCGTATTCCGGACAGGTGGGAACTTTGACGATTGGTGGTGTTGGTGGAACCGCCACAGATACGTTGGGCGGCACGCTAACCATCGGCTCGAACACTATTACGCTGGGCGTCAGTACCGGCGCAACCAAAACCGACACACTCGCCAATCTGGCCGCAACCATCAACGCCGGAGGCTACGGCGTGACGGCCACCTACAGCCCCGCAACCAAAAGCGTCATCTTTACCTCGGCTAATACTGCAATCAACTTCAGTGGCGCACCCACGGATGCCACGGCAGGCTCGACGATCACCGCCACCACCAATGCGCCTTATCCAACTCAAGTTGGCACGCTAACCATCGGGGCAGGCGGCGCGGCAACCGATATACTGGGCGGAACGCTCGTTATCGGTTCGAGCACCATCACGCTGGGCACACCGGGAACGACAGACACCCTGGCCCACCTCTATGCCACTATCAACGCCGGCAACTATGGGGTCACGGCTTCGCTTGACCCAACCGGCAAGATCATGACCTTCAATTCAACAACCGGTTTGCTGGTCGCCGTCGGCGGCGCACCTACGGATACGACTACCGGTGCTCCGACGACGGCAATCACCAACACTCCCGCTGTAGACCTCTCGGCATATTACAGCACGGGGATTTCGGGAATGGTTGAAGACAGCTCGACCGGCGGCGGCACCAACAACACAGGCATGGTCGCCGACTCGAACGGTGTGGGCGGTACCGCAACCACCAGCTATACAGACGGCGCGGGCGCGAATCTGAGCAGCACAAATCTGCTCAGTCAGGCCAATGCACAGCTTGCATTGGGCTATCTGAACCAGGCCATTACCGACGTAGCGGCTATGGACGGCTATATCGGCGCGCAGATCAACACCCTGAACTCTGTCAGCTCGGTCATGACAACGCAACAAGAGAACGTGGTCTCTGCACAGAACGCAATCCAGGCAACCGACTATGCTTCGGCGACTTCGAACATGTCCAAGTATGAGATTCTCAGCCAGACCGGCATCGCCGCATTGGCTCAAGCTAATAGTGTTCAGCAAGAAGTGACCAAGCTCTTGCAATAAGGTTTGAACAGTAAGTGCATGATTGCAGTAACTTCAAGAAAACCCAGGGACGGGCGGCGGCAGGGGGATAACCCTTGCCGCCCATTTTTTTGAGCTGCAACAACGACCATATATTACGAAAGAGAAGAGCTCTAGATAGGCACAAATTGTGCGCACTGCTTCTCAAGTTCAGGAAATTCAGGGAGGTTCTCTCCAACCTGCTGTGTAATCAGCGGACCATGCTCAAGAGTGGAGAGATGTTTGAAAAGGTCTGCCGGGTGCAGTCGGGCGCGCACGGCAAAATCTCGAATTAATGGCTCGATGAACTCAAAATCTTCAGGAAGAACAATGGACCGGAAGTCAGGGTGAACCAGCAACCGGAGCTCTGGCTGCGTGCCATTAAGCAACAGCAGGATGAGCGGCGCACTTACAGGCGAATCGACACCCATATTCCGCGGTCTGTAGGCGAGAACGCAGAACTGCGGCGGATGACTTTCTTTTATCTTGCAGCTTTCCAAGGTCTTTCTCATCGGCCTTTTTTTGCGTGTCACACATCGTGTCTAAAGTGCTCTGAATCAGACTGGGAACGGAAAATCTGCTAAGGCATTGTGCGAACTCATCGAGGGCCGAGGCTGTTTTCCATTCGCTGGGAAGCGCTTGGATTCGCTGCCAAAGCTTGTCCGCATCCAACTTCTGAGCAGTCTCTTGACAACTCAAGAGGTATTGAGAGCATACACCCTGATAAATGCGCGAATCAAGATAACGAGACGCCACGGATTTCGGCTGCAAATCGCCTTTTGGACCGCCGAACAAGTGCCCGTGATCGACAAAGAAAGCCTTCAGGCCACGCGAAGCATCTTCGATGAAGATCGCTTGCCGGTTGTCGGCATGTTTAGCGAAGATATCGATCAGCCATGCGAGCACAAAGCTCTTTATATTGAGCACACGCGAGAAACTTGAGCCGGGCAGAACCTCCAAAAGCCGCAGACCTTCCGTGCCCAGATATTGTGAACCAAAACACAGACCAGGTTCAGGTCGTAGAGATCCAGTTTCAGTCTGTATCCAGCAGGCACGATTGTGATCAATAAATGCGTCAGTGACGCGTAACGGCTTCCAGACAGGAACCGGCAGCCCTAGCGCTCGAAATAGTTCGCTGCCCGCGCTTTCATTGAAGCACAGGTTGGCGCCTTGAAGGTTGTTGGTGAACTTGACTACATAAAAATTCCCATCGCTCGCTTGTGCAAGGATGGGTTGCGATCCGCCTCGCAGATTTTTAACGTGACGCGTCAGAAAAGTAGAAGATTTACTCTGCACGATGAATCGCCCCCCGAAGAGAATTCAGATGAAACAAACAAGTTGCCTTTCAGCAACAACTCTCCGGGGTAATCGAGCAACGTAACTGCCAATATGAACGGCAATCAATGAGAGGATTCCATTCTCGTGCTTGCGAAAGCATATCGAACATCTGGCAACAGATTGCTCTTACTGCAATAGCTGTCCCGCTGTCCTTTCCACAAAACACCTTAACAATCCGAAAGTACCCTTGATAAACAGTGCTGTCAAGTATCAATCCATATGAATTTACATCAATTTTCTTAGAAAATTTTAATCATCGTTCTTGCGTAACTTACATCCCATCAATGCCGTGGCGATAGTGTCGCTTAATTAGGACTATAAAAGTCTCATTTCAATCAAGATAGGAGTATACCGGCGAAGCAGGAGCGTTAAGCCCCTGCGAATTGCCCCAAAATTACCTGCTACATACTTTGTCCCAGATTGGGATTTTTTAATAACCCTCATGCGCTGATTGCAACTGAAGCCTCCCACACACCGCTGGTCAGGTACTCGTGGATCGAGGCTGCGGCCTTGCGGCCAGCACCCATTGCGAGAATCACCGTGGCGCCACCAGTCACAATATCACCACCGGCAAAGACTCCCTGCTTGGATGTACGCATCGTCTGTTCATCCGCAACAATGTAATTCCACTTGTTGGTGGCCAGATCAGGCGTGGTGCTCTGAATCATCGGGTTGGCTGTAGTGCCGACGCCGATGATAACTACATTGGCGGGCAGCACAAACTCGCTTCCCTTGACGACGACAGGCCTGCGGCGGCCGCTCTCGTCCGGCTCGCTCAGCTCCATGCGGACACATTTCGCTCCAGTCAGCCATCCTTTTTCGTCGCCGAGAAACTCGATAGGATTAGTCAGCATCTGGAACTCGACGCCTTCTTCGCGCGCATGCTTCACTTCCTCAGCGCGTGCTGGCATCTCGGCATCGGAGCGGCGATACACCAGAGTCGCTTTGCGCGCTCCCAAACGCCGCGCAGTACGCACTGCGTCCATCGCCGTGTTGCCACCGCCAACTACGATCACATCCTTGTCGCGGCAATCGTAAACCGGCTCGTCGTACTCCTCGTACTGATAGGCGCGCATCAAATTCACGCGTGTCAAAAATTCATTAGCCGAGTAGACGCCGTTGAAGTGCTCACCGGGAACGCCGAGAAAAACCGGTAAACCCGCACCAGTGGCCACAAACACCGCGTCGTAGTGTTCGTCGTTCATCAGTTCGTTGATGGTGACGCTCTTGCCGACAACCACGTTGGTCTCGAATTCGACGCCCATGCGGCGCAGATTGTCCACATCGCTCTTCACGATGGATTTGGGCAACCGGAACTCCGGAATGCCATACACGAGCACGCCGCCCAGCTCGTGCAGCGCCTCAAAAACTCGCACGCGATGGCCCTTCTGAATGAGATCTCCAGCAGCGCTCAAACCCGCCGGACCACTGCCGACAATGGCAACGCTCTTTCCGGTCGAAGGCGCGTTTGAAGGCAGTCCAAGCTGGCCGCTGTTGCGCTCGAAGTCGGCAACGAAGCGTTCCAGATTTCCTATCGCCACCGGCGCGCCTTTCTTGCCCAGAATGCAACCGCCCTCGCACTGATTCTCCTGCGGGCAGACGCGTCCCGTGATTGCGGGCAGCGCGTTATCCTCGCGCAACTTGGCGGCCGCGCCAAGGTAGTCGCCCGCATATATCAGATTCACAACGTCCTTGATCTTGACGCCCACCGGGCAATCGACAACGCAACCGGGTTTGGCGCATTCAATGCAGCGCGAGGCTTCAGTGACTGCGTCCAGCACTTTCAATCCCAAATTCACTTCTTCAAAGTTGCGGCTGCGCACCGTCGCGTCCAGCTCTGGCATGTGTGTGCGCGCAATCTTCATCCTGTCCTTGAGCGGAAGAGCGTTTTTTTCAGACATAGTGTTTCTCTCCCGCGGCCAATTGTTCGCGAAGCTCGGCCACTTGTGCTTCCTTGTTCTCATTGAATTGCTTGAGCGACGCGCATTCCTTCTCGCGATACATGGTGTTGCGTTGCATCAGAACTTCAAAGTTGACCATCGAGGCGTCGAACTCCGGGCCATCCACACAAGCAAACTTGCTCTGTTTCCCCAGCAAAACGCGGCAGCCGCCGCACATTCCGGTTCCGTCCACCATGATGGAGTTCAGGCTGACCATGGTCTTGATACCTAAGGGCGTCGTGATCCGTGCCACCGCGCGCATCATCGGCACCGGGCCAACGGCGAGAACAAAATCAATCTTGCGTCCAGCGGCAAGCAATTCGTCGAGCTTCTTTGTGACCAGCCCCTGTTCGCCATAGCTGCCGTCATCCGTCATCATGTAGGTCTCTGTGCTGGCCGCGCGGACCTCGTCTTCAAATACGACCATTTCCGTAGTGCGCGCACCTTCAATGAAGACGACCTGATTGCCTGCGGCTTTGAGCGCGTTGGCCGTGGGCAACGCCATTGCCGTGCCCACACTGCCGGCAAGAATCACGACAGTCCCAAAATTCTCGATCTCCGAAGGTTTGCCCAGTGGGCCAACGATGTCCAGAATAGAATCGCCCGTTTCCAGGCTATTCAGCAGCGAGGTGGTTTTGCCGATGGCCTGAACAACGATGGTGACAGTGCCTGCCGCGGGGTCAGAGCATTTGATAGTGAGCGGAATGCGCTCGCCCTTCTCATGCAGGCGAAGAATGATGAACTGTCCCGGCTGCTGCTTGCGCGCAATACGTGGCGCATCAATCACAAACTGTTTGATATTGAGCCCGACAGTGCGAGCTTCCAGAATCTTGTACATGAAACCAGTTTACGATATTTTTAGTGGTCTGACCACTTTGTTCTGCCTGCGGCTGTTTCTGACTCTGATTCAAAAGTAATTGACGGCTCTTTATTTCTCGCGAAAGTGCTGCATTCAGCTATGGTTTTACTTCAGCCGCCCTACTCCGCTTCCGCTGCCTCGGCCTCCATGGTCGTGAGAATCGACTGCATGCGTTCGAACTCAGGGATGCCGTGCAGTGGTTTGAGACGCGGGTCGGCGAGCATCTGGAAGAACCACGGGCAACGGGCATTGCAGGCGGTTTGCAGATCCTCGATGGCGGTATCCAGATCGCCCAGCGCAACATGAACCGCCGGTGTGAAGGAACTCAGCAGAAAGCGTTCGCGGCTCAGCCACTGCAGCCGCTCAAGAATGGAGCGGGCTTCGTCTTTGCGTCCTTCGCAGGCCAGCGCGTATGCGTGAGCTGCGGTAGCCAGGTCGAAGAATGGCACACGTTGCACGAGGCTCTCGGCAAGCTCGGTGGCGCGCGCCGACTCCCCGTTGAAGGCAAGAATCAGCACCCCGTAGAAATTGGTAAATTCATGATCGGGAAAAATACTGAGAGCGTTCTGGATATGCCGGAGGCTTTCGGCGGCCTGTCCGTCCAGATGGAGCGCCCAAGCCAGCCGGTCATGCAGCCATGGTGAATACGGGTCCAGTTGGATGGCCGCGCGCAAGAGTTCGATCGCTTCAGCGAAGCGCCGCCCGCTGAGTGAGAACATCACGCGTACACGGGTGGTCCAGGTTCCATGAGGTAGATGAGCGCTGTGCGCGAAGGCTTTGAGCGCAGCGGGCAAATCGTGATCGAAGTGAAAGTTTATCCAACCCAGCGCGGGAAGAATGGCTTCCGCCTGATGTTCCAGATCAGGGATGGACTCCGCCGTGCGACGCACATGCTCCGCCGCAACAGCCGGAGGCATGAATCCGTAAAACGACTGTGTAACGCAGAGATGGACTAAATCGATCTTGGCGGAGATCAGCGAGGGATCCACTTCGATGGCCCGCAACAGGTACTGCAGTCCGTCCTGCATACGATGGCGATGCAGCGACTGCCACTCGTGACGGCCACGAAGAAAGTTATCGTAAGCCTCGCGGCGCTGTGGGTTGCTTTCGAGCTCAGTGGAAGGATCGACATTGGCAGAAATGGACAGATTGCCATTCTTAGCTTTGTGCGGCACAGACGTGTCGGCCCCGATTTCCTCACACCGCTTCTGCAACAATGGCATGTCGTTTGAGACTCCGGCGCCAAGACGCCAGGTCAGCCGCCGCACCAGTTCCGACTCCAATCCGGCGATCCGGTCCTTGTCCACGAGCATATCTTCCACCCAGATTTGCTCGCCATTGTCCACGCGTATCATCTCGGCACGGAGCCGGAATTGCGAAGAAAGTGCGCGCAACGATCCGGTCAGGACCAGATCGGCCTTGAGCGTCTCGCCAATCTGCTGGGCAGTTAGCCCGCGACCGGCCAGCGTAAAGATTGAGTCCCTGGCCAGCACGGAGAGGGACGGAAACCGCGCATTGGAGAGAAGGACTATGGTCTCTTCGGCAATAGACGGTCCCAAGTGCCGGGGGACAAAGTGATAGGTGGTAAAATGCACAATGGCCAGCCGTG
>Ga0265336_10001084_pt1 | contig 13167 bp, 12 predicted proteins | sample 42119metaG_FD_193583 | JGI IMG/M metagenome (GOLD analysis project Ga0265336, IMG submission 193583) | Rhizosphere microbial communities from Carex aquatilis grown in University of Washington, Seatle, WA, United States - 4-21-19 metaG | ecosystem: Host-associated > Plants > Roots > Rhizosphere...
TCGCTGCTCTCACGACCTTATGGCGTGGAAGCTGTGCGGCCATGTCTTCAGCACGATACCTTCATGGATTCACGAGGCCAGTCCCACTACAAGGGAACTGTGGGCTCCAGACATCTCCTTCTTTCAAGGAAAATTCCATCTGTACTATGCCTACTCGGCATTCGGCGTGAATACCTCGGGAATCGCACTGGCTACGAATGAAACACTCGATCCGCAAAGCCCGAAGTATCACTGGAAGGACGAGGGTCTGGTTCTGAAATCGATTAAGACAGACGATTTCAACGCCATCGACCCCAACATCGTATTCGACGAAAAAGGCCAGCCATGGCTGAGTTTCGGCAGCTTCTGGGGTGGCATCAAAATGCGCAAGATTGATGCGGTCACTGGCAAGCCCTCCGCCGCTGATTCCACACTTTACTCTCTTGCCGCGCGCGCCATGCCTGCGCAGCCTGATCCGCCAAAGCCCGGGTTGCCAGCAGATTGGCAGGCTGTCGAGGCGCCCTTTATCGTGCATCATGGGGACTACTACTATCTCTTCGTCTCCTTCGACCTATGCTGCCGGGGCACACACAGCACCTATCGCACCATGGTCGGACGCGCCCGCCAGGTCACAGGGCCTTACCTGGACGCCGGTGGCAAACCGATGCTCAAGGGCGGCGGAACACAGCTTCTGCAGCCCAATAGCCGGTGGCTTGGTCCCGGCGGAGAGTCGGTCTTGCAGCGGCCCGAAGGCGATCTTCTTGTCTTTCACGCCTATGACACCGTCACCGGCAAATCTGCTCTGCAAATTTCAACGCTTACCTGGACGAACGGCTGGCCCCATGCCGCGCTTGCAACCACCGGAGAATCAAAGTAAACCGGAATACCATACGCGACTCAAGACTTTTATCCAGTAAAACTGGAGAGGAAACGAGAAGATTATGAAGCATAAATCGATTCGAGAAACCAGATCATGGTACATCATCGGGCTGGGTATTGCGCTTTTGTCGGCGACCAGTGTGGTGGGCTGCGGAGGCGGTGGCGGCGGCAGCAGTTGCACCACCAACTGCACCACAACAACAACTGACATGGGTACTCTGACCGCAATGGCCGATACCAATACCTACACGCTCAAGAACGCCGCTAGCAATCTGGTTTTGGGCATCAGCGGCCAGAGCCAAACCGCCGCCGCAATCGCTGTCCAAGAGAGTGCGGGAACCGCAGACACCTACTGGCACTTCATGCCCATGGGTAGCAGCGTATACAACGTCGAGAATATGCTCACTCATCAGGTCCTGGGCATCCTGAACGCATCCACAGCGGCCGGAGCGCAGGCATTGCAATACTCCGACAACGGCACCCACGACCACCTGTGGCAGTTCTACCTACTCACTGACGGCAACTACCTCATCAAGAACGTGAATAGCGGTTACTATCTTGAGGACGCCAACTCCGGCACAACCTCCTCGGCCACCATCGATCAGGGCGCGCGATCCTCTAGCGTCACCGGCTGCACCTGTCAGGAGTGGGCCATCACATCCAGCGGCAACGCAGCTTACCCTGCACCCATCACCGTCACCGGCACTGGCATTCACGTTCACGATCCATTTATGTTGCAAGATCCAGCGACTCATATTTACTGGCTCTATGGAACCCATCAGACCCTTGCCTATTCGACTGATGGAACCACATTTACCTACACAACCGAAACCCCCAGCAGCACCGGCGCATGCACCGCAGCGCAAGGAACTTACTGGTTCACTGTTAACAACTATTGCCCGATCATTGGGCCCGACTTTGCATCGTGGTCAGGATTGCAAACTCCGCTCGCGTATAACGGAGCGCACAACACGGATGTCTGGGCGCCGGATGTGCTCAACGACAACGGCACCTACTATCAGTACTATGCGATTCCTTATGATCCCTCGACCGGCGCAGAGGCCGTTATCGGACTGGCCACCAGCACGACGCCCTACGGACCCTGGACAGATAAAGGTTATGTCGTCACATCCTGGACCGCCTCTGCAGCTCTGCCTTCGCCCAATCCGTGGGGTTTCTACAAGCCAACTACATGGAACGCCATCGATCCGTCGCCCTTCATCGACGCCAGCGGCAATTGGTGGCTGATCTTTGGATCGTGGAGCGACGGCATCCATCTGTTGGAACTGCAGTCGCCCAGCACGGCAACCTCCAACGCCACCATCGGATTCCCGGTTTCCAGCAACAGCAGCACATGGACCATCATTGGCAGCCGTGGTGCGGGCGAGGAAGGCCCGTTCATCTACTACTGGAACGGTTACTACTATTACTTCGCTCCCATCAATGTCTGCTGCGCTGGTACTGCTAGTACTTATCGCACAATCTACGGGCGCTCGTCGTCCGTCACTGGTCCGTACTATGATCGCGGAGGAATCAGTTTGGCTGTCGGCGGTGGGACCATCCTCCTCAGCTCGCATGGCAATATCTACGGCCCCGGCGGCGCCAGCGTCTTCACGGACACAGGCGTTAGCGGCAGCCAGTCCCTGCCCACCATCGTCTATCACTACTACGACGGAAACAACAACGGAACACCAACGCTCGGCATCAATCGCCTGGGCTTTACTTCCGATGGATGGCCATTCGTTCAATGAACTGAAGCTCTCTCATCCATTCCGTTTTTCTTGCGGTATGGATGAGAGAGCAAAGGCCTACGTATGCTTGAAATCCAGATTTGAACTCGCCCCAAAATTAAATGATCCGATCATCGTTCGCGCCTAAGTACTCTAAGCTGTTGTGCAACAACGTCGCGAACAAACTTTAGCGCACCGGGAAATAATCACCGTTTGAAACCTGAATTTCAGCGGGAATTTAACAAAAAACAGCTTGACACGTATCAAGTTCGGCGTAAGAATCGGAAGTGAGCGAGGTTCCACTTACTCAATGCGGGTGCTTGAACTCAGGCTAAGCGATCGAAGTGCGCTCTTCTGCTTTTTCCCCGTGGGGCTTTTCAAAGATCGAATGCAAGCCTCAAAAAAATAATCGAAGCAAGCAAGTATTGTAGCCTTGGAAACTTCTAATGCCAAGGCACGCTATAAGTGTAAGTATTTTCAAGATATGCTTCGATTAGACGATTTCAGTTACTTTCTGCTCGCGTCAAACTCTTCTTTGTTTCGACTTTGACGCGCATAATTAAACCAACAACCGCTGGATAGGAGTTGCTATATGGGCCACCTCAAAGAATCCGAAGGAATGCATAGTTTACCTGCTGGCCAAAGTAATAGTCATAACTCGAGCGGGCTGGCGCGCCAAGCAAATAGGACCAAACCTTCCGAGTTGGAGATGGATGGTGCGAGGGCGAAGAATCCGACTTTTGTCGAAGATTTTATGCTGGAACATTCTAACTCTAGCCTTCTCATCGCGATGATGGGGAAAACCGGAAGTTATAAAGTCGTCTCTCAGGAACTGCAACACTCAACCCAGTATTACGGATTTCCTTCTTGACGTGGCATAACTTTATACGCTGTATGTCGGAAGGAAAGACGGTGGAGGCGGGCATGGAATGCTCAATCTGCGCAAATCTCGAGCAAGCGTATTTGGCCAGCCTTGGCGAGTACATTGAGGCTCGTTCTTCAGTCGGTTATCGTGTCAGCACAAAGCTTGCGGCTCAGAAAAATGTTGAGATGGAACGCGCCCGGTACGAACTGGAAGAGCATCGCTCTGCATGCGCCTCTGCCGTTTTGGCGCCAGTGATGATGCCGCAGCGGGAAGTGCCTACGACCAAACTGAGACCGCTGGCGGCATAATTTTTGCGGCTTCCCAACCATGCGCGACGCCTCAGGCGCCGCGCATTTTTATGCTCTCGCTTTGCAATCCTTATCCGCAATAACTAACTTACTGACTTACTAACTCGCCGCCCGATGTATCGCCAGCAGCTTCTCCAGCAACGGCTTCAGCAGCTTCAAATCCAGAGCATTTGCTCCGTCTGACTTGGCGTTCGCCGGATCGTCGTGAACCTCCAGAAACAATCCGTCGATACCCGCCGCCACCGCTGCCCGCGCCAACAATGGAATGAACTCAGGCTGCCCTCCGCTCACGCCGCCTGCTGCCGATGGCTGCTGCACCGAATGAGTGCCGTCAAAGATCACCGGCGCAATCTGTCGCATCACCGGAAGTGAGCGGTAATCCACCACTAGCGTGTTATAGCCAAAGCTGGCTCCGCGCTCGGTCAGCGAAACGCGCTCATTGCCCGTTGATCGCACCTTCTCCACCGGGTGCGTCATATCCCACGGCGAAACGAACTGCCCCTTCTTGATATTCACAGCTCGTCCGGTCTTGCCTGCGGCTACCAGCAGGTCAGTTTGACGACATAGAAACGCTGGAATCTGCAATACGTCAACGGCCTCAGCGGCCACATCGCAGTGGCTTGGCTCATGTACGTCGGTCAGCACCGGCAGGCCCGTGTCCTTGGCTAATCGGCCCAGAATGCGCGTACCCTCCACCAGCCCCGGTCCGCGATAGCTTTTCACGCTGGTGCGGTTGGCCTTGTCATAGCTGGCCTTGAAGATGTACGGAATCCCCAGGTCGCTCGCAATGCGCTGAATCGCCTCGGCCATCGTCCGAACATGTGCCTCAGACTCAATCACACATGGTCCGGCAATCAAAAACAACTGGCCCTCGCCCACATGGACCGGACCGATTTCAAATGAGTGGCTCACGAAGCCGATTTTACCTTGACAGCCAGCCATTGGGCTGCTGAATGGGCTGGAGTAAGAGAATTCGCTCAAAACTTTACCGAAGCCGGACTGAACGATACAATCTCTAAGGAGGCCGAAGTAGCTCAGTTGGTAGAGCAGCTGATTCGTAATCAGCAGGTCGTCGGTTCGAGTCCGACTTTCGGCTCCATCTACAAATGCAAGGAAACAAAGGTTTTTAATCATGGCTTCTCCCTGCGGAGCGGCCATTTTTGTTTGACGGAATTTTTGCAGCTTGAATCCGGGACTGAAATTGCCTTCGTTCGAAAAGTTCCCGCATCCTTGCTCATCTGAGAGAATAGAAAGAGTGAACAGCGCTCCCCAACATAATTTGAGCCGAAGGCGGTTGGCGCCACCGCAGCGATCTTTCTTTCTGCTGAAGACGGTAGCTGCCTTCATTGCTGTCTTGGCTTTGGTGAGCGTCTCATTGTTACTCCGCGCTCAAGCGCCCAACCCGACCTCTGCCTCCAACCCATTCTTCGGTAGCGTTACAGCCCGCCCTGCCAGCGATGGAGTCATGAAGCTCTCGCTGGACGAGGCCATTACTCTCGGCCTGAAAAATAACCTGGGTCTCAGGGAAGCGGAAAGCGGCGAAAAGATACTCCAGGGGCAGAAGAATCAGGCGCTGCAAAACTTTTTGCCGACCATCAATCTCACCGGCGACCTTGGCGTTCACCAGCAGAACCTGGCCGCGTTGGGTTTCGGCCCCGGCACCATTAAATTGTTTTCCTCGCTCTTTCCCGGCGGCAACATACCAGCAGGTTTTTCGGAGATCACTCGCGACGACCTGACCCAAGGCAAAATCCAATTTGGCCAGATGCTCTTTTCCGGTCCGGTTATCGCGGCGTGGCGAGGAGTAGGCGCGGCGGAGCGTGCCGCCCACTTCACTAAAATGTCGGCGCGTGGCGAGGTCGTCCAGCAGGTGGCCGCGGCTTATCTCCGCGCCATCGCCGCCTCCAGCGAGGTGGACAACGCCAAGGCCCTCGAAGCCACGGGCCAGGTACTCGTCCGGCAGGCTCATGAAGCTCATGAGGCAGGTGTCGCTTCCAATCTCGATCAACTGCGCGCGCGCGTCCAGCTACAGGCACAGCAAGAGGCGCTCATCGCCGCGCAAAACGCGTTGGAAAAGAGCCTCATCCTCCTCAAACGCGAAATTGGCATCGATCCGGGTCAGAAGATTGCGCTTTCTGACCCCGCGCCATACAGTGATTTGACCGCGCAATCGCCGGAAGAAGTACGTGCCATTGCCTACAAAAATCGTCAAGACTATCAGACGCTCCAGAACCAGGCCGTCGAATTCAAAGCCATCCACGCGGCTTATCGCAGCCAGCGCTGGCCCAGCCTAAGTTTTGGCGGTTACTACGCCGTCAGTCAGGTCAACGGCGCGGGTTCACACGGTAATATGGCTGCTGTCGGCACACTCAGCGTCCCGCTCTTTCGCGAGGCCAGCCTGCGCGGCAATGCGGATGCCGCCCGCGCTCAGCAAGACGCCGTCAACGCCCAGCTCAACGACCTGCGCAGCAAAATCGATCAACAGGTGCGTTCCGCGCTGCTCGACGTGAACGCCACAGCTAAGCTCGTTGAAGTGGCCCGCTCCAACGTCGAACTAGCAACTCGCGCACTTAGCGACGAAACCGATCGCGTCGCCGCCGGTGTGGACGACAATCTGCCCCAGGTCACCGCGCAGGCGACGCTGGCATCGGCGGAAAGTAACCTCGTAGAAAGCCTCTACCAATACAACTTGTCCAAGCTGGCCCTGGCTCGTGCCGCAGGAGTTATCGAATCGCAATATCGCGAGTATTTAGGCAAGTAAGTCGGCCACTTTCCGTGTTACCTTTGAGCCAGCAGCAAAAGCGAAAGGTAACTCCAGCACGTGTCCAGGCATCTCACCATCAAGTACTACGTGGAACCGGACCCGGCGGCCCTTGCGTGCCGTGCGGCGCAGTATTTTGTCGAGATGGCCAGCGAAGCAGCCGATGCGCTCGGCCGCGTGCGCATTGCCATCAGCGGCGGCTCCACACCTAAAGCAGCCTTTGAGCTGCTTGCCGATTCCAGCAAGCCCTGGCGTAGCCGTATGCCGTGGGAGAAGCTCGACCTCTTCTGGGTTGACGAGCGCTGTGTTCCTCCAGATAGCGCCGACAGCAACTACCGCATGACCCGCCTCGCCCTGCTCGATAGCGTGCCGCTCCGTCCTGAGCAGATTCACCGCATCGAAGGCGAGCTGGAGCCTGAAGTTGCAGCTTCACGCTACGAGTCTGAACTGCGCAATTGCTTTCGTATGGAGGGAGCCGAGAGCCCTCGTTTCGATCTCATTGCTTTGGGCATGGGCAGTGACGGCCATACCGCCTCCATCTTTCCGCACACGCAGGCAGTTCACGAAATGAGCCGTCTGGTCACAGCCAACCATGTGCCGCAGCACAACACAACTCGCATCACCCTCACCTGGCCGGTCATCAACCACGCCCGCTCGGTCTTCTTCTTTATCGCGGGGGAGGATAAAGCTGCTGTTTTGAAAGAAGTACTAACCGGTCCAAGCGATCCGGAGCGGTTGCCCAGCCAATTAATTTGGCCTTCTAGCGGTATACTTACATTGATTCTGGATAAGGCCGCAGCCTCGCTTTTGCCTCCAACTAATGCGGAAGGCTGTGGAGTTTTGGAGAGAAATAGATGATTTTGGCGGGCGATGTAGGCGGCACCAAGGTTCACCTGGCGCTGTTCGATTTTATCAACGGGAAACTGGAATGCTCCCGCGACAAAATTTTTCCGGCCAAGAACTACTCCGGTCTGGAAGAGATCGTCACAGAATTTCTCGGCGCATTCAAAGTAACTGCGGCCTGCTTCGGCGTGCCCGGCCCGGTGCGCAACGGTCGTCTGCGTCTCACCAACCTTCCTTGGACTCTGGACAGCAATGAGCTCTCCGTAAGTCTGGGTATCAAACATGTCTTCCTGATCAATGACCTGGAGGCCAACGGCTACGGCGTCTCCGAGCTCTCCGCCGAACAGATCTACACACTCAGCGAAGGCGACGTCAGCCAGATCGGCAATCGCGCACTGATCGCCGCCGGAACCGGCCTCGGCGAAGCGCTACTCATCTGGAGTGACGGAGGCCATACTCCCTATCCTTCCGAAGGCGGCCATGCCGACTTCGCGCCTCGCAACGAAGACGAGATCGACCTGCTGCGCTTTCTCAAACAGAAGTACAACGGCCGCATCAGCACCGAGCGCGTGGTCAGCGGCATCGGCCTTACCAACATTTACGAGTTTCTCCGCGAAGTGCGCGGCCTCGACGAGCCCAACTGGCTGGCCGAGCGCATCGCTGCGGAAGACCCCAACGCCGTCATTACCGAGTTGGCGCTTGGGGCCAAAAGCGAAATCTGCGAAAAAGCGCTGGACATGTTCGTCTCCGCATACGGCGCTGAGGCTGGAAATCTGGCTCTCAAACTACTCTCCGTAGGCGGCGTCTACATCGGCGGCGGCATCGCCCCGCGCATTCTGGAAAAGCTCAAGGACGGCACCTTCATGAAGGCCTTTACAGACAAGGGCCGCCTCAGCCAGTTGCTTATCAATATGCCGGTGCGCATCATCCTCGAAAGCCGTGCCGCCCTGCTCGGCGCAGCCACTTACGCCGAAGCCCGCGCCGCCGAAATCAGCGGTATCAGTCCCCGCGCTGCTTCCGTAAAAATCTAGGGGCCAAATCGTACGCAAGTGAAAAGAGGGCCAGCCGATATCGGCTGGCCCTCTTTTCATCACAACTCATCACATTATCTATCCGCCCAGCGAAAAAACCACATTGATCGTAGTATCTACTTCCACCGGCGCGCCGTTCAGCAGGTAGGGTTTGTACCGCCAATGCGAGACCGCCGACAATGCGGAAGCGGCCATTGACGGCCAAGGAGCGGAAAGTACACGCAGATCGTGGATACGCCCATCTCGGCCTATGACGGCCTGCATAACTACCGTGCCTGAAACGCGTGCATCCTTGGCATCCTGAGGATACACAGGCGACGGTTTCTCTAACACCATACCAACCATCATTCCCCCTGCGATTTTCACCTTATCGAGTTTCGAGGTTGGCGCAGTGATAGGAGGCGTAAGTGCCGGATCGGATGGATCCAACGATGTGATTGACTCGACCTTTGCGGAGAGAATCTTGCGCTTTCCATCCAGAAACGAAATCTCGCGTGCTATATATTTATTCTGGAATTTTGCGATGTTGTCATAGGTCGTGGCCGTATTCCCAAAAGAATAGCTCGCACGCAGAACGGGTAATTGAGAATTGAAGCAGTAAGTGGGAAACAAACCAAGCGGAACAGTTTTGATTTGCAAACGCTGCGGCATCTGCGGAACCAACATAATACAAGGAAACTTGGCGTCCTTGGATCCAATGGACTCGCGATCCAGATTATACTTTGCCATATCCATCTCGCTTGATTTTGGAAGCGGCGACAGAAGAGCACTCTCCAGCCTGTATTCGAAAAATTCCAGCGGCACTACGCCCATGTCCTGATGCGCGTATTTGCCGTCGGCCGTATGCCAATTCGTATGGGTTGTTCCCTGCCGTGTCCAGGTGCTCCGATACACCTGCGGCGAGGCCCACCAATACTCATACGTCCCCTGCTCGCCAGGATCGCCTTTTTCGTCATAAAGCTGATAAGTAGCCTTCAAGTGCCAGGGCTTCAAGGTTGGGTCGGAGTAGTCATAGAAAGGCGCAGCCGCTGCAAATACTTCACGCGGCTCCTTCGGCAAACCCGGTCCTGCATTGGCAGCCGTCTGGGCAAAGCCCGGCAGCATAGCCGTCAGAGATAAAGCCAAAAAACAGAGCAGTCGCATGGTGGATATAGAGTGACACTCATCCACTATTCAACCCTGAACGTGGCCGCTCTCGCCAAGCCAGTTTCTCTTCAGCCACAGTGAAACCTGCACGAGCAGAATCAGCGCCGGCACTTCGACCAGCGGACCGATCACCGCGGCAAAAGCCGCGCCGGAGTTCAGACCGAAGACAGCGACGGCAACCGCAATCGCCAACTCGAAGTTATTGCTCGCGGCAGTAAATGAAAGTGTGGCTGTCTTCGAGTAATCGGCGCCCACTTCGCGACCCATCCAGAAGCTGACAAAAAACATCACTACAAAATAGATGAGCAGCGGCACGGCGATGCGCAGCACGTCGAGCGGAAGCTGCACAATTAAAGTTCCTTTCAGGCTGAACATCACCACGATGGTGAAGAGCAGGGCAGCGAGCGTCAGCGGACTGATGGCGGGCACAAAGCGCGATTGATACCAGTCGCGGCTTTTGGCGCGCACCAGTACAAAGCGAGTCAGCATTCCGGCCAGAAACGGAATGCCGAGATAGATAAACACACTTTCAGCGATCTGGCTCATACGAATATCCACCACCACACTCTTCAATCCCACCAGCGGCGGCAGAATGGCCAGAAAGAACCAAGCGTAGATGCTGTAGAAGAGCACCTGAAAGACGCTGTTGAACGCGACGAGCCCGGCGGCGTAATCTGTGTCTCCCTTGGCCAGTTCATTCCACACAATCACCATCGCAATGCAACGGGCCAGACCAATCAGAATCAGGCCGGTCCTGTACTCCGGGTAGCCGCGCAGAAAAATCACCGCCAGCGCAAACATAAGCACTGGCCCAATCACCCAGTTCTGCACCAGCGAAAGCCCCAGCACCTTGCGATTGCGAAAGACATCCCCCATCCGCTCATATTGCACCTTGGCCAGCGGCGGATACATCATCAGGATCAGGCCAATGGCGATGGGGATGTTCGTCGTTCCGGCCTGAAAACGTTGCAGCATTGCAGGCACGGCAGGCACAAAACGTCCCAGTGCAACGCCAGCAGCCATCGCCAGAAAAATCCACAACGTCAGAAAGCGGTCGATGAATGATAGCTTGGCGCTGCCCGGAACAGGACAGCATAACTCCGAGTTACTCTGCATGGTTTTCTCCAGTGAGATGAGTTATAGCTGCTGCTTGCCAATCGCGCGCATCTTGTTTTCAATCGCCATGCGGTCCAGCGTCTCCAGCGGCAGGCTGAGAAAAAGTTGCACTCGATGGCGCATCTGCCGCAGCGTTTGCGCGAAGGCCGCGCGCTTCTCTTCGTCGGTGCCAGCAACGGCAGCCGGATCAGCAAATCCCCAATGCGCCGTCACCGGATGTCCCGGCCACAGCGGGCATGCCTCGCCCGCAGCGTTGTCACAGACCGTCACAACGAAGTCCATCTCCGGCGCGCCAGGTTCAGCAAACTCATCCCAGCTTTTGCTACGCAGGTCCTCGACTGGATACCCCAGTGCCTGCACCTGCTCAATAGCAAAGGGATTCACTTTGCCGCTGGGATGGCTGCCCGCGCTGTAGGCTTTGAAACGCCCCCCGCCCATCGTATTGAAGAGCGCCTCGCCGATGATGCTGCGTGCCGAGTTGCCGGTACACAGCACGAGAATGTTATACGGTTTCCGCATGACAATGACCTCCCAATATCTGGTTGCCCCAGGTCCGGGATCCCCACGAACAGGTCTTTGTCCGTGGGGTGGAGATCCCGCGTTTGGGACCTGGGATTTCAAGGATAATCAGCCGCAGCATCCGCCCGGTTTAGTCGCTCGAATAAATGCACTCACAAACTTGTTATCAATGAGCGGCGCAACCGTATCCACATCGAGCCCTGCCTCAACAAGAAAATGCCGAGAGTCTTCAGCGGTGTAAACTCGCGTTGGCTCCAGCGAAATCTTCGTGAAGCCCGCAGCCGACAGCTTGGCTGCATAGTCCTTCTCCTCCAGCGCTCCGGAGACGCAGCCCGCCCACAGCAACATGCTCGTGCGAATCTGCTCCGGAATCTCGCCGCGCACCACTATGTCGGAGACCGCAAACCGTCCCCCCGGCTTCAATACACGGAAGGCCTCACGCAACACGCTGTCCTTATCAGCTGAGAGATTGATGACGCAGTTGGAGATGATAACGTCGACCGAGTTATCCGGCAATGGAATCCTCTCAATCTCTCCCTTCAAAAACTCAACATTCGTCACCCCCGCCTGCCGCTGATTTTCGCGTGCCAAGGCCAGCATATCGTCGGTCATATCAAGGCCATATGCCTTGCCCGTCGGTCCTACGCGCTTGGCTGAGAGCAGCACGTCGATGCCGCCGCCGGAGCCAAGGTCCAGCACCGTCTCACCCGCCTTCAGCTCGATCAGCGCCGTCGGATTACCGCAACCCAGCGAAGCCAGCACAGCGTTGGCAGGTAGCCCACTCTTTTCTGATTCCTCATACAAGCTGGTTGTGATCGGGTCGCAACAGCGTAGCGCCGGATCTCCGCAGGCCACCGAACCGCAATCCAGCACCCCACGCGCCGCCGCTCCATACTTTTCCTGAACCAAAGTCTTTGTGTCCATACTTAGCGCCTCATATTCGCTAAATCGAATATATCCTCCGCACTCATATCTGTCAATGCGTATATAATAATTTTTATGGGCTGCTGTTCCAAACCGATTGCTCTTGAAGGACTTTTTGCGGCTTTGGCCGACGCCACACGCCTACGCCTGCTTAACCTGATGGTTGGCCGCGAGGTCTGCGTTTGTTATCTCGTCGAGATTCTTGGTCAAAGCCAGCCCAAAATTTCGCGCCACCTTGCTTACCTTCGTAATGCCGGCATCGTCCATGCCCGCCGCGAAGGGAAGTGGATGCATTACAGCATCTGCCCCCCCGCCGATGCCACTGCTGCCTCAATTCTGAATGCCGCACTAGCCGCTCTCGGTAACGACAAGAAAATGCGCGTTGATCGGGCTCGTCTCGACCGCGCCTGTTGCGCGCTGCCGGTCCAGATCGTTTCGGCAGCCCGCTCCTAGCCCGCTCCACACCGCCCCGTTATGGGAACGCGCTGTAATCGACCGTTCCACGTTGTAAGAACGTGGGCCAGGCCGCAGAGTCTTGAAGCAGCACCGAAGGTGGATAATTTATTCATGCCAGATTCCCTCCTGGCCGATGATTCCCTTAGGGATGTGGTATCAGGAGTAAACTCGCCCAAGAGGAAAGCAGGAGATTTGAGACCTAAGTCCTCATTTTCCGTATCAGTAAGCAAAACACGTCACGGCCAAGTGGTGGGCGCAGCTCGGCTGCGGGGGGAGATGCTGGCAAAATCCTGCCTCCGCGCTCTCGTTTTTCTATTGGTAGCCCTTTGCGGTTGGGCTGCGGCGGAAAGCGCAGCACCGGCAAAGATGCCGCCGGGCCAACTGCCTACACTCACAACAGTGTTGCAGGCGCACAGCCTCCGATCTGACGAAGCCAGACGCGCTTATCCAGTCCACCTGAGGGCGGTGGTCACCTACTACGATCCAAATCTCGGAAATGGTTACGCAGCCACGTTTGTGACCGATGCGACGGGCAGCATCTGGGTCAACCTGCCTGCCGATAAGTTCTCTTCACTGCCTGCCGAAACGCTGGTCGATGTGACCGGCGTAA